>Ga0207652_10000451_pt1 | contig 42282 bp, 36 predicted proteins | sample KBSC63BmetaG_FD_184334 | JGI IMG/M metagenome (GOLD analysis project Ga0207652, IMG submission 184334) | Corn rhizosphere microbial communities from Kellogg Biological Station, Michigan, USA - KBS C6-3B metaG (SPAdes) (version 2) | ecosystem: Host-associated > Plants > Roots > Rhizosphere ...
TTACATGTTACCTTTGTGGAATGCTTACAAAAGAAGAAGAATCGTTTATTATCTATTGGGAAAAAAACCGTGAAAAAGAGAAGAATATCTGGAGGAGATTTTTATATGGATCTCCGTGGGGGCTTGTGTTTGCGCTTCCTATTCTGATTGCCGTTATTTTCCATGACTGGTACAAAAACATGGTTTATATTTCCCCATCACTAATCAGTTTGATCATATTAGCCGTCATTGGCATTGCAGTTTTTTATACGCTTTTCAGTATGCAGTTTAAGTGGGATCGCAATGAACAAATTTACGAAGAGTTAAAATTTAAGCAGAATAAAGATCAAGCGCGCGATTTATAAATTTTATATTCTTTATTTGCATCCTTAAAAGCTTATTCATACCCTCAAAATTCATTATGAAAAAATTTTCCGTACCATTAATTGCTTTATTATTATTTGCAGCGAGTTGTAAAAAAAATAATGCTACAGGTAATGTTGCCTGCGACAAGACTCCTTCAACGATCGTAGCACCGGCATCAGAACAACAGGCGCTTCAGGATTCCCTTACAGCTCATGGCATCCAGGCAACGAAAGATTCTTCAGGATTTTTTTATACCATCAATACTGCGGGCACAGATCCTAAGCCTAAAGACCTTTGCTCAACTGTTGCGACTTATTACCGTGGTGGTTTTTTTAACGGAACCGGGTTTGATTCTTCCTCATCAGGAAGCCCGATTATTTTTCAACTTTTCCAGGTCATTCCAGGCTGGCAGAAAGGCATTTCTTTAGTCGGAAAAGGAGGAAATATTAATTTATACATTCCACCATCATTGGGTTATGGCTCTAAAGACGTTACCGATCCTTCAACAGGCAAAGTAGTAATTCCGGCTAACTCATACCTCGTTTTCCAGGTATCTGTTGTAGATATAGAATAACCTTTCAGTAAAGCAATCAATAAGCACGATTCGTATCACGGAATTCATTGAAATACTTTATGAAAAAAGGAATTATTTTTCTTTACATTTAGATTTTAAATTTTCCGGATGAATTTCTTTAAAACAAATCCCCCACCTTTTTATCTAAAGCTGGCGCTGGTCATGGTTGGCATCCTTTCCCTCGGTTACTTAACTGTAATTGGAAAAGAGATTCTATGCCCGCTGGTTTTCGGTTTTCTTTTTGCTATTCTTCTGTTGCCGCTTTGCCGGTTTCTGGAAACAAAAATTAAATTACATCGCGGCGCTGCTTCTGCATTATCCGTCGTTATTTTATTGGTTGCTTTGGCCCTGCTGTTGTACGTTATTGGTTCGCAACTTACGAGCATCACGCAGGACTGGCCTGTGTTTAAAGCGCAGCTTACCGAATCGCTTCATCAGATCCATGAATGGATCTCGCAAAAATTTCATGTGGATCTTGCGAAGCAAATGGCGTATATAAATTCTACTGCCAACAGCATTGCTTCTCATTCAACTTCTATGATCGGCGCTACTGTGCTGTCGCTGTCGTCGCTGTTATTGTTTATTATTTTTATACTGATCGATACTTTTTTCCTGTTGTTTTACCGGCGTCTTTTTTTAAAATTTATCATCCGTTCCTTTAAAGAAGAAAACAGCAACGTTGTCTTAGATATTACGCAACAAATTCAATTCATTATCCGAAAATACATACTCGGATTACTTCTGGAAATGCTGATTGTTGCTTCGGTATGCTGTGTGATATTTTTAATATTGGGGATAAAATATGCAATCTTACTTGGATTGATCACCGGCCTGTTTAATATCATTCCATACATTGGCATTTATACTGCACTCCTTCTGAACATTATTATCACTTTCGCAACAGGCGCTTCGGGAAGTATTATTTTACTGGTATTGATCACGGTCATTGCAATGCATTTGATCGACAGCAATATTCTTTTGCCGGTAATTGTCGGTTCGAAAGTAAAGATCAATGCATTTATAACCCTGATAGGAGTTGTAGTAGGAGAGCAGCTTTGGGGAATTCCCGGCATGTTTTTATCCATACCTGTGATTGCTGTTGCAAAAATTATTTTTGACCGCATTGAATCATTACAGCCCCTGGGAATGCTTCTTGGGCATGAAGAACTATTTGAAAAGCCACATAAGAAAATTCCTTCTTTTTTTAAAAAGCATGCTGTGATTCATGATCAGCAACATTGATGCAGGATTTCCACCATGAACTTCAACTATCTTTGTTAGTGTAAAATACTTTTATGAGCCACGAAGCGATTTCGGTTTTTGATATGTTTAAAATAGGAGTCGGGCCTTCCAGCAGCCACACGCTTGGTCCGTGGCGTGCTGCGCAATTATTTCTAAAAACCCTGGAGGAGAAAAGTATTTTAGAGGATGTCGTTTCTGTTGAAATATTGTTATATGGCTCACTCGCAAAAACAGGTAAAGGTCACGGGACAGATATTGCGGTTCAATTGGGTTTGTGCGGCGATGATCCGGTAACTTTTGATATCAATCTTATTTGTGAAAAAGTAAATTACATTCAAAATGACCAGAAATTATCATTGAATGGGACACACGAGATTGTTTTTAATCCCGCAGAAGATATTGAATTTCTTAAAAACGAATCGCTTCCATACCATCCAAATGCACTCACTTTTATAGCTGTTCTAAAGAACGATGATCATATTTCTGAAACATATTACTCAATCGGGGGAGGTTTTGTAAAAAAAGAAGGGGAGGAGACAGATAATGATGAGCAAGTCATTCTTCCTTTTCCGATCAATGACGCGGATGATCTAATTCATTGGTGCATGCAAACCGGGATGAGCATCAGTGAAGTGGTGATGGAAAATGAGAACTCATGGCGACCAGAAATAAAAACGCGCGAAGGGGTGTTACAGATCTGGAAAACCATGAGCCGGTGTATGTACAAGGGGTGCCATACAGAAGGTATTTTACCAGGAGGATTGAACGTAAAACGGAGGGCTGCAAATTTGAATAAAAGGTTACTGGCAGGAAAGGAATATTCGGATTATGAATCGTGGATCAAAGCGATCCGGGAAGGAGGTAAAGATTTCAAATACATCCTCGATTGGGTCAGTTGTTTTGCACTGGCAGTTAATGAAGAAAATGCGGCATTCGGCCGCGTGGTTACTGCTCCTACAAATGGTGCTGCCGGTGTGGTTCCTGCGGTGCTTGCTTATTATATTATTTTTTGTGATGGCAATTCTGATGATAATATAATCCGGTTTTTATTGACCGCTTCGGAAGTGGGTTGCATATTTAAAAAGGGCGCTACTATTTCTGCTGCCATGGGTGGCTGCCAGGCAGAAATTGGTGTTTCTTCTTCGATGGCAGCGGCCGGCCTCACCGAATGTATGGGCGGAACACAAAGGCAGGCTTTGATGGCCGCTGAAATCACCATGGAACATCACCTTGGCATGACTTGCGATCCGATTTCCGGGTTGGTACAAATTCCTTGCATTGAAAGAAATACGATGGGCGCAATAAAAGCGATAACTGCCAGCCAGCTTGCATTGCAAAGCGCTCCCGATTTTGCACGCGTTACGCTGGATAATGTAATTCAAACGATGTGGGATACAGCAGTCGATATGAATAGTAAATATAAAGAAACTGCTGATGGCGGATTGGCGGTAAATGTGCCATTGGGATTGAGTGAATGCTGATGGATGTGAATTGTGAATGGTGAATCCAACAAATGAAGAAATAATGGTGATTCTGTATTCTGTTTGCATAAAAATGGAATTGAAATAGACCTTGTTTTGATACCTTGAAATTCGCTGCTTTAAAAAAATTTTTGTTAATTCAAAAAGTTAATTAACTTGTTCTTCATTTCTACATATGCTGAAGAAAATAACTGCCATATTTTTTCTCATTCTTTTCTCCTTCAATTCATTTGGGTACCGGCTGTTATTTGATTACATGCAGGCAAAAACAGATAAAAAACTTGAAGCGCGGCTGGACAATCATTCTTATGATGATTCTCAATTGATGGAATTAAAAATTCCGGTAAATGTGGCGTATCAAACAAGCTGGACTTCGTATCAACGTTGCGACGGCGAGATCACCATCAATGGCGTGATGTATAAATATGTAGAGCGCAAACTCGCGAATGACACGCTTTATTTAAAGTGCATTCCAAATTCTGGAAAGATGCGCCTGGAAGCTGCAAAAAATAACTTCTTTAAAATTTCCAACGATCTTACCAACGACAACCATTCAAAAAAGTCAGATTCAAAATCAGTTTTTAAAAATCTTCAAACAGTTTATAACGAACCTTCGTTTCTTACAAAAATAAATTCCCCTTTGCTTCAACATGAAAACTTATGGCTTCCTGAGGGAATTTTAGATTTGCACACTTCATTCCAAATCTCTCCTGAGCAACCGCCGGATGCAATGTGATATTTTCATTCGCTAATTAATTTATTGATGGTGTTAATAGAACCAACGCTCAATAATTTATGGCATTAATCATCAATTTTTTCCCTTGTTCCAATTGCTATAAATTTTGTCAGGGTTATACCTGCGAAAATTTTTAAGCCGGGAAATAATGAAGATGAGGATTTACAGATTTTCATGTATCCATAAAAATTTTCAGATCTTGAAATTTACGGTTGAACAAAAAATACATTACACATTGCGTATTGCGTGCGCCATGTGTTTTATCGGGCACGGCTCGTTCGGAATTATCGGCAAAGAAATATGGACTAACTATTTTGCTGTGTTTGGAATCCGCCATGATACAGCCTTTCAGCTCATGCCTTACGTTGGCGCTATCGATATTTTATGCGGAATAATCATTTTATTTTATCCAATACGCGCTGTTATATTTTGGCTGGTAATCTGGGGAATGGTCACTGCATTGTTACGTCCTTTGTCCGGAGAGCCTTACCCGGAATTCATTGAACGCGCAGGTAATTTTGGTGCTCCGCTGGCACTATTGATTTTGTCAGGAGGCATCAATTTTAAAAATATTTTTTCACCGATTAGCCCTTTTGTTTTCCCAAAAGAAAAAGCGTGGAGCAATCTTCGGCTTTGCTTACAATTTGCTGCTTTTTTATTGTTATCGGGTCATGGGTGGCTCAATCTCATCGATAAAAGTAGCTTGCTGGGTGAATACCGTTTACTTGGGTTTGATCATCCTGCGCAAACCGCGCTCGTTGCCGGCTTGTTTGAAATCCTGGCAGCTATTTCAATTTTAATCCGGCCTTTACGATCAGCCGTTCTTTTCTTTTTTATCTGGAAGATGGCTGGCGAACTTCTATACCCTCATGATGAGTTATTTGAGTTTATCGAAAGAGGAGGAAGCTATGGAATCTTGCTGGCACTGTGGTTCACTTTAGAAATTAATCCTGTGCTGAAACGAAAAGATGAACGCTTTTTTGCAACAAATTTTTTGATGAATAGTAAGCGACGCTAAAATTGCTGCATGTAAAAAACTTATTCAGAATATGAAAAAACTCTTGATGATTTGTATATTATTTTCTTCGTGCAGTGCTAAAAGCACTAACAAAATTGACCAGGCACATGTCGAAAATTTAGCGAAAGAATTTATGAAGAACACAGTCCTCCCTCAAATGAAAGATCCAAAACCATATGAAATAACCGATGCGAAAGTGGTGATAAAAAGAGTGTCTGATCGGATAAACGATTACCGGTTTGTGTATGATCATCTGTCACTGAGCAAAGCAGATTCTATAGAAAATAAGAGACACCTTGATTCAATCATTAAAGTTTCACATCATCCTGATTCTATTATCAGTGTGACGGTGGATGTGGCATATAAAACCAAATACTGCTTGGGTGATATAGTGACAGACAGCATTAAATTAGGTTATAACAGGGACAAGGACAAAGTTTCGTACTTCCCCTTTTAATTGACGTTGTCGCCAGCCGGGTTAGATTGGCGGGAATGATTCAAATGATTTTAAAATTTTAAAAGAACTAAAATGCAAAATATAAAAAGGTTGTTTTTTTCAATTTTCCTGATGCTTTTTACTGCAACCACTTTATGGTCCTGCAAATCAAAAAGTAAAGATTACGTAAAAGTAATGCACGATCCTGAGTTATACATTAGCCTCGTGCATAAATTGAATTATGTAGTCATTTATGATATTTTTACCCCGCCGGTTGCTGCAAGAATTTTTGCGTATTCCAACCTGGCAGCGCTTGAAGTACTATCTAATAAAAATGCTCATCTCAATACTCTGGCAGGAAAAATAAATGGACTGAAGAATATTCCTCATCCTCAAAACAGCAAAATAGATTATCCGTTTGCATCAATGATTGCGCTGACAAAAGTAGGGAAGCAGCTCACTTTCTCGGATGATACGATGCAGCATGTAATTGATTCTGTAAAATTGCTGGCTCAAAATTCAGGAATGCCGGATGATATTTTTGCCAATTCTGTAAGTTATGGTAACCAGGTGGCCGACTCGATTCTGGCGTGGAGCAAATCTGATAATTATGCCAAAACCCGCGGAGCCCGTTTTGCCCTCACCAATAAGGAAGGAGATTGGACACCAACGCCTCCGGGATATTTTTCGGCTGTAGAGCCATTATGGAAAACGATCAGGTGTACCGTCATGGATTCTGCAAACATGTTTCCCCCGGCAGGGCCGCCACCATTCAGTAAAGACACTTCCAGCACATTTTATAAGATGGCAAAAGATGTACAATATACCATAGATCATCTTGACTCTACTAAAATGTGGATTGCCAATTTTTGGGACTGCAATAATTTTAAATTACACATTAGCGGCCATGCGATGTATGCTACCAAAGAGATGTCGCCTGTTGGACACTGGATGGAAATAACCGGAACGATTTGTAAGAATAATCAAGCTGATTTTTATAAAACAGTTTATGCTTATACCGGTGTTAGCCTTGGAATAAATGATGCATTTATTTGTTGTTGGTACACCAAATATAAATACGACGTGATCAGGCCGGAAACGTATATCAACCGCTACATTGATCCAAACTGGATGCCTTACCTGCAGACGCCGCCTTTTCCTGAATATAACAGTGCTCATTCTACTATTTCTGCCGCTGCAGATGTGGTGCTGTCATCACTTTTTAAAAATACCACTTTCAAAGATTCATCTGAAAGATCGTGGGGATGGCCCGACAGGCACTTTAAAAATGTGGATGAGGCAGCAATTGAAGTTTCGTATAGCCGGTTTTATGGCGGCATTCATTATAGGAAATCAGTTCTGGATGCATATGAGCAGGGAAAGAAAATTGGTGGGTTGGTGATTGGTAAATTAATGCTGAACGATCCGGTTCTTAAAATCGTTTCGTTGAAATAATAAAACTTAAACTTTAAAAAAAACAACTTTTAAAAATGAGAAAATTTATCCTGTTCTATGCTGCCGTTGTATTTCTTTCGGGATGCAGTTCCAAAAAAGATTACGATGTAGTTTTTAAAGATCCGAATTTATTTTGCCAGACGGTCTACCAGCTGAACGGAGTGGTGATGGGAAATAATTTCAGTCCTATCGTGGCATCACGCAATTATTTATATGCAAGCGTCGCTGCATATGAAGTGATTGCCGCCGGTTATCCCGGGAAATATAAATCGCTTGTTGGACAATTAAATGGCCTGAGCTCAATACCAAAACCGGCTGCAGGAGAAAAGATTGATTATGAATTTGCTTCTTTACTTGCTTATTGCAAGCTCGGAACTTCAGTTACTTTCCCGGAAGGAAGTATGGATGAATATGTAGACAGCCTTAAAAAGATGGCAAAAATGCATGGGATGCCAGTTGAGGTGATGAATAATTCCATCGCGTTTTCAGATACCGTTTCAGATGTGATTTTACAATGGAGTAAAATGGATAATTATGCAAAAACCCGAAGTGCTGAAAAATATACCGTAACGGATGAAGCAGGAAGGTGGGTTCCTACTCCTCCTGCATATACTTCCGCTATGGAGCCTCATTGGAATGAAATAAGGCCTGCTGTATTAGATAGCGCCAACCAATTTCCTGCTCCCGCGCCCTACAAATTTGATGTAAAAGACACTGCCAGCGATTATTATAAACAAGTAATGCTTTCAAAACATGCGATAGAAAATCTCACGGATGAACAAAAACATATCGCTGATTTTTGGGACGACAATCCATTCAAATTAAATGTTTCAGGACATGTGATGTTTGGCAGTAAAAAATTCTCTCCCGGTGGCCATTGGATGAGCATTGTTGGCATTGCAGCGATGAAAGCGAAAGCTGATTTTGCTACTACCGTTTATGCATATGCGAAAACGAGCATCGCTTTATTTGATGCATTCATTCAATGCTGGTCTGTAAAATTTAAATACAATACCGTTCGCCCGGAAACCGTCATCAATAAATACTTTGATGCAAGCTGGCAGCCCCGTTTGCAAACACCTCCTTTTCCGGAATATACATGCGGCCATTCCACCTGTTCGGCAGCAGCAGCGGAGGCGCTTACCAGTGTCTTTGGTGATCATTTTTCTTATACAGATTCCACAGAGCTTGAATTTGGCATTGCGAACCGTAATTATAAATCCTTCAGGGATGCGGCTTTGGAGAATAATATGGCCAGGTTCTATGGAGGCATTCATTATCATTACTCCTGCCTCGCGGCGAATAAATGTGGAAAGGAAGTGGGAAACCTTGTGGTAGAAAGACTGAAGATGAAACTATAATTTTTAAAAGTAAGAAACATGAATATTTCTTTGTTTACTGCATTAAACTTTTTCTTTTAATAACGATTAGAACCCTTCCCTGTTTCCACAGGGAAGGCTTTCTTTTTTTCAATTACACAAAAATTAAAACCAACAAAAACGATTTTTTATGAAACAAATTTTCTCACTTTTATTAGCTGGATTATTCATTCCAATTTTTGCTAATCATGCGTCGGCACAAGGTTGTGTCGCCATTCGCAGTACCGGCGGTATTTGTACAATGGAACATGCGCATTCTGACAGCGCTTCAAAATGGGTATTGAATATCAACAACCGTTATTTCAAATCATTCCGGCATTTTGTAGGCACAAAAGAGCAAAAGCAACGGGTAGCGAATGGCTCAGAAGTGATCAACCATTCTTACACGATGGATCTTACGCTCACGCGGAATGTCAACAAATGGTGGTCATTCTCGGTAGATGCGCCGATCCTGGCTAACTCCCGTTCTTCCCTGTATGAGCATGATGGAAAAAACAGGTTCGTTACCCATTCCTTCGGCCTTGGCGATATTCGCTTTTCTGCTTACAGATGGATCTTTAATCCTGAAAAAATGCCGCGGGGAAATATTCAGCTCGGTGTTGGAATTAAACTTCCTACAGGAGATTACAAATACCAGGATTTCTTCCATAAAAATGACTCCACGTTGGTTTTAGGACCGGTTGATCAGTCAATCCAGCTTGGTGACGGAGGCACAGGCTTCCCGCTGGAAATGAATGCCTTTTATAATTTTTCTGAAAAAATAAGTGTGTATGGAAATTTCTATTATTTAGTTAGTCCGCGTGAACAAAACGGAACATCGACCGCAAGAGGCGGAACGCCTTCTGCAGCCAGCATTAAAAATGGCAGCAGCGTGATGAGCGTTCCGGATCAATACATGGCAAGACTTGGTGCCAATTTTACCGCAAACGCTCTAACCATTTCCCTTGGCTTACGCGACGAATGTTTACCGGTTCATGACCTCATCGGCGGCAGCAAAGGATTCAGAAGGCCGGGTTATATCATTTCTCTGGAGCCGGGATTGACCTATAATTTCAAAAAGGTAAATGTCTATGCTTATGTGCCGGTAGCTCTTGTACGCGACAGGACGCAAAGTGTAGCCGATAAAATTCAAACAAAACTGACCGGAGTTTATACTCAGGGAGATGCTGCGTTCGCAGATTACACGATCAATGTCGGATGCTCTTTTAAATTTTGATTTTTCTAAAAGATGTTTATTTGCCGGAACACAAATTACTGATATTTCTTTATTTCCTGGTATAAACTTTTTCTCTTAATAACGATTAGAACCCTTCCCTGTATCCACAGGGAAGGCTTTCTATTTTTACGGATGAATGGTAGCCCAACCTTCATAATGCCTGATAATAATTTCTCCATTGCCACTCGGCACATAAGAAATGAAAGGCCATAGTTCACTTTTGCTTATTTTTCTTTCACGAATCGTATTTTCACATTGGGCCAGTATGACGCCTCTTTTCTGTAAAGCCAAAAGCAATGTATCATAGTGATTTGTTTTTTTAAATATTTCTACGCCGTCTCCAAAGGCAACGAGTTCCACCTGCAACTTTCCTTTCAAACGCGGATCGCTCAGCGCATTGTTGATATTTCGCATCACACCTTTTATTTTCTTTTCGTTCGATTCATCGAGTATGTATAATGCTTTATATGATTTTAAAGTGGCATCAGCACCGTGAAAATTGTCCCCATTGTTTGCCTGGCCAAAACTTTTTGAAGCCAAACAAATAAATGCCAGAAAGAAAACGGTTGTTATTCTTTTCATCTATCTTTTTTTTGTTTTTATTAAAAGTATCTTCCTGATTCGGTATCATTTAAGAAGAAATCAAAACTGTCGCCCCTTAATCCGAGGCGCATTGCTTCCAGCGGGATTATTTCTTTAGGTAAAATATTACCAAGGTTTGCATTGCAACCAAGCAGTTTTATAAAATATAATTGCTGGTCTTTCTCTGGCGCTTCCCAGATAATTTTTTCAAAAGGAATTTTAGTTAATATTTCCTGCACCAGCCCTTCACGAACCTCACCATTATTACGGTACAAACCTTCATTTCCGGTTTCTTTCGCTTCAGCTATAACATACCGGGAACCGGCATCGAGCTCCGCTTTCATCAGTTCTATCCATTTGTATGGTGGTGTTACTTTTACTTTATCCTTATCCTGTGATCCGATTTCACTGATTACGGTACCTCTTGCCGCCAGCGTACGAATGTATTCACACTTTTTTTCGTGGGTAATATTTATATCGCCGTCAGAAACTTCTGTAAAAGTTATTTCAAAATCATCGAGCATTTTGATATAATCACCAAACTGGTTACGGATGATGAAAGCTTCAAACAAAAGGCCGCCGAAGAACACAGGAATATTGTGTGCCTTGTAAATTTGAATTTTTTCACGCAACAAAGGAGTAACCATTGCTGTGCCGAATGCCAGTTTTACCATATCAATATGAGAGGCAGCGACTGACAACATATTTTCTGTTTCCGCCAGGTTCAAGCCTCTGTCACTGATCATGGTAATGCCAAAATTCCTCGGTTGAGGTGTTCTTAATGGTATTTTGGAAAGATTGAAATTCATAATAGATTTTTTTTAAGGTAAAAAGATTCAGTTTCACGATCCAAGCAATTGCACATAAGCCTGTGTATTGTAGTCTTCCATTCCCATATTTGCTTTGATCAATTCACCTTTTTCATTAAAAATAAAGGTAGCAGGAATCCCGTTGATATTAAACATGGAGGGCAGATTTTCTGCCGGGTAGTAAAGTGGTAATTGCATACGTTTTGTTTTTGCAAAACGCTTTGCTGAAGTGAAATTATCGTCCAGCGACAACATTACAAAAGCCACATTGTCTTTACCGGTTTTTTTGTAAAGTTTTTCAATCGATGGAATTTCTGCCCTGCAAGGTGGACACCACGTGGCCCAAAGATTCACGAAAACTTTTTTGCCTTTTAAATCCGTGAGGTTAATAATACTGCCATCTGCTGCCTGCAGTCTGAAAGACGGCAAGACCTGGGATTCCTGTGTATAACTCGCTTGCAGCGCTTTCGTATTTTCCATGTTTGCTGCATGAGTTTTGCCGCTTCTGTTCTTGCATGCGTTAAAAATTATAAGCGTTAAAACGATCATGGAGATTATTTTGATTTTCATATTTTTTAATTTTTTAGTTATTTTAAGTTCAAATTATTGATTTCCTATTGAACCGGAAGTTGTAAATTGATAGTCACTTCAACTTTCAATCTTCAATCCCAAAAATTTACTCCAGTTGCGTTAACTGTCGCACAAATTTTTCTGTATCATATTGCGCCATCCCAGTGTGTTTTAAAACCACTTTGCCTTCTTTATTCAGGACAATTGTTGTAGGCAAGCTGCCATTGAATATTTCCACAGGAACATCCGCAGAGGCGTTATAAAAAGGAATGGTAAAGTTATTTTTTTGCAGGTAATTTATCGCTTTATCCGGGTCATTATCTTCGTTAATAAACAGAAAAACAAGGTTGTTATTGTCTTTTAGTTTTTTATATAAATTTTCCAAAGAAGGCATTTCAGCACGGCATGGCGGACACCATGATGCCCAGAAATTGATAAAGACGACTTTGCCTTTCAAATCAGCTGTACTAGCTACTTTGCCATTTGCATCTGTAAATGAAAAAGCTGCTGCAGCAGGAAGACTTTCAGAAGCATCTTGTTTTATTTCCGCTTTGAATATTCCTGTCGAAACTACTTGTTGCAGCAACCACGATTTTGCTGCGGGACTAAAGATCAGCAAAATTATAAGGCCGTAAAAAAGTATGCTGAACCAACTTTTTTTTATGATTGTGGGAATGTTTTTTAAATCCATTTCTGCGGGAGTAAAAATGCAAACACAAAGAAGAAAGCCGGCGAAGCCTTCCTTTTTGAAAATGACTGATGGTTGTTTAACTTTTTTTGCACCAGGACAAAAATACTTTTTGATTTTATCAAAACATGAAAAGGTGTTGATAATTCAATGTTAACAAGCTGCCCTGCTATTAAAAGAAACCAAAATAGAAATTCTGTCTATTTCTTTCTTTACTGTAGCAATAAAACAATTATTCGTTGTTTAGTTTTCGCAAATATTCTCTCGCTAAAATTCCGGATTCTTTTAAATCATCCTTTGTCCATCCACCATCAGAAGCGGCGCCGGCCTTCAATACAGAGCACGTTTCGTCTTTATCAGAAACCGACCAGGTAATCCAGCTTATCTTATTTTTTTCTGACCAGTCGATCCATTTCTGCCATTCCTCTTTATTTATCGCTCCATCGCCACTGGCTTCCATTCCTGCGGATTCGGAGATGAAAAGTGGCAATCCTTTTTTCAAAGCATAATCGCCTTTGTCGCGCAATTCCTGCTTGTGAGTAGCGGCATAATAATGCAAGGTATACATCAGGTTGCGATAACCTTTAATCGGATCATCAGCAGGAAGATTAACGTCCTGGTCCCAATGCGGAGAACCTACAAGAATCACATTGTTGCTGTCGATCGCTCTTATAGTTGAAATTACTTCTGTTGAATAAGCCTCCACATTTGCCCACGAATCATATTCAGGCTCATTAAAAATTTCATAAATAATGTTTGGATACTGATGATACTTTTCTGCCATTTCTTTGAAAAATGTTTTCGCTTGATTGAGTCGGATATGATCGCTGTGCCAGTCGATAATTACATAGATGCCTTCTTTGATTGCCGCATCCACAACCGCTTGTATCCGTGCTTTCGATTCTTCCGCTTTATCTATATATCCGTTTTTTGGTTCTACGCCCATTGCGGCCCTTACAACTGTTGCTTTCCAATCATTGTACAACCATTTTACGGCTCCTTCATTGTAAAAACGCGGCCAGAAATTGTGCCATCCAAAACTCATTCCACGCAGCACGACATCGTTTCCGTGCTCATCTTTTAATTGTGTTTTATCTACATGCAATTGCCCGTGAATCTTTACAGGTTGCCCATTGATAAATGAAGTGGTCATACAGAAAAAAGCAGCAACAATAATTGTTCTCATTTTGTTTTAAAGAATTAGGAAGGAAATGTATTTATGATTTTGTTTTAAAAGCAAGCATTTTGTAAATTTATGAAATCGCTGGCTAAAAGATATTTTCTAATTCGTGCAATTGATAAGAATTGGCGCGGCCAACTCATTCACAATTTTCTTCCCAGATAAAACGCCTTTCATTTAAATCGAGGGCCACCAGGTTCCCAAAAGGAGGAAGATAATTATAAACGCATCCACCATCAATATCAATACAATTGCCTTTTTGATTGAGAATATATTTAAGAGATTTTGGTGTGTGTCCATGAATCAACAACCGGTTTTCGAGCGCGGGCTGCCAGGAAGAAAAATCCCGCATCCAAAGCATTGCTTCTTTATCCTGAAAGATATTTTTGCGGTAAAAATTTAATCCTGCGTGAACAAAAATGTATTTTTCTGTTTCAATATAAAATTGTGTTTCTTTAAAGAAGGAAAGATATTTTTCAGGCAAACTTTCTAATGTATTAATTCCAAAGCTCAGCAGCGTTTGCGCACCGCCATTCCTGATCCAAAGCTCGTAAGCAGTTGGGTCGATCAAACAATCAAGCATCATTTGTTCATGGTTTCCCCGCAGCGTAGAAACGCGATAACCTTCCTGTCGAAGCTGCAAAATAAGGTCTATGACGGCTTTGCTGTTTCCACCCCTGTCAATATAATCACCAATGCAAAACAGTTGATCTGTCTTTTGAATTTTTATTTTATGAAAAAGTAACTTTTCAAACGTCTTGCTGCAGCCATGAATATCACCGATCGCAAAAGTTCTTTCCATGTTATTAATGCTTTTTAAATCGTATCAAACACGTTGCTGCTGTTGCTCTGCCGGGCACAAGCTATTCACCATTTTCTATCAGTCGGCGAATAAATAATGCCGATTTGCATTTTCATTATTCTTCTTAAGGTTCTTTATAAATCTTTCCATTCTTCATCACAAGAAGCGTATTTCGGATGGAATGAATATCTGCTGAAGGATCGCCCTGGACAGCAATGATATCAGCAAATAATCCCTTTTTTATTCTTCCTATTTTGTCGGCATAACCGAACACATCTGCGTTTACAGAGGTAGCAGATCTGAGCACATCCGGCGCTTTCATTCCATACTCCACCATCATTTCCATTTCCCTTGCATTGTCCCCGTGAGGAAATACGCCGACGTCTCCACCCATACAAATCGTTACGCCGGAACGCAGTGCGGCTGCAAAACTTTTTTTCTTCGCGGTAATTCTTGCCGGCTCGGGAGTTGTTCCTTTTTTCCAACCGGAGTATTGCACAATCGCATCTCCTGCCGCTACTGTGGGGCACAAGGCTATACCTTTTTCTTTCATCAGTTTAAAAATTTCTTCCGTACCATCGTTGCCGTGCTCTATGGAATGTACACCTGCATCAATCGCTCTGCGCATGCCTTCAGGCGTGGTAGAATGAACCGTTACAAACCTTCCACTGCTTTTAGCAATAGCAACAGCAGCTGCTAATTCTTCCGTTGTGAATGTTGGCTCTGGTTCTCCATTGATACCATATGAATAATCAGCGTAAATCTTAATCACATCTGCTCCTTTTGAGATTTGCGTGCGCACTTCTTTTTCCAATTCTTCTTTGTTACCTGCTTCGGCAGCACCTTGTGGCAAATCAATATCTGCATTGCCAAAACGTGGCCCGTAACTGCCTTTGGCAACAATGGCTCTTGTAGCGATGATCATGCGCGGCCCGGGCACGATGCCTTTTTCAATCGCCGTTTTTAAGCCGGCATCATCATACATCGCACCTTCAGTTCCTAAATCTCTTACGGTAGTGAAGCCGGCCATGAGTGTGGCTTCTGCATGGGTTACAGCTCTTGCTGTTCTTTCGGCCCGGCTTTCTTTTAAGACCTGGTCGTTCCAAGTGGTTTCATTATAAGGGTGCAGAAATAAGTGTGAATGGCCTTCTATCAATCCCGGCAAAAGCGTGGCGCCTTTCAATTCGATTATCCGTGTATTGGCAGGAAGTTTAAAAGTCATTGGCCCGGCAGCTTCTATTTTATTTCCATGCACCAGCACCACCCATCCCGTATGCATGCTTTCTCCGTCAAAAACCCTTTCGGCCTTGAAAAGATAAAACGAGTCGCTTTGCGCAGATGCGAAAAAAGAAAAAAATAAACAGGTTAGATTTAATATCATTTTCATTAAGGAAAGATAGGAATTAATGGGCTAATGTGCTGATGTGATAATGTGCCGATGTGATGATCTGCTCATGTGCTAATGTAATGGGTATTTTAGGGCAAAAAGGCCTTGACGGTAGCAGCAGAATTATATAATTCTCAAACTGCAACAATCATTGACGGAAAATTAATTAGCACATTAGCCAATCAGCAAATTAACCAATTAGGATAATTCTTCAATCCAAATGGAAATGGTATGTGGCGCTGACTCGTTGCCGCCGAAATAAGGGAAAAGTTTATATCCCTCGACTAAAGTAGTGGTACTGGCGCGCGGCATTTTTGTTTCAACGCCATTTAAAGTAAAAACATATTCGTTGCCTGAAACCTTTATGGAACAGGTGTTTTCTACACCAATCTGTACAGTTCCCAGTTCTTTAAAACTCATTACGCCGTTATTATAATCATAAGCAAAAAGGCGAAGCGCATTGTTGCTCCACCGCCAGCCAAAGCGTGCGCTGTATTCATGATGAGCAGCGTTATTATCACTAAAACCATATAACTTATTAATGTCTGCCTGATTGCTATCGGCCACGGTTTTGTAAATCGCAGAACTATCAAATTTTACTTTAAAGCTTATCTGGCTGCATTTTACGGGTACAAAAATGCTTTTATCACAATATTGCTGGCCTTTCGGAATGGTATATTGAATGTATTGGTTTGAAACAGATTCTGATCCTTTTTTTGCAGAAATACTACTGTCAGTTGTTTCAATTTGTTTGCTGCATGACTGGAAGATAAGCACGGCAATGCTTAAAATAAATAAATTATATTTCATAGGTTGGATAGCGATTCACTTTTCACAATAAAAACGGAAACAGGGCAATAATATTTTGAAAAAGAAATAAAAATGCGAACCCTGTGAATTATTTACAATTCTTTAGCAAACGTGATTTATTCCACTGCTTCCTGGAAACAAAAGAAAATAAGGTAATAAGGTTTTGATCAGTTAGTAAGCGCATTATTACTAAGGTTGATAAGGTTTTAATAATACAGAGTTGAAAAGTTGCCAGCAACAGTATTACCTGGGTTTCCGCACAAAATGGCAAAAAACTTTATTCTTCAGATTTGCTATTCAAAGTTCAAATTTGAGTTCGCTCATTTCTCCAACTCCCAAACACCACTCTCCATTGGCTCTAAAGAGAAATCAGCGACCGGTTTTACTTCACCTGTTATTACATTTTTCATTTTTGTAAAACCATTTGTTCGTTCAGAATATTTTTTAATATCAATCGTCAGCTTTTCTTTTGCTGTATTTAAAACAGTCATAATTGTTTGTTTGCTGTCGTAGCGGAAAAAAACATATTCCCCTTTTGCAGGCGCAAATTGCATCATCTTTCCTGTGGTGATCGCAGAAGAGTTTTTTCTGAAGTTTGCCAGCGTAGAAATGTATTTCCAGATGTCTTCTTCTTTAGCGGTTCTTCCTGAAGCGGTAAACTTATTTAAAGAATCAGAAGCCCAGCCACCAGGAAAATCTTTTCTCACGTATCCATCATTGGGAGAAGTAAAACCGGTCATTCCAACTTCGTCTCCATAATATAATTCAGGAATGCCGCGACAGGTGAAAAGCCACGCCAGTGCCGCTTTATACTTTAATTCGTTTTCGCCAACAACAGAATAAAATCTTGACAGATCATGATTGTCCAGGAAAATTACATTGCGCATTGGGTCCTTATAAACAAAATCCTGCGCCAATGTTGTGTACATTTCATTAATTCCGTCGGTCCAGCTAAAATCTTTTGTCATAGCATCTGTAATCGCCCAAAGCGTTTGAAAATCTGTCGGTGCCTGCAGGTTGCTTTTGTAAGGAATATTGTATTTATTCTGTACAAAATAACTTTGGTTGATCACACCATGAACCCACGTTTCTCCAAACATGGTGATGTGCGGGTATTCGTCCATCAATGCTTTATTGCAACGGTTCATAAAATCAAGATCGTTGTAGGCATAGGTATCAATGCGCCAACCGTCAATTCCGAATTCTTCCACCGTCCACAGAGCATGTTGAATTAAAAAATTGGCCACAAAAGGATTGTTCTGATTTAAATCGGGCATTGAATGGGCGAACCAGCCATCGCTCATTATCTTTTTCTCAACCTCACTTCCATGCGGATCAAAAAGAACCTGGTCTTTAAAATTTGTATTTGTGTAATGTGGCCATTGATGCAGCCAATCTTTCATGGGCGGATCAAGTACGGTAAAATGATAACTTCCCACGTGATTATAAACGGCGTCCTGTATGATTTTCATGTGCCTGGAATGTGCATCATCAATCAAATTCCGATACGCTTTTTCTCCCCCGATCCTTGGGTCAATTTTGTAATGGTTGGTAAATGCATAACCATGTTCTGTGCGCTTCGGCATGTCATTTTCAATAACCGGGTTGAGCCAGATGGTAGTAACACCAAGGCTTTGCAGGTAATCCAGGTGGTTTTCAACTCCTTTTAAATCGCCGCCATGACGTGCGTAAACTGAATCGCGGTTGAGGCTTTGGTCACGCATTCCTGGAATGCGGTCATTGGTTGTATCACCATTGCTAAACCTGTCAGGCATGATCAGGTAAATAAAATCTTTGGAAGTAACACCTTGGGCAAAAGCAGTTCCGTTTCCTTGTCTCCTTTGCTTTAATTTAAAAGTGATAACAGTATATCTTGTTCTTTCGCTGGCTTCTATTTTTAAAGTACCAGGCTTTGCAGAAGGCAATATATTTACATCCAGAAAAACATAATTTTTATTTTCAACCCTATTCACTTTTTCCAGTTTTACACCGGGATAACTTATCGTGAATGTATCAGCATTACCTATATCCTTACCATGAATCATGATCTGCACTTTGTTCCATTTCATTCCTGTCCACCAGTTGGTAGGATAGCAATTGACTGAAGTATTTTGGGCAAAAATAATTGCGCAGCAAAAATTAAAAAGTATAAAAAAGACGATTCTTTTCATAGTTCATTTTTAAAAGTAAAAAGATAGTTTGTTCTGAAGTAAGATTGATGGGTTCATAAATAAAACAGTAAAAGAATAAATAACGCTCATTTCTGTTTTCATTGATTCAAAATATTCACGGGCAAAATTATTTCCCAGCGATTGTAACCCTCGCCGCCATACAGGTCTTTATCTAAAAGCCTGCTGTATCTGAATCCGAAAGAAACATTCACTTCATTCCACCATTTGGTATCAAAACTAATTTCTGTCCCGGTAGAACGAAAACTTTGGGAAAAAGGCGTGTGGTTTGTATTGAAATCTTTTACTTCTGTATCATCATAAAACAAATTGGCCCGAACGCGCAGAAGATAAAGAATATTTGCAAAACCCGCGTCAGGCAGGGCCAAAGGAAGATGATAATTAATTCCCCATTTATACATTTCAAAAAAATTTACTGATTGATAACCTCTTGAAAACGGGAAGCCACTGGAGAAATTTATTTTGTTTAAACTGTCTTTTTTAAGATAAGCGCCATTTAAAACAAGGCTGTGTGTTTTGACGAACCCGGGAAAATAAAAATTTCCATTCGACATGAATTGATACCCTTTCAACTGGGTTAACGGAAATTTATAAGTAAGCAACACGGTCTGCGCAAAATGCGGATAAATTTGTTGTTTCGCTGTTTGTATCTGATGAGTGAATGATAAAAAATTGCTGTTGTAACTGTAAGAAGATTTCAAAGTATCATTGTATTTTCCCTCGAAATTCCCTTTGCTGTAAACATATTGTGAGCCAAAATTGAGATTGGTAAAAGAGCGGCCTTTGCTGAAATTCAATGGGATATTAAATCCTGCATAGGGTTCGAATTGATTAAAGCGAATAAGCCTTTGATGAAATAAAGTACTTCTGTCGATAAAATAATTTGCCCCAATGTTTAAAAAAGGAAACCAGGCTGCATAAGTAGCATCGAAACTGATTTCTTTAAATTTCTCTGCACGATCATAAGTGAATGAAACATCCGATTCCAGTGTGTTTAAGATATTTTCGCTCACAAGTGTCAGGCTGTATTGAGGATCGTTAATAGCCGGTTCAATGCTGTGAAAATTAAATAACCGGAAGCTTTTGTGGTATTTTTTAACCGCAAAAGTATCATCCGGAACCTCGTATAATAAGTTGGAATTTTTTGCATTGATGGAAGCAATTCCAAAACTCGAAGTAATTTTCTGCAGGTTGTCAATGTTTATTTCTTCGAAATGCAGGTTCTCTTTGGATATTTTTTGCAAACGATCACCTTCCGCTGCAAACGAAGACCACACAATATTTGAATCATTTACAGTTGCATGATATTTTCCCAACCCTTGTTCCCCATCCGTTTGTAGCAGCCATAATTTTTTATCAGAAAAAGTATAAGCAAACAGTTCGTCATTCTTTTTGTAAGAATAAGAAAAGTAAAGCGTATCATAAAAAACGGTGGGAAAGCCGATGACGTTATAAGTAAATGGCAGGAGGTATTTTGTTTCATTGTTTTGCATATCAATTTCCAAAAGCGACATTTTTCCTTCTGCATTTCTTACCGCTGAAATGATTTTATTCTGCTGATAAAATTTAGGATAAGTATAAAAAACATGATCGGGATTTGAAAAGCGGTAAATCATTTTTCCTGTTGCTGAATTCAATAATTGCAGTTCGCACTTTCCGGATGAAGGTGCATAGACCACAATAATTTTTTTTCCGTCATCGCTGATATCGGGAGCAAAATATTTACTCTTTTTTGTCAATGTTCGTTGATGCCCGTTAGTCACATCGAGAATTTGCAAATCGCTGTAATCGCGGTAACCCCAGCGGATATCCGGGCGAAAAGAAGTATAAACGATTTTGCCATTACGGTAGCTGAAATAACTGTCCAATGTATAATCAATCGTTCTTATTTTTCGTTCTTTATTTCCCTGTCGAATTACAAATTGCGGATTTTGTTTAAAAGTATTTTTTACAAATATTAATGAACCATCTTCTGTGAAAGAAGGATATTCTTCGTCCAGGTAACTCCCCAATTTTCCTTCTGCCGAATCTTTAAATTCTTTTTTAAAATAATCGAATGCCTCATTTCTGAAAGTAACATAATTCACACCTGAATATTTCTTTACTGCGTGCTGAAAAGGATAGAATAAGCTTTTGAATGAAGCCGCATCATGCGTTACATTTTTCCAAAAATCAATCCCATATTTTTCGCGACCATAAGCCACTAATAAAAAACCAAGCGCATAATGATCAGGAATGAAGTCTTTTAAAGAGCCGTTCCTCAATTTCATCCAGCTGTAATGTTTATCAGCCTTCCACAAAGAGCGATAGGCATTATAAAATGAGGGCAAACTTCCTCGTCCCTGCCTGCTCAGATTGGTTTCGTTATACACAGCATCACCTTCATAAAACCAGTTGGGAATGGCAGCGTTATTGGCAAGTGCCTGCCCTTCTTCTCCAAAGATATCCCGCATTACCCTCGACAATCCGACGTTAAAATTATTGTATTGTTCCACATGCCGGTATTCGTGAATTGTGAGCTGATCGGGCCATGGAAGACTTCCCATATCAAAACTGTTCTGTTCGGGAGTGAGAAAAAATTCGCTTCTGAAAGGCCCTAAACTTACATAAGCATTTGAAACTGTCGTTTGATTTTGGAGAACGATATTTATTTTTTTTGAAAGATTACCGATGGTTTCTGTGCTCGGTTGTTTTATAAAAGAAATGATATTGGTGATTCTTCCAGCCACAGAATCCAGGCCTTGTGGAAAAATAACCCTTGATAAGGGGGTATTAATTTGTTTCCATTTTATCGAAGGTGGATCACCTCCAAAAACCTGTGAAAAACTTTGTGAAAAAATGAGCGAGCATAAAATAAGCAAAACGAATTTTCTGAAATAAAGCATGTTATTCTTTTCTGAAATAAAGATAGGGAAATGTTTTTAGCATGCTTCAGCTTTAGAGTTTTCGCGAACATAGAAAAAGTAAATGAAGAAATAAGGCTGATTTACATTTTCATGTCGCCCATTCCAGATAGCCGGCTTCTATTGATCGTCCCTGATTCGCTGCTGCTTTGGGGGGATCCCGTGCCGGTATAAATCGCTTCTTATTCGCTTCTTATTCGGTTGTTATTCGGTTGTTATTCGCTCCATGGAAGCGAATAACAAGCACATAAAAGCCGATTAGATTCCATTCTTTTGTATAAGCAAACAGCCGGTTAGGCTCAAACAGGTATTTCTGAACTGCAATGGTAAACTTTTCAGGATAGGCAGCAAAAAGGCAAGTTGTTTCCCGGCAACGATTCCGTAGATATTTCTCCGGTTTCACAAAAGGGTTTCTATTTTTGATTGAAGTCCTTTTATCAATTAAACAAAACCAATGAGAATATTTCAATCAAAATTTTCCATTCTTTTTATAGCAATTATTTTTTCTTTTAGCTGCGCAAATAACCTCGTGGCGCAAAACAAAGATGCAGCCTGGTACATTGCAAATGCCCCTTTTAAAATGCCTGAAGTAATTCGTCCGATCTTTCCTGGTAAAAGTTTTTCGATAACAGATTTCGGTGCTGTTGGCGACGGACAAACTTTAAACACAGAAGCATTTTCAAAAACAATTGCTGCGTGTTCAGCCGCAGGAGGCGGAACGGTTATAGTTCCAAAAGGGTTATGGCTTACGAGTCCTATTGAATTGAAGAGCAATATCAATCTATGCGTGGAACGAGGGGCGCTGATACAATTTACAAAAGATCACACTCAATATCCAATCATAAAAGCATCTTCCAAAAGCAGCAGTTATGTTCCGGCTTCGCCAATTTATGGATACGATTTGAAAAATATTGCTATTACCGGTGAGGGAATTATTGATGGGGCAGGAGAGACCTGGAGGCCGGTGAAAAAAGAAAAAACAACCGCATCGCAATGGAAAGATTTCACATCATCAGGTGGCGTTGTAAGTAATGACGGGAAAATCTGGTGGCCAACAAAAGAAGCGATGGAAGGAGAACAATATCTGAAGGATCTGAAAAAGAAAAAAGAAGCAGTAACGGCCGAAGACTTTTTGCCTGCACGAGATTACCTGCGTCCTTACATGCTTTATTTGGTAAACTGTGAAAACATTTTAATCAAAGATGTAACGATTAGAAATTCTCCAAAGTTTGTTTTTTACCCGAATAGTTGCACCAATCTGACAATGGATCACGTGAATATTTTTAACGAATGGTGGGCGCAAAACGGTGATGGAATTGACATCAGCCGATGTAAAAATGTGTTGATCTATAATTGCACGGTGAGCGCCGGAGATGATGGAATTTGCATGAAATCCAGCGGAAGCAAGAATGATGACGAACATCCGAATCTTGAAAATGTGGTCATCGCAAAATGTGTCGTATATCATGCGCATGGAGGTTTTGTCATTGGAAGTAATACCGATGGAGGCATGCAAAATATTTTTGCAACTGATTGTAATTTTATCGGCACTGATATTGGCATAAGAGTGAAGAGCAACGCCGGCCGCGGTGGATTGGTGAAAAACATTTTTATCAAGAACATTTTTATGAAAAATATTGTTCATGAGGCCATTTCATTCAATACTTATTATGAAGACATGCCTGCCGGAAAAATAAAAAGTAATCTTTCAAACGTGATAAAAGATAAGACGCCAAACTTTACCGAGTTTTATTTGGACAGTATTTATTGCAACGGTGCTCAAACCGCCATTTCGATAACCGGCTTACCCGAAATGCCGGTGAGTAAAATATATTTTAAGAATATGATAATCTCCGCTGAGAAAGGATTTCAGGCGACCGATGCTTCTGATATCTATGTGGATAAAGTAAAAATCATTTCACAAAAAGATCCGGTATATCTTCTCAATAATGTGAAAAATATCACGGTAACAAATGCTTATCGTCCTGAAGGTTCTAAAACATTTTATAAAGCGAATGGTGAAACGTCCGGAGTAAAAATATCCGATCATTGATTTGAAGTAGTTGTGAGCCGGGCTGCCAATAAAGTAATAAGGTGGCTCTAAGTTGAGTTGAAATGTTACTGAGGTGATAAGGTTGGCTTCTATAATTGTTATAGCTTCATAGGTGGTTTTATTGTTGTAAATCAAATTACCTTAGTAACAGCTTACTTTCTCTTTTCAATATCTTATTACCTTATTTCACTTGCCGCTTTTTAATGCATTGAAAACAGCAAACAAAGAAATAGCCAGCATTTGTGTTTTGTAATTTTCGAATAACCACTACCGTTGCTATTCTTTTTTCATTGAAGATTCCCTGATGATGAGTTCAGTATCTAAAATTTTTGTTTCAAAATCAATAACAGGCCTTTTGCTTTCTATCATTTGAATGAGCATTTCTGTGGCTGTTTGTCCGATTTGAAAAGCCGGCTGTTGCACAACGGTCATCGGTGGATCAAACAGTTCGCCCACGCGGCTGTTCGTGAAGCCGGCGAAGCCAACATTCACTTTTTGTTTCAGGTTTTTTAATTCTTTAAAACAAACAGTAGTAATTCGGTCTCCGGCTGTGAAAATAGCGTCCGGCTTGGTTTTTCCTTTAAATAAAGATACCAGTGCATCGGCAATTTCTTCAGCGATCATCCCACCATGATTACAATATCTTACCAGCGATTCGTTGAAAGGAATCTCATGTTTTTCAAGCGCTTCTTTATATCCCTGCAGCCGTTCTTTTGTAATGGACAAATACGGCGAACTGGTGATATGGGCTATTTTTTTAAAGCCCTGGAAAACCAAATGTTCTGTTGCCTGGAAAGCGCCCATATAATTATTCGCAGTTACTTTATGGGTATCGATCTCATCAGTGATGCGGTCGAAAAAAACAATCGGCAATCCTTTATCATACAATTCTTTGAGGAAAGTGAGGTCAACAGTTCCGCTGGATAAAGAAATCAATAATCCATCAACAGAGCGCGATGCATGATGCATGACATTCACTTTTTCACGCTCTTCCGATTCATGACTTTGCGTTATAATCACGTGGTACCCGCGGTTGTAAGCAATCGATTCAATTCCATTAATTGCCTGTGAGAAAAAGTTGTTCGCGATCTCACTTACCACCACACCAATCGCGCGGCTTCTTCTTTCTTTCAAACTCAAAGCAATGGGATTGGGACGATAGTTGATTTTCTCTGCATATTCCAGTACTAATTTTTTTGTTTCATCGCTTATTTCATAGCTTCCTCGCAGCGCTCTTGAAACCGTGGAAGTAGAAAAATTGAGTGCTTTGGCAATGTCTTTAATGGTGACTGTATCAAATCTCATAATGGAATATTTGCAATTTATTTTTACAAAGTACCGATTTTTTTGGGCAAAAGGCTAAAAGCAAAAGGCGAAGGGAAGCTGAATTACAGCTCTTTTAGGATTTAATTTCCATGTGCCCCGAAATAAAGCCGGTGACATTATTGGAAGTGTCATTGACAAATAGCGGATTCATTACGCGCTATTAAATGTTAGAAATTAAAAAATAAGAATCCTCATCATTTGTTTCTTTACTGGAATACTTATGTAGGAGGAGCAGTAATTCATGAAACAAGTTAGGATTATAAGCGCACGGAAATATTCTCCTCCGTATTCCAAAATTATTTTACTCACTATTTCAGCCGGCTGAAATTACGCAAACGGTTGCACAGATTTTTCCTCAAAAAATAAAAAAAATAGCGCAACCGATTGCGCGGGTTATGCAACCGATTGCGTAAGCAAAAAAGGCTTTTTCGTCATTTTGCAAATGCAGCGTTTTAAAAAAAATGTTGTCATCTTTAGCACCGAATTGTTAAGTAAACTAAAAAGTTGTCTCAATAATCAACTCACAAAATCATTTTTAATTAAAAGAAACTCGGATGAAAAAGTCAATAAAGATTCAATGGACTTTTATGCTACTTGTATTTGTGCTATTTGCCTCTTCAGGAATAGCACAACAAAGAATTTCCGGAGCTGTTACTGATTCGTCTGGCAACTCTATGGCAGGAGTTTCCGTGAATATTAAAGGAACTAAAGCGGGAACGTCTACGGATCAAAATGGAAATTACGAATTGGTTGCCTCGCCAAATGCCACATTGGTATTTTCTTATGTTGGTTATCAAACACAGGAAATAGCGGTTGGTAGCCGGCGAACAGTTAATGTTAGCTTAAAAGCGGCTGCAGCAACCGGATTGAGTGAAGTAGTTGTGGTTGCATTCGGTACAAAGCAGAAAGCAACCCTTATTGAGTCTGTGGCACAGGTCGATAATAGCGTAATCAAAAACCGGCCTGTTAACAATGCTGTCTCTGCATTGCAAGGTCAGGTTGCAGGATTGAATATTGTTTCTTATTCAGGGCAGCCAGGTATCGCTCCTACAATTAATATTCGTGGAGTCGGATCTATAAACAGCTCCACTGCTCCTTTGGTAATTGTTGATGGTGTTCCCGGCTCCTTAAGCCTCATTGATCCGAACGATATTGAATCCATTTCTGTACTAAAAGACGCGGCAGCAGCATCGTTGTATGGAGCTCGTTCGGCCAATGGTGTAATCTTAGTTACTACAAAAAGAGGCAAAGTAGGAAAGATGTCTGTTTCATATTCAGGATATGTGGGTTGGCAAAAACCTACGGAATTGTTCAAGGAAGCAAATGCCTATAATTATGCAAGTGCTTTTAATGAAGCAACCATGTATGATTTGATGAAGCCTGCAAATACAAATTTTGATTCTTCAAAAATTATTTTCACTTTGCCTCAATTAAATGCCTGGAAAACAGGATCAGTGCCGAGCATCAATTGGAGAAATGCATTGTTTGATGGAAATAACGGGTTTACTCAATCGCATTATATAAATATCGGCGGGGGAATTAATCACGATGATCTTATTTTAAGAAATAATTTCTCTTTTGGTTATTTGCAGCAGAACGGAAATGTTGCTAACACAGATTATAAACGTTATTCCATTCGGAGCAATAACGAATTGAAATGGAAGAACCTTAATACCAACTTATCTATAGGACTTATAACAGATAACCGGTATGAGCCATCTTCAAAAGCTGTTGGAAGTCTTGGGTCAATTATCAGTGCTGTTAACAGGCAGCGCCCGGTTGATTCAATAAAACTTGCAGACGGAAGTTGGAATATTACTTCAACGAATGACACCCGTAATCCTGTAAGGCAAGCTGAAGAAGGTGGCTACTATAATCCAATCAATTATAATATTTTAATGAATTTTAATACTGCCTATACGATCATTCCAAACCTTACACTAAAATATACTGTCGGTCTTAGCTATAATATCAATTCAGCATCACAATTTCAAAATCAATTGAACTGGTATAATGGAACAGTAACTGGTCCTAATAGCTCAACAAAATCAAGTTATTTTGATAGAGAGAACATGCAGCAATTAGATTTAAGCTATTCTAAAAACATACAGGACCACCATTTTGACGTGATAGTGGGAGGACAGCAAAATATACACAACTATAATAGCACATCATCATCGCGCGGCAATTTTATTAATAACAGCTCGGGCAGTATGCAATTAGGCGATCCATCCACACAAACCAATAACAGTTCTCAATACAAATGGATTTTAGAAGGACTGTTTGGACGGTTAAACTATGATTACCAAAGAAAATATATTCTTGAGTTCAATTTTCGTGAAGACGCTTCTTCCCGTTTAAATCCCGGAACAAACACCGATTTTTTCCCTTCGGTTGCTGCAGGATGGCGGGTTTCCCAGGAAAATTTTTGGGGAAACCTAAAAAACATTCTGCCTGAATTTAAAATAAGAGCAAGCTATGGAACCTTGGGTAACGCAAACGTTGCTACTTCTACCGGAAACAACAACGCGATGTATTATAGTTACAATTCAATCATCGGAAACATTTATTCAAATGGGTTGGGTTATAACTTAGCCTCGATTTTTGATGGCACGATTTACAGCGCCTTTTCGCTCATTCAAAACCCAAACAATAAACTCAGATGGGAGCGCACTACCATCACTGATATAGCCATCGATGGAACCATCGTTAGCCCCAGATTGACCTATACGATTGACTATTTTGATAAAACAACCAATAACATGTTACTCCAATATCCTGTTTCAAATATAAACGGAGTTACTTCTACGGTTGGCGTAGGTGCATCTCCTCAATATCCTGCCAATTTGGGAAGCATGTATAACAGGGGAGTCGAAGTTTCTTTTGCATATTCTAAACAAAACAGAAATGGCTTTGGCTATAATGTTAGTGCAAATTATACTTACATCACCAGCAAAATTTTGAGTTTAGGCGGCCTGAATCTTGCTTCTACCAATAGCCTTGCGGTAGGATATCCTCTTAGTTCCTATTTTTTATACGTCAACGACGGTTATCTCACTAAAGACGAATATGCAGCTCAGGCATCCAAAGACCCGATATTACCCGGACAGAAATGGGGAGACCAGCGTATAAAAGATTTGTCAGGAGATAATAAGATAACTGCAGCAGATAGAACGATGATTAATAAAAGCGGTGTACCCAAAAATTTATTCGGGATAAATTTTGATTTCAATTATAAAGGATTCGGAGTTGCCGGGATGGTGCAAGGCGCTACGGATTATTACAAATATTTAGGAGCGAGCGTTGGTTACGGATTTAATAGTGGCTATAGCATTACTGACTGGACAATTGATAATTCATACAACCCGTTGGTGGATCCGAATAATTACAACACCCGTTTACCTCGTGTTTCGATTTCCAATTCTATAAATAATACCTATCCTTCTACTTTGTACTTGTTTAATAGTTCCTATGTAAGGTTGAAAAATCTCCAGTTTTATTACGATTTGCCGGCAGGGGCATTACAAAAAGTGTATATGAAGAATGCGAGAATATATGTTTCCGGGCAAAACCTGTTAACGTATTCGAAACTCCCCAAGTCCTTAGGTATTGATCCTGAGATCAACAGTCCAACGGCTGGTTATCCGCTCGTAGCCATTTACACAATCGGTTTGAATGTTTCATTCTAAAAAATCATCAAAATGAAAAAAAACTTTTTAATAATAAGCCTGTTTTCTTTGTCAATAATTTCCTGTACCAAGAAAGATTTACAGCCTGTAGATGCGTATTCTTCAAGTACATTTTTTACATCTCAATCGGCTGCTTTCAGCAGTTTATCGGCCTGCTATGCGCTCACAAACCTTGGTGGGCAGTTTGAAGGGGGCAACAATTATTTTTTGGATGACATTACCGATAATGCGTATTGTGGATTTACAAATCAAATGTCTTTTTTTATCGCCTTGGGAACAGTAACTCCATCATTAACAGGCAAGTACGCGGATTTTTACAGGACGTATTTCCCTTATACAGGTATCGCTTCAGACAATCTTTTTTTGGCCAATATTGATAAAGTGCAGATGGATGAAAATTTAAAGGCACAATGGAAAGCTGAAGTTAGATTTTTGCGCGCTTTTGATTACGCGCGGCGCTATATGTTTTGGGGAGGCGTTCCCCTGGTTACTACTCCGCTTAATTTTGGAGATGAATTAAAAATTCCAAGAGCTTCCGGAGATTCAATAGTTGCTTTTTGTTTGAATGAGCTTACAGATGCAATAAATGTTCTACCAAACACTATAGATGCTTCAGACGCTGCAAGAGCTACAAAAGGCGCTGCACTACTACTTAAAGCAAGACTCGAATTATTTTGTGCAGGTCTTAAAGCAAACGGAATGGCAGATGGTGTAACTGAACAAGCAACAGCCGATCCTGCAGCTGCAGCGAAATATTATGCAGCCGCTTCCGCCGATGCACAAACAATCATCAACATGGGACAATACGGGTTGTCTAATGACTACGAAGGGTTATTCTGGGAAAAGAATCAAGGCACACCGGAAAGACAGAAAGAGGTTATATTTGAAGTAGCCTATTCTTATCCAAATTATGGATCTGATTTAAGCGCGTTATATACATTAAAAGAAGGTGGTTGGAATTCTGAGAGTCCAACACAGGATGTCGTTGATGAATATGAAACAACTAATGGAAAATCAATTAAAAATGATCCTTCGTATAATGCCGATAATCCTTATGTAAACAGAGATCCTCGTCTGTCATACTCAGTAATTTATCCGGGTATGTGGTGGAATGACAGATACTTCAATAGCATATCGCCCGCTGGAGGTGGTGAATATTACAACTCCAGTAATGGAAACCGCTCCAAAACGGGTTATTCTTTAAGAAAATATTGCGCGCCCCTTGCAGATATCATGCATGATCCCGGAAGCGATTACCAGGGATTGAATTTTATTGTGATGCGCTATCCTGAAGTTCTTCTGACAAGAGCAGAAGCGTTAATAGAATTAAATCAAAATTTGGGAGAAGCCGCCAATCTAATTAACCAGGTCAGGCAAAGGCCGGGCGTAAATATGCCTCCAATTTCTGTAAGTGACCAGGCAACAATGAGAACCGAGCTAAGGCATGAAAGAAGAGTTGAGCTTGCATTTGAAGGATTAAGATGGTTTGACATGAAAAGATGGAAAATTGCAGAACTAAAAATGAATGGTAGTGTATATGGCGTTCGGCCAGGAAATGTAGATCCAAATACCGGAGCATTGACCTTTACCGGACCGAATATTACAGTTGGCGATCAACGTGTGTTTAACGCCAATCGTGATTACTATTTCCCGATTCCTCAGGCGGACATAGATTTAGGAAAGCCTTTGTTGAAACAGAATTTGAATTGGTAGAGTTGCCTTTATATTGATTCATAAACAATAACTGCTATAGCAGGAAAGTTTTGAAAGCGGCGATAGTAAAAGAATAAATAACTCGAATTGTTATTTTGTGGACTTTAAATAAAGTTCACATAAAGAATAATATGATGCATTTTAAGTAAATGCCAGCCCAACCATATCGAATTCACGTTAGTTAATTATCATTATGAAATTTCCTCTGAGCCATTTAAATCGAAAAAGACTGTTCATTTTTACAACTTTTCTGTCACTGTTGTTTCCGTTTGGTGCTCTCAAGGCTGAAAAGATGCCTGTAAAGTCAACGCCGGAAATTCTGCAGAATGAACCAATTATCAGTGCTAAAAAAATAAACGCAACTACCATAGACCTGTCACTTGCTGATAATCACCACATGCTTATTGATTTCTATGGAGATAATATTTTCAGGGTTTTTCAGGACAATTCAGGCGGAACAATGAGGGATCCTGAATCTAAGCCGGAAGCTAAAATTCTGGTTGATACCCCAAGACGGCCTGTTTCAAGATTGAAATTGGAGGATGAAAATGGATTTATTACTATCACTACTGCAAACGTTTCTGTTCAGTTTGACAAAAAAACCTCGCTAATGAAGGTGATGAACCTGAAAACGAATGCAGTAGTTGTTGAAGAAGTAGCGCCTGTTGAATTTGAGCCAAAAAAAGTAGTGATTACTTTGAAGGAAAATCCAGATGAATATTTTTATGGCGGAGGCGTACAGAACGGACGATTTTCACATAAGGGAACAGCAATAGCTATTGAAAATCAAAACAGCTGGACAGATGGTGGCGTGGCTTCACCTACGCCTTTTTATTGGAGTACCAATGGGTACGGTGTCATGTTTTATACCTTTAAAAAAGGAAATTATGATTTCAGTTCCAAAGAGAAAGGGATTGTAACGCTATCTCATGAAACCAATTATTTGGATGTCTTTTACATGATTGATTCAGCAGCAGTTGGTCTGTTGAACGATTACTATCAATTGACGGGCAACCCGGTGCTGCTGCCTAAATTTGGTTTTTATGAAGGACACCTGAATGCATATAACAGGGATTACTGGAAAGAAGACAACACCGGGATTTTGTTTGAAGACGGCAAGCGATATAAAGAAAGTCAAAAAGATAACGGAGGAATCAAAGAATCGCTGAATGGAGAAAAAAACAATTACCAATTCTCTGCACGCGCGGTGATTGACCGGTATAAAAGTCACGATATGCCTTTGGGGTGGTTGTTGCCCAATGATGGATATGGCGCGGGTTACGGTCAAACATCCACGCTCGACAGCAATATAGAAAATCTGAAAAGCCTGGGAGATTACGCCCGTAAAAATGGCGTGCAGATTGGTTTGTGGACGCAATCTGACCTTCATCCTAAACCTGGCGTAAGCGCCCTGCTTCAACGGGATATTGTGAAAGAAGTAAAAGATGCGGGAGTACGCGTTTTAAAGACAGATGTTGCCTGGGTGGGTGCAGGTTATTCTTTTGGGTTGAATGGCATAGCAGATGTTGCCGGTATCATGACAAAATATGGAAATGACAGCCGGCCCTTTATCATTTCTCTCGATGGATGGGCGGGCACACAGCGATATGCAGCGGTCTGGACGGGCGACCAAACCGGTGGTGTTTGGGAATACATTCGTTTCCACATTCCTACTTATATCGGCGCCGGATTGTCCGGCCTTCCTAATATTACTTCTGATATGGATGGCATTTTCGGAGGCAAAAATCCGGTTGTTAATACCAGGGATTTCCAATGGAGAACTTTTACTCCTATGCAACTGAATATGGACGGCTGGGGAGCCAATGAAAAATATCCGTTTGCTTTAGGCGAGCCGGCAACCTCTATCAACAGATGGTATTTGAAACTCAAATCTGAGTTGATACCTTATACCTATAGTATCGCAAGGGAAGCGGTTGATGGATTGCCCATGATAAGAGCGATGTTTTTGGAATACCCAAATGCTTACAGCAAAGGAAAATCAACGCAATACCAGTTTTTGTATGGGCCGGATTTCCTCGTGGCGCCGATCTATCAGCAAACTAAATCAGATAAAGATGATAATGACATCCGCAATGGAATTTATTTGCCGGTAGGTTCGTGGATTGATTATTTTACCGGCGATAAATATGAAGGGAACCGCATCCTGAATAATTTTGCAGCGCCTCTTTGGAAGCTTCCTGTTTTTGTAAAAAACGGAGCAATTATACCTTTGGCTAATCCGAACAATCATGTTTCAGAAATAAATAAGGGTCTTCGCATTTATGAAATTTATCCGTTTGGAAATACCTCCTTTACAGAATACAATGATGATGGAACAACAGAAGAATATCGTTCAGGGAAATTTGTTACCACATTGATTGAATCAAATGACGTTAAGAATTCTGTTCACATCACCATTCATCCGACCAAAGGAAGTTTTGATGGATTTGTAAAAAAGAAAGCAACTGAGTTCAGAATAAATGTAACTGCTAAACCGAAAAAAGTATCTGCCAAGGTTGGAAATAAAAAAGTAAAGCTGACGGAAGTAAAGTCATTGAACGAATTTTTGAAAAAAGAAAATGTATTCTTCTATGACGCGGCTCCCAACATCAATCAATTCGCAACAAAGGGAAGTGAATTTGAGAAAAAAGTAATTATTAAGAATCCTGTGTTACGTGTAAAACTCGCTCCTACCGATATTACAGTAAACGAAGAAATACTGGACATTTCTAATTTCGTTTTTGCACCTACTGATAAAAGCCTCGTCACCAATGGGTCCTTGACCGCCCCTGTTTCTGCAAACGTAAAAGAAGAGAATGCAACAGCCTTCACCTTGAAACCGACATGGGAAGAAGTAGCCAACGCAGACTATTACGAAATAGAATTTAATGGGATGCTTTATTCTACTATTAAGGATACACAATTGTTATTTGAAGACTTGAATCCAAAGACTGTGTATTCTTTCAAAATACGAGCTGTGAATAAAGACCATATTTCCGGTTGGAATGCATTCCAGGGAGAAACGAAGGCCAATCCATTAGATCTTGCGATTCATGGTATTGTAGCAGAAACGACAGCCAAAAGCCAGGACGATGAATCGGAAATTGACAAGCTGTTTGATTTTGACAAAACCACAATGTGGCATACCAAATGGGGCGTAAATTCGGTTCCCTTTGATATCGTAATGAACCTGAAAACCGTCAACCAGCTGGACAGATTGGAATACTTACCGCGCGAGAATGGCAGAAACGGAGTTTGGCTAAAAGGCCATGTTTATTATAGTAATGATAAAGAAAATTGGACAGATGCGGGTGCATTTGACTGGGCAAAAAACGGAGACACCAAAACATTTGATTTTAAAAATCATCCTGTTGCCCAGTATATCAAGTTATCTGTTTCTGAAAGCGCAGGCGGCTTCGGTTCGGGCAGGGAGTTGTATGTATTCAAAGTACCGAACACCACAAGTTATCTTCCCGGAGATATTAACAATGACCACCTGATTGATAACAATGACCTCACTTCTTATATCAATTATACCGGTTTGAGAAAAGGAGATGCTGATTTTGAAGGATACATCAGCAAGGGAGATATAAACAAAAACGGCCTCATTGACGCTTACGACATTTCGGTGGTGGCTACCCAATTGGCTGGCGGCGCAGATCATAACGAAATAAAGAAAGTAGGAGGTAAGATCACTTTGAGTACTGCCAGGCAAAGCTTTAGCAAAGGAGAAGCTATTGATGTTGTTGTAAAGGGAGATAGTTTATCCTCGGTAAATGCGCTCAGTTTTGCGTTGCCCTATAATTCGTCCGAGTATGAATTTGTCGGTGTAAAGCCACTCAATATGAAGCAGATGGACAACCCTACTAACGACCGGCTTCATACGAATGGTGAAAAAGTATTGTATCCTACGTTTCTGAATATCGGCAACGAAGAGCCGCTTGAAGGAACTTTTGATCTGTTTATCCTGAAATTCAAGGCCAGGAAGAACCTGAAATTTGATTTGAAGATGAGTGATGGGCTACTGGTCGATAAAGATTTGAATATTATTAAGTTTTAGAATCTTAAAAAAGCAGAAAGACGCATTTTGACTTTACTAAAGTGCAATCACTGGATGGTAAAGTGGTTGTTTCCAGGTGCAAATTCGAATCCTTTTCGAATGCTCTCAAAATGTATCAAAAAAATGGATACAAATGCCGGATTACAGTACATCATGAGGTATAGGTTGCTGCCTTAAAATATTACTGTCTAATCTCTTGTTTAACGGCATTTTCATCAGCGTCAACGCACTTGAATCTCATCGGCAAGATTTGTAAAAAAATTGATCTTTGCGTTATAGAGTTGCCCGGATTATGACATTGAAAAAATAAAACATTTTAAGAGAGTTGCCTCAAATGCAATTTCTCTAATACAAGTTCTAAACTTTCATTATATTTGAAACATGACTGAATTAACATCTATAAAAGATAGGCTCGCCAAACTAAAGCCTGAGCTGCAAGAGCGTTTTTTTGTAAATTCAATCGGGCTCTTTGGGTCTGTTGTCAGGGAAGACTTTACTCCGTCAAGCGATGTTGATATCATCGTCGACTTTACTAAAGCTGTTGGAATCGAATTTATTGACGTCGGAAATTTTATTGAAGCCCAACTGGACAAAAAAATTGATCTGGTTTCCCGGAATGGAGTGAAAAAGAGATATTTTGAACAAATTGAACCTGAAATTGTTTATGTCTGAACCCGATCCTTCTCTCCTTATTGAAGATATAATTGATAGCGCAAAGAAGATTTTAAATTATACAAAGAATCTTTCTTTTGATGATTTTAGCAACGACAGCAAAACGATCGATGCGGTCATCAGAAATTTTGAAATTATTGGAGAAGCAGCAAATCGTTTGCCGGAGAGCTTTAAAGACGAACATCCTACTATTGACTGGCATCGGATTCGCGGATTTAGAAACAGGATTGTTCATCATTATTTCGGAATTGATTATTCTATCGTTTGGCAGATCAAAGAATCTTTTTTGCCCGAGTTGATTTTGAACATGGAATTACTTTTATACAGTTAGTTGATCTACAGGAATTGTAACCGGTAAAAGAATAGTAAATTCTGATCCATTATCTTCCTGCGTTTCCACTTTTATTTGCCCGTGATATGAAGAAGGACTGATAAATTTTATCCAATACTTTTTGAGGAATGCCAATACCATTGTCGGTTACTTTTTATCTCAATATTGGCATCGCATTTTGGGTACTTACAAAAACGGTTGGTTTATAACTGGACGTGAGCCTGTTCGTTACTAAACCAAGCAATTAAAATTCGTTATTTTCATTTTCCATGAGCAGTAAATATAGATTTGAAGATCGTGAAGGACTGTACTTTGTAACACCTACGCTATCGCATTGGAAAGATGTATTTTGCCTTATAAAATTTAAAAAGCTTTGCTGTTTTTTAGTATACCTATATTAAAAATTGTGCAAAATAACTTAACATGAAATACTTTTTCCTTTTAATTGTTTTATTAAGTTGTAAAAGTGATCCTAAGGTAGTTGAGGTTCATACTCCCAATGATACAACTGCAGCAACCAGTGTTAAACGAGATACATCTTCCATTGACATCCACAACCCTTACGAGACGGGCAAAGACACTATTCGATTAAATAAAGTAATGGACGAAATATTCAATTTTCCTGAAGTTAAGGCGATCAACGAACAAATTAATAAGAATAGTAAAGGTGCACATGGAGTTTCTATTATGGTTGAAGATAACTTTGACGGCGACACATCTTATTATCATTTCAGAGTAGGTGATAATTCACACGAAGACAGATATGAGAACATTTATGATTTTTTATTGGATAAGGAAACCGGAGAAATAAAAGCATATGATAACGTATCGGATTTAATAATGACTTTGAAAGACTGGAGAAAAAACAGAAAATGACTTCTCAGTTGTGCCAGTAAACCAATAAATATATTCATTGCATCTTACTCCCTGCTGATGTTGTCGTTCGCGCCAATAGCCGTTCATTAACACATTAGGGGGTTAAAATTCCGGAATTCTAATGTGATTATTAGGCGGGGGTAAACCCTGCCCCTACGGGATGAGGCGAAACCGGCCGTAAATTAACTGGCAAAACTTTTGAATGGTAGTTAAGCATAAAAAAACTGAAAATCGTGACGAATCTAGAATTGGCAGAATTGTACCAAAGAGATATCGAAAAACTGATCATTGAAATCGACTTATTCAAAAATGAGGAGAACCTTTGGAAGACTACGGGTACCATCAAAAATTCATGTGGAAATTTAGCATTGCACATTATTGGAGGGCTAAGCTTTCATATCGGCGACACGCTCGCTGATACCGGTTATATAAGAGATCGGGACCAGGAATTTATTGCAAAAGGCATTTCCCGTAAATCATTGACAGGCCGGCTAAGAGCTTTGATCCCTTTGATAAAAGAGACTATTCTTTCCATGTCCGAAGAACGGCTCAATGAACCTCATCCAAAATTCTTTGACAAAGAAAACGCAACCATTAGCTATGTACTGACGCAACTGCTTTTACATCTAAACTATCATATGGGGCAGGTGAATTATCTTCGACGTGCGTTTGAATAAAAATAAACGTTTTAACGCTACAGAAAAGAAGTAGAGGTTAAATAATGTTACATTTAAACATTATAGCAAACGCGACTCAAACAGGCACTATTCATCTAAAAATATTACTGCTCAATAGCCGGCCATTTTCTTTTAAGGCTTAATTTTATAAAAGAAATTCCGGAAGCTATAGCATGAAATTGTAAAAGTGGCACAGGCGGGTGATCGCGTTGCATGACATGAATTTGCCGACTCTTCACGGATATTTTATGGTGGATAGAATTTTAATAACAAATGATGTAACAGATAACAACTAAATTAATTTTACTATGGCTACCAAAGGTCAGATACTTGACATGACGCCTGTGGGCATGAAGTTTACCGTTTTACAATCCGGTGCTGATACCGGTGGAAAATCGCTAGACCTCCATTGGGAATTGTTTCCGAAATGCAACATGAAAGATCCCTTGGTGCACGTTCATCCACATGCGATTGAAAGTTATGAGGTGCTGGAAGGGGAAATGGAATTTTTTGTAAAAGACAAATGGCTGCCGGCTAAAAAAGGAGACAAACTCTCCGTCCCCAAAGGGGTCACGCATTGCTTTCGAAATCCCACCGAAAGTGTAGTAACGGTTTACAACACACACGAGCCTGCCCTTCGTATGGAAAATTATTTTGAAGACGTTTGTAAAGTGCTTGATAAACTTACCGATAAGCGCACAAAAGAGCATAAAATGAACCTGAAAGCAATGCTGTATATGAGTGTGCTTATGAACAATTACCGAAACGAAATTATTGCTAAAAGTCGACCCGATGCAGCGATCAAAGTTCTTGGAGTGCTGGGCAAGGCGTTAGGAATAAACTACTGAGATCAGATAATAGCCAAGGATCTTAATTCTTGTCGCACCTTATGTACAGCCGTTTTCTATATTTCTGTTGTTTTCTTCCCGATATTAAAACCTACACGTGGTGACTACAATAATCACTTTCAGGCTGACAATGATGATTGAGTGAAAATCTTACAATCATTTAATACTGAAAATCGTAGTTCAGACAAACGGACCCGGCGAGCACGTTATTTCCCTGCCCAATAATCAACCACGCTTACATCCTCGGCAATGGCAAGGGAAAGCGGAAAAAGGCTGGCATACAAAGGTATCTTTCTGTATAAATTTAAGTCTTGCCTGGAAGCAAATGTAGTAACATAGATATGCTTACCACGCCGCTGTCGCGGGGAGAAACATTAGCACCCCATTCAAAATTTTTGCCAAAGCGTTTTTTGAAAGCGTGCTATAGATCTTATCCAGTGCTTGTATGCTGTCGGCGGCAGCACCGGGCTTAAATGAATGATCAGGATGAAGCTGTACCTGTTCTTACCTGTTATGCAGGTTGAAATTTGGTTTTTTGCAAAACCGTTTATAAAATTGGAATTAAGTACTGCTCATTTACAGGTTCGCAGCCTTAGCAACAGAAGCTCCTCGCATATAAGATTGCTGATAAAGAGGTTCAGTAAATGAATCAATATCGGCTTTTCGTATTTAACTTGCGCTGGTATCTGAAGCTTAATTGGAAGCCAAAGATTAATGAATATGACAGTAAGATAAAAAGCTGAACAACGAAAATTTAGTCACAACTTAGGAGACATGCGCCGGCACAGGAAAAGCAGTGAACTGATTTACTATTCTACGCTTCCACCGGCTCGTTCTTTTTCATGCTCTTTTTCACATTTTCCCGGTGCATCGTTCCCCATTCACTTAGCGACTGCAACACGCCGTTTAATGTTTCCGCATAGGCAGACAATTCATATTCAACGATCACAGGGGTGCCGGTGAATACATTGCGGCTTACAAAGCCGTTCAGCTCCAGGTCTTTTAATTCTGCAGAAAGAACCTTTGCAGAAATACCGTCTATCACGCGTTGAAGTTCGTTGAATCTTTTGTTGCCCTCCCTTAAAGCGACAATGATCCGCAATTTCCATTTTCCACCGATCACATAAAGCGCATCGGCGATCGCATTCAGGGTTGCTTTACATTGTGTTGGCGAAGGATGTTCGATCCTGGTTTTTGATACTGCCATAAAAATCGATTTAAAGTAACCCAAAGGTAAGTACTTACCTTTGGTATACTACTTACTTTTGGTGAGTGAAGGTAAATAATTTTGCTTTATCAATTTAAACAAACAAAAAAGAATAATTATGACAAAGACAAAATGGTTACTCGACCCGATGCACAGTGAATTGCAATTTAAGATTAAACACCTGATGATCAGCAATGTCTCCGGCGCCTTCAAAAACTTTCATGCAGAAGTAGAAACCGAAGAAGAAGATTTTAGCACAGCAGAAATTAACCTGGTTGCAGAAATGGATTCAATATCCACCAATAATGAGCAACGCGATGCCCATTTGCGTACCTCTGATTTCTTTGAAGTAGAAAAATATCCTGAGCTGAAATTTAAATCAACAAAAATTGAAAAAACAGGTAGTGATATTTTTACTTTACATGGAGAATTGACCCTGAAAGGCGTAACAAAACCAGCAAAACTGAACGTTGAGTTTAACGGAACAACCAAAGATCCATGGGGTGGAGAAAGAGCCGGATTTGTAGTCACCGGTAAAATTAATCGGGCGGATTGGGGCGTAAGCTTTAATAAGGCCCTGGAAACCGGCGGGGTGATGTTAGGCGACGAAATAAAGATCAATAGTGAAATCGAATTGGTAAAACAAGAGGTAGAGGTACTTGCTTGATCGGTAACAAATCGCAATGAAAGGTTGCCAACCACAGACAGGACGCGCTCTTAAGTTAAAGTGAACTGATTGCAGGTTGGCAACCTTAGCGCGTAAATAGATACCTTTAAAAAAATAAAAAAACATCATGTTAATCAAAAGGAAACTCACAAAAATACATACTCCACAGGTGCAACCTGGTTTTTTAGGACCGGGCCACATCGCAAGGCCTGTAATCAGCGGTAGTTTTTCGGAAAGCGACCCTTTTATCTTGCTGATGGATGACATGCTGGATAAAAAAGACGATGAGCCAGTCGGTGGGCCGCATCCACATGCCGGCTTTGAAACCGTCTCTCTTTTGCTGGAAGGTGAAATGGGCGATGAGCCGCACAAAATGAAATCCGGCGATTTTCAGATCATGACTGCCGGCAGCGGTATCATCCATACAGAAACGATTAAGCAGAGAGCTAAAATGAGGTTGCTACAGCTGTGGTTAAATCTTCCAAAGAAAGCCAGGACGACGGTTCCGCGCCTTCAGGAATTATCTTTTGAGAATGCGCCGGCGCTATCGGAAAATGGCATTGCCATTAAATTGTACAGCGGTTCCCTGGCTGGTCTCAACTCGCCTATCGAAAATTATACGCCACTTATTGTAGCTGATATTACGATTGACCCTGATGTTAGCACTGTTCTGCAGATTCCGGCAAACTTTAATAGCTTCCTCTATATATTGGCTGGGAATGTAAAAGTGAGCGATGAAAAAACGAAATTGAATGAAGGCCAGGCAGGTTGGCTGGATTTATTGGATAATGCGGTGCAAAGCGATCTGCAATTAACCGCAGGTGAAAACGGAACACGCTTTATTCTTTATGCCGGAAAACCTACCGGCGATCGCATCGTTTCTCATGCCCCATTCATTGCCGACAGTGCAGAAGATATTCAGAGGTTGTACCGGGAATACAGGCAAGGCACGATGAAACACATTTCAACAATTGCTGACTGAGAAGTTGAGTCAATTCTGATTCAGTTTGAACAGACTGAATCCGCCGGTTCGTCTTCAGGAACCAGAATGGCAGATAGTCTATGTCTTGTCCTAAATAGATTTATGCAAATCAAGTCGTAAGTGTATAACCAACCGGCGCAGGTCTGGGCAACTGTGCCTTTATCTGATAATACGGGAAGAACCCACGGCCGCGACTAAAATTCATTTTGTTATACCTAGAAATTTAAAAATTGGATTTTTTGATCATCAAAAAAATCTTTGTTCAGTTTTTTATTCTATTTTCATATTCCGTAATGCTATTGGGATACGTGTCTGAGAATGTGAAGCCGACTGCTTTTTATTGAACGAATCAAAGTATCTTTTGAAGCAACCATAGTCCTGCCCGCGTGATCTGTGCCAGAATATACCTGGTATTTTATTATTTCAATTCATGAAATATTTTACATTACTTCTGCTCTTTCAATGCCATTTTAATAATACTTTCTACGCCTGTACTGAGCGCAGCCGAGGTACAGTAAACGGCCGCCTGAACGAATCATTCGGGCAGGAACAAAAAAATTCAAATCCTGTTTCCTATAATCCAACAGTTTCTGTAAAAAATGAAAAGTGCGACAACAAAATCTATATCACGGTAAGGGACAATGGAAATGGGATTCCTCAAAAAATTATTGATAAGATTTTTCAACCGTTTTTTACCACAAAACCGGCAGGAGAGGGAACCGGCTTAGGTTTAAGTCTTAGTTATGATATTATCAAAGCGCATGGAGGCGAAATAAAAGTGGAGAGTAAGGAAAGCGAAGGAACCGAGTTTATTATTACGATGCCATTGGTGTGATTGAAGCACAACATTCGTTTTCATATTTTCTGCTTGCAGGAATCATTTAGAGGATTTGGAACGTTTCTTTTCAACTTTTCCGATTTTCTTTTCAACTTTCTCCATTTTCTTTTCAACCGTCTCTTTTCTTTTTTGCCATCTGTCTATTGGCTCCGGAGTGTATAAAGAATTTCCTTTTTTATCAACAAGGTGAAATGCTTTATTTAATTTTTGACTGATCTCAGAGATCTTTTTAGATGCTTTGCCGGACTGTTCTTTATAAAATTTTTCAAAAGCTTTGATTCCGGAATTAATAATGGAAAGTTCTTTCTGGTAATTTTTTGCTGCCGGTAAATCACCATCAACCTGTCGTATGCATGAATTTGTAAAGGATCAGTTTTTATGATCTGCTGGTACAATTCTATTGCTGTGGAAGGATCCGATTTTTCTGCTTCAGCAGCATTGTTACTTAATTCATTCATGGAAGGTTCGATTTCAGATAAGTCAGGCATAAGTGACTTTTACTTTATTGTAATAAAAATATATGCCAATGTTTTGAAGCACT
>Ga0207652_10000452_pt1 | contig 42256 bp, 54 predicted proteins | sample KBSC63BmetaG_FD_184334 | JGI IMG/M metagenome (GOLD analysis project Ga0207652, IMG submission 184334) | Corn rhizosphere microbial communities from Kellogg Biological Station, Michigan, USA - KBS C6-3B metaG (SPAdes) (version 2) | ecosystem: Host-associated > Plants > Roots > Rhizosphere ...
GACCATGACGGACCCGGCCAATGACGCCAGGGCCGTGATGGTGTCCGCGGTGCCTGCCGACGTGATCGAGGGGTTCGTGTACCTGACCCGCGGCCTGATCAAGGACCCCGGCGCGGCATCGATCATCGGCATGACCACGCCCACGGCCACCCTCGTGCGCGACCCTGGCGGCGCGGCCAATGACATCGAGCGCGCCAGCCAGATCCTGCACAAGCACCTGGCCGAGCTGGTATGACCATGGGCAATCAGGACCCTAAGAAGTGGTTTGACCAGTTCCCGGACGCGCCGGACTGGCAGCACGACCAGTGGTGCGCGCGGCACTGGGCACCGGCCCCGATCTTCGGTGCGAACGGCATGGGCGCCGCGGTTGAGGTCATGCAGATCTTCATTAACGAGGTCGCTATCGGTGGCACGCCAGAGGCGATGAACGCGCAGATGCAGGCGGCCGGCCGCCTGTGCTGCACGTTGGGCGATGAGCGGATGTACAAGATCTGGGGGCACTGGCCACCGACCACGCCCGAGCCGTCATGACCACCCAGTTCCAGCCCCCCAACCCCGGCGCGCGCCTGCGGCAGACCGTCCGCGAAGCGCTGGCCGCGTGGATCGAGATGGCACACATCCCGGGCGTGACGCGGGTGTACGGGCACTGGCCGGTCGACGGCATCCGGTGGGACGGCTGGCCGGGGGCGGGGACAGGGTTCGCCGCGCAGGTGTGGATACGGCTCGGCGACGACAGCGAGGCCATCGAAGCGCTGACCGGCGGCCAGGACCGTGGTGGCAACCTGCTGCACGTGTCGGTGGATGTGATGCTCGCCCACCAGACCTACTCGAAGGACGACGCGCAGGAGTCCGCGGCCAGCGAGAACGACCGGGACCGCATCTACGACGCGCTCAAGGACTGCTTCCGTGGCGAGGGTCGCGCGGCCGGCCGCCCGGACGTGTTCCTGTCCGTCGGCTTCTGGCCGCGCGAGGCGGCCATGCGCGGGGCGCACAGCGAGCCTGTCAGCGTCGGGGAGTCGATCTGCCGCGTCAGTACACTCAGCCTGACAGCGAGCGCCTACCTGCCGCAGAACCCTCCGGGAGCGTGACCATGCCCGACGAAACGCCCGAGCAGCGTGACGAACGCGTGGCCGCGGAGAACGAAAAGGCCCGCCTGGCGCGTCAGGTCGAGCTGGCCAAGACGGAGTACGCGAACGCGCTGCGGGTGCACGGATACGACCGGGACATCCCGGCCGAGGTCGAGCGCGCATTCGAGCAGCCGAGTGCCAGCGAGGTTCCGGCCGTCGACACCGAGTCCACGGGGGAGTGAGCCATGGCCACGCCGGTTACCGCCCCCACCCAGCGCCAAGTCATCCTCGTCGCCCCCGAGACGACGCAGGGCACCCAGGTCCTCACGGGCATGTTCTCGATCCCGGTGGACAACTTCCAGCCCGAGCCGAACCCCACCTGGCTCGACGTCAAGAGCCTGTACGGCGATATGGCCGAGATCCACGGCCGCACCCAGGGCCCGATCCATGAGAGCTTCAGTTTCTCCGGTCCGATGTTCCCGGACGCGGTCGGCTATTTCCTCAAGAACATCCTCGGCGACCAGACGGAGAGCGGCGCCAGCGCCCCGTTCACGCACGCGTTCTCGCTGCTCAACAGCGGCACCGGCCAGCCGACGACACTGACCATCGTGCACCAGAACCTGCTGTCTCCGACCACTGGCCAGCGGTACTACCCGGGCGCGGCCCTGTCCGAGCTGACCCTGAAGGGCAACGCTGACAGCGAGTTCGTGACCGTGGAGGGCAAGGGTATGTGCTGGCCGAGCGCCGCGGTGCCCACTACCGCGGTCGCGCCGTCGTTCACGGCCGTGACGCCGATCCCGTTCTGGAAGTTCGCGGTGGGCCTGGGCGGCATCGCGTCCGGCGGCAGCCAGACAAAGAAGGTCCGCGAGTGGTCGATGACCATCACGCGCGCGCTGCGGGTGGAGAACACGGCGCAGAACAGCCAGAACCCGTTCATCATCCAGCGGGGGATGGTCGGCATGGCCGGCTCGATCACCTTCACCGTGCCATCGGATGAGACCGAGTTGAACTACCTGCTCAACAACACGCAGCCCCAGTTCCAGCTGCTCGGCACGCAGGGCGCGTCGGCCACGCTGACCAGCTTGCAGGTCGATCACCAGCTCTGCGCGTTCGACACCGAGAAGCTCAAGCTCGATGAGGAAGCGATCGGCTACGACGCGACGTACGTAGCCATCGCCAACACCACCAACGCGGGCGCGAGCGGTGGCTACAGCCCCGGGAAGATCACTATCCAGAACGCCGTGGCGCTGGCCACGTACTGACAGGCCCGCGGGCCGGCCGCGTACCTGGGTGTCCTCCCGGGGTGCGCGTGCCGGCCCGCGTCACATCCAGGGAGGACATCATGACGATCCCCGACCCGCTCGACCTGCCGTCCGGCGGTCGGGTCTTTTTCCGCGACTCGGCGGTGCATTTCAAGCGCAGCCACCACAAGCGGTTGGCCACGGTTTTCGAGACGAGGGAGGACGGGTCGGTCCTGTTCTCCGTCCGGTCGCAGGAGAGCTGGGCGATGACCGACGTCATGGCCGAAGCGCTGGTCGAGTCGTGGGCCGGCACCCGGGTGGGCGTGCCGTGGTACCTGGACGGCCGGCCGATCCCGGGTGAGGACCCCTCGGTGATGGCCGACGTGTCGGCCCCCGACCTGGCCGCGCTCAGCGCGCACCTGGCACCGCTCGCGCTCGAAGCGCTGGGCCTGACGCTTTCGCGTGGCCAGGACGATGACGAGGGAAAAGCCGAGCCGCCGAGCGCGGCGAGCAACGGGTCGACGCCCACTTCTGGCTCAGGTCCGTCTACGCCGCGGGCGACGGTAGCGGAAATCCCCGCGGACCTCGTAACGACCTTGAGCGTCGACTCGCGGATCTTGTGACCGTGGACGCGTTCGCCTCGCGCTACACCTGGACGCCGGAGCAGATCGATGAGCTGCCTCAGCAACTCATCGAAGAGATGCCGATGCTCTGGAAGGCGCAGGCCGCGGCGGCCCGGTCCGGGGGCAACGTGGAGACGGCGCGGGCCAAGGCGTACCAGCAGGTAGCCCCGAAGCCAAAGCGGAGGTGAGCACGTGGCCAGGGTCAGCGTCACGGTCGACGACAACGGGTTCGCCCGACGCTGTGACTACCTGGCCGCGCGGCTCGACGACACGATGCGCGAGATCGTGGGCGACGGTGTGACCATCGCGCACCGCGCGGTGGCCGTCGAGCTGACTCGAAAGACCCACCCGCCCGGCACGCCGACTCCCTCGATCGCGCCCGAACCGCCCGCGCTGGTCACCGGCAACCTGCGGCGTTCCGCGCAGGACCGGATGCCGCAGCGCATCGGCCGCGCCATCTGGGAGGGCGCGCTGCGGATGGCCGCGGCCTACGCCCGCATCCAGAATCTGGGCGGTTGGGCCGGCCGCGATCACGCGAGCTACCTGCCGCCGCGCCCGTACATTCCGCCCGCCGTGCGGGCCACCGCGCGGCCCCTGCGCGAGCGGGCCGTCGCCCGGTTGCGGGCCCTGTTCGCACGCTGATAGCTACGCTCTAGCCAGCGCGAGGGGGTGGGCATGGAGGCGTTCGACCCGATCGTCATCAAGGTCAAGGGTGACGCGGGTGACGTGCTGGCCATGCTCGCCACCCTCAAAAAGGCCGTGCGTGACTTCGAGGCCACCTCGAAGACCACCGGCGACAAGGTCAGCGAGGATTTCCGGCGCGAGGGCAAGAGTGCCGACGAGTTCGGCCGGCTCGTCCAGGCCAACATGCGCGACGGCAAAACGGCGCTCGAATCGCTACGCCTCAAGAGCACTGACCTGCGCACCGAGATAGACAAGCTCCGTACCGAGTTCGCCCGCACCGGCGACAAGGCCACGTTCGGCCAGCTCGGCCAGGCCGAGGCCGACTTTAAGAAGATCACCGGTTACATCCGGTCGATGGAGGGCGACGCGGCCAAGCTGTCGCCACAGATGAAGGGCCTGGCCAACGCCGGCAACGACTCCCTGTCGATCTTCGAAGAGCTGCAGGGCACCATGACCGGGTTCGGCCCGGCCATCGCGCTCGGCGTGGCCGCGCTCGCCCCCCTACTCGGCGGGATGGTCGGCGGCACGGTGCTGTCGGTGCTCGCCGGTGGTGGCCTGGCCGCCGGCATCGTGAGCCAGTTCGGCTCCAACGACGTGCAGTCGGCGCTGTCGAGCTTCACCGACCGGCTCAGTAGTGCGTGGTCGCGGGCGACGGAGGCGTTCGCGCCGGAAACCGCCACCGCGTTGAACGACCTTGAACAGTTCCTTGAGCCGACAATCATCGCGCTCGGCAACGCGCTGGCGCACATCGCCCCCTACGCGGACGGGATAGCCCGGGCACTCGGCTCGGCCCTACAGTCGTCGGTCGGCATTGACCTGGCCGGTGACTTTGCGAAGCTCGGCCCGATCTTCGATGCCCTGGAAACCTCGATACCGGTCGTGATCCAAGGCGTCGTCGAGTTCTTTAACGCCATCTCCGACGAGGCGCCGGCCATCGCCAGCGACATCGAGACAATCGCGCACGGATTCGAGACGCTGGCCAACGTCGGCGGTCACGCCGTGGCGTTCCTGTCCGGCGAAATGGCTGGCATCCACTCCCTGTACCAGTTGGCTACCGGCGACTTCGCCGGCTTCGGGTCGACGCTGTCGAACGCCCTTGGCGGCCCGTCGGCGATCACCCGGTTCGGCAATATCAACCAGATCGAGAAGACGCTCGGCGGCACCACGGCCGCCCTGGCTGGCGACTATGCCCACCTGGCCGACGAGATGCACCGCACCTTCTCCGAGGCCATGTCGCTCGACCAGTCGCAGGTCACGATGTACCAGGACCTGAGCAACCTCAAAGACGCGCTCAAGCAGAACCGGGGCGAATGGGCGCTGACCACGCAGGCCGGCCGTGATCACACGTCAGCCCTGCTCCAGGCCATCCAGTCCACCGAGGAGTACTACACGAACCTGGGCAAGGTCAACGGCATCTCCCCACAACTGGCCACGGCCTACCACAACCAGATCGACGCCCTGATCACGTTGGCCGGTCAGACGGGGTTGTCGGCGGACCAAGTGGCCGCGCTCAAGACGCAGTTCGACAACCTGGTCACGGTCATGGACAAAAACAACGGCAAGACCGTGGACATGACGGTGCACGTGCAGTACCAGGAGAACCAGCCCCCGGCGTCGGTGGCGCGGCTGATCGCTCGCCGTTCGCACGCGCAGTCCGGGGTGTACTCGCCGACCGCCCGCCAGCCCGAGCACTACGACCAGGCCGGCATCTACGCCGGGCGCCCGGGCGGCTACTTCATGGGTGAGGCGTCCACCGGCGACGAGGCGCTGATCGGCCGGGCGTCCAACCCCGGTCGGGCGATGGCCGCGCTGGTGACCGCGGCCGGTTGGCATGACATGGCGGTCACCCCGTCGCGGGGCGGGGCGTTTACCGGACCGCAGTACGGCGGGTACGGCGGCGGTGGCGGCGGGGTGACGATGGCCGACGTCTACCTCGACAAGGACAAGGTCGGGTACGCCATGTTGTCCTGGTCCGGGCGCTTCCAGGGACGCTCCGGGGTGACCATCGCCGGGGCCACCGCGGGCACCACGATCGGGCAGGCCCGCTAGTGGCCGCCACCCTGCCGAAGACCACACAGCCGCGCTGGTTCTGCGGCATCTCCTTCACCGACCCCAACGACCCGAGCGCGGTCAAGGTGTGGAAAGACTTCACCACGCAGTTGCGCGGGGTGTCCGGGGTGGCCCGCGGCGGCGCGGTCTACGAACTCGGCCAGTCGGTGGCCGGCCAGCCCAAGTTCTACCTCCGTGACGTCAACGAGGATCTGAACCCGGACAACCCGTCGAGCCCGTACGCGGGCAACATCCTTCCGTACCGGCCGATCAGCTGGATGGGCACCTGGCCGCAGGTGGCCGGGAACCTGCTCAACACCGGCGCGTGGCGGGTGCCGTTCGATCCGAGCTTCGAGGCCAGCACGGTCGGCGCGCAACCGGCCTGGATCTCCGTGCTCGGCGGTACCGCGCCGGTGGTGGGCACCACCACGCCACGCGCCGGCTCGCGTGACCTCACCTGGGCCACGGCCGCGGTCGCCACCATTCAGGGCGTGGGCATCGGGCCGGCGCTGACCATGCCCGGCACGCAGTACACAGCCTCGGCGTACGTGCGCCAGTCGACCGCGTCAACCCAGGCCATCGCGGTCGGCGGGCTGGCGGTCGGGGTGGACGCGTTCAACCGCACGGTGGCCAACGGCTGGGGGACCGCCGACGTCGGCGGGGCATGGACGGCCACCGGCGGCGCGGCCGGTGACTACGCGGTGGCCCCGGGCACGCTGTCCGCCCGCGGCACCGGCAGCCATACGTTGACCAGTGTGAACGTGGCCAGGATGACCACGGTGGGGGTCAACGCGGTCGACGCGGACGTGACCGCGATCGTCAGCTCGCCCGCGCTGGCCGTGGGCGCGGCCATCCGCCAGGGACTTGTGCTGCGCTGGACGGCGTCCAGCGACTTCTACCGGGCGTCGGTCGATTTCAACACCGACTCGACGATGACCCTGACCGTGTGGAAACGGGTCGCCGGCACCGAAACCTCGCTCGGCACGACCACGCTGGCCTCCACCTACACCGCGGGCGCGCAGTTCGGGTTGCGCTTCCGGGCCACCGGCACGACCCTGCAAGCCTGGTGCTGGCCGGTGGCCAGCAACCGCCCGGCGCTGGCCAACGTGACCGTCACCAACGAGTCGTCGATCACCGCGGCCGGCCAGGTGGGCTGCTGGTCGCGACTGGAGACCGGTAACACGAACGGGACCACGACGCTGCCGTACCGGTATTTCAACGCCACTGGCACGATCCTGGGCAGTACCACCACGGCGACCGGCGCGTACAACCGGGTGTCGGTCACATTCACGGCCACGGACATCCAGCACACGCTCTACGTGCGCACCGTCGGCACCGCGCTGGCCGGTACGACGCTGCTCGATGACGTGCAGATGGAGGAAGGGGCATCGGCGAGCGCGTTCACCCAGACCGGGCCGGTGGTGTACCCGGTATTCAACGGGACGTGCGAGCGCTATGAGCGCACCTGGCCGTCGTCAGGTTTCGAGGGTGAGGCGCTGATAACCGCGGTGGACAACCTGGCCGCGCTCAACGCCATCTCGATCGGCACCGAGTATCACGCGGCCGTGTTCGCCACCAATCCGGATTTCTATTGGCCGCTGGATGACGGGCTGGCGGACTCGACATTCATCGACCGGTCCGGCAATGCGCAACCATCACTACAGCCGCTTGTCAGCAAGTACGGCGCGGGTACCGCACCGGCCCCCGGCGCCGCCATGGACATCACCGGCGACCCCGGGGGCACGGGTGTCACGTTCACGCCGGACACCGTGCCGACCAGCTTCACCCAGAAAGCCACGATCCTCGCGGCGGGGTGGGCCAATAGCGGCGGCATCACGTATCCACCGGTGGTCACCGGTACATGGTCGGCAACGATGGCGTGCTGGATGCGAACGGACGCGACATTCTTTGAGGCGTTCGTCACGGCCGCTTACACGAACCCGGCTACGGCCAAGGTCGGGAACCTCGACATGAGGATGAAAAACACCGGCGTGGTCGAGTTCGATTACGTGGGCAGTGTCGCGGGCACCTCCGCGGGCACCAAAACGATCAATGACAATCTGCCTCACCTGCTGGTCGGCACCATCACCCAGAACACCGGCGGCAATACCACGATCAAGGTTTACGTAGATGGCGTGCTCGACACGACCACCACGGTTGCGACCTCGACTCTCGGCGCGCAGGCGAATCCGTGGAGCCTCGTGCAGGTCGGTGGCGAGTACGACGGTTCTTTCATGTCCGACGTGGTACAGGGCAGCGTCGCGCACGTCTCGCTATGGAACCGCGAGCTGTCGTCCACCGAGATCACGTCACTGTGGACCGCGGGCGGCCTTGGCGACTCGGGCGAGCTGGCCGGGGTGCGGGTGGCCCGTCACCTCGGATCGAGCGTGGGCAGCTACGCCGGGCCCACCCGGATCAGCTTCGGCTCTTCGGTCATGGGCCCGCCGAGCTACCAGGGCTCGATCAGGCTGCTACCGGACACGCAGAACACGGCGGTGGCCGAGGGTGGCTGCCTGTGGGCCGCGCAGGACGGCGCGATCGTCTTCGAGGGCCGCCAGGACCGCTGGCTGCGCCTGGCGCCGGTGGCCACGTTCGGCGAGAACCAGGCCGGCGGCGAGATTCCGTACGAACCGGACTTCAGCCTCGCGCAGGACCCGCAGTACATCTTCGCCGACGTGCAGATCACCCGGGCCAACGGGTCCACCGCGGTCGGCGGTCGTAACGCGGACATCATCGCCGCGTCGAACCGTTTCTTTGGCAAGCCGTACGCGGCCACCGTGGACCTGCTCAACGACGCGGACGTGCAGTCATTGGCTGACTGGACGTTCTACACGCACAACCGGCCGCTGACCCGGGCCGCGGTGCTGACCATCACGCCAGCGCGCGCGGTGGGCACGAGCTTGACGACGGCCGGCACCTGGGCGCAGGCGTTCAGCCTGGAGATCGGCCAGCGGGTACGGGCAACGCGAAGAGCTTCCGCTGGAAACTCCGGGGCCGGCGTCACGGTCACGCTGGACTACTTCATCGAGGCCGTGACGTACGACGATTTCAACCCGGACACCGGTGAGTTCACCGCGCGCTACCTGCTCTCGCCGGTTGGGGCGGCCACCTCCGGGACCGGTGTCACGTTCCAGCCGTGGATTCTCGGTGACGCTACGCTCGGCGTGCTCGGGTCGACAACGGTGCTGGGGTGGTGATCATGGCGCGACAGTGGGACGCGGCGGAGTACGCCTGGCAGGCCAATCGGCCAGAGGCGCACCGCTCGCCGTCACTGGCGCTCGGGCTCGACCTGCTGTTCCGTCCGGCGGCCTGGTCCACCGAGCTGATCCCCATCCGGGTGGTGGCCATCCAGGATCTCGACTCCGACGAGGCGCGGACCGACCCGAACGTGTACGACAAGGTGACCAACCCCGAGCACACGCAGGCCCTTGTGGACGCGCTTGGCCGGCCGCTGACCCGGCTGCGCGCGGACCCCTGGCCGTGGATACATTTCCAGATGCTCGACGCCAACGGGCACCCCACCGGCGCCGTGCGTTCGTGCCGCGAGGCGCGGCTGGAAGGCTCGGCCGGCTGGCTGCCGCTCGACCACGAGCGCCGTGAGCGTCCGCACTGGTCCGGCGGGCAGTTGGTGCTGCCGTCATGACCGCGGTACCCACCACGCACACGTTCAGCGCGGGCGAGGTCGTCACCGACACGACCATGAACAACAACGTGACCGCTCCGCTGAACTTTCTGCTGGCCAGGCCGATCCTGCGTGCGCGGCAGACCGTGGCGCAGTCGATCGCGTCCGGCGGCGCGGGCTCGGCGCTCACGTTCGACAGCGAAGACGTCGACTCGTCGGGGATGCACTCCACCTCGTCAAATACGTCGCGGGCAACCGCGGTGTACCCGGGCTGGTACCTGTTCGCGGGTAACGGCTCGCTCGTGCAGAACGCCACTGGCCTGCGCACGCTGAGCTGGAATATCAACGGGTCGGCACAGTCCGGCGCCGGGTCGAGCGACGGTGGCGCGGGCGTGGGCATCGACTTCCGGCACCCGGCCGCGGCCACGCTCTTTTTCCTCAACGTCGGGGACTTCGTCGAGATGATCCTGTTCCAGAACTCCGGCGGTGCGCTCAACACCGAGGTCTCAGGCTCGCAGCAGTCGACGATGATGTGCGTGTGGGAGAGCAACTAGCAGGGAGGGCGCCATGACGGCCGGTTGGGTGGCCGCGCTCGACGAGTCGTTTAAGCGCGTGCCGATCTCCCGGATGGACGAGGCGTACGCGGCCGGTATGCGGGTGCTCGCCGGGTACGCCGGTGGCGGCTCGGCCGGCAAGCAACTGACCCGCGCCGAGATCGACGCCTGGCTGTCCCGGCCCGGCACCGGCATCCCCGCGCTCTTCGAGATCTTCGGCACCGAGCCGATCGACAACCCCTCGTCAGGCGCCGCGCACGCGAGAGCCGCACGAGCCGCGTGGCGGGCGCTCGGCTACCCCGACCACGCGGCCATCTACGTGGCCGTGGACGAGAACGTGACCATCGCGGAGGCCCGCGCACAGCTCACCGAATACTTCCGCGCGTGGGCCGGCGCGGACACCTGCCCGCCGGTCGCCTACGTGGAGGCCGACGCGGGTGCGATCCTCGTGGCCGAGGGCGTCACGCAGGGCACGTTCACGCCGGCCGCGTACGCGTGGAACCAGCCGCCGGTGCTCTACGCGCCGAACAACGCGCCGAGCCACGTGCTCTGGACGCAGGAGCACAACGGCCAGGCGCTCTACGGCGGGGACCTGGACATTGGACACATCCGCACCACGGCCCCGATCTGGTGGGCCGACGGGCGGCTTGGAGACACGGGAGTGGTGGACATGGACGAGGCGAGCATCGCCGCGGCGGTATGGGCGTACAAGCAGCCGGGCGGCACCGGCGAGAGTCTGGGCGGAGAGCTGACCGACCTGCGAATCGCGGCCAGCGGGGGCAGCCCGACGGCGATCCTCACGGCCATCGCGGCGCTGTCGGGCAAGCTGGATACAGTGCTGGGTGACGAGATGGCCGAGGGTGCTGCCATCGCGATGCTGTCGACAAAGCTAGACGGCGTGCCGGCGGCCACAGTGGCGCTGTTGCCGACGATTGCTGGCGGGCAGCCCGGGTTCACCGACGCACAGCTCGCCCAGATTGAGGGCGCCGCACAGTCGGCACTCGCGCATCTGGGCCTCGTCGTCGCCCCCTGATCCACTCCTTACCCTGGGGTCATGCCGGACCTGACCAACCTGACCGCGCTCGGCGCGCTGGTCGTGCTCGTGTTGGCGCTCGGCACGCTGCTCGCCCGGGGCAAGCTCTGGACGTCGGGCCAGATCGACCGGCTCGATAAGCAACACGAACGGATCATCGCCGAGAAGGACGCGGCACTGGAGGCGGCCCGCGCGCAGAGCGCCACGGACCGGGAGACACTGGGCAAGATGATGACCGATCTCAAGTCCGTGCTGGAACAGGTGCTCGCCGACCGGGCCGCGCCCGCCGGACGCCACGGCGGCCCGCCGTGAGGCTGCGTGAGTGGTGGTCGCGGCTCAGTCATCGCGGCGAGCACCGGCGTAACGCGGTACGCCCCGCGGCCAGCCCACACGCCGCGGCGGCCGAAACGCGTATCGAGCAGCGAGGCGCGGAACAGGCCCAACAACGCGCGGCCGAGGTGGACAGGTTCATGGCCGAGTTTCGGCACGCGTTCGGACTCAACGGGGAAGGGACGGCACGGCGGTGACCTGGGCGCGGTTGGTCATTCTCACCCTGGCCGGAGCGGGGGCGGTGCCGGCGTGCTGGTTCGCGGTCGTGCTGCACCGGCGCGGCCAGCGGTGGCGGCGCACGCCGGTGGGTCGGTTCCTGATGACCGCCACGGCCTGCCTCGGTGTGCTGCTGGCCGTGTCCGCGGCGTCGGTGGCGGTCACCATGGCGACCGGCCGCCCGGCTACCGCCACCTGGTTCGCGATCCCCTACCTGGCGTCGTTCGTGGGGGTTGACGTGGCGCTCTGGCGGGGCCTGTGGCTGCTCACCCATCCGCGCGACGATTCGCCCGCCCCAGACGCGGGTATCAGCGAGGATGCGCACCGCTCTTGACTTCCTGTTTTTCCTGGTAGCGGCCATCCTGTTCGCGCTGGCCATGCTGGGCGTCGCGGCGCCCCGGGTCAACCTGCTGGCTGGCGGCCTGCTGTCGTTCACGCTGCCGTTCCTGATCGCGGCATGGCCGGGCTGAGTACCCTCGGCCTATGACCCTGTTCGGCTCGGACAATCCCGTTATCGACCTGGCGAAGTACCAACGGCTCGCCTACTCGCGGCGGTTCAAGTCAGGCGCGCTCGCTGACCTCACGGACGTGCCCGCGCAGGTGCGTCCGCACGTGTCGATGAACACGAACGGGCGACCGCTCGACCCGCGCGTGATCGAGGCGTGGCTCGCGCACAACGATCACCGCGAGGGTGACTTCACCATCGACCACGAGGTGAACCGTGGGGTGAAGGGCACCCCGGCCCAGTTCAAGGCGAACATGCGTGTCGCGGCGGACGTGCTCAAGGGCACCACGTGGCGGCTGGTCGAGATCTTCGGACTCTGGCAGATGGTCTACAAGCCCGACGGCGGGTACGCGGTCTGGCACTCGCCCGACGCGCAGGCCGGCGGCGTAGACGCGTACGTGCCCGCGAACGCGCAGCGACTTCCGGGCAACGTGGCGGACTGGCTGATGCCGGCCACGGCCTACTGGCACTCGACGGGCCTGCCCGGACTGATCTGCGAATGGGGCTACGTGCCGGCCAGCGACCCGACCGGCAAGGACGGGGCTCGACTCGCGCGTCAGGTGGGGCGGTTCGCCAAGGACAACAAGCTCGACGCGTGCGGGGCGTGGGACAACCCCGCCAGTGGCGCTCCGGGCGTGCCGGTGGGCGCGTACCTGTTCACCGGGGACACGCTGGTGGCCTGGCAGACCGTGGTGGAGGTAGGCTGACCGCACTGTCGACCAACCGGTAGCGACGAGGCCCGAGCCGTCTGAATTGCGGCTCGGGCCTCGTGCTGTGCGGGGTTACGGGCGTGCCAGGTAGTCAGTCGACTCTGACGTTCCTTCGCGCGGCGTGACGACGATCGGCCCATCTGGGCTCGCGTACGTGCCCGGTGCGACCGAGTTAGTCACCAGGGTCCGCAGCGCCGGCGCCGCGAAGTCTCCGGGCCGAATCGGCCCCGAGACGCTCAGGCTGTCCAGGTCGAACCCGTCCAGCTCGGCCGCCGTGAGCGCGTCCACCGCGACGATGAGCGCGGCGGCGCGGTTGTCGGCCTCGACCACGAAATTGACCACGGCCCGCATCTGGTACTTGCCCTTCATGTGTCCTCCCTGCTTCCCGGCCGTCGACTACGGCCGCAGTAGTGGCGCCGTGGCCGCGATGACGATCACGAGCATCCCGGCCAGGTACATCCATGTCGCGCGACGCATCATGCTCACGCCAACCTCCGAAGTCTGATCACTGCCCCGGGCCTGTCCAGTGACTCAGGGTCCCACCTCGGATACACCTTGGCAACGCGGTCGTACTCCACGATGAGCTTGTCGTCGGCCAGCACACCCGCGTCCACGAGGGCATCCTCAGTGGCCCGCACGAGCTTGGACAGGTCCGGCATCACCGCGGGCCGGTCACCCGGACGAGCGGCCTTGGGTGCGGCCATCGTGAACACCATGCGTGCCGCGACGGGCCAGCCTCCGAGCGGCGTCGTGCGCTCGATGCCGAGCAGTGTCGGTGGCCCCACGAACGCCGTCCTCCAGCGCTCAAGCTCGCCCACGGCCTCGCTGCGCACGGCCTCGCGCCAGGGCTTGAGGTGCGCGCTCGACTCGACCATGACGCCCTTGCCCACGTGCCGCTTGCTGCCCTGTGGCGCCGGCCGCCCGTACACCACGATCGCGAGGTCGTAGTGGAGTGTGTACGCGAACTCGACCGGCCCCGGCACCGCGGCGTGCGGGTGTAGGTACGTGTCCGGCCACGCGGCCAGCCACGACCAGTCAGGGGCCACGGCGGCGCTACGGGCCGACATCGTCGACTCGCGGATCGGGCAGATAGAGGATCACCGGCACGAGATAGAGGCCCTGGTCGGTGCGCGCGTACCTGTCTGAGTGGACCGTGTACCGGCCCGCGATCGGGTCAAAGTGCGAGCACACGCGCGGCGAGCTTTCGGCCACGCCTTCCGGGCCGGACTCGCGGAACCAGTGCCCGCATTCGAGCAGCACGAGACGCACCACGCGTCCGCCCATCACACGCCGGCCAGGATCTCGGCCACCGATGGCCGCGCCCAGGCCCAGCGGTGCGAGGACTCGAAGCGGGTACGCCAGTCGGCGGGCAGCTCGACGCGCCAGCGGCCGGGCGCAGGCGTATGCCTGGCCCCCTTGGGTGCCCTGGCCGTGCGCTGGCGGCGGACCCGTGGGGCCCGGTGCGAGCTGTAGTGCACGCCGCGGACACGCTCCAACGTGGGCCGCTCGCGGTAGGCCGCGGCGAGCACCGCACAGCGGCGGCCCTCGGCGAAGCGCTCGCGTACGGCGGCCATGGCCTTGCGCAGCAACGCGAGGGGCCGGCGCCAGTAGCCGGCCCGTACGGCCAGCGCGATCGTGGTCATGATCGGGTCCTCTCCGGGGTCTTCCAGGTGCCGATCTTCTCGCAGTGCTCGCGGCACGCGGTCGGGTTCACACACAACAGCATGTCCGCCCACACGTGCAGCGCGGGCGCGTCAGGCAGGATGACCTCGGCCCCGGGCGGGTTGCCGAGCCTGCGGCACGCGGCGCACCGGCGCTCCGGCGAGGTCATCACCGGCACGCCCATGGCCGCCGCGCGCTCGGCCATGGTGGGAATCCGCCGTTCCGACGGGTTAGGGGTGAACCAGCTCATCGCTCGCTCACCCCGTCCAGGCGCTCGACGCGATGGGTCAGTGCCAAGAGGTCGATGTACTGCGACTCGACCGTGCGCTCAAGCGCGCCGACCCGGTCCAGCAGTTCGCTCACAGCCATCGCGACCTGCCATGCGGCCTCCGCCGCGCCCTCGTGCTCGCTCGGTATGTACTGCGCCAGGCCGTCCAGCGCCGCTCGCAGGTCCATCGATGTCCTCCCGTTCGTTGACAGGGGCGGCGCGCCCACCGCGCGCAGGTACGGCTACCGGCGGTGAGACCGGGTCGTGACCGTCCTTGCGGGTGCCATGGAACCGAAACACCCTGACGCGCTCTCGCGCCGCCCCTCGCGGCCCCGGAACGGATTCGAACCGTCGCCTTCCCGCCTCGGCGGGGTGTGCTTTCCGCTACACCACGGGGCCGGCCTTCCCTTTGAATCCCGCGTGACGTCGGGTCTCATCCGGTCGGGCCTCACGCGGTCCCGTCACGGACCACGATCACCGTGCGCGCCCGAGTCTCCGACTCCCCGGCGGGCCTCCTACCTCGATGAGGTGTTGGCTCACGCGCCCTTGAGGACCCGTGTCACCACGTCCACAACGCCCGGTCCCGACGTCGGCGCGACGCGCCTTGTGACGGTTAGGGGTGGCTGTTGACGTGTGCGTATCTGTCCTGTGCGCGCCCGGGGAGTCGAACCCCGCGAGCCGATCCGGTCCGCTTCGCTACGGCCTTGCGACCAGTCACGGAACATATCGGAGCGCGCGCCTTACGACCCTACGACGCACGCGCGAACGAGGTCTTGGGGAAGTCGACCTCGGGGTGCGCGTTGACGTAGGACTCGGCCCGGGCCAGCTCCGCGTCCGTGGCCACGTTGAACTCCGGCGAGAGCTTGCGCCGGTCGTACTTGTTCTCGTACGCCCCGACCCGGCCGACGAACAACTGTCGCTGCTCGGCCGGCCCCTCCAGGTCCCGCACCAGGCCGGCGCCGGACCAGCGCATCTCGCGCAGGTGGTAGGCGTCGCCGCGCTGCTCGCCCGCTTCCAGCACGTGCTGCGGGAGGCCCCGCGGCGCGTCGAGAATCCAGGTCTGCGTGTCGAACGCGTCGTACGTGCCGCCGGTCTGCGACTTGAGGCCACGCTGCACGCTCGTGACCCGGATGATGACCAACGCGCCGTCAAAGCCCTTGGCCTCGCTCGGCATGAGGTCAGCCGCGGTAGGGAACTGGTCGGGCCGGTCGCGCTTGGTGGCGAACCGGCCGCCGGTGCCCGACGTGGGCGTGCCGACGACCCCACCGGTGGGGGTGGTGGCCGTCGCCTGCACGGGGGCCGCGGCCTGCTGGCCGAACGGCGAGCCCTGTGTCGGCGCCTCGCTCGGCCGGCTGAACGGTGATGCTGTCACGTTCTGCTCCGTTCTGTTCTGTGATGTTCGTGGTGCGGCGGCACGGGCCCGGTGGGACCCCGTCGGTGCCGACCGGAAACTCCGGCCCGTGCGTCGACCGGGCGGGAGTCGGACCCGCGCTTTCGCCTGTTCGGTCGGTGTGCAAGGCCCGGGTCCGTCTAGCCTCTCGGGGGTCCGCGGCGCCCGTATTGCGCCCCGGGCCTTGCGATGTCAACTGTAGCACAAGTGAGTGTCAGAACGCCAGTTGTGCTACGACCAGCTTTTCGGCCAGGGCTCGCCCGGCACGTACAAATCCTTGAGCACCACCGTGTGCTTGAGTGGCGCCTTGTGCGAACCCCGGCACGGCTTGTCCCGCGGGCCGTGCTGTTTCACCTCCCCGCCGGTCAGATTCGTCCGCCAGGTGTATTTGCAGACCGAGCACTTACCGACCTCGACGTATTCGAGCCGGTTGGCTATCCGCGCGGGGCCAGTGGCGGCCCGGTACACCCCGCGGACCCTGATCGGCCGGGCCGCCAGGGTGGCCGCGAGCGACGCCCGGTTGATGGCCAGCCGCTCGGCCCGGGTCATGGTGCCCATCACAACCTCGCCAGCTCGGCCAGCCGGGCGTTGCCGGCCGCCGTGAGGTCGTCGGTCCATACGGACTGGTACTGCTCCCAGATCTTTTCCAGCCCCTCGCGGGTGCCGGTCAGCGAGATGAGCCGACGCACGGCCATCTGGTCGTGTTCCGGCGTCCAGTGCGCCGACCAGAGGCCGTAGGCCGTCACCAGGTCGTCCTGGCCGCGTGCGGTGGTGATGGCGTCGGCGAGCTTGCCGCGCTCCATTTCCGTCTGCGCCGTCGTACCGTTGCGCAGGCCCGCGTACGCCGCCTCGCGCTCGCGGTCGAGCTGGCCCTTGTCTGGCCGCACGCGCTCGACGGTGGCCGGCACGACCTCCGCACCAAGCTCGGCCTGTAGCAGTGCCACGGCGGCCTCGGCCGTAACCTCCGCGACGGTGACCGCCTCGTCGAGCGCGGTCAGGGCGTCGTCGAGCGGCGTGACGTCGTGCTCGCTGTCCCCGCTCGCGGTCAGAACCAGTTCGCCAGCCTCGAATGACGCGCCCGCGTCGTACTTCAGCTCGGCCGGCCCTGGCTTCAGCTCCCCGTTCATCAGGAACGCGGTGCCGTCGTGGCGGTGCTCAGATTCGTGGATCGCGGCGTCGGCGGGGTCGTTCAGGTCGAGCACCGGCTCGGTGCCGATATAAGCGGCCAGCGAGGTCGGGAAGTCGGCCTCACTCACGGGTGCTGCCGCGGCGGCATTTGCCTTGTCCGCCTCGATCTGCGCCTTTGTCCGCCGCGCGCGCTTGGGCTTGACCTGGGCCATGCTCAGGCCGACGTACTCCTCACCCTCGTCCGCGGTCGTGCCCGGGGACGTTGCGAGCATGAGCGGAGCACCGAACAGCCCCCGCTTCGCCGAGCGCGCCTCGCGGATGGCCATCGCCAGCTCCACCCGGCGCCACCCCTCGACCAGGTCGACCGGGTAAACGCGAGCTTCCTGCGAGCGTCCGATCGGCACGTAGAGCACGTACCCGACCTCCGGGCAGATGGCCGGAGGTGCCTCGTACCCACCACCAGTGGCCAGCCAGAGCGTTGTCATCCGCGCGTACATGGCGAGCTGCGCGGCGATCTTGCCCTGGCCGTACTCGAACTCGTGCTGGCCGCTCTTCTTGTCGCCGACGTGGTACCGCCCACACCCGCACGGGCCACCGAGCACCAGGTCATCCCAGGTGCCGGCCACGCCCGCGTCCGGGCAGATCCCGGTGCGTTCCTGGTACTCCGGACGCAGGATCAGCCCGTGCGTCTTGATGAGCGCGACGTACGCGGATAACTCCTGACGGAGTTCTGGCGGGCAGTACGACTCGACCGGCACGTCCGGGTAGGCGTCGGCGATCTGTGTGACCCGGTGAAACGCGGTCCCCATGGCCGCGCCGGCACCCCCGCCCGCGGCGTCGAGCGCCTTCTCGCAGATCTCGTCGAGCGCGGCCTTGCCGTCCCTGGTGGAGTCGTCGGTGGTGGCCGCGGCGATGCGCAGGTCGTCGCGCCAGGCCACGCCCTTGGCCACCTGGCGCATCTTCCAGTTGGTCAGGCTGTAGGTGTCGTCGATCATCCCGGCCAGGGTGGTCACCCGCTGGTACGTGGTGCGCTGGCCGGTGATCGGGTCGTCCATGATGGGCCGCTTCCACGGCTTGTCCCGTGGGCAGTCCACCCGTAGCGGCGGAGCGAGCTTCGTTGTGATCATGTTCTGTGGTCCTCCCTTGATACGCGTCATGAGCTGGCGTCCGATGTGCTCGGTGTAGGTCGGCGGGATGGCCTCGCACACCGCGTTGAGGTCTTCGGCGAGCCACGGCGTGCCCATCACCTCGGCGGCCCTGGTCACCCACGCCCGCGCGTGATGCGCGTTGCGCCCGGTGACGGTCATGACCGGACGTTCCGGTGTGGGTAGGTAGCCGTTGCGGGTCGCCAGCCGGACGTGACGCGAGTGGGCCGGCGCGGTCAGCGGCACGTTGGACTCGAAGTGACGGTGCCGGTAGACGTCGAGGTCGAACATCGCGCCGCACAGCGTGATCGGGTCGAGCAGGCCGGCCGATCGGGTGGCTACGTTCTCGATGACGTACGGCAGGCCGGTGGCCCGCATGGCCGCGCGACCGGCGGGGATCAGATCCACCACGGGCCGGCGCCGGTCCTCACCGCGGCGGCGCGCGTGCGCGGCCACCATGGCGTCGAGTGGCGTGTGCTTCTGGCACGGCCACGAGGCGTGCAACGCGGCCGGGTGGTACTCGGCGATCAGTTCGGGCAGCAGGGCCAGGGCGTCGCCCTTGACGAACTCGTACGGATAGTTGGGCTGGTGCTCGATGTCCACGCCGATGACCCGGAATCCGGCCCGCGCGTACCCAGCCCCGGCGCCCCCGCCACCGCAGCACAGATCCAGCAGTACGGGCCGGTCGTCGCTCACGACGTGAGCACCCGGGCGATCAGGTACAAGGTCCCGCCGAACAGTGTCAGCACCACGGCGAAGCTGCCCGCGATCCGCGCCGCCATGGCCGCGACCTCGTGTCGACCGTCGTAGAGGTAGTCGTCGCGCGAGGGCGCGCGCTCGGCCCGGGACACTTGTGGGCGCCCGATGACCATCCATGTCCGTGCATCGGTGGTGGTGCCAACTGTGTTACAAGATTCTTTACGGAGCATGATCGTCACCCTCTCTGCCGGTGCTGCCAAACGTAGCACGAGTGACACCCCGGGCGCCATGCCCGGGGTGTCCTCATTCTGCCTGTGTACGTGTGTACGCCCTGGCGTCACGCGCGCTGCCGACTGTGCTACGGATCGCGCCGCGGGTCCGGGCCGCCGCTCGGGTCATGGACGGTCCTGACGGACCGGTGACTCAGACGAACTCGATCTCGTCGAGCCGGACCGGTCGGTGCCCGTCCATCGTGGCGATGGTGACCATTACCGGCGACCCCGGCCAGTTGTCGCGCGCGACGGCGATGACCTCGATCCCGTCGTCGAACCCTTTCAGCTCGATCATTTCGCCGCTGACCAGCGCGCCGATCACCCTCAACAACGTGTTGAGGTATTGGCCCGCGGCCTCGTCTTTTGCCATGATTTCTCCCTGGGGGGTTCCTGTGTGCGTCAACTGTAGCACGCTTGACACCCCTCATCAATGTCAACTGTGCTACATTCGACCAATGGAGCTGGCGACCATCATGACCGAGCGGGAGCGATACCCCGTGCCCACACACGTGCGGCTGAGGCAGGAAACGTCCGATGTCATCGTCAAGTACGCGGAGATGCTGAGCACTCCGACCCAGACGGTCAAACCGTCCACCGCGCACCGGATGTTGCTCGACCTGGGTTGCGGCCAGGTGGCCAACCTACTGGGCGTGAAGTTCGAGGCCGAGCAGCCGGTGCCGCCGTCGTTGTCGACGATCCGCCGACGCAAGGCCGCGGGTGTGCCGGTGCCCGGCGCACTGGTCGCGCGGGCACGGAAGGTGGCCAAGACACAGGCGGCCCAGCGTCGCCGCTCGGCGTAGCGTCGAGCGCACCCCGCGCGCAACGTGCGAGGCCCGGACGTGGTCAGCGTCCGGGCCTCGATTGCCCTTACCGGCTAAAGGAAGGTGGCAAGTGCACTCTACCGATACCCCGCTCACTCAAGAGCAGTCACAGGCGCTCGACGCGGCGCGTGAGCTGGTCGCGGCCGGCGTGCCGGTCTTCCTGGCTCCCGCGTGCACGCCGGACTGTTCGCTACCGGATCACGACGGCCAGGGCTGGCACATCCCGCGCGGCTGGCCGGACACCCCGCTCGACCCACCATGGCGGGCCATCGACATGTGGCGACCCGGCGATGCCCTGGCCGCCGTCTGTGGGCATGTGCTCGACGCGCTCGATGTCGACCCGCGCAACGGGGGCGACGTCACCGCGGTGGCACTGCGCGAGGCCGGGCTCATCCCGCACGTGTACGCCGCGGCGGCCACGCCCAGCGGCGGGGCCCATTGGTTCGTCGCGGCCCTGGGTGAGCACAAGGACAACTCCGGGCGGCTCGGCCAGGGGATCGACTACCAGGGGGGGGCGCCCGACGGCACCGGCCGCGGGTTCGTGTTCATCGCGCCCACCGTGCGGCCCAGTCAGGTCGATGGCGTGCCGCGGCCGTACGTGTGGCTACGCCGGCCGGACGCCGCGGTGATCCGCGAGGGGATCGACGGCGACGACAGCGGCGCGGCGCTGGCGGACATGCTGCGCCGCGAGCGGCCGGCACGCGTCATCGGGCGGGCCTCCGTACCGTCGACCCGTTTCGCCACCGCGACCCGCCGCTACACCATGGCCGAGGCTGAGGCGTACGTATGGCCGCGCGTCCAGGCGTTCGCCGAACAGGGCTACGACCAGGCCAACTACAACGCACGGCTGAACGACCTGGCGGTCATGCTCGGGCATTTCGTGCCGGCGTTCATCGCCCGGGAAGCCGCTGAGGAATCTCTCTACGCCGCCGCGGCGGCCTGCGGCTGCGTGGCCGCGCCACCGGGGTACCGGTACCGGGCGATGGGCGAGCGCGGCGTGCGGGCCACTATCGCGTCAGGGCTCGACCGCGGCCAGGCAGAGCCGTACCAGTTCGACGACCCCGGCAGCCCGGGAAAAGGCGATGACCCGCCCGATGTGTCGGCGGACGGACGGAAGGTGGACCTCATGCCGTACCTGGACGGGTCGTACATCGCCCCCGAGCCGGCGGTGGGTGGCGAGCTGGAAGGCTCGCGGTTCCTGCTCTATCCGGGCCGCTGGCACACGATGATCGCGAGCACCGGCGCCGGCAAGTCGTGGTGGGCGCTCTGGCACGCGGTGACCGAGATGCGCCGCGGCAACGTGGTGACCTACGCGCACTTCGAGGAGGCGTCGCCGGTCATCACGCTGGAACGCCTGCGCGCGGTCGCGCCGGAGATGGACAACGAGACGATCTGCAAGTTGCTGGTCTGGCTCGACTGCACCCGGGCATGGGCGGACGGCGAGTTCGCCGCAGCGCTGCCGCCGGACAGTCGCCTGGTCATCCTCGACGGCATCAACGCGGCGGCCACGGCGCACCGTGGCGACCCGAACAGCCCCGAGGGTGTGGCCGCCTACCGCGCCCGGTTCGTGGCGCCAGCGTGCGCCCAGGGGGCCGCGGTGCTGTCCCTCGGCCACCCGCCGAAGGGGCGCGACCGGCAGGACGAACGGCACGGGTTCGGCTCGACCGCCTGGCTCGACGAGGTGGATGGGGTGGGGTTCCGGATGCGCGCGGCCAAGTCCGGGCCAGTCAGGCGGGGCCATGACGGGGCCGCGGACATCTACTGCGTCAAGGACCGTGGCGGAGCCGTGGAGGCGCGTGGCCAGCGTGACGACGGCGAGTCCCGGGAGGGCTGGACGTACCTTGGCCGGTTCCATGTCGACTCGTCGCCCGGTCACGCGAACACGTCCGCGTGGATGACCGGGCCATCACTGGTCACCGGCGGGCGCGTGGTCACCGATTCACGAGGCAGCGACGAGGCCAAGGTGCTCGCCGCGATCCGTGAGCTTGCTGAGCGGGGACAACCGGCCACCGTGCGCGCCGTACGGGGACAGTCGGAGGTCGGGCACGAGCGCGCCGATCTCGCGATCGAACGACTCAAGTTCGACGGAACGATCATCGAGACGAGCGGTGCGCGCGGCGCGCGTCTCTTCTCGATCGTGCCCGTCACCACCGTGCCCGAAGATCAAGATGACCGTGCCGACCGTGACCGTGCCCCGTGACCGTGCCTCTATAAGGGCGAGGCACGGTGGCACGGTGGCACGGACCGTGCCTCGGGCACGATCAGGCACAGTCGGGCACGGTGGCACGGTGGGAGTAATTCCTGTTATCTGTTCGTGACTTTTACTAACTCTCGTCGGTGGCCGCCGCATACTCAGTAGGGTCCGCGCCTCCGGCGCGAACGGTGGCACAACGGGCGTCACTCGTGCTACAGTTGACGCATGAGTCCCGACCCGTTCACCGTGCCGTGCCCGCGCTGCGGCGCGAAGCCACGAGCACGTTGCCGGCGTGTCGTAGCGCAACCTGAACGGCGCGTGTGGGTGCGGTGGCACCCGCCGCTACTGCGCGGCTATTGGGAGTGGCAGCCCGCGAAGCGCAAGAACTCGCCGATGGTCGTCATGCACCCCGCGCGGCTGGAGCTGGCCGGCTCGATCGGCGACATGCTCATCGCGGCGATCGAGGTCAACAGGCTGCGCGCCTGGCTGGCTAGGCACGGCCAGATCTTCCGGTTGGCGTCGCCATGACCGCCGACCCGAGCCCGACCGACCTCATGCGCGACATGGACGCCCATCTGGCCGTGATCGGCATCGACCCCGCGGCGTATCCATGGGGCGCCGGGCTGACCGTGGCACGGCCCGCATTCGAACCACGTCGTTCGAATGACCGGCGGCCAGTGCCCGTGCCCGCCGACGTGGCCGCGCGCTGGGGGCGATCATGACTCAGTGGCAGGTCGCCGAGGTGCAGCGCCGGCTCGCCCAGGATGACCGGTTGCGCTGCGCCGTGTGCGGTCACGTGGCCGACCTTCACCACTTCGGGACGCCCATCGCGTGCGCGATCTGTCCGGACGAGGTGTGTCAGTTGCCGATCGAGTCACCATGACCCTCACCATTCCCCGCGCGCCTGCCGTGCTGCCCGCCACGGTGCGCGTGCCGTGCCGGCCGGCGCTCGACAGCGAGGGGCCACCGGCCGCGCGTAGAGCCGCGCAGAAGGCCGCGGCGGCGGGCTGGGCCGTGATGCTCACCTACGCCGCGGGCGTCGAGCAGCGTGGCACCTACGTGGCCGAGACGGACCGCGAGTCCGGCCGCAGTAAGCGGCTCAGGCGTGCCCCCGTCGAGGTCGAGTCCATCGCCCTGCGCGCGGCCACGCCTGACGCGCGGCGGTTCCTGGTTTGGGAGCGCGTGCCGGGCGGTCGCTGGGCCGGGGTCAGTGGGTACGGCTACAGCCGGACCGCGCCCATACACAAGCTTTCGTTCACGGGTTTGGAGTGGTGACAGTGGATGACCCGACCGGGCCGAGCATTCCGGACATCGAGCGTCCGGACGACGACGTGAACCCGATCTGTGGCCATCCGCGCCGCTGGCAGTGCTGGGGCTGCGGTGCGTGCGTGGAGTGCGACGGCTGTTATTGCAGGGAGGACTGACGTGCCATGACCACCGACGCCTATGGCCGCTACGTCGGCCGGCACGTGCGGTCCAAGGACCTGCCCGCCGGCTTCCGGCCCGGCGACGCGCGTCACGACCTCATGGCCGCGCTCTACCCGGGTGACGGTGCGGGGGAGTGCGAGCGCTACGAGCGCCCGGTGTTCGACGTGCCTGCGCAACGGGTAGGTACGGTGACCGGGTGACCCGAGCTTGCCGGTCCGGACATGACCATGTCGACCGTATCGACGTGATGCTCTGCCAGCAGGACGAGGCGAATCAACTACTGGAAAGGATCTTGCGCATGACCGAGACGACCGGCGAGACGATCGACCAGGGCTTCACCGAGCTTGAGGCCGGCCAGGGCGATATCGAGGCCAAGCTCGACGCACTGACCGTGGAGGAGACGACGGAGCTGGCTTTCCTGGCCCAGCTCGAAACGCAGCGCGGCACCGGCCAGCTCGCGCCGGACCAGCAAGCGCGGCTTGACGACCTCAAGGCGCGCGAGGCGAAGGTCAGCGCGGCGCTCGACGCGGCGCGCGAAGAGCTGGCGGTCGCGGACGGCACGGAGCCGGCCCCCGCGCCGGTCACACAGCCGACCGAGCCCGTGGCGAGCGAGCCAACGGCGAGCGAGACACCGAGCGACACCCCCATCGCGGACTCGATCCCGACCGGCGACGGCATGGCGTCCGGAGCGGCCCCGGTGGTCGACACGACCGAGGAGCCCGCGCTCAACGAGTCCTGATCTTTCCTTCCCCCGCACGGGCAGGGCCCGAGACGACTGCTAGCGTCTCGGGCCCTGCCGCATATCCTCGTGACCATGGGCGACCCGTCGAACGCGAGCCAGGTCACGGTCACCGGCACGTGGCGTCTGCGGCTGGCCGACGGGACCACCGTGGCCGCGACGGGCTACGTGACGTTCGCGCCCACGACCCGGCTACAGGACGGCGGCACGTCGGAGATCTTGCCCGTGTCCCCCGTGCGCGCGGTGCTCGACGCGTCCGGGCACATCTCCGTGACCCTGCTGGCCACCGACGATCCTGACCTCGCGCCGAGCGGGTGGGGCTACCAGATCACCGAGACGGTCGGCGGCACGACCGACAGCTATTTCGCGGTCTTCCCGGCCGCCATCCCGACCGTTGACCTGTCCACCGTGGCGCCCGCGAGCGTGACCCCGCTCATCGGGTACGTGGCCTTGAGCGCGGTGGGCGCTCCGACCGGCGTGGCGTCGCTCGACAGTGGTGGGCAGGTCCCGCTGAGCCAGCTCGGCAACGCGCCGTCCGGGGGCGGCACGCCGAGCGGAACGGTTTCGTCCAGTGCCGTGGGTGACGCCGGGGCGGCCGGCGCGTCCACGAACTACAGCCGCGGTGATCACGTGCACGGCCGCGAGGGCTACGGCGCCGTCGTGTCATCCACGAGCTTCGGCCAGGCCGCGGCCAACGGCGTGGCCACCACCGACGCGCGCAGCGACCACGTGCACGGCACGCCGGCCGCGCCCACCACTGGCTCGATCGGCGCGCAGCCCGTGGACGCGACGCTGACCGCGCTCGCCGGGCTCGACGCCACGGCTGGACTCGTGGTCGAGAGCGCGGCGGACACGTTCACCAAGCGCACGCTCACCGCCGGCTCTGCGGCCATCGCGGTGACCAACGGCTCGGGCGCGGCCGGCAACCCGACCGTCGACCTGACGTTCGGTGGCGCGCCGGCCACCACGGAGGGCATCGGCACGGCCGGCGCGGCCGGGTCTGCCGCGTCCGCGTCGCACTCCGATCACGTTCATCCCATGGCCGCCGCGGGCGCTCCGGTGGCCAGCGCGATCGGGGACACGCAGTCGACCGGCGTCGCCACCACGTTCGCCGCGTCGGACCACCGGCACGCCCGTGAGGCACTGGGCGGCGCGCCCACCACGAGCGCCGTGGGCGATGCCGCGGCGGCCGGCACCGGTACGACGAACGCGCGCGTCGACCACCTGCACGGTCGTGAGGGTTTCGGCGGCGCGCCGGGCACCACGGAGGCGATCGGTACCGCGGCTGCGGCTGGAGCGGCGACGACTCCGAGCCGCAGCGACCATGTGCATCCGATGGCCGCCGCCGGCGCCCCGGGCGCGAGCGCGGTGGGCGACACGCAATCAACGGGCGTGGCCACCACGTTTTCGGCTAGCGACCACCGGCACGCGCGGGAGGCGTTCGGCGGTACGCCGGCACAGAACATCGCGGGCGCCGGCACGGCGGGTGCGGCCACGACCGAGACGCGCTCGGACCACGCACACCCGTCGAGCATGGTCACGTGCACGGACCTCGGCCTGTCTGGCTGGTCGATCGATCCGAGCGTGTTTGGCGCGAGCACGCCCACGTCCGTGGTGGCCGGCACCGTGCAGGTCATCGAGATCTTTGTGCCGACCACGCAGACCGTGACCAACATCGTGTTGCAGGTGCAGACGGCCGGCGTGTCGCTGACCTCCGGCCAGTGTTTCGCCGCGCTCTACGACGCCAACAAGAACCTGCTCCAGACCACGGCCGACCAGTCGACCACCTGGAACAGTGGTGGCGTCAAGAACATGGCCATCACGTCGCAGTCGGTGACCGCGGGCAAGGCGTATATTGCCTGGTTCTACAACGGCACGACCCCGCCGCGGTTCCTGGCTAACACGTCGGGCACGAACGTGGTCAACGGTCAACTGTCGGCCGCGAACTCGCGATTCGCCACGGCGGACACGGGGCGGACCACGACCATGCCGGCGTCGCTCGGCGCGTTCACGGCGTCCGGTCAGTCCGTATTCGCGGCTATTTTCTGACCGGAAAGTTTTCTGCGGTCAGCCGAAAAGGTGATACAGGGAGGACATCATGAAGGCGCAGCGCTGCGGCGACTTCGGCGGCCGGTCCCGTACGACCGGAGCACCCTGCCAAAGAGCGGCAGGGGCCGGGACGACGCACACGGGAGACGGTCGTTGCAAGACCCATGGCGGGAACGTGCCCGGGGCCGCGGCCAAGAGCGAGCGAGCGCTCGCCGACGCCATGGCGCGCGAGTGGTTCGGAACCGCGGTAGAGGCGTCCGCAGTTGAGGACCCGCTGAAGGCGCTGAAGATGCTCGCGGGGGAGTGCCTGGCGTGGAAGGACCGCGTATCCAAGTTCCTGGACACGCTCGCCGACGTCGAGTACACGTCGGACGTGATCGGGTCGCAGGTGCGCGCACAGGTGGTCGTGTTCGAGCGCGCGCTCGACCGGTGCGAGCACGTGCTCGTGAGCATGGCCCGACTCAAGATTGACGAGCGGCTGGCTCAGATCGATCGCGACATCGCCGACATGCTTATCCGGGCCAACGAGGCATCGCACCGGGCGGTGGGTACGCCGGCCGAGCGGATGCCGATGGCGCGTCGGCAGTTCGCCGCGCAACTGCGCGTGATCGACGGTGCGGCGTGAGGCGCCGGGTGCCCGGATGGGTGTGGCTCGCGGACGCGTGGGTGCGGTCGGCGGTCGGCGCGATCGACTACTGGGTGCGTCCGTACGACATGCTCGCCGACGCGCGCCGCTGGCGCTGGCAACCGCGCACGCCGTGCGGGCGCTACGTGCTGACCGACGCTGAGCGTGAGCAACTGGCCGAGTGGTGGAGCCGTGTCTTACCTGACCGACGCGGCTGACCGGCTCGACGGCCACACCGAGTACCCGACCCCGGGCGCGCTGGCCGTAGACCTCGACCCGCGCACGCGACAGTCCAAGGTGCTGCGGCTGCTTGATGACGCGCTCGTGGACGCGATGGAGGGGCGCGCACCACCGCGGCTCGGGTTCTGGATGCCGCCACAAGAGGGAAAAAGTCAAAGGGTAAGCCGGCGTTTCCCCTTGTGGGTGCTCAAGCGCAACCCGGACATGCGCATCGCCGTGGTGTCCTACGCCCAGCCGCTCGCCGAGCGGTGGGGTGGCCGTGTGCGGGAGGACATTGAACTTAACCCACAACTTGGCCTGCGCATGGCCCGGGGCTCGGCGGCCAAGGCGGAATGGCAGCTCGACGGCCACGACGGCGGCATGGTGTGTGTGGGTATCGGTTCGGGTATCACCGGCCGCCCGGTCGATGTGATGATCATCGACGACCCGTTCAAGGACCGCACCGAGGCCGACAGCGAGGCGTTCCGCGAGCGTGCCGAGTCGTGGTGGCGCGAGTCCGGCTCGACCCGGCTGGGCGGCCCGCGCATCGTGGTCTGCATCATGACCCGCTGGCACGAGGATGACTTGGGCGGGCTATTCGAGCGCGACGGCAGTTTCCGGGTCATTCGGGTTCCGGCCGTGGCCGACCACCGGCCGGAACTGGGCGAGACGGACCCCATTGGCCGCGAGCCGGGCGAGATCATGCCGAGTGTCCGTGACTGGACATTGGAGGAGTGGCGCACCAAGCGAAAGGACGCCGGTTCGCGCGGCTGGGCGGCCATCTACCAGGGCAAGCCCGCGCCGCAGGAGGGCAACATCCTCAAGCGGCACTGGTGGCGGTACCACCACCTGATGCCGCGCACCAAGGACGACGGCACGATGTTCGCGCCCGGCATCGACGAGTACGTGATCAGCGTCGACTGCTCGTTCAAGGACACGAGCAAGTCGGACTGGGTGTGCATGCAGGTGTGGGGCCGGGCTGGCTCGCGCGCGCGGCTGCTCGCTCAGGTGCTCGACCGGATGGACTTCCCGGCCACCCAGACCGCGCTGATCACGCTGTGCGCCCAGTGGCCACAGGCACGGCTACGGCTGATCGAGGACAAGGCCAACGGGCCGGCCGTGATCTCGTCCCTGCGTGGCGTGGTCGGCGGGCTGGTCCCGGTCGAGCCACGGGGCAGCAAAGAGGCCCGTGCGCACGCGGTGAGCCCGTTCATCGAGGCCGGCGACGTCGAGCTACCGCACCCCACGCTCGCGCCCTGGGTGGGGCGGTTCGTGGACGAGTGCGCGAGCTTCCCGAACGGCACGCACGATGACCAGGTGGACGCGTGCACGCAGGCGCTCGATCGGCTACTCGGTCAGGGCACGGGCCTCGCGGGATTCATGGAACGGCTCAAGGACCAGCGGCGCGCGGCTTAGGGCCGGTACATGACCGCGGTCGCGATGACGCACAGCATCACGAGCGCCGCGATCGGAATGACGCAGATCAGCGCGATGACCGCGGCGTCCCGGTTGCGCGGTGGCGGCGGCCTCCACTGCGGCGGTGGCGGCGGGGGTAGCGGCGTGCGCGGGTAATCGTTCATCAGGGTGCCCTCCCGTCGCGGAGCGTATCGGGAGGACGACGCGCGGTCTAGGTGCTTGACGTGTGCCCGGTCCATCCCCAAAGCCGCCCCCGCGTTCGCAGGGTGGCGAGCGGGCATTCGATCCGCCCGCACGGCGGGAACATCAGGGCCGGCGCCGTCCAGTCCGCGTGCGCGTAGCCGGCCAGTCGCTCGCACCACGGACAGCGGCGCTCGATGATCTGCGTGAGCAGTGCGCTCGTGACGTCGATGATGAACACGTCAAGCACGTGCTTGCCGGTGGTGTGTATCGGTTCGTGATACCAGCGCATGAGCGTCCTCCCTGATTACCGAATTACTGTTACCGGTAATGCGCCAATCCATCGAGCGGTGCCAATTCGAATCATGGCGTGATCATAAGTGTCATTATCTGCGTCATTCCTGCATGGCTTCTGATCTGCGGTTTTGTAAGTTTCCGCAGGCCAGGCGCCTAATGACAGTTATGCGTTTCGGGCCGCGAAAGCCCTGGCCAGGGCGTATGCGGCGGGTGCCCTTTACGACCAGTTATGTTCAAAGAATGCGCCAGGTGTGGCACAACTACAGGCTGGCCAGGTAACACTCAGGCGCGTGCCGGCCACGCAGCCACCCGCACTGGTGGCACCAGTCGATCGTGGTCTTGATTCCGACCGGTTCGCCCGCGCCATTCCATCGCGAGTCTCTGTGGATGGCGTCTACGAACGCGGACGCTTCCTCGACCGTCGCCCGGCCCCGTGCTGGCTGCGCGCGGTGGCGGACAGGTTGCGGATAGGTGGCGGCCACGACCTCGACGCCGTCCGACCAGTCCCAGAGCATCGCGTTGCCCGGCCAGCAGTCCCCGCAGTAGCCCATGTACGTGATCTCGTCTTCGGCGAACCACTCGCGCCCGCACGCCGCGCACCCTCCGGCATCGGGTAGAGCACGTCGCCGGACGCGTCGTGCACGTGGCGGCGCACGTGTACCTGCGCGCACGTCAGGCCGCGGTACGGGGACGGGTGCGCGGCCAGCTCGCGGCGACCGAGGGCGAGGGTGGTCACTTCGGAACCCAGATCTTCCAGAGCAGACATTCGCCGCAGAGCAGTTGCTTATGGGTCTTCAGCATCTCGTCGGCCCACGCGCTTGCCTGGATGTAGCCGGCCGGCCCTTCGGTGTGATCGGCGCACGTCGTCGCCGCGGACTGCTCAATTTCCTCGTCGGTGAGCGACGGCTTGCCCTCCCACATGGAGCGGTCGCGAACTCGGTCCTGGTTGTTCACGACGCAGCCCGCCGAGCCTCGCGCCGTATGCGTGCCGCCGCGCGGATGCCGGCCCGCCGGGCCTCCGTGGCCGCGACGCGGGGCGCCTTGGCCGCCCGCTTGGCGTCGAGCGCGGCCTTGCGTGTGGCGGCGCGGACCATGACGTGCGCGGTCATCTCCGGGTCGGCGAAGATCGGCACGTACTCGTACCTGATCCGGTACCGACCCTTGCCGTGGATGCTCGGCACGCGCTCCCAGACCGGCTCGCCGTTGGCGTCGAGCACGGGCCGGCCTATGTGCGTGCGGATGTTGGGGATCAACGTGTCCTCCCTAGTGGGTGATGAGCTTGACGAGAGCCACGACCGCCAGGGTGAGGCCGAGTAGAACGGCCATGACGTAGGCGATCCCGACCGCGACCACGACTTGCCTTTCCCGGTGTCTCCGGTGGCAGCGCGTCATCTCGCTATCCTCCCTGTAGATCGCGCCAGGTCCGGCGCGTGTGTCAACTGTAGCACAATTGACAAGGGGTGCGCATGGGACGGCGCCGCCGCAGCGCGACCCTTACGCCGGCCAGCCTGCGCGAGGTGATGCGCGACGAGATCGGTAAGGCGATGAGCGGCGCGCCCCGGACCGCGGCCAACCCCACCGCGCAGGCCGCCGGCATGACGTCCACGCCTGACACGTTCGGCCAGCTCGCGCAGCTCATGCGCGCGGCGGTCGGCTACCGGGCAACCCCGATGGCCCGCGACCCACGCGACTCCGGCCCGTTCGGGCCCATGCACCCGATGCCGTCGGACGCGATCAGCCCATCGCGCACGGACACCGGTCGACCGGAGCCCTGGCTCTACGAGTACCCGGTCGCCTGGAACATCCCCGGTCAGGGCGAACGCCTCATGCCCTGGCGAGTGCTGGACGCCGCGGCCCGCAACATCGACGTGATCCGCCGTTGCATCGAGATCCGCAAGAGCCGCGTGCGTACCGCGCCATGGTCGTGGGACATCAGCCCGCAGGCCATTGAGGACGCCTACCGCGCGGACGGCACCAAGGGGCACGATGACATCGCGTCCGAGCTGCGCGACAAGTACCGCGCCGATATCAATCGGTTGACCGAGTTCTGGAAGCGACCGTGGCGGGTACAGGGCCTCGACTTCGGCAACTGGGTCGGCGGCATCATGGAGGGCCGACTCAAATACGACGCGGTTGTCGTGTACCCGCGGATGAACCTGGGCGGGGACACCCTGCTCGGGTTGGAAATCATCGACCCGACCACGGTCAAGCCGCTGCTCGACTACCGCGGCTCGCGGCCGGAGCCGCCCTTCCCCGCGTTCCAGCAGATCCTGTACGGCTTCCCGCGTGGCGAGTGGCGGGCCACCGCCACCGAGACGGTCAATGAGGACGGATCGACGTCCGTGACCATCGACGGCGCGTTCCGGGCCGATGAGCTGGTCTACCTGCGGGAGAACTACCAACTGAACAGCCCGTACGGTTACGGACCCACCGAGCAGGCGCTCGTGGCGTCGCGGCTGTGGATGCGCCGGCAGGGCTGGCTGTTGGCCGAGTACACCGACGGCGTTACCCCGCAACTGATCTGGGAGGTGCCCACCGAGGCGGCCGGCGGCGCGGGCCTTACCCCTGAGCAGCGGATGGAATGGGAGTCGTCGGTCAACGACGAGTTGGCCGGCCAGACCGGCGAGCGGCACCGCAGCAAGGTCGGGTTCCCCGGCATGGTGCCGCACCTCATGCCCTCGGTCGATGAGCGGTACAAGCCCGATTACGATCTTTTCCTGCTCAAGCTCCAGTGCAGTTTCTTCGGCGTGCCGGTCACCGACCTGGGCTTTTCCGAGTCCAAAGGGCTGGGCAGCACGGGGATGCACGCCGCGCAGGCGGAGAACCGCGCGGACATCGCCACTGCGCCGGACTTGTTGTTCATCACCGACCTGACCAACGACCTCGGCCACCACTACCAGAACGCGCCGGCCGAGCTGGTCTTCAGCTTCACGGACAATGACGGCGGCCAGGACGAGAGCCAGTCCGCGACCATCCGCGTCGGCGAGGTGAACAGCGGACAGAAGACCCTCAACGACACGCGCCGCGAACTGTCGCTGCCCGTGTATCAGTTCCCCGAGGCGGATAAGCCGTTCGTTATGGGCCAGAACGGTCCGGTTTTCATTGAGGGGTCGCTCGCGGCCAGCCAGCGCGCGCAGGGCCTTGATGCCAACGGCAAGCCACTGCCGCCCGGGCAGGCACCCGGCGAGCAGCCGCAGACGCCACCGGGCGACGCACAGCCTGGGGACAACCCTGGGGAAAAGCCCACGCCGGGATCAGGCGACAATGTCGACAAGGCCGCGGCCAGCGCTCCGCCACTGTGCCGGCAGATCCGCGCGCAGCTCGCCCCGGACTATCCGGACGCGGCCACCATGTGGATCAAGGATGCGAACTGGACCGGCCCGGTCGACGTGCCGCCGAATCAGCTCGACCTCGACGCGGTGAAGACCTGGGACGCGTACGGCGACACCCGCAAGGTCAACAAGTTTCGCAAGTTGATCCACAAGACCGGCGCGCTCAAGCCGATCGTGGCCGTGACCGTGCCCGGCGACGACCGGGTCAAGGTGGTCGACGGGCACCATCGTGCGCTAGCCGCGGTCCGTGAGGGCGTGCCGGTGCGCGCGTACGTGGGCGCGGTCGGCAAGAAGATCGGCCCATGGACGTCCATGCACGCCACCCAGCACCCGGGCGGTCATCACGGCGAGGTCGACGGCGCCGCGCCCACCACTGGCGCGCCCGCGGGGGCGGCCAAGTTCCTGGGCCCGCACGAGCCGAGCCATGAGGCGCGCGCGGAGATCGGGGCGTACCACCGCTGGGCGGCCAAGGCCACGACCGGCGGACGGCCGTTCGTCATGAAGGCGGCCACGCCCGACGACTTCCCGGACGGCGTGCCCGCGGGCGTCGAGTTCGCTGACTGGATCTGGCTCGGTTTTGACAATGTCGACCTTGTCAAGGCGTATGAGCCGTGGTGGCCACGTGGCACGGACGGCAGATGGGTCAAGCGTGGGTCGTTCGCCGGGCTTGAGGACAAGATTCGCGAGCTGCACAGCAAGCACGGCGCGAGGGTCGACGCCAGTGACCGGCGCATCATCGCGGCCCGCGATCGAGCATCCGGCGCGCGCTTGCGGCTGTCGCACACCACCGACCCCGAGCAGCGCCGCGGCCTGCTGGCTGAGATCAACACGCACGAGGCCACGATCGCGGACGAACGGGCCAAGCGCGCGAAGCATGTCGCGGCCCAGCGTGACTCCGCGGCCACGGTGCTGCGCAGGCACGAGGCCGAACAGCGCAAGGCCGAGAGTGCTGCCAATCGTGCTACAGTTGGCACCATGGAGACCCCCGCCGACACGCACGATCGGCTACTCGCCGCCGCTCGCCGCGGTGGCCCGAAAGCGGTCCGCACCGAACTGGCCGACCAGCGGCATCCGCTGTCCGACCAGCAGGTACGCGATCTCGTTGCCCACCACGAATCCCTCGCCACCGGCCACGGCGTCGACCCCGACCGGGGGGCGGTACACGCCGCGCTGCGGGCCGAGGCGAAACGCCGTAACCTGCCGCTTGCGATCACCCGCGAGCGGCGGGAGACATCCGCGGAACGGCGGGCGGCAATCCCGGCGCCGGCCGCACCGCCGGTCAGCAACGAGGAGCTGGCCGCGGAGGGCCGCGCCCAGCGTGACGCGACCCGCCGTGCCGCCGACGAGGCGAAACGGGTCGGCCGTGCACACATGTCCCCGGTCAAGGACGTCAAGTCGGTCATCGGTAGCGGTCGGATGGGTGCTGACCCGGCTGATCTGCGGCGAGGGTTGAGGGCGCGTGGCTACACGGCGCCGGAGGCGGACGCGGCGATCGAGCAGGCGCTACAAGATCCGGGGGTGGAGCGGTTCGGGGACCGAATCCGACGGGTTCCGGCGGGCGCCCATCTGACGCCGCCCGACGTCGGCGCCGTGCGTGACGCGTACGCCGCGGCGGCCGGCACGCCGGGACAGTACGTCCCCCTGGCCGACATCCGCGACCGGTTGCCCGACCTGACCCGCGCCGAGCAGGACGCCGCGCTCACGCACCTGGCCCGCACCGACCGGTCCGTGCATGTGGACCGCTGGGACGACCAGAAGGTCCTCAGCGCGCGCGAGCGCGCCGCGTCGCTGCCCATGGGCGGCCGGGACAACCACGTGCTGCGCATTGACCCTGGGCCGGCGTCGTCCGGCAATCCCGTGGCGAGCGCCCGCGCCGTGGCGCCGGCCGACCACGAGGCCGCACTGCTGGGAATGAACACCCGCGCCGAGGCCGATGCCTACCTGGCCGATATCAAGGGCAAAGAGCTTGACGCGCTGTTGGCCCATCTCGACCTCGGCCGGTCCGGATCGGCCGAGTACAAGCGCAGCCAGATCAGCCAACAGTTGGTCGGCGCGCGGCTCAACTCGCAGGCTATCCGGACCGGTGGGAGCGCCGGGTCGGACCCGTTGCCCACGTCTCCCGTCACGGACATGCGCGCCGCGTACGCCCGGCTCAGGGAGCCGGGCGAGTGGGCGTCGATCGCAGACCTGCGCGACCAGACGCCACACCTGACCCGCGACCAGCAGGATTTGGCATTGCGCCGCATCGAGCAGATGGACGACGCGAACGTGGTCCCCGAGTCGAACCAAAAGGCGCTTTCCGAGCGCGAGCGGGCCGCCGCGGTCGTTATCGGTGATCAGCCGAAACACCTGGTCATGATCGGTGGGTCGAGCCTGGGCGGTGGGCCGCCCGCGTCGATGACCCGACCGCGGGTCGGTGGGCCGCCCAGTGACGTGGTCGCGGCCAAGCTGCGCGGGGTGACCAGCCGCGATGAGGCGCACCGCTACCTCGACGGACTCGGACTCAAGGTGGCCGATTACCGGCGCCTCGGTCGTGAGCTTGACGTGCCGTTCGGCTCGGGCGCGTCAAAGACGGAGATGCGCCGGGTCATGGTGGAGGTGCTGGCCGGCAGTCGCTTGGATGCCGACGCGATCATGCACCACTCCCGGGCCGGGAAGGCGGCCGAGTCCGACCCAAAAGGACAACCCCCGGGGGACACACCTCCGGGGGCGCCTCAACCGCCCCCGGACGACCGGTGGCCGGGCTGGATGATCGACGTCGCCCTGACGGGCGCCGTCTCCATCGCCCTGACCCGGGCGCTGACCCGTGGCGTGGATATCCGGGCGGTCGCCCGGGCGGCGGCCCGCCAGTGGCCTGACGCCGCGCCGAGCGCGGCCGAGGTCGTGTCGTGGCTCGGCGACCGGTACGGCCAGGGGCTCGCCGACGCGCTCACGCCGGCCATTGAGGATGCGCTCACCGAGGGGTACCTCGTGGGTGCGAAGTCCGCGGAGGCGATCCTCGACGCGGGTGTGGACCCGCGCAACCCGGGCATCTCCCTGACGGTGGACTGGTCGCACTGGCGGCCCGGCGACGCGCGTGCGGCCCGCCAGATCCTGTCCGCGGACGGGCGCGAGGTCGAGCTAGCGAACCTGCTAGCAAAGGCCGGGGTCACGATCAAGGGCATCGCTGCGCAACGGCTCGACGAACTCGCCGCGGTGCTCGCGGACGGGTTGGAGCGCGGGGAGTCACCGGGCGCCATCGCCACGGCGCTGCGCGGTATCGTGGCCAATCCGACCTGGGCTAACACCGTGGCGTGGACGGAAACGGCCAGAGCACAAAGTGCTGCTGCGAGCGAGATCTACCGCCAGCGCGGCGTGGCTCGCAATGAGTGGATGACCGCGCACGACCAGCGCGTGTGTCCACTGTGCGCGGCCAACGACGCGGCCGGCCCGGTCGACGTGGGCTCGGAGTTCCCGTCCGGCGACACGCACCCGCCCGGTCATCCGCGGTGCCGGTGCGCGCTCATTCCGGTGCTCGACGACATCGGCAAGTCCGCGCGCGCCGAGCTGACTGGCCGCGACCAGCTCCACCACTACTGGACGCGCGGCGAGGGGCTGGCCAAGTGGGCGGACCACCCGCACCCGTGGACGGCGCTCTATCACCACCTGCTCAAGTACCTGCCCGACGGCGAGGCCAAACGCACTGCGGCGCAGTGGTTTAGGGACGTCAAAGGATACTGGCCGGGGGATCAGAGAGGTTCCAATCCCGTGGGTCCGGGATAGCACGCAGCCCCGATCATTGACCGGGGCTGCGTGCGGGGGATGAGTCAGCCTTCAACTGCGTACACAACCTCATCGTCGTACGGCTCGGGCTCGCGCTGGTCCTCCCAGAGGTCGAGCGCATCGGCTACGGCGTCGTCCCACTGTTGCTGCTCTTCATCTGTCATGCGTCAAATGTAGCACACTTGACATCACGCCAACAAGCAAGGGGCTGACGTCTAACATCATCAGCAGCCGAGCAGGGGAGTACCGCCGTGGACCAGACCACCGTCTATTGGGGCATCGACAAGGGCAAGACTGAAGAGTTGCCCGACGGCACGATCATGGTCTACGGCAAGGCCGCCGGCCCCGACCTTGACCTCGACCAGCAGCGCTGCGACCCCAAGTGGCTGAGCACGGCCATGCCGGACTGGATGACTTGGGGCAACGTGCGCGAGCAGCACAGTGCCATCGCGTCGGGCGTCGGTAAGGCGCTGACCGGCCAGGGCGATGACTGGATGCTCAAGGCGCACGTGGTCGATCCGGTGTCGGTCAAAAAGGTGCTCACCGGCGTGCTCAAGGGGTACTCGATCGGCATTCGCAACTACCGCACGGTGGTCGACGCGACCGCGCCCAAGGGCCGCATCGTGGGCGGCATCATTCCGGAGATCTCGCTCGTGGACCGCCCGAGCAACCCCACCGCGGTCCTGTCCATCGCCAAGGCGGCCGGCACGGCACTGGCCCCCGTCGACCAGGCGGGCGTGGTCATCACGCTCGACGGGACGGACACCGGCAAGGCCGCGACCGGCGACCCGTGGAAGTGGGCGCGCGAACTCGACGACGCGAGCAGGGCCGCGCTACTCAAGGCGCTGGGCGCGGACGTCGGTAAGGCCGCGCCGTACATCGACGCCAAGACCCGGCGCAAGTACGCGAAGAGCGGCATCGCGCGCCCGGATGAGTCGTTCCCGATCCCTGATGAGGCGCACCTCGACTCGGCCATTCACCTGATCCAGACCGGGCACGGCGGCCCCGAGGACAAGGCGCACACGGTCAAGCGCGCAAAGGCGCTCGGGCTGTCGGCTAAGATCCCTGACAGTTGGAGCGGGGACTCTGACGGTGACACGGACAAGTCCGCGACGGCAGACACGTCCAAGGCAGCTAGCGAGCCGACGGGCAACGCCAAGGGCCTGCTCACCGCGGAGCACGTGAAGACTCTGATCGCAGAAGCGACGGCAGAGCGCGACGCAAAGATCGCAGCACTCGAAACGAGGCTCGATAAGGCACTCGCGGCGCCGGCCCCTGGCGGTCCGGTGATCCTTGCCCCGAGCCAGGGCGGAAGCGCGCAACCCAACCAGGTCCAGAGCGACCTGGCCAAGGCCGCGCACTACCGTGCCACGGCGGCCAAGGCGACGGACCCGACCGTGAAGGCCGGATACGAGCGCGAGGCCGCGGCACTGGAGAAGAGCGCCGCCGCCGCGTGACGGGCGCGGGGTCACCTACCCCATAGGTAGCGACCCGAAAGGCCCTGTCATGCCCACCACAACTCTCGACCAGCTCTTTGACCCCGCCGTCGTCGCCGAACGCGGAAGCTCGCAGATCGCCGAGCTTGAGGCGTTCAAGTCCGCGATGACCGACTCCCTGACCGAGGCCCGCACCGGCCAGACCGCCATGGTCCCGTCCCCGGGCGGCGATCCGGGCCAGGGGCACCGCGTGCTGGTCAAGGGCCTGCGCGCCAACCCCAAGGCCCTTGAGGCCAAGTTCGCCGAGATCACGGCCAGCATCACCAAGGCCGCGGGCTCGGACAACGACCTGGCCACCAGCCTCATGTCCGAGATCGGCGTACTCAAGGCCGAGCTGCAAAAGGACTGGACGCCCACCAACCCGGTCGGCGGCACCGGCCTGACCGCGTACGACCTGGAGGGCCCGGCCAAGCGGCTGATCCCACTGCACACGCCGCTGGTCAACTCGACCCCGCGGGTCAAGGGCGTCGGTTCGGCGCGCAAGTTCAAGCGCATCGACAGCGTGAGCAACGCGGGCGTGCCCGGTGGCGCCGCGGTGCTGTCCCCCTTCTTCTCCTCGCTGACCGCCACCTCCACCTGGGGCCCGACCGGCAACGTGACGCTGGCCCGGCCGCAGAAGATCTCGTACACGGGCTCGGACTGGTCGGTCGGTTACGTCGAGCTGGGCTTCTCGGACTCGGTCGACTGGCTGTCCTTCTTCCAGGCCATCGGCTACGACGACCTTCAGGGCCTGTCGCACATGGCCGCGCTCTACGCGCACAAGATGGGCGAAGAGCGGGCACAGCTCTACGGCCGCGGCTCCGGCACCGGCTACGAGGGCAGCGTCGCGGCCCCCACTGTGACGGTCGTGGGCTCCGACTCCGGCGGCTCGTTGGCCACCAACACGTATTTCGTGTATGTCGCGGGCCGCACCGGGTTCGGGCAGACCGCGGTGTCGTCCGTGGTCAACTCGGGCGCGCGCACCGGCCCGTCGGCGAGCGTGGCGATCACCGTGTCCGTGGAGACGGCCGGCATCTTCGACTATGCGCTCTACGTCGGCACCACGACCGGCATCGCGAACGCGCACTTCCAGGGCAACTTCACCGGTAACACGTTCACGTTGACCACGTACAACGCGGCCGGCGCGGTCATCGCGGGTACCGACAGCTCGGCGGACGCGAACGCCTACGACGGGTACCTGACGGTCCTTTCCGACTCGACCAAGACCGGCTACTACACCCGGCTCAACACGGTCTTTTCGACGACCAACCCGGGCTCGGAGTTCGACACCGCGCTCCAGACCATGTTCGTCAACAACGGCGCGGACCCGGACGAGATCTGGATGACCGGCGCGCTGCGGGCCGAGTTCGGCCAGCTGCTCCGGGTCGGTGGCAGCAACGGCGCGGCGTCGGGCTATCGGACCAACATCCAGACCGGTGACGGCAACGTGACCATGGGCACGAGCGTGACCGGCTACGTGAACCAGAACACGGGCAAGGTGCTCGACGTGCGTACGCACCGGTTCATGCCCAACGGCGCGGCGCTGATCCGCTCCACGTCCCTGCCGCTCCAGAACACGAACATCCAGGCCCCGACCACTGCCGTAAATGTCCAGGATTATATGCTTTACGACTGGCCGGATATCCAGATGACGAAAGATCTCAGTACGTACCAAATTGGGACGCTTATCCACCAGGCCCCGGCGTGGTCTGGACTCATCGTCGGCATCAAGTAGCGTGAGGCGCGGGCCCCGGCCAGGGAAGAGCCGGGGCCCGCACGCACCATAGGGAGGATGACCGCATGGCCAACGTTGGAGAGATCGGCCCGTACGCCGCGCGCGTGCTGCGCTGGTTCGAGCACGCGCACCTACCTGAGCACCTGGCCGCCGTCTCGTCGCGGTTCGCGGTGCTCGCCGAGCAGTTGGCCGCCGACCTCAACGACTCGCCCGAGCTGACCTCGGCGCTCAACGCGCTGGTCGTGGCCAAGGACGCGGCGGTGCGCGCGGCGATCGTGACTCACGAGGCGTCCGGTGGCACGGGTACCGGCTGAGGACCGCAAGCAGGTCGCGCAGGTCGTGGACGGCGTGGAGTACCGGGCCAACCGGGGCTTTTTCGACATGCCCGATCACCACGCGGCGGCGCACCTCGCCTCGGCCGGGTACGGCCGAGCCTGGCCAGTGGCCGGCGTACCGCGACCTTCGGCCGGATACAGGTGCCCGGAGTGCGGGCACGGGTCATGGTTCAAGATCTGTAAGTGCGGGGCCGAGTGCGTGAAGGAGTCCTCCGGTGTCCGGTGACGCGAAGCTGATCCATTCCGGGGCGGCATCAGAGACGAACGTGGCCGGCGTCATCCCGATCGACACGCGGTTCGCCACGTCGCTTGGCGTGGACATCAACGTGACCGCGTTCACCGGCGGTGCCTCGCCGTCGCTCACGGTCTTCGTCGACCGGCTCGGGCCGGATGGCGTGTTCTACCCGATCTGGTCCCCGGCCGCCATCGCGGCCACAGGCAAGACCTCGGCCAACATCTCGCCGACCAACCCGACCGCGGCGCAGAATGCCGAGCTGGGGCCGTCCTGCCAGTTCCGCTGGACGTTCACCGGGGCCACCCCGCCGACCGGCGTCACGTTCTCCGTTAGCGTCTACCCTCAGCCGTAGACCGATCAGGGAGGACAACCATGCCAGCGCGCCAGCGAGCACCGCGCAAGAACCCGCTCATCCCCGTCACTGAGTCCACGAACCTGCCGCAGATCGAGCAGGTCAGTCCCGCGCCCATCTGTGGCCAGTGCTTCCCCTCCGGCTGGCCGGAGGGTGGCGACTATGCCTCGTGCCCGCACGGGGACTGGTCGACGCGGGGCGGGGTCTACACGGGCACGTCGCCACTGATCAAGGGCGACAGCGCACCTGGCTGGCCGAACGGACTGCCACCCGCCGTGATCCGTGGCATCACCACGGACGGCATCCCGGTGGCCATCGAGCTGCGCGGAGATGAGCCGGCGCTCGTGTCGCTCACCCGTATTCCGATGACTGCGGTAAACGCCAAGCTCAAGGCATCCTTCACCGCGACCGACCTGGAGCAATACTGGCCCGAGCGCCCCGCCGAAACGGTGGTCGAGCGGCTGTCCGCATCTCCATTCGCCCCGGCCGCCGCTCCGGCCCCCGTCGAGATCGAGCCCGAAGAGCTGGACACGGGCGATGACGTGATGTTCATGCCGTCGGGTGGGTGACATGTGGATGCGGATGTCAAGATCGGCGCACCGATCAACCACTGGCAGGTCGCGATGACCGGAACCCCGCTACGGCGGTCCGTGCTCGACGCCGAGCCGTTGGACTTCACCGTCACGGCGGCCGCCAACGGGCTGCCGTACGACCCGCGCTCGGGTGTCGTCGAGATGGCTTTCCTGCCGGACTGGATCGACCCACAGTCCGGCGACTGGCACGCGGGCACCTGGGACACAGGGCTTACCGGGCTCGCGGTCGCGCAGATCAACCCTGGCCCTGGTGGCCGCGCCCTGGTCGTCGGGTCGTACTACGTGTGGGTGCGGATCACGGACCCGATGCTGTCCGCGTCGCCGATCATCCAGCAGCCCGGCAAGCTGATCGTTCAGTGAGGGGGATGCCGTGACCGTCACGCCCGTGCCCGTGGTCGGCACGTCGTCGCAGCCCCGCCTCGTGCCGTACCTGTCCTACAGCATGTTCGCGCTCGACGCGCGCCGCGGTGTGGACATCGATAATCTCGTGCCCGGCGGCGCCCCGCCCCCGGACCAGCAGGCCGCGCTGATGCAGTACATCGAGGCCGCGTCCGCGCAGGGCGACGAGATCATGCAGCAGACCCTGGCGGCCACCTACGACACGAGCGCCGGGCAGGCCAACGTGGGCCCTGACTGGTACATCACGATTCACCCGCGCTACCGCCCGGTCATCGCGGTGACCAGCTTCGCCTACGGCTCGACGCCGGCCCTGCTGCAACCCCTCGCCTCGCTGGCCGGGACCTGGGTGGAGCGCAAGCGGTTCAAGGTGCCGGTAGGTGCCGGCGGCGGGCTGCCGGTCAACACGAGCCAGGGGCCGATCCAATTTGGATCTTCGTCTTCGCCTCAGATGCGCGTCTTCTGTCAGTACACCTACGTGAACGGGTACCCGATCACTTACCTGACCGCGTCCGTGGCGGCCGGGGACTCGCACGTCACCGTCCAGGACACCACCGGCATCGTGCCGGGTAGGAGCTGGCTGACCATCTACGCCGGCCGCGCGAGATTCAGGTTCCTGGCCGGCGCGCTGAGCAACAGCACCGACGGCTCCGGCATCGCGTCCGGCCCCGGCAACGTGACCATCACACAGTCCGGCGCGAGCCAACTGCCCGCGCACCCGATCACCGTGCCGACCATGACGGACCCGGCCAATGACGCCAGGGCCGTGATGGTGTCCGCGGTGCCTGCCGACGTGATCGAGGGGTTCGTGTACCTGACCCGCGGCCTGATCAAGGACCCCGGCGCGGCATCGATCATGGCATGACCACGCCCAC
>Ga0207652_10000453_pt1 | contig 42225 bp, 46 predicted proteins | sample KBSC63BmetaG_FD_184334 | JGI IMG/M metagenome (GOLD analysis project Ga0207652, IMG submission 184334) | Corn rhizosphere microbial communities from Kellogg Biological Station, Michigan, USA - KBS C6-3B metaG (SPAdes) (version 2) | ecosystem: Host-associated > Plants > Roots > Rhizosphere ...
GCGACGCGCTCCTTGATGCCGGCCGCGTCGAGGAAGCGGAGCACGCGGTCCGACGGCTGGGCGCCGACGCTCAGCCAGTGCGAGATGCGCTCGGCGTCGAGCTTGACGCGCTCGGGCGAATCCTTGGCGAGCAGCGGGTTGTAGGTGCCAACCTTCTCGATGAAGCGGCCGTCACGCGCGTTGCGGCTGTCGGCCACGACGATGCGATAATAAGGCCGCTTCTTGGAACCGCCGCGTGAGAGACGAATTGCAACTGCCATTCTAATTTCCTTTCGTAAACCGTTCTATTTCTTACCGAACTTGTTGAAACCAGGCGGAAGGTTGAAGGGAGCGGCGCCGCCGAGCCCAGGCAATCCCGCGCCCCCGCCGACACCCGGCGGAAGCGCGCCTTGCGGAGCAAGGCCGCCGAGCGCGCCTTCGAGGCCGCCCTTGTTGAACATCGCCGCCAATTTGCCGAGGCCGCCCATCTTCTTGAGCCGCTTCATCGCAGTCGACATTTCCTGGTGCATCTTCAGGAGCTTGTTGATCTCCTGAACCGTCGTTCCGCTGCCCTTCGCGACGCGGATCTTGCGCTTGGCGTTGATGATCTCCGGCTTTGAGCGTTCCTTGGCCGTCATCGACGACAGCATCGCTTCCATGTGGACCAGCGCCTTGCTGTTCTGCGCCTGGTCCATCGCGCCCTTCATGCCCTTCATTCCCGGCATCATGCCGGCGAGGGCGCCGAGCCCACCCATGCGCTGCATCTGGCGCAGCTGGGCCCAGAGATCGTCGAGGTCGAACTTGCCCTTGGCCATCTTGGCCGCGAGCTTTTCGGCTTCCTCGACCTGGATCGTCTCGGCGGCGCGCTCGACCAGGCTGACAACGTCGCCCATGCCGAGGATGCGGCCGGCGACGCGGTCCGGGTGGAAGGCCTCGAGCTTGTCGAGCGCCTCGCCGACGCCGGCGAACTTGATCGGCTTGCCGGTGACCGCGCGCATGCTGAGCGCGGCGCCGCCGCGCGCGTCGCCGTCCATCCGCGTCAGAATCACGCCCGACAGATCGACCTCGCCGGCAAAGCCCTTGGCGACGTTGACCGCGTCCTGGCCGGTCAGCGAGTCGACCACGAGCAACGTCTCGGTCGGGTTCGACGCGGCCGCGACCGCCTTCATCTCGCCCATCAGCTGGTCGTCAACGTGAAGACGCCCGGCGGTATCGAGCAGCACCACGTCATAACCCTGGAGCTTGGCCGACTGGAGCGCGCGCCTGGCGATCTCGACCGGCTGCTGGCCGGCGACGATCGGCAGCGTGTCGACGTTCGCCTGACGGCCGAGCACCGCGAGCTGCTCCTGCGCCGCCGGGCGCGCGACGTCGAGCGAGGCCATCAGCACCCGCTTGCGGTCGCGCTCGCTGAGCCGCTTGGCGAGCTTGGCCGTGGTGGTCGTCTTGCCCGAACCCTGCAGGCCGACCATCATCACCACCGCAGGCGGATTGACGTTGAGATCGAGCTCCGCGGTGTCGGCGCCGAGCGTCTCGACCAAAGCGTCGTGGACGATCTTGACGACCATTTGCCCCGGCGTGACCGAGCGCAGCACTTCCTGGCCGACCGCCTTTTCGGTGACCTGATCGACGAACTCGCGCGCGACCGGAAGCGCGACGTCGGCCTCGAGCAGGGCGACGCGAACCTCGCGCATGGCCGCGCGCACGTCGGCCTCGCTGAGCGCGCCGCGCCCGCGGAGCCGGTCGAATACGCTGCCGAGCCGATCGCTCAACGTGTCGAACATTCACTTACTCCTGATGGGGACGGTCCCCCGATCTGGGGACAGTCCCCGGCAATTACACGATACCAAACGCCAAAACCGCCGGCGGACGAAACCTCGTCGGCCGGCGTGCGCCCGTGGACGCAACCATCGATGTATTGTCGAAAACGACGCGGGGGCGCATACCCGCTGAGCGACCGTGAGGCAAGCCGCGGCCGTCCGGGAGGTAGCGCGAGCGTGGGTCCCGAGTCCGCCGATTATGTGCTGGGCCATGCCGGAAGCGAGCTGGACCGCCTGACGGTCCAGGCGCGTGCCTATCAGCCCTTCACCCGCCAACTTTTCGCCGAGGCGGGGCTGAAAGAGGGCATGCGCGTGCTGGAGCTCGGGACCGGCAGCGGTGACGTGGCGATGCTCGCCGGTGAATTCGTCGGACCGACGGGCTGCGTCGTCGGCATCGATCAATCCTGTGAAACGGTCGAGTTTGCCAATGAACGCGCGCGCCGGAGACGCCTCGATCACGTCTCCTTCAAATGCCTCAGTCCCGACAACGATCTCCCGTTTGGCCGTGAGTTCGACGCGCTCGTCGGGCGGCTCGTGCTGATGTACTTGCCGTCACCTGCGGTGACCCTTCGAAGGCTCGTGCGCCATCTCAAACCCGGGGCGATCGTCGCCTTTCAGGAAATGAACATGCTTGGGGCGAGAACAGTGCCGCCGATTCCAACCCACGAGCTTGCGCAGACATGGATCCGCGAAACCCTGTCGCGGTCCGGAGTGGAACTCCAGATGGGTCCCAAGCTGCACGCGGTCTTCAGGGCCGCCGGGCTTCCGCCGCCGAGGATGCGCGTGGACGGATTGATCAACGGCAGCGAGGGCGACGTCCCCGAGATGATGGCAGACGTCATCCGATCAATTCTTCCGCTCATCGAGCAACTCGACATCGCGAGCGTGAGCGAGGTGGACATCGACAGGCTGGAAGATCGGCTGCGGGCCGAACTCGAAGCAGCCGACGGCACCATCTCCAGCCCGCTCCTGATCGGCGCCTGGACGAGATTGCCAGCGTAGTCGTCAGGACAAGCGCGGCTTGCCTTTGGGCTTGCGCGGCCGCGACGGTCCGCCGGGTCCGCCCGGTCCGCCGCGCGGCTTGTCTGGCCCATCGCCATTGGCCGGGCCCCTGCGCGGGCCACGAGGCGGGCGCGGCGGTCCCCGGCGGTCGCTTGGCCGCTGCCGCTCCGGCACGCGATCGATCGGGCGCGATTGCTGCATCTGCTGCCGCGGCCCGACCGCATAGCCGTCCTTCAAAAGCTGCGAGAATGCCGCGCGCGTGCTCTCCGCGATAGCGTCCTGCAGCTCCTTCGGCAGATCGGCGAAGGTGACGTTGGGATGGATCGCCTGCACGTCGCGCAGAAGCTGATTAGGCAGCCCGCCCGAGGCGCGCTTCAGCGCGGCAATGCCGTCGAGCACCGCCGAAAAGATGATCGCTTGCATGACGTCTGTCGCGGCTCGTTGCATGGTCGTGGGCCCTGGCATTGGTGGACTTGCGCCTGGACGCTCCTTAAGTGCCGCGCCAAGCATGAAACGGCCCTTCCACAAGATGCATGGCCTCGGCAATGATTTCGTGATCGTCGACGCGCGCGAACAGCCGTTCGAGGTCACGCCGCCGATCGCCAGGGCAATCGCCAACCGGCGCACCGGTGTCGGCTGCGACCAGCTGATCGTGCTCGAGCCAAGCACCACGGCCGACCTTCGGATGCGAATCTGGAATGCGGACGGCGGCGAGGTCGAGGCCTGCGGCAATGCGACCCGCTGCGTGGTCCAGTTGACCGGCGCCCGGCGTATCGACAGCGACGGTGGGCTGCTCGAAGGCGAGAGCATCGGCGGCGAGGTCGAGGTCACGCTTGGCGAGCCGCGCTTCGCCTGGGACCAGATCCCGCTTGCTTATCCAACGGACACGGCGCCGCTGCCGATGGCGTGGGGAGCGCTCGAGCATCCCATCGCGGTCAACGTCGGCAATCCGCACCTCGTTTTCTTCGTCCCCGACATCAATGGCGTGGCGCTCGACCATCTCGGGCACAAGATCGAGCACGACCCGGCTTTTCCGGAACGCATCAATGTCAACGTCGCTCAAGTAGCAGAGCACGGGATCAAGCTGAGGACGTGGGAGCGCGGCGCGGGGTTGACGCTCGCCTGCGGGACCGGCGCCTGCGCGACCGCCATCGCGGCAATCCGGAGCAAGCGCGCAGCATCACCCGTCAGAGTCATCATGCCCGGCGGCTCGCTGACCATCAGCTGGGCGCCCGGCGAGCCGGTCCGCATGCGCGGCACGGCCACGTACGTGTTCAGCGGCGAGCTCGATCTCGAGGCGCTGAAATGAGCGTCGAGACCATCACGCTCGGCTGCCGGCTCAATTTCGCCGAGAGCGAAACCATCGCCCGCTCTGCCCCGGCGCACGAGGACTGGATTTTGGTCAACAGCTGCGCGGTGACCAACGAGGCGGTGCGCCATACGCGGCAAGCCATCCGGCGCGCGCATCGCGAGCGGCCGGGCGCGAAGATCCTCGTGACCGGCTGCGCGGCGGAGCTCGACCCGGCGAGCTTCGCGGCCATGTCGGGCGTATCGCGCGTCGTCGGAAACACCAACAAGCTCAGCAGCTTGGCGGCGAATGACGTCATGCCGTCCGTGCCCGCCGGGTTCTTGGGTCATGTCCGCAGCTTCGTTGCCGTCCAGACCGGCTGCGACCACCGCTGCACCTTTTGCTCGATCTGGCAGGCGCGCGGGCCGAGCCGGTCGCTGCCGTTCGAAGCCATTCGCGATGCCGTCACGCGCGAGCTCGATCGCGGCGCGAGGGAGATCGTGCTCACGGGCGTCGACATCACCGATTATGAGGGAGGCCTTGGCCGGCTCTGCCAGCGCCTGCTGGCGGCGGAGCGGCGCTTGAAGCGCCTCCGCCTTTCATCTCTCGACAGCGTGGAGATCGACGACGCATTGCTCGACCTGATCGCCGAAGAGCCACGGCTGATGCCGCATTTCCATCTCTCGCTGCAGGCCGGCGACGACATGATCCTGAAGCGCATGAAGCGCCGGCACAGTCGGGCCGATGCGGTGCGGACGGTCGAACGGATCAAGGCCGCACGGCCCGACGCGACGATCGGCGCCGACCTGATTGCGGGATTTCCGACCGAAACTGAAGAAATGGCACTCAATAGTTTGAAACTGCTCGACGATTGCGACGTCGTTGCCGCTCACGTCTTTCCCTTCTCTCCACGGCCGAACACGCCTGCCGCGCGCATGCCGCAGCTTGCGCGTGAGCTGGTCAAGGCACGCGCCGCGCGGCTCCGGACTGCCGCGACGCAGCGTCGCCACAGCTGGCTCGACAGCCTCGTCGGGAGCACACTGCCGGTATTGATGGAGAATGGCGGCAAGGGACACGCGGATTCCTTCGCCCCCGTCGCAATCGACGGCGCCGGACGCGACGAAATGGGCCGCGCGCGGATCACTGGCCGTGCGAACGACGTGCTGACGGCGGTTTGGGCATGAGCTGGCTCGACCGCCTGCGCGGCGGCTTTTCCAAGACCGCCGAACGCGTTGCCGACAATCTAACCGGCCTCGCCAGCCGGGCGGCGCTAGACACCGCGACCCTCGACGACATCGAGGAGGCGCTAATCGCATCCGATCTCGGTCCCGAGGCCTCGCGCCGCATCCGCGAGGCCATCGCCCAGCAAAAATTCGAGCGGCTCGACGAACGCGGCCTGCGTTCGATCCTCGCCGAAGAAATCGAAAAGATTTTAAGGCCGGTCGCGAAGCCGCTGGAAATCACCGGATTTCCGCGACCGCACGTCATCCTGGTGATCGGCGTCAACGGCTCGGGCAAGACGACCACGATCGGCAAGCTCGGCCATTGGCTCAAAGAGCAGGACTATGGCGTCCTGCTCGCCGCCGGCGACACCTTCCGCGCCGCCGCGATCGAGCAGCTGCAGATCTGGGGCGAGCGCATCGGCGCGCCTGTCATCTCGGGCAAGGAGGGCGGCGACGCCGCCGGAATCGTGTTCGACGGGGTCAAGCAGGCGACCGCGACCGGCGAGGACGTGCTGATCGTCGACACCGCCGGGCGCCTCCAGAACAAGGCGCACCTGATGGACGAGCTGGCGAAGATCCGCCGCGTGCTCGGCCGTCTCAACCCCGAGGCGCCGCATGACATCCTGCTCGTCCTCGACGCGACCACCGGCCAGAATGCGCTTGCCCAGGTCGAGGTGTTCCGCGAGACGGCGGGGGTGACGGGGCTCATCATGACCAAGCTCGACGGCACCGCGCGCGGCGGCATTCTCGTGGCCGCGGCGGAGAAGTTCGGCCTGCCGATCCACGCCATCGGCGTCGGCGAGACCGCCGACGACCTACGCCCGTTCGACCCGCGCGCGGTCGCGCGCGCCATCGCCGGATTACCACCCGAATGAGCACCAAGCCCGAGCCGCAGGGCGGCGCCAAGCTGCTGATCGATCTTGGCCCCCTGCTCGTCTTCTTCCTGATGAACTTCTTCGCGCCGGTGCCGGCGCTCATGAAGATCTTCGTCGCGACGGCAGCGTTCATGGTGGCAATGGTCGCGGCGATGCTGTTCTCGGCGATCCGCTATCACCGCATTTCGCCGCTTCTTTGGTTCTCCGGCGTGATGGTCGTGATCCTGGGCGGCCTCACCATCTGGCTGCACGACCGCACCTTCATTCAGATGAAGCCGACGATCTATTATGCTTTGGTCGCCGGGCTGCTGGCGTTCGGCCTCGCCACCGGCAGGCCGCTGCTCCAGCAAGTGCTGGGGAGCACCTATCCCGGGCTGACGGAGGAGGGCTGGAACAAGCTGACGCGCAACTGGGCGGTCTTCTTCGCCTTCATGGCCGTGCTCAACGAAGCGGTGTGGCGCAACACATCGTGGGACTTCTGGATCGGGTTCAAGCTGTGGGGCGCGCTGCCCCTCACCTTCCTGTTTGCCGCGGCCAACATCCCGATGCTGCTGCGGCATGGATTGATGAAGGAAGATGCGGTTCCGGCGGAACCCGGGCCGGTCGAATGAGCGAGCCGATCCTCTCGATCCGCAAGCTGCGCAAGGCGTATGCGACCGGGGTCGAGGCGCTGAAATCGGTCGATCTCGACATCCGGCGCGGCGAGATTTTCGCGCTGCTCGGCCCCAACGGGGCGGGCAAGACCACGCTGATCAACATCGTCTGCGGCATCGTCACGCCGACCAGCGGCGAGGTTCTGGTCGACGGCAAGGACTGGCGGGCCGACTTCCGTTATGCCCGCGGCCGCATCGGCCTCGTCCCGCAGGAGCTGACCACCGAAGCGTTCGAAACCGTCTGGAATACGGTCAACTTCTCGCGCGGTCTCTATGGCCGCGAGCGCAACGAGGGGTTCGTCGAGGAACTGCTCAAGCGCCTGTCGCTGTGGGACAAGCGCAAGACCGAGATGCGGTTCCTGTCCGGTGGCATGAAGCGCCGCGTGATGATCGCCAAGGCACTGAGCCACGAGCCCGAGATCCTGTTCCTCGACGAGCCCACCGCCGGCGTCGACGTCGAGCTTCGCCGCGACATGTGGGAGCTGGTGCGCAAGCTGCGCGCCGACGGCACGACGCTCATCCTGACGACGCACTACATTGAGGAAGCCGAGGAAATGGCCGACCGCGTCGGCGTGATCAGTCGCGGCGAGTTGATCGCGGTCGACGAGAAGGGGGCGCTGATGGCGAGGATGGGCCGCAAGACGCTCGACGTGGTGCTCGCCGAACCACTGCAGGCAATCCCCGCCGAGCTCTCCGACTGGAACCTCGAGCTGAACCAGGCGGGGCACATGCTGCGCTACCAGTTCGACAGCCATGCCGAGCGGACAGGAATCGCCTCGCTGATGCGGCGCCTTTCCGACCTCGGTATCGCCTACAAGGACCTGTCGACCCACCAGTCGAGCCTCGAGGACATCTTCGTCGAGCTGGTGCACGGCGGACGAGAGCGGGCATGAGCTATAGCATTTCCGCTCATCCTGAGGAGCCGCTGAGCGTGTCGAAGCGTCGTCTCGAAGGACCTTCCTTCGAGATGGGCCTTCGGGCATGAACGGCCACGGGATCGCGGCGATCTACCGCTTCGAAATGGCGCGGTGGAAACGTACGCTCTGGCAGAGCCTAGTCACCCCGGTGATCACCACCGCGCTCTATTTCGTGGTGTTCGGGTCGGCGCTCGGGAGCCGCATGACGGCGATGGACGGGGTCAGCTACGGCGCTTTCATCGTCCCCGGCCTGACCCTTCTCGCGGTCTTCATGCAGTCGATCTTCAACGCCAGCTTCGGCATTTATTTCCCGAAGTTTACGGGCACGATCTACGAGCTCTTGTCAGCCCCGATCTCGAGCTTCGAGGCGGTCCTTGCGTATGTCGGCGCGGCGGTGACCAAGTCGGTGATCCTCGCGCTGGTGACGCTGGCGACGGCTTTGCTGTTCGTGCCGCTGAGGGTCGACCATCCCGTGGCGATGATCCTGTTCCTGGTCGGGATCAGCACCGGCTTTTGCCTGTTCGGCTTCGCGATCGGCGTCTGGGCGCAGAATTTCGAGCAGCTGCAGATCATCCCGATGCTGATCATCACGCCGCTCACCTTCCTCGGGGGCGCCTTCTATTCGGTGAAGGCGCTCAGCGAGCCGTTCCGGACGATCACCTTGTTCAACCCGATCGTCCACGTCATCAGCGGCTTCCGCTGGAGCTTCTACTCGATCGCCGACGTGCCGGTCTGGTCGAGCGTGCTGGTGACGGTGGCGATCATCGCCATCTTCATGGCGATCATCGCCTGGATGTTCCGCACCGGATACAGGCTAAAGCAGTAGCCCACCGCGGAAATGCTGGCATAACAGCTGAATTCAGGCGGGGAGAGCGAACATGGCTTGGCGTAATGCGTTCATTGTATCCGCCATTGCGCTGACGCCTGCGTCCGCAGCCAGCGCCCAGATCGCCGAGATCGCGAAAGCGCAGGCATCTGATCCGCTCGCCGGTTACGTCAAGGCATCATCCTGGGTCTCGACGAAAAAGGGTCCGACGTTCGTCGAACTGCTGATCGATCCACATAGTGCTGCCTTGCGGCTGCGAACGGCGACCAACCAGGCTCCGGACCTTCGAATTCTCGATTCCCCTACGGAAGTCCTGAAGCTCCTTGCTGACAAACGGATGGAGTTCTTGTGGCAACCGCTTTCGGACTGGGCGGGGCCGACGCTTGAAAAGATGCGCGACGAGCAGATCGCTCGGCTCCGCGCCGCGGCAGCACGAGGAGAGGCCGATCTGCCTCCATCCACGACCGGAGAATCGACCGTTCGGCCAAAGATTCGCGCGCTCCTCCAGCTCGCGGATTTTCTCATCGATGTCGGTCAATGCGACGAGGCCGAACGCATGCTGCAGCAGCAGCTTGCGACCATGAAGGTCAGGAGCGACTCGAGCTGGAATGCGATCGAGTGGTTTTCGGTGGCCGCGTGGATCGCAAGCGCGCGCCTTGGGCGTGACGATTTCGCCGGCGCCATCGCGCAATATGCCTTCATCGAACAGAGTCTCGGCAACAGCCCCTTCGCGCAAAACGCGACCATCAACCGCGCTTCGCTGCTCGCCCGGAGCGGACGCTACGCGGATGCGCTGGCGGCGATCGAGCCGCTGTGGGTCCGCTGGTCCCGTGAGCAGCCGGAGCTGAAAGTGGGCGGCAGCGAGCGGCAGTTCGCATGGATCCGGGCGTGCGCGCTGGAAGGCCTCGGACGTCACGCAGAAGCCGAGGCCGCCTTTAAGCCGGTCGCCGAGGCAACCGATACGCGCGATCCTCATTTCGTCATCGACAGCGACGATTCGCTAAGGCTCAAAGGCCGCGTTTGCTTGAAGCAGACGGCGGCAGTGGGCGATCTCATCGCTACCCAGCTCCAAGACGGATTGTCCCCGTGGGCGCTGCTGTTGTTCCAGCCAGCCTATCGCCCGACCCAGAACGTGGAGCTGTGGGAGAAGATCCGCTCAGACCCGAGGCTCGCGAAGCTTGCCAGCGAGCGGATGCGGGTGCTTCCTCCAGAACTGACCCCGGCGCTCAACGGATGGCGCTGAGCGGCAGGGTCGGACTTACCCGCTTTAGCTAGGCGGTCACCGGCGAACGCGCGCCTTCGCCCTGGTTGGCGCGCTCGGCGCCCTGGCCATCGAGGTTCTGGGCGACGAAATCCCAGTTGACGATGTTCGTCAGCACGCTCGTCGCGAACCGCGGCCGCTCGTTCTTGTAGTCGATGTAATAAGCGTGCTCCCACACATCGAGCGTGAACAGCGGCACCATGCCTTCGTGGACGATCGGCGTGTCGGCGTCGTGGAGTGAGGTGACGCGGAGCGAGCCGCGATCGAGCACCAGCCACGCCCAGCCGCTGGCGAAATGGTTGACCGCTTCCTCCTGCAATTTCTGCAGCAAGGCCTCGGTGTTCCCGAACCCGTCCTCGATCAGCTTGGCAAGCTTGCCGTCCGGCTGCTGGCCCTTCGACGGGCTGAGGCACTGCCAGAAGAAGCTGTGGTTCCACAGCTGCGCGCTGTTGTTGAACAGCTTGTTGTTCCCCGAGCGCTTGGCGTGCTTGATGACCTGGAGCAGCGAGGCGTTCGACAGGTTGGAGTCGCCCTCGATCAGCTCATTGGTCTTGTTGACGTAGGCACGATGGTGCTTGCCGTGGTGATATTCGAGCGTTTCCGCCGACATGACGGGCGCGAGCGCGTTTTTGTCGAACGGAAGATCGGGCAGCTGGAAGGGCATTTGGGCCAACTCCTCTTGTTCAATGCTTGGGAAAGCGCCGCTGACGCGCCGACTCCCGCAAGCGAGCCCCCCACCCGCATGTAAGCGAGATGCTTCCTCGACAGCAAATTTCAAGCGGCGATCAGCCGGCGCTGTCCTGCAGCTTGTGGCGCTTGAGCGCGTGGCGGAGCTGATCGTAGCTGAGGTTGAGCGCGGCCGCGGTCGCGCGCTGGTTGAAGCGGTTGCGACGCAGCGCATCCTCCAGGATCTGGCGCTCGTAGTCGGCAACGGCAGCGCGAAAATCGCTGGTCGCGCCCGGCGGCGCCGCGGGCGCCGAAGCGAGCGGTTGTTCGGCTTCGATCTCCTGGACTTCCACAGCGGCCACCGACACGCCCTTGCCGCCGGCCGGGGCCCAGGGCGAGTGGAAAGGGTTGAAATTGATTACGTCGATCGAGCGCTCCGGGTCCTCGTGGCGGTAGACAGCGCGCTCGATGACGTTTCTCAGCTCGCGGACGTTTCCGGGCCATGGGTAGGCATCCAGCTCGGCGACCGCGCGCGGCGTGAAGCCGGGCCAGTTGGGCCAGTCGAGCTCGACCGCCATGCGCCGGCCGAAATGGTCGGCGAGCAGCGGCACGTCGCCTTCGCGCGCTCTGAGCGGCGGCAGCGTGATCACCTCGAACGACAGCCGATCGAGGAGGTCGGCGCGGAACTTCCCCTTATCGACTTGCGCCGGCAGGTTTTCGTTGGTCGCCGCGACGATTCGCACGTCCACGGAAATCGGCTTGGAGGCACCGATCCGGGTGATCTCGCCATATTCGACCGCACGCAGCAGCCGGTCCTGGGCCGGCATCGACAGCGTCCCGAGCTCGTCGAGGAAGAGCGTGCCTCCGTCGGCTTCCTCGAAGCGACCGTGGCGCGTCTTGGCCGCGCCGGTGAAGCTCCCCGCTTCGTGGCCGAACAGTTCGGCCTCGATCAGATTCTCGGGCAGCGCGGCGCAGTTCATGATAATCAGCGGCCCCGCCCAGCGCGACGACAGGTGATGCAGACGTTCCGCGATCAGCTCCTTGCCCGTGCCCCGCTCGCCGATGACGAGCACGGGGCGGTTGAGCGGCGCCGCGCGGCTCGCCCGCTCGACAGAATCGAGGAACGCCAGGCTCTGGCCGATGAACTGGTCCGCGCGTTCCATAAATTCCCGTTCAAATCCGACCGACTGTTGGTGGCAAATCCCACCATTTGGCAAGGATTTTCAGGCCTTTTCGAGGGCGAAATTGGCGAAAATCCCGTAACTCCGCGGATCGCGGGGAAATGGCACGAAGCTTGAATAGCCGAGGCCAGGTTTAGGGCCCTAATTTTCGATTGCGGAGTCACTGAATGAGTATCTTTTCCCGAACACGGGACATCTTCGCCGCCAACATCACCGAGATGCTCGACCGCTCGGAAGACCCGGCGAAGATGATCCGCATGGTCATCCTCGAGATGGAGGAGACCCTGGTCGAGGTCCGCGCCTCCGCGGCGCGCTGCATCGCCGACGGCAAGGAAATGCGCCGCGCGCTGTCCCGCCTCGACGAACTCCAGAAGAACTGGACCGAAAAGGCCGAGCTGGCGCTGTCGAAAGAGCGCGAGGACCTCGCCAAGGCGGCGCTGATGGAGCGGCAGAAGGCGGCCGACATGGGCGACGGCCTGCGCGACGAGATCAAGGTCATCGACGACACGCTCAAGGGTTACGAGGGCGACATCGCCAAGCTGCAGAACAAGCTGCGCGAGGCCCGCGCCCGGCAAAATGCGATCGCCGCCCGGTTCGAGAGCGCCGTCACCCGGGCCCGCGCCCGCGAACTGCTGAACGGCAACCGCACCGAGGACGCGTTCAGCCGGTTTGAAATTCTCGAGCGTCGCGCCGATTTCGCCGAGGGTCGCGCCGACGCGCTCGGCATGACGGGGCCGAAGAGCCTCGAAGAAGAGATCGCCGAATTGAAAGCCGCGGAGTCGGTCGATGCCGAGCTCGCGGCGATGAAGGCCGCACTCAAGGCCAGGGGGAAGTAAGCAATGGATGACGTTCTAATTCCGGTCCTCGTCGTCGGGATCCTGTTCCTCGGGCTGCCGTGGCTGGTGTTCCACTACATCACCAAGTGGAAGACCGCGGCGACGCTGACCTCGGGCGACGAAAAGCTGCTCGACGAGCTTCACGAGGCCGCGCGCCGGCTCGACGACCGGCTGTGCACGATCGAGCGGATCATGACCGCCGAAAACCCCAACTGGCGCCAGCAGTGCGTGCCCGGCCGCGAGGACCGGCGCATGCTCGCGGATGGTGAATAAGATGGCCTACAACCGCTATCCCGCGCCGCAGGAGCGCTCCAACCGCCCGCAATATGACGAGTCGTATCTCGGCGAACAGCCAGCCAGCCGCACGCGCTTTTACCGCGACAAGCGCAACGGCAAGCTGTTCGGCGTCTGCGCCGGCATTGCCGATTACACCGGCTTCGACGTCAGCCTGGTGCGAATCTGCTTCCTCGCCGCGATGTTCATGAGCGGCGGCGGCATCCTGCCGTTCTATTTCATCGCCGCGCTGGTGACGCCGACCAAGCCGGTGTCGCTCGAACGCGTCGACCGCGAAGAGCAGCAATTCTGGCAGGGCGTCCGCGCTTCGCCGGCCCGCGCGGCGCGCGACATCAGCTCGCGGATGAAGGACATCGACCGCCGTCTCGCCGATATCGAGAGCTATGTGACGACGGAAAATCGCACGCTCGCACAGGAAATCGAGCAGCTACGCTGAGCAAAAGAGGGGGTATGCCGTGGAAAAACTTGGAATGATGATCGACACGCTGCCCTGGATCGCGGCCATTACCGCGGTCTGCGTCGGCGGATGGATCCTTCACACCTGGCTTCGCATCAAGCACGGCTATCCGCTCGACGGCGCCTGGGGTCAGGCGATCTATCCCGCGACGGACCGAGAGGCGATGGAACGGGTGAAGCTGCTCACGAACGAGAATGCGCAGCTCCGCGCCGAGCTTGGCGCTGTCAAGGACCGGCTCGAGACGGTAGAGCGGATCATCACCGACCAGCCCTCGAAGCTCGCACGCGAAATCGAGCAGCTTCAGTAAGACCCGCAACGCATACGGAGATCGAGTGATGCAAGGCCCAACTGCCGTCATGCTGGCAATGATCATCATCGGCCTGCCGACGATCATGATCATGCTGATTGCCAACCGCTTCTTCAAATTCCGCGAGAAGAAGCTCGAGGTCGAGGCCATGAACGCCGCCGAGAAAGCGGCGCAATATGCCTCGCGCTCAACCGAGCTCGAGCAGCGCGTGCGCGTGCTCGAGCAGATCGTCACCGACGCCGGTGCCCAGACCGCCTCTCAGATCGAGGCGCTGCGCGACCAGGCGCGCCTGCCTGCCGGAGAACAGGTCAAGTGAACCCCTTTGAGTTCGTCATTGCCGTCCTTTTCCTGGTGTTCGCGTTCAGCATCATCAGGCACAAGCTGGGCATCCCCGCCCGGTCGATGCGTGAAATGCGCGGCGGCCCGGTCGACGATGCCGAAAATGCACGGCTGCGCGGACAGGTGCAGCAGCTGCAGGAGCGCATCCGCGTGCTCGAGCGGATCGTTACCGACCGGGGAGTCGAGACTGCGGCGCAGATCGAGGCCTTGCGCGACCGCGACCGCATTTCGGAAGAGGACAAGGCCTGATGGACAGCGGACAGCTCACCGCGATCGTCATCGTCGCGATCGTGATGCTCGCATCGATTCTGCGAGCGGTCATCAGGGGCCCTCGCCAGGCGCCACTCTTTTCAAACCCGCAGGGCGAGGCCGAGAACCGGCGGCTGCGCGAAGAGGTCAGCGAGCTCAAGGAGCGCATCAAGGTGCTCGAGCGGATTACGCTCGAAAAGGAAAACAGCCTGTCGCGCGAGATCGAGTCGCTCCGCGACTGCTAGCGATGCTAAGGGGCGCCCGATGACAGGCCTGCCTCCGCTTTCGGACATCCTCGAGGAATATGAGCTGGTCGATGCCGAGGACCGCTACCGGCTACTGATCGATCTCGGCCGTCAGCTCGAGCCGATGCCCGACGCGCTCAAGACCGACGCGACCAAGGTACGCGGCTGCTCGGCCTCGGTGTGGGTCTATCCAACCGTCCACGACGGCCACCTGCACTTCCTCGCCGACAGCAATGCCGCGATCACCAAGGGCATCGTGGCGCTCGTTCTGACGGCGGTGCAGGACAAGCCGGCCGTCGAGGTCGCGGAGCTCGACGTCACCGAGATGCTGGCGCCGTTCGAGCTGTCGAAGCATCTTAGCGCCAACCGGACGCAAGGGGTGCCAAACATGATCGCGCTCGTGAAGCAGACCGCGGAGCGATACGCCGGGGCGGCCTAGCGCATGCGCAAGTCGCTCCAGGCAGAGCTGCGAGCCGCGCAGGCCGTCGCTGCAAACGCGGGCCTCGGCGACATTCAACCCGAGATACTGAAGCTCGCCCACCACACGACCGTGCGCCTCGCTCCGACGGACGTCGTGGCCCGGATCCAGACACGCGACAATGCAGACGATCCCAAGCTTTTCCGTGAATTGATGGTGGGGAGCCATCTGGCGTCCCGCGCCGCACCCGCGGTTCGCCCGGCAGCGAACGTAAATCCCGGGCCGCATTTCGAGGGCGGATGCGCAATCACGCTGTGGCAGCTGGTCGCCGGCCGGCCCGCAGCGGATGGCGATGCAATCCCGGCCGCGAGCGCGCTGCAGCACGTCCACCGCGCCTTGGACGACATGCGCATTCCACTTCCGCCATTCACGCTCGCGTTTGAATCCTGCGAGCGAATCCTCGATGCCGAAGCCGAGGCGCCGATGCTCGGCGCCAGTGACCGCTTGTTCCTGCAAGAGCTCTACCGCGAGTTACGGCAGGACCTCGATGGCCGCGAGCTCCGTTGCCGGCCCCTGCATGGGGACGCGCACCTCGGCAACGTGCTCGTCACGACTGCTGGAGCCATCTGGCTCGACCTCGATGACGTGTGCATGGGACCGATCGAATGGGACGTCGCCTGTCTTCCCCGCGATGCCTGGTCTCAATTCGACAGAATCGACCGCAATCTGACGCAGCTGCTCGCCGATTTGCGCAGCCTCTGCGTATCCCTCTGGTGCTGGGCCGACTTCGAGCGCAACGCGGACACCCGCCAAGCCGCGGTCAATCATTTGAATGCTCTGAAAGCCCGCTTCGGGGACAGCGCCGCGACGTGAGGAAGAGGCGTCAAGCCGCCTTGCCGTTCTTGCGCTCCTCGGCCTTGCGCAGCACGTCATAGGCCGCCTGGACCTGCTTGAAGCGCTTGGCGGTCTCTTCGTCGCCGGGATTCGCGTCGGGGTGGGTTTCCTTGACCAGCCGGCGGTGGGCGCTCTTGATGGCGGCAAAGTCGGCGTCGCTGTCGAGTTCGAGCGCATCGAGCGCGCGCATCTCGTCGCGGCTTCGGCTGCCGTCGCCCGGCCCCGCCCACTTCCACTGCGCCGACTGGCGATAACCCGAATTGCCGAGTTCCTCCTCGGCCGCGCGGCGCGCCGCTTCCTCGGGGCTGAGGCCGGCGAAATAGTTCCAGTTGCGATTGTACTCGGCGGCATGGGCTTCGCAGAAATACCAGCGCTCGCGGCTATGCGGCGCCTTCGGGGCTGGGCGGTCGCCGACGTCGCTGCAGCCCTCGCGGTCGCACAGCCGGATCTTCGCCGCGGTCCGCCCCTTGTCGCCATAGGAGCGCCAGCGCGGAAAACCCCAGTCGTTCGATCTGTTCTGCTTGGCCATCCACCCTCACTAGCCAGCGTGAGCTGGCAATGGAAAGATTGATTGGTTCGCGCGGAGGCGCGGAGGCGCGGAGTAGGAAAGTCCTTCTTCTCCGCGTTCTCCGCGTCACCGCGTGAAAATCATTGCCAGAGGGCCTGTAAGCCGGGTTCTGTCCTCCGCTTGTCGTCCGCGGACGCAAAGCGGATGTGCGGCCATTCCTCTAGGCCCCGACTTGCATCGGGGCTCAAGCAACCAACCCGGACGCCGAGCCGGAACCAGGCTCATGTGGCATCCCTATTCGGTCTTGCACCCGGTGGGGTTTACCGTGCCGTCCCTGTCGCCAGGGCCGCGGTGCGCTCTTGCCGCACCCTTTCGACCTTGCCGGTCCGAAGGCCGGCGGTGTCCTTTCTGTGGCACTATCCCTGACCCCCGCTCGCGCGGCGGCCGCCGGGCGTTACCCGGCACCGTGGTTCCATGGAGCCCGGACTTTCCTCGTGGAAGCAGGCTCCCCCGCGGCCGCCCGGCCCTCTGGCACAGCGGATATAGGGGAACCGCCTGATGGTTGCGAGTCAGCGGGTGAATGTCCGCAGTGGGTGGAAAGCTGGCATTACCGCTGGTAGGCTAGGTCGGCTGGAGAGGGTCGTTCGATGCGTCTCAGTTTGGCCGTTGCTTCCTGCCTGGCAGTGCTGGTGACAGGCTGTAATGCGGCAAAGGCGCAGGGCACTTCGATGCTGTCGCAATTGAGCAGCAAGGAGGACGACGCGCTCGTCAGCGAGATTCAAGCGCGAAATCCGGGAAGTCTTTGTTCGCTTGTCACGGATGATGGATCAGCTCGACTGATGTCGTTTGGTCAACAGGCTGTGGTGGACATTGGCGGGAGACCGGCAGTGCTCACCTATCATGCTCCCGCCGGGGGGCATGAGGCCAGCTTCACGGGAGCGGGAATACGCGTATCAGGCGACCTCTTGAGACAGGACGTGACGGAGCTAGGCAAAACAATTTCGCACGGCGTGACTGTTAAAATTCAGGCAAGCGGTCGCGCTGGGCATCTTCAGGCCAACTGGACCTGCCAGAGGTCGCTTCTAACCGTCCGGACAGCCCACTAGGATAAGTTCCGGCCATAATCCGACGTGCCACCGCAAATTGCAGGAATGGGTCGAAAGCAGACATAAGCCGCCTAAACAAAACGCTGTCCTACTTATTGCGGCCGTGGCAGCAGCAGCGCCAGCAGCTTCGCCCGGCACTCACCGTCGATGATGCCGTCAATGAGGTCGGGGCGGAAGCGGCGCTGGAAGGCGATTACGGCCTTTTGCGAGTCCGTGACGTCATAGCCGAAGCGCTCCAGCGCCAGCAGGAACCCGGCGTCGGTCCAGTAGGGATCGATGAGGTCGCGGGTCGGGCTCGGCAGCGCGAGTCGGCGCTTGGCGAGCGCGCCCCACGGGAACAGCTCGCCCGGATCCTCCTTGCGCGCCGGGGCAACGTCGGAATGGCCGACGACATTGCCGCGGCCGATGCCATGACGCTCCTTGATGTCGGCGACGAGCGGGATGACCGACGCCATCTGCTCATCGGGAAAAGCGCGATAGCCGAACTCGTGGCCGGGATTGACAATCTCGATCCCGACGCTCGCCGAATTGACATCGGTGATGCCGCGCCAGCGCGACTTGCCGGCGTGCCAGGCGCGCTGCTCTTCCTCGACCAGCCGATAGATCGTCCCGTCCTCGTCGACCACGTAATGGCACGAGACCTGCGCCTCGGGCGAGGTCAGTCGGTCGAGCGCCCCTTCGGCGTTGGGCATGCCGGTATAATGGAGCACGATCATCGAGACCGGCAGGCGGCGCTCGTCGAAATTGGGCGATGGCCGCTCGATGAACTCGAAATCCATGCGCCGTATGGCGCACAGCTATTGCGCTCGGGTCAAGCCCCGGCGGCCGTGCGGCGATCGGGGCCCCCGCGCTTCTCGATCCGGCGGCCGTCGCCGACCAGCCGGTAAAGTCCGCGGGCGTTGATGTCCGCGCCGAGCTTGTTGGTCTGGCCGATCACCGTTTCGCCGGCGCCGAGCATCAGCCAGCCGTCCTCGGCCATTGCTCCGGCGAGCCGCTCGAACGCGAGCGTCTTCTTCTCCGGGCTGAGATAAAGGAGGACATTGCGGCACAGCACGATGTCGAAATCGCCCGGATGCGGCGGCGGCTCGAGCAGGTTGTGGACCTGGAAGCGCGTCAACTTGCGCAGCGGCTCGACCGCGCGCCAGCCGTCTCCGGTCTCCTCGAACCAGCGGATCATCTGGTTGATGCCGAGGCCGCGCTGGACTTCGAATTGGCTGTAGGTGCCGGCGCGCGCCCGATCGACGCAGCCGGTCGACACGTCGGTTCCCAGGATGTCGATGGTCCAGCCGCGCCACTTGTCCGGGTCCTCGGCGAACAGCATCGCCAGCGAATAGACTTCCTGCCCCGTCGAGCATCCGGCCGACCAGAAGCGCAGCCGCCGCGATTTTTGCCGCCGCTGCGCGAGCTCCGGCAAGGCATGGCGCTGCAGCACGTCGAACGGCGCGCGGTCGCGGAAGAAATAGGTTTCGTTGTTGAGCAGCGCTTCGACGACCTTCTGCGACAAGCTCGGTTCCTTGCCCATGACGAGGATGGTGATGAGTTCGTCGAGCGTCGAAATGCCGCGCTCCCTGAGGAGCGACGAAAGCGCTGTCTCGATCCGCCAGCGGCGGCTCATCGTCAGTTGCTGGCCGGTCCGCGCCTCGAGCAGCCCGGCGAGGATTCGGCTGGAGCTGTCGCTTATTTGCAAGGCGCCGGCTCCTCGGTCCGCGAGGCGATCCGCCGGGCGATCTTGTCGGGCGGCAGAACCGCGCTCGCGAGCCCCGCTTCGAGGATTGCGCGCGGCATTCCCCAGACGGCGCAGCTCGCCTCGTCCTGGGCAAGGATCGAACCGCCGCAAGCGACCAGCCGCGCCGCGCCCTCGACGCCGTCGCGGCCCATGCCGGTGAGAACGACACCAAGCGCGCCGCTACCGTAGATCGCGCCGGCCGAAGCGAGCATCGGGTCGACCGACGGCATGCAGCCGCTGCTGCTGCGGCCGCTGGTCAGGCGCACGATCGCGCCACCGGCTTCGGGTTCGAGGGTGAGATGCGCATCGCCCGGCGCGACAAGGATGCGATCGGGCACAAGCGCCATTCCGTCCTCGGCGACCAGCGCATCGCGTTCGGCGACGGCGCCCAGCTGTCGCGCGAAGACGCCCATGAAAGGGATCGGCAAATGCTGCGTGACCAGGATTGGAACGCCGATCCGCTTCGGGAGCGTGTGAAACAAGGTCCCGAGCGCATGGATTCCGCCGGTCGACGCGCCGATCGCGAGGACATCGATCGGATCTACGGGCATGGCGCGAAGCAGCTGCGGAGCGCCGCCTGTCCGCGCTGACGCTGTCCCCGGCAGCTCGGCCGATGCGTAACCGAGCGCCTTGAGCTTGCCGACCAGGATTTCCGAGAATTTGCCGTTGAACCGCCCCGTGCCGGGCTTCGGCATGGTGTCGGCGGCGCCGAGCGCGAGCGCGGCGACCGTCTGCTCGGCGCCATCATCGGCAAGCGAGGAGACGATCATGACCTTGGCGCCCGCCGCCGCGGCAAGGATCCGCGGGATCGACTTGAGGCCGCCAGCACCCGGCATTTCGAGGTCGAGAATGACGATGTCGACGCGGCATTCGCCAAGCGCCTCGACGGCGGCTTCGGCGGACGAGGCGACCGCGGTGATCTCGAACGCCGGATCGCTTTCGATCATGCGTGACAGCACCGCGCGGGCGACCGTCGAATCGTCGACGATCATCAACCGGATTCGACGGCGATTGTGGCGCAGGTCCGAAAAGCGGTCCCGCGATCTGGCGAGCGCCCGCTCCACGACCGGGCTGCTCAGGCGACGCCGACGAGCTGAAGCTTGATGTGGAGCGTCTCGCGGTCGAACGGCTTCATCACATATTCGTCGGCGCCGGCTTCGAGTGCGGCGCGGATGTGCGCCATGTCGTTTTCGGTGGTGCAGAACACGACCTTGGGCTGATCGCCATGGCCGCGCTGGCGCAGCAGGCGCAGGAAATCCATGCCGCTCATCACCGGCATGTTCCAGTCGAGCAGGACGACGTCCGGCATTTTGGCTTCGCAGCGCGACAAGGCTTCCTGTCCGTCGCCGGCCTCCTCGACCTCGAACTCGAGAGTCTCCAGGATGTGCCGCGCGACCTTCCGGATCACCTTTGAATCATCGACGATCAAACAGCTTTTCATGCAAGCACTTCCCACTCCGAATGGCGCCGTGATTAAAGCCTAAGGGTAACGAAGAGCTTAAGCCGCCTTGGTCTCGACCCCGGCGATCAGCGCCGCAACGTCAACCAGCAGCAAGGGGCCGCCTTCGGTTTCGACCATTCCTTGCGAGACGCGCTCCCAGCCGGTGCCCATTGCCGCGCGAACCGGCGCCGGCGCCGAGAGCTCTTCGACGACGTCTTCGACGAGGTCGACGATGAGCGCGTAATGGTGGCCGTCCAGCTCGACGACCGCGGCCTCGCGAATGCCATCGGAGCAATTGGTGTGGCCAAGCTCGAGCGAGCGCATGCAGTCGATCACGGTGAGAACGCGACTGCGGAGCGCTGACAGGCCGGCGACATGCGGCGCCGCGCGCGGCACCGGAATCAGCGTGTCGAGTTCGACGACGGACTCGACCGCGGCCGCGGGCAGCGCGACGCGCTCGCCGGCGATGGTGACGACCAGCAGAAGCTCGTTCACTTGCCCTTCCTTCCAGCAACGCTCTTGAGCGCCATCAGCAGCCCGGCGCGGTCGTAGCGATAGATGCTCTCGTCCTTCTTGCCCGCCGCCTCGGGGTCGGCGCGCAACCAGATGGTGCTCGAAGAGCCGTCCTTCGGAAGCTCGGCACCCTGGGTGGCGATGATCAGGTCGGCGTCGGCCTCGGACCCTTCGCCAATGACGCGATAGCCGGCGGCCTCGACGATCGGCCGCAGCATGTTCTGCATCCAGGGGTCCTCGAGCGGCATGCGGCAAACCAGTTCCTCGCGCGCTCGCACCGCCGCTCCAACGTGGCTGGCGAACAGCCAGTGCGCGTCGACCAGTTCGGCGGGCTCACCATTGATCAGCGAGACGCCGCTGACCTCGCCCGGAAGCTCGGCATGAATGACGTCGCTCTCGATCGCGGCGAAATCGATCACCTCGGCGAACGCATAGCCGATTTCGTTCGTCCCATCGTTGAGGCGGAACAGGCGCACCTTGTCGGTCCCGAGATCGACGCCCGCAGCACCGGCGAGCGGGAGAATGGCCTCGCCGAGCTGCACGCGCAGCTGTCCGGCGGCTTCCCGGACCGCCGCCGCGGGAACTTCCTCGATGCGGTCGACGACCGCGAGCCGAAGCGCACGGCGACCACCTTCGAGGCCGCGGAACAGCAGCACGGGCGCCGCTCGCGACGCCGCGGCTGTCGGGCTTTCGGCAATCCGCGCGGTACGCTCCTGCGTCTCCAGCTTGACGCCACCGACCTCGGCGATGCCGGCCGGGTCCATCAGCAGGATCGGGCTTCCGTCGTCGGCGAGCGTCGTGCCGGCATAGAGGCCGGTCGCCATCACCGCCGGAGCGGCGGGCTTCACCACCAGCTCCTCATGATCGTGGATGCGGTCGACCGACAATGCGTAGACGTCGCCGCCCGCGGGCCGGAGAACAATCAACGTCCGATCGTTGGCCTCGACCTGGCTCTTGAGCCCGAGGATCGTCGCAAGCGAAACTTCCGGGACGCGGCGGCCGCGGATCGTGGCAATGCCCGCCCCGCCAAGGTGCTCGAGCGTCACGCTCTCGCCATTTGCGCGCACGATTTCCTCGATCGCCGAGCGGGGAATTGCGAAATGTTGTCCGGCAATCGAAACGGTCAGAGCCGGGATGATCGTCAGCGTCAGCGGAACGCGCAAGGTCATGCGCGTCCCCTCGCCGAGCTTGCTGTCGACCTCTACGATCCCGCCGATGCGTTCGATGTTCGAACGGACCACGTCCATGCCGACGCCGCGCCCCGAGATGGCGGTGACCTGGGCGGCGGTGGAGAGGCCGGCTTCGAAGATCAGCGCGAGCTGGTCGCGGTGCGAGAGCTGAGCCGCCTCGTCCTTGCCGATGACGCCGTTTGCGACGGCCTTGTCGACGAGCTTCTGGCCGTCGATGCCGCGACCATCGTCGTGGATGTCGATCAGGATCTGGTTGCCCGATTGGCGCGCCGAGACCGCCAGGACGCCAATTTCCCGCTTGCCCGCCGCAAGACGGTCGGCCGGCTTCTCGATCCCGTGGTCGACGGCGTTGCGGATGATGTGGGTCAGGGGATCGCGGATCATCTCGATCATTTCGCGATCGAGCTCGACGTCGCCGCCCTCGATATCGACCAGCACCTGCTTGCCGAGCTCGGTCGAGAGATCACGGACCATGCGCGGCAAGGCGACGAACAGGTTCTCGATCCGCTGCATCCGGGTCCGGGTGATCGCGTCACGCATCTCGGCGATAATCGACGACAAGCGCTCGAACGCGCCGTCGACCGGCACGTCGCTGGCTGATTCGCGCAGCCGCCGGGCGAGCTCGTTGCGGGCAAGCACCATGTCGGAAACGGTGCTCATCACCCGGTCGAGGAGCTCGACCGAAAGCCGAATGGTGCGAGGCGCGGAGGAAGCACGGCCACTCCCGTCGTGGGTGGTTGCGACTGCCGGCGCAGCCGCCGCTTCGACGCCTGGCTCGAGCGAGGCGATCAACGCGCTGTCGTCGCCTCCCGGAAAATCCTCGCCGGCCTCGATTGCCGCGACCATCTCGCCGATTCGGTCGATGACGGCGAGCACCGCGCTGACCAATGCCCCGTCCGCCTGGCGACGGCCCGCGCGCACATCGGCGAGCGCGTCCTCAGCCGCGTGGCTGAGCGCCTCGAGCCGGGGGAAATCGAAGAAGCCGCAATTGCCCTTCACCGTGTGGACGAAGCGGAAGATGGAATCGAGCCGCGCGCGGTCGTGCGGCTCGGCCTCCCAAGCGACGATCTCGCCGCCGAGAGCTTCGAGCATTTCGCGGCATTCGGCGACGAAATCGGCAATCAAGTCATCCACGGCGCGTGCTGTCCCCAGGCGTTCGCGGCTGCTTATGCCGGGCAGGAGTTAATGCCGCGTTATCCTTGCTGGGACCGCGGCGGCGCTTGCTTAATGTTGAAGGGCGTCAGCTGGAGCGCGGCAACCGAGCGCCGATCAGCAGCGCCTCGGCGGATGGATCCGACAGCTGCACCGACCCGCCGGCATGAGTGGCCAGAGCATGGGCGAGCCAAGCGCCGGCCGCGCGGGGCTCGACGGGGTCGCCGTTGCCGCCGCTGGACAGCGTTTCGCGAAGCACCGGGTCGAGCAGGATGCGCGGCCCTTCGGCGCGAACCGCAAGCTCCATGTGGCCGTCACTGAGCTCCACTCCGATATCGAGCCGTCCGCCCCGCACCAGCGCGTCGCCGGCGATCATGGCGAGGTTGAGCAGCAGCTTGATGCCGTCCTTGGGCAGTTTCTCGTCCTCGACGACCCAGCCGAGTTCGATCCGTCGTTCGGGGCCGAACAGCCCTTGCAGCGCGACTTCTGCCTCGTGCGTGTCGATCTCCTCGCCGAAGCCGCCCGCGGCTCCGAACGCGAGTCGGAAGAATTTGAGCTTGTTGGCGGACGCGCGCGCGCTGTCGGCGAGTAGCTCCAGGCACTTATCGCGCATCTCGGGATCGGTCTCGTCGGCGAGCAGCTCGATCCCGTTATTGAGCGCTCCGACCGGAGACATGAGGTCGTGGCAAAGGCGCGAGCAGAGGAGGCTGGCAAGGTCTACGGCTGTCATCGTAAGCAATTGATGGGGCAGACTTAAAGCGGGCGCAACCCACGGCATTGAACTGTTCCGGGGCTGAACCCATATCGCCGCCGTGGGGGGAATGCAGACGATCGACGTGCGCCTGGAGGCCAGCCACGCCGGCTGGCGGCTCGACCGCGCGCTCGCCGATGCCGTCCCGACCCTCTCGCGCGAGCGCCTCAAGAGCCTCATCCGCAGCGGCGCTGTCGAAACCTCGGGCAAGCTAGTCCGCGATCCGGCGACCAAGGTGCGCGGCGAGGAAGAAGTTCGGGTCGCGGTCCCGGAGCCGGAGCCCGCGCACAACCAGCCGCAGGACATCCCGCTTCAGATCGTCTTCGAGGACGAGCATTTGCTGGTCGTCGACAAGCCCGCCGGCCTGGTGGTCCACCCTGCCGCCGGCAATATCGACGGAACTCTGGTCAACGCGCTGCTCCATCATTGCGCGGGCAAGCTGTCAGGTATCGGCGGGGTCGCCCGGCCTGGTATCGTCCACCGGATCGACAAGGACACGTCGGGCCTGCTGGTCGTCGCCAAGACCGACGTTGCGCACGAGGGGCTCGCAAGGCAGTTCGCCGCGCACTCGATCGACCGCCGTTACCTGGCACTCGTCAACGGGGTCCCGAAAGAGGCGCAAGGCGCCATCGACGCGCCGCTCGCCCGCTCGGCAACCAACCGCAAGAAAATCGCCATCGTCGAGAGCAGCCGGGGCAAACGGGCGATGACCCATTGGAAACGGCTCGCGGTCCTGAATGGGGCCGCGCTGGTCGAATGCCGGCTCGAGACCGGCCGGACGCATCAGGTCCGCGTGCATATGGCCTCAATCGGCCATCCGCTGCTTGGAGATCCGGTGTACGCCCGGCCGGGAAAGCACGCCAAGCTTTTGAAGGAACTGCAGTTCCATCGCCAGGCGCTGCACGCGGCCGAGCTCGGCTTCGTCCATCCGGTGAGCAAGCACAGGCTGTCGTTCGCGAGTCCCATGCCGGCCGACATGCAGGAACTGTTCAATGGGCTTGGTGTATAAGATTGGTATTCGCTAGGGCGTTCACGGTGCCCTCGAAAAAGGGAGAAAGACGAAGGTCATGGCTGCGCAAAAAGGTATCGTCTCGCTCCCCGCGTCCGGTGGGGAGGCCGGACTCAACCGCTATCTCGCGGAGATCAAGAAATTCCCGATCCTCTCTCCGGAGGAAGAATATATGCTCGCCAAGCGCTGGCGCGAGCATGGTGATACGGACGCCGCGGCGAAGCTGGTCAACTCGCACCTCCGGCTCGTCGCCAAGATCGCCATGGGTTACCGCGGCTATGGACTGCCGGTCAGCGAGCTGATCAGCGAAGGCAATATCGGCCTGATGCAGGGCGTGAAGAAGTTCGAGCCCGATCGGGGCTTCCGGCTCGCGACCTATGCGATGTGGTGGATCCGCGCTTCGATCCAGGAATTCATCCTGCGCTCGTGGAGCCTGGTGAAGATGGGCACCACGGCGGCGCAGAAGAAGCTCTTCTTCAACTTGAGGCGGATGAAGAACCAGATCGACGCCTTCGAGGAGGGCGATCTGAAGCCCGCCGACGTGACCAAGATCGCGACCGACCTCGGGGTCACCGAGGACGAGGTCATCTCGATGAACCGCCGGATGGCGATGGGCGGCGACACCAGCCTCAACGTCTCCCTGAAAGGCGACGAGGGCAGCGAGAGCCAGTGGCAGGACTTTCTCGTCGACCACGGCCCGCTGCAGGACGAGCTGCTTGCCGAGGACGAGGAGACCAAGGTCCGCCACGACCTGCTGATGCACGCGCTCGAAAGCCTCAACGACCGCGAGAAGCACATTCTGATGGAACGACGCCTCGCCGACGAGCCGAAGACCCTCGAGGAGCTGAGCCAGGTCTACGGCGTCAGCCGCGAGCGCATCCGCCAGATCGAGGTGCGGGCGTTCGAGAAGCTGCAGGCGGCACTGCTGCGCCTCGCCGGTGAAAGGCGCCTGCTGCCGGCAGCCTGATGCGCCTTCCCGGCGCTTTGGCGATTGGCGCCCTCGCGCTCACCATCGGTGCGAGTGCGATTGCCTACCTGAGCTATCGCGATGGCATGGCGGAGGCGCGCCGCTCATTCGAGGATATCCTCTCTAACGCTCCAGCTGCGGCGGAGCGGTACGATCCGGCGACCGTTGCGCAACAGCCGGAAATCGCGAGGCGCTATTTCAATCACGCGATTGCACCGGGCACCCCGCTCGCCACTACGGTCGAGCTGGAGATGAAAGGGACCTTCCTCCTGGGTGACAAGAACAACCACCAAGAGATCGCGATGATCGCACGGCAGGCGCTTCGGCCGCCGCTCCAATTCGTGTGGATGCCGGTCCTCAGATCGGGCGCCATGGTGATTACCGGTTCCGACGCGCTTGCCGCGAGACGTGCCTGGACGCGCTTCTGGCTAGCTCGGCTGATTCCCGTCGCTAACGAGCGAACATCGCCTGACCTGGTGAAATCGGCCGCGTTCCGTGCCGCAAGCGAAGCCGTGTGGCTTCCCGCGAGCCTGTTGCCGCAGCGCGGCGCCAAGTGGGAACAGATCGGCGCCGACAGGGCGCGCGTAACTGTCCCCAGCGCGGCCGGGCCGATCGTCCTCGAGATGACGCTGGGGCCCCACGGCGCGGTGAAAGATCTCAGCGGACAGCGCTGGTCCAATGCCAATCTTGAGAAGCAATTCCGATTCCAGCCGTTTGGCGGCACCAGCGGCGGCGAAAAGACCTTCGGCGGATTCACGATTCCGGCTCGCCTGAACGTGGGCAACCATTTTGGCACCGACGCTTACTTCCCCTTCTTCCAGGTCGAGATTGTCGCGGCACATTACCGCTGATCAGCCTTTCTCCTCCGCAACCTTTGGCTGCGCCTCGGTCAGCTTCTCCCCTTCCCGCTTCTCCTCCGGCCGGTCCTGCACGCTGTCATCCGTCGCGACATTGTCGGCGGCCCAGGCGCCGCGTTCGCCCATCGGCAGCGGCGCGCCGGTGGTCGAGTCCTTCGCCGTTTGGTGCTCGATCTCGCTATTGAGCTCGGCGCCGAACACGAACGCATAGGCCGAGAAATACAGCCAGCTGAGCAGTGCCACGACGGCACCCAAGGAACCGTATGTCGCGCTGTAATTGGTCAGGTGCGACACATAGAAGCCGAACAGCAAGGTCAGGATCAGCCAGGCGATCGCGGCGAACATCGAGCCAGGCGTGATCCACGTCCATTTCGCGTCCTCGCGCGAGGGGCCGAAGCGGTAGAGCGTCGCCGCCACGGCGGCGGCGACCAGGACGAGCACGGCATCGGTGACTACCTTGCCGGCCGTGACGGCGATGTCCGAGGCTTGAGGCACCAATTGGCCGAGCGCCGCGGCGGCCGTTGTCGCAGCCAGCATCAGCAGCGACAGGATTACGGCGCAAAGCGTCATCCCGAACGCCGTCAGGTAGAAGATCACGAGGCTGCGCTTCTCCTTCTCCTCATAGGCGATGTTGAGCGAGGTGATCGCCGCCGCCGCGCCGTTGGTGCCGCCGTAGAAGCCGACGGCGAGCGCCAGCGCCAGCGCCACGCCCTTCTTGCCCTCGGACGCGTTCACCGCATTCATCAACTGATCGCCAATCAGCGTCGCGACGTCGGTGGGGAGGATCGCCGTCAGGCTGCCTATGTTGTGGATGACCGTGCGCGGGTCGGCCGCAAAGCCATAGACCAGCACAATCATGCCGAGCAGCGAAAGCAAGGCAAAAAAGCCGTAGAACGCAACGCCGGCCGCGACGAGCCCGACATTATCGTCCCAGGTGCGCTTGTAGGTGCGCGCGGCGATGTCCTTCCACGCCGCCCACGGCATCTGCCACGGCGAGGTCGCCTGATGTCCATGCGGATCGGTCACGGCTGTTGAACGCTCTCGGGAGGCTCAGGGCTTCCGTTTCATCAGGGAAATGCCGGCGGCTGTCGCAAGCAGCGCCGCTCCGGCCTTCTCGCGGCCGCGCTTGCGCAGCAGCGACAGCCCGATCGTCGACAGCGCGGCCGAGATCATCCCCACCTTACGCATGCCGGCGAAGCTGGCCGCGCGATTGGTCACACGGGCGGCGACATAAGGATGCCCCGCCCCCGTCTTCTCGCCGGTTGAAACGCCCGGGCCGCGCTGGCCGGGATCGTCCGAGAGCGGTTGCTCGCGTCCCGTCCCAGCCTCCTTGCCTTCATCGTCAGGGCCATGGGCGACATGGTCGGCCGACCAGGCGCCGCGCGCGCCGAGCGGCTTGTCGTGCGCGTCGGCAGTGGTGTCGCGTGCCGTCTGGTGCTCGACCTCGGAGTTGAATTCGGCGCCGAACAGCAGCACGAAACTCGACAGATATAGCCAGCTGACGAGCACGATGACGCCGCCGAGGGAGCCGTAGGTCACATTATACTTGCCGAAGTGCGAGACGCAGAAACCGAAGCCTAGGGTCAGCACGACCCACGCGAGCGCAAAGAAGATCGAACCCGGCGAGATCCACTTCCATTTGGCCTTGGCGCGCGACGGACCGTAGCGGTACAGCGTCGCCGCGGCGGCGGCCGCGATGGCGCCGAGGACAAGGTAGGTGATCACCTTGCCGAGGATCACGCCGAACTCGCCCATGCTCGGCAGCAAGTGGTCGAACGCTGTCATCGCGCCGACTGCGGCGGCGGCAATCAGGCCGAGGAGAACGGCGGCGACCGTGATCGCCAGCGCCAGCATCGTCACCTTGACCCACCCGCGCTTCTCATCCTCCTCGTAAGCGATGTTGAGCGCGATGATCACAGATCCGGCCGCATTGCGCGCACCCCAGATTGCGACTGCCAGCGCAACCACAAGACCAAAGCCTTTCTTGCTGCCCGACGTCTTGACCAGGTTCACCAACTGGTCGCCGATCAGCTTGGCGACATCCTTGGGCAGCGTCGTCGCGAGCGATTGCACGTTGTGCAGCACCGATTGGGGGCTCGCGACGAGGCCATAGGTCAGCACGGTCGCGCCGAGCAGCGGCACCAGCGCGAGCAAGCCGTAGAAGGCGACCCCGGCTGCGACGAGCGAGACATTGTCCTTCGACGATTCTTTCCAGGTGCGGAAGGCGATCTCCTTCCAGCCGGGCGCGGGGATCTGGGACGGCGCGTCCGCCTCGCGTCCCTTCTCGCCGCGTGGTGCGGTCGCGGCACTTTCCACGCGATTGGACAGGCTCGCCATGGGCTGCGGCTCCTCGGCTGCCCAACCCGGCGCGCGGCGAGCCGTTCCCCTCTTGCAAACAGCCGCAAACAGGCGGACGGTAGCCCATTCCACCTTGGCGCCCGAGCGCCTCCCTGACGCGACTCGCGCGCCCGCGAAGCGGACGAAGGAGAGTCGCACATGAACGACAAGCGGGCTGGAGAATCCAAAGGCACTCGAGTGATCGCGCTGGTGGGACCCGCCGGCGCGGGAAAGACCAGCCTTGCCGAAGCGATGTTGTTCGCAGCCGGCGCCGTCGACCGCCTCGGATCGACCGCCAACGGCTCCAGCATTGGCGATTCGAGCCCGGAAAGCCGCCAGCGCGGCGGCTCGACCGAGCTCAATCTCTACAATTTCCAACATCTCGGCGACGAGTTCGCGATCGTCGATGTCCCGGGCTCGGTCGGCTTTTCGGCGGATGGCGCCCGGGCGCTCGCGGTGGCCGATCTCGCGATCGTGGTCGTCGACCCCGATCCCGCCCGCGCTCCCCTCGCCGCGCCGGCACTTCGAGCGCTCGACGAGCTTGGGATTCCGCACCTCGTCTTCGTCAACCGCATCGACCAGGCGCACGGCCGCATCCGCGATCTTCTGAGCGCGCTGCAGCCGATGAGCGTCTCGCCGCTGATCGCCCGCCAGATTCCCATTCGCGACGGCGAGAAGGTCACCGGATTCGTCGATCTCGCGCTCGAATATGCGTTCAAATACCGGCCCGGCGAGCGGTCCGAACGGATCGAAATTCCCTCGGACCTGCAGGATCGCGAGCAGCAAGCGCGGACCCAAATGCTCGAGCAGCTGGCCGATCACGACGACGAGCTTCTGGAGCAGCTGCTGATGGACGAGCCGCCGACGCGCGAAAAAGTGCTTCAGGACCTCGCTCGCGAGACGAGCGACAATCTCGGCGTTTCGGTGCTGTTCGGATCGGCCGGCAGCTCATGGGGCGTGCGCCGCCTGCTTAAGGCCATGCGCCACGAAGCGCCGTCGCCGCAGAGCGCGGCCGATCGCCTCGGGGTTTCCGATCCGTCGCTCTACATTTTCAAGGTGATTCACGGCGCGATTGGGCGGCTCGCGCTATCGCGCGTGCTCGGTGGCCGTATCGCTGAGGGATCGGACCTCAAGACCGAGTCCGGCGACCATGCCCGCCTCGGCGCTTTGTTCACCGTCCAGGGCGAGAAGACGACCAAAGTGACCGAAGCGCGCAACGGCGATCTCGTCGCTGTGGCCAAGCTCGACACGGTGAGCGCCGGCCAATGGCTCGGCACGGGCAAGCTGCCGCCGAAGATCGACATCGACCTTCCGGCGCGCAATTGCGCCTTCGCTATCGAGCCCGCCGACCGAAAGGACGACGTCAAGCTGTCCGGCGCCCTGCAACGGCTCGGCGAGGAGGATGCCGCACTGGTCGTCGAACATGACGACGCGAACCATGAAATCCGGTTGCGCGGGGTCAATGACGAGCATCTCAACACCGTGCTCGCACGATTGAACCGGCGTTTCGGGGTCGAGGTGAAGAGCCATCCGCCTTCGATTGGCTACCGCGAATCGATCCGCAAGCCCGTGACCCAGAAGGGCCGCCACAAGAAACAGTCGGGCGGCCACGGACAGTTCGGCGACGTCATCATCGAGGTGAAGCCGCTGCCGCGCGGGTCGGGTTTCGTGTTCGAAGAAAAGATCCACGGCGGCTCGGTCCCCAAGCAGTGGATCCCGGCGGTCGAGGAGGGCGTGCGCGAGGCGATGGGCAAGGGACCGCTCGGCTTCACGGTCGTGGACTGCGCCGTCACCTTGATCGACGGAAGCTACCACAGCGTCGACAGCTCCGAACTGGCCTTCCGGCTAGCCGGCCGCATCGCCATGCAGGAAGCGCTCTCGGCCGCGGGACCGCACCTGCTCGAGCCGATGCACAAGCTGACGGTCGTCTGTCCGTCGAGCGCGACCAGCCGGATCACCTCGGCGGTCGCCGGCCGGCGCGGGCAGATGCTGGGCATGGCCCCACGCGACGGCTGGACCGGCTGGGACCGGATCGAGGCCCTGATCCCCGAGGCGGAGCTTTCGGGTCTCGAGGCCGAGCTGCGCTCGCAAAGCCAGGGCCTGGCGACCTACGAAGCGGAGTTCGACCACCTGGCCGAGCTCAATGGCCCGCTAGCGGACAAGGTCATCCACCAGCACGAACCGGAGCCCGCCTGACAGAGGGGTTCAGACCGACTTAACCGAGCGACGCAACCCGCTTCGAGAGGCGCGAAAACTTCCGCGCGGCGGTGTTCTTGTGAATGACTCCGCGAGCGACGCCGCGGGCGATCTCCGGCTGCACGACCTTGAGCGCCTCGGTGGCTTCCGCCTTCTTGCCCGACGCAATCGCCGACTCGACAGCCTTGATGAAGGTTCGGATCCGACTCACGCGCGAATGATTGATCGTGGCGCGGTTCGCGTTGCGGCGGATGCGCTTCTTGGCCTGCGGCGTGTTCGCCATGAAAATTCCTCGTGTCTCGTGCAGCTCAATGAAAAAGCGGCGCAAGGCCAAACGGCCGCGCCGACGCGGGCGTTCCCCTACTCACGGAGCTGCTTAAGGTCAACCTAGTGCTGGCACCGAGGGCAGTAGAAAGTCGAGCGGCCGCCCTGGACGAACCGCTTGACCACCCCGCCGCAGGCGCAGGGCTCACCGTCACGGTCGTAGACCAAAAACTTCTTGGAGAAATAGCCGAGCTCCCCGTCGGGCGCCGCGAAGTCGCGCAGCGTCGAGCCGCCGGCGGCAATCGCTTCGGCGAGGACGGCGTGGACGGCTTCGACGAGTCGCTTCAGCCGTTCCGTCCCGATCGAGCCTCCAGCGCGCTTCGGGTGGATGCGCGCGCGGAACAGGGCTTCGCAGACGTAAATGTTGCCCAGCCCGGCGACGATGCGCTGATCGAGCAGGAGCAGCTTGATTGGCGCCGATCGCCCCGCGAGGCGGCGTTTCAATTCAGCCGCCGTGATGTCGAGCGGTTCCGGCCCGAGCGCCGCGAACGGCGGCCAATTTTCGAGCGTGACCGTCCGCACGAGGTCGAGCGAGCCGAAGCGGCGCGGGTCGTTGAGCGCGAGCCGCCGGCCCTCGTCGGTTTCGATCAGCAAATGGTCGTGCTTTTCCAGCTCAGTCGGGTCGATCCGCCAGCGGCCGGACATGCCGAGGTGGAACACCAACGTGTCACCGCGGTCGGTGTCGATGAGCCCGTACTTGGCCCTGCGCCGCAATCCGGCAACGCGGGCGCCGGTCAAGCGCTGACCGAGATCGTGCGGCAGCGCGCGGCGCAGATCGGGGCGGCGCGCCTCGACACGGGCGATCCGCCGTCCGTGCAGTACGCGCTCGAGGCCGCGGACGGTGGTTTCGACTTCGGGAAGTTCGGGCATTGCGCCGCGATATGGCGGAGGGCGAGCAACCCCGCTAGAGGCGCAGCCGTATGACCAATCAGGTGAATTTCGGCGATGAGCTCGTCAGCCCCGAGGAAAAGACGCGGCGCGTCGGGCAGGTCTTCAGCTCGGTCGCCCGCCGCTACGACCTGATGAACGACCTCATGTCGGGTGGCATGCACCGGCTTTGGAAGGACCGGTTCGTCGCCCGCGTGAAGCCGCGTGCCGGCGAGGACATCCTCGACATGGCGGGGGGAACCGGCGACGTCGCTTTCCGCATGGCGAGGCGCGGCGCGCGCGTGACCGTCGCCGACATCAACGCGGATATGCTCGCGGTCGGCAGGCAGCGGGCCGAACGACGGGAGCTCGGGGGGCTCACCTGGAAAGTCGAAAATGCGGAAAAGCTGAGCTTTCCCGGTGCGACATTCGATGCCTACACGATCGTCTTTGGCATCCGAAACGTGACCGCCATCCCCGCTGCGCTGCGCGAGGCGCATCGGGTCCTGAAGCGCGGCGGGCGCTTCTTCTGCATGGAATTCTCGTCGAGCGAATGGCCCGGCTTCTCCAAGCTCTACGAGAGCTATGCGTCGAACTTCATTCCCAAGGTCGGCAAGGTCGTGACCCATGACGAGGACAGCTATCGCTACCTCGTCGAAAGCATCCGCCGCTTCCCGCGCCCGGCCAAGTTCAAGGCGATGATCGCGGAGGCGGGCTTCGCACGCGCCGCGGCCGAGCCGATGCTCGGCGGCCTGGTCACCATCCACTCGGGATGGAAAATTTGACCACCAGCGTCACGCACCTGTGGCGTTTGCTGATGTGGGGCCGGACTCTCGCCAAGCACGGCGCGTTGCGCGGCATCGAGGAAGATCCGCTGACGCCTCCTCCCGTGCGACGGCTGGCGCGAATCGCGCGCTTCGGCGCGCGGATTCCGAAAACTCCGGACTATGCAGACGCGCTGGTCGCGATCGGTCCGGCCGCGGTGAAGCTCGGCCAGGCGCTCTCGACGCGGCCCGACCTCGTCGGCGAAAAGGCCGCGGCGAACCTGTCGCAGCTGCAGGACGATCTGCCGCCCGCGCCCTTCGCCAAGATCAAGCGCACGGTCGAAACCTCGTTCAACGCGCAGCTCGAGCATCTCTTTTCCAGCTTTGACGAAGAGCCGGTCGGCGCCGCCTCGATCGCGCAGGTGCATCGTGCGGTTACGACCGAGGGCCGCGAGGTCGCGGTCAAGGTGCTGCGCCCGGGGATCGAGGAAGAGTTCGCGAAAGCCTTGGAGACCTACGAATGGGCCGCCGCGCATGCCGAGCGGATGGGCGGCGAGCTCGAACGGCTGCGTCCGCGACTGGTGGTCGCGCAGTTTCGGCAATGGACCGCTCGCGAACTCGACCTGCAACGCGAAGCGGCGTCGGCATCCGAGCTCCGGGAGAATATGGTCGCCGAGCCCGGCTATTACGTGCCGGAGATCGACTGGCGCCGGACCGCGAGGCGGGTGCTGACGCTCGAATGGCTCGACGGCATCAAACTCAATGACCGCGAAGCCCTGATTGCGGCTGGTCAGGACTGCCACCGGCTCGCTTCCACGTTGGTCCGCGCCTTCCTTCGCCAGGCGGTGGTCGACGGCTTCTTCCACGCCGACCTCCACCACGGCAATTTGTTCGCGCTGTCGGACGGACGGATCGCCGCGATCGACTTCGGCATCATGGGACGGATCGACCGCCGCGCGCGCATGTGGCTGGCCGAGATCCTCTACGGGTTGATCACCGGCAATTACCGACGGGTCGCCGAAATCCACTTTGAGGCCCAATATGTGCCGGCGCACCATAGCGTCGAGGAGTTCGCGACCGCCCTGCGCGCCGCGGGCGAGCCGATCCGCGGGCTGCCGGTCAAGGAAATCTCGGTCGGTCGGATGCTCGAGAGCCTGTTCTCGATCACCCGCGATTTCGACATGCCGACGCAGCCGCACCTGCTGCTCCTGCAGAAAACCATGGTGATGAACGAGGGTGTCGCCACCGCGCTCGATCCCGACATCAACATGTGGGAGACCGCCGAGCCGTTTCTCCGCGACTGGATGCGGTCCGAGTTGGGCCCTGAAGCTTATTATGCCGACCGAATCATCGAACTGGTGCGGGCCGCCAAGAAAATTCCCGAGCTGGTCGAGCGGATCGACCAATATTACCCGCCGCGCGGTGCCGCGCCCCCGCCCCCGCCGCTGCCGGACATCGCGATCATCGAGCAGCGCACCTGGTGGAGTTACGCCGGCGTTGGCGTGCTTGCGGCTGCCGTCGGCGCCGCCGCCGCCTTGTTGCTGACCTAGGAGCGCTCGATTTCATGGCGCCCGAACCCGTCCGGGCCGGCCGGGCGAGCGCGAATCCACCGCGACGCGAGATATTTCAGGCCGGAGGTCACCGGCGCGCCGGAATGGCGGGTGCGGGGATCGGGGTTCCCATGAGCATCGGTGTTGGCGAAGAGCAGTAGGTCGCCGGCCGATCCGCGCTCGCCGATGTCGAGATCGTCGAAGCGCGTCTCCCCACCCGAATAATCCTCGTTGAGCCAAACGAGCGCGGTAAGGACGCGCGGATTGTGCATGCCTTCGATCGCGTCGAAATGGGGGCGATACTCCTGGCCCGGAGCATAGCGAAGCACCTGCAGCGGCTCGCCAGAATCGACCAGCGTGCCCGTCGCCGCCGCGATGCGCAGGTTGATCGCACGGACGAACGGCCATTCGCTAACGATTGGGAAGCCCGCCTTGTCCGAGCGGCGGATCGGGTCCTCGACGAAGCGCTGCTCGGCCTCGTGGAAAATCGTCGCGCGACGCATGCGCGGGTCGGCCAATTCGAGGAGAAACCCGCATTCCTCAGGCGTGAGCAGGCAATCGACGCGCTCGATGCGCGGGTCGCCCGATATGGGCGTTCGATCGAACTCGATGGCCGGACAACCCTGCGCATCCAAGGCCATGCGGCGAATCAGCGCCAGCTGGCGCTCGGCGACAGGATCCCTGCCCGACCAGCTTTCGAGCAATTTCAATGCGCTGCCCCAGTCAGCCGGTGCGCCGACTCCGCACGCAACCAAGCCCGCGAGGGTGCGCCCGGCACCCACGTGACCGAGTTCGGCGGCGCGCGCGAGCGCCGCGCGGGCCGCGGTCAGGTCTCGCGACAGGAATCGCCCCTCGAGCAGCCACAGACCTTCGAGCAGGAAACAATCGGCTTCGGCGCGCGCTTGCCCCTCGCGCAGGAGCTGCAAGCCATCCGCGGATTGCCCGGCAAGTGCGAGCTGCATGGCGTGCTGGGCGGTCGTGAGGGTCACGGGAAGAGCCTGCCACAAGTCTCGACCGCGCGTCCAACTTGGGGCAAATGCGATCGGCAATGGCTCGCATCCTGCTCATCGTCGGCGGCGGAATCGCGGCGTACAAGTCGCTCGAGCTGGTGCGGCTGCTCAAGAAGGGCGGCCACCAGGTCACGCCAGTGCTGACCAAAGGCGGCGAGCATTTCGTCACCGCGATGAGCCTCGGAACGCTCGCCGAAAGCCAGGTCCATACGTCGCTGTGGGAGCTCAAGGACGAGGTCGAGATCGGCCATATCCAGCTCAGCCGTGGTGCCGATTTCGTGCTGGTCTGCCCGGCGACCGCGGACCTGCTGGCGAAGATGGCGGCGGGAATTGCCGACGATCTCGCAACCACGCTGCTGCTCGCGACCGACAAGCCGGTCGCAGTCGCCCCGGCGATGAACATGCGCATGTGGCTGCACGCCGCGACCCAGCGCAATGTCGCGCAGCTCAAAGCCGACGGGATTCGCGTGCTCGACCCGGCGGAAGGCGAGATGGCCTGCGGTGAATTCGGGCCGGGCCGCCTGCCCGAGCCGCAGGCGATCATGGATCAGCTTTCCGATCTTCTCGCGTGACGCTCGCCGGAAAGCATATCCTCGTCACGGCCGGGCCGACTCATGAGCCGATCGATCCGGTGCGGGTCATCGCCAATCGCTCGTCGGGCCGGCAGGGGTTCGCCATCGCCGCGGCGGCGGCGGCGGCGGGCGCGCGGGTGACGCTGGTCGCCGGGCCGGTGGCGCTCGAGACGCCGGCCGGAGTCGACCGGTTCGACGTCGAAACCGCGGAGCAAATGGCCGATGCCGTGTTCGCCGCCCTCCCCGTCGATGCGGCAATCCTCGTCGCGGCCGTCGCCGACTGGCGGGTGGAGGCTTCGCCCAGCAAGCTCAAGAAAGGCGCCGGACCGCCGCAGCTCAAGTTCATGTCGACGCGCGACATCCTCGCCGAGCTCAGCGCGAGCGACCGGCGGCCGCGCTTGCTTGTCGGCTTTGCCGCCGAAACCGAACGCGTCGTCGAGCAGGCCATCACGAAGCGCGAGAGGAAGCGGACCGACTGGATCGTCGCCAATGACGTTTCCGGCGATGTCATGGGTGGCCACCGGAACCGCGTGCACCTGGTGACCGAAACGGGTGTCGAGGACTGGCCGGAAGGGTCGAAGGCCGAGGTTGCGCGGCGGCTAATCGCCCGGATTTCCGAAGTCCTAGGCTGAGCCGCAGGCGGTGCAGCGCGGCTCTGCGGGAATGCGGATCGCGCGCCATTCGAGCTTCTCGCCATCGAACAAATGGAGCTTGCCGGCCAGGTCGCCGCCGATCCCGACGATGCTGTTGATCGCGAGCAAGGCCGCGAAATTGCCAACGGTGCCGGTCAGCGCGCCCATCACGCCAAGCTCGGCGCAGGTGTCGCAATCGTCGGTGTCAAACGCGTTGCCGACGAAGCAGCGGTAGCAGGGCTCGGAGCGGAACAGCCCGACCTGCCCCTGGAATTGCAACGCCGCGGCCGAGACCAGCGGAATGCCGAGAGCGACACAGCAATCGCTGACCGCGAGTCGGGTCGCGAAATTGTCGCTGCCGTCGATCACCAGGTCATGTCCACCAAGCAGCTCGCGCGCATTTGCGGGCGTGATCCGCTGCTGGACCGGGCTGGCCAAAACGAAACGATTGAGGCGATGCGCGAACTGCGCCGCCATTTCGGCCTTGGCATAGCCGACGTCGCGCTCGCGAAACAGCGGCTGGCGCTGCAGGTTGGAAAGCTCGACGACATCGGAGTCGATGATCGTGATTCTGCCGATCCCGCCGCCGGTCAGCGCGGGGATCACGGCACTCCCGATGGCGCCGGCGCCGATTACCGCGATGTTGGCCGACTTGAGCTTGCGCTGCCCGACGCCGCCGACCTGCGGCAGCACGATGTGCCGCGCGTAGCGCTCGAGCTCGTCGTCGCTGAGCCTCACTGCCCGGTCGAGCCGAAGCCGCCCGCTCCACGGCTGGTCTCGCTCAGCTCCGCGACTACGGCGAAGCGCGCCTTGAGCACCGGGGCAGGCACCAGCTGGGCAATCCGCTCGCCACGCCGGACGGCGAACGGTTCGCCGCCCAGATTGGCGAGGATCACCTTCACCTCGCCGCGATAATCGTGATCGATCGTGCCCGGCGTGTTGAGGCAGGTGATGCCGTGCTTGAGCGCGAGCCCGGAACGGGGGCGAACCTGGACTTCATAGCCGTCGGGAATGGCGATCGCGAAGCCGGTCGCGACGGCGTGCCGCTGGCCGGGAGCGAGCGTCAGGTCCTCGGCGGCGACCACATCAAGACCCGCAGCACCGTCGGTCGCATAGCTCGGCGCAGGCAGGCCTTGCCCATGCGGCAGGCGCATCAGCTCGATTTCGATCATTTCGCTTTCTTCCGCGCGGGCTTGCGCGCCGCCTTCTTTTTCGATGGTCCTTTCGCCGCGCGCTCGTCGATGAGCCGCACCGCTTCTTCGAGCGTGACCGCTTTGGGCTCCGCGCCCTTCGGCAGCGTCGCGTGGGTCGTTCCGTCGCTTACATAGGGGCCGTAGCGGCCGGCAAGCACCTTCACTTCCTTGCCGCTCTCCGGATGCGCGCCCAGGACGGCGATCGGCTCGCGCGCGGCGCCCTGGCGGCGTCCACCGCCGGCTGCCGCATCGGCGAGCTTGGCGACCGCGGCATTCATGCCGGTCTCGAACACTTCGGCGGTCGAGCCGAGCTTCGCATATCTTCCGTCGTGCGCGAGGTATGGTCCGTACCTGCCGATCGACGCCGTGATCGGCTTGCCGCTTTCCGGGTGTGGGCCGATCTCGCGCGGCAGCGAAAGCAGCCGTTCGGCGACTTCGGCATTCACATCTTCGAGCGGCACGTCCTTCGGAATCGACGCGCGCTTGTCGCCGCGCTCGACGTAGGGGCCGAAGCGGCCGCTCTTGAGCAGGATGCCGTCGCCGAGCTCGCTCGGGCCTTCGCTCTGCGCCTGGTCTCCCCCCTGGCCGAACTTCTGCGTGTAGCGGCACTCGGGATAGTTCGAGCAAGCGACGAACGCGCCGAACTTGCCGCCGCGCAGCGACAGGCGGCCGTTTCCACACTGGGGGCACAGGCGCGGGTCGCTGCCGTCGGCGCGCGGCGGGTAGAGCCACGGCGCGAGGAACTCGTCGAGCGCCTGGGTGATCTCGCTCGGTTTCTGGTCCATGACCTCGCCCGCCTTGGGCTTGAAGTCGCGCCAGAAGGCGTCGAGCAGTTTCTGCCAGTCGAGGCGGCCGCCAGAGACATCGTCGAGCTCCTCCTCGAGTTCGGCGGTGTAATCGTAGCTGACGTATTTTTCGAAAAAGCGCTCGAGGAATGCGGTGACCAGGCGCCCGCTCTCCTCCGGCACGAAGCGGCCCTTGTCGATGCGCACATATTCGCGGTCTTTCAGCGTCTGCAGTGTCGCGGCATAGGTCGAGGGACGGCCGATCCCGAGCTCCTCGAGCCGTTTGACCAGGCTCGCCTCCGAATAGCGCGGCGGCGGCTGAGTGAAATGCTGGGTTGCTTCGACGCCCGCTTTAGCGGGCGCGTCACCGCGCTGGAGGTGCGGCATGCGCGCACCCTCCTCATCGTCGGCTTTCTCGTCCCGGCCTTCCTCGTAGAGCGCGAGATAGCCTGGGAAGAGGACGACCTGGCCGGTGGCGCGGAGCACCGCCCTGCCCGTCCCATCGGCGAGCTCGACCGTCGTCCGCTCGAGCCGCGCAGACGCCATCTGGCTCGCCAGCGCCCGATTGTAGACGAGCTCGTAGAGGCGCGCGTGGTCGCCCGACGCGGCACGCGAGCGCGAAAAGTCGGTCGGACGGATCGCTTCGTGCGCTTCCTGAGCGTTCTTGATCTTGCTCTGGTAGTGGCGCGGACGGTCGGGCACGAAGCCGGCGTCGTAGCGGGTCGCGATTGCCTTGCGGGCGGCGCTGATCGCTTCCGGCGCCATGTCGACGCCGTCCGTCCGCATGTAAGTGATGAGGCCCTCCTCGTAGAGGCCCTGGGCGACGCGCATCGTGTGGCTCGCGGAGAAGCCGAGCTTGCGCGCAGCTTCCTGCTGAAGCGTCGAGGTGGTGAACGGCGGCGGCGGGTTCTTGGAGAAGGGTTTGGTCTCGACCGAGGAGACGGTGAAGCGGCCTGCGTCGACCGCTGCCTTGGCCGCATCGGCATCGCCGCGGTTGCCGATGGTCAGCCGCTCGATCTTCTTGGCATCGAGCTGGACCAGCCGCGCGGTGAACCGCTGCCCGTCCTTTTCGAAGCCGGCGCTGACCTGCCAATATTCCTGGGCCCTGAAGACCTCGATCTCGCGCTCGCGGTCGACGATCAGGCGCAGCGCGACCGACTGCACGCGTCCCGCGGACTTCGCTCCGGGAAGCTTGCGCCAGAGGATCGGCGACAAGGTGAATCCGACCAGATAATCTAGCGCGCGCCGCGCCCTATACGCGTCGATAAGATCCTCATCGAGCCCGCGCGGCTTCTTCATCGCTTCAGTCACCGCCGAGTTGGTGATCGCGTTGAAGGTCACGCGCTGCACGTCCTTGGGCAGCGCCTTCTTCTGCCGGAGCACCTCCTGGACGTGCCAGCTGATCGCCTCGCCCTCGCGGTCCGGGTCGGTGGCGAGGATCAAAGTATCGGCCTTCTTCGCCTCGTCGGCGATCGCCTTCAATTGCTTCGAGCGATCGGGCGAGACCTGCCATAGCATGGCGAAGCCGTGCTCGGGATCGACCGAGCCGTCCTTGGGCGGCAGGTCGCGCACATGTCCGAACGACGCGAGCACCCGGTGCCCGCTCCCCAGATATTTCTCGATGGTCTTCGCCTTCGCAGGCGATTCGACGACGACCAGCTTCATAATTGCCCCTCACGCATACGCGTACAGGTGGGGATGGTGGATTCGACTCGTCAAGCGGTTCGCAATGACACGCGACCGCCGGCGTGGCGTTCGAGGCGGCCGGCGAGATCCAGTTCGAGCAGCGCCATCTGGACGGACCCGCTGCTCGCGCCGGACAGGCGGATGATCTCGTCGACCGGCACCGGCGATGGGCCGAGCAGTTCTTCGACGGCGCTCAGTGCGTCCGTGCCGTTCATTGTCTGCAGGGGCTCGTAGCGTTCGGGCGCGGCGCGGACGCGGCTTTCGAATGGACGGAATGCTTCGATCGCGTCAGCGGCGTTCTGGACCAGGGTCGCACCGTCGCGGATCAGCTGGTTGCAGCCCTGCGCTCGGGGGTCGAGGGGCGAGCCGGGCACGGCCATCACCTCGCGGCCCGCCTCGGCCGCGAGCCGCGCAGTGATCAGCGACCCGGACCGCGGCGCAGCCTCGACCACCACCGTCCCGCTGCCAATCCCGGCGATGATCCGGTTGCGATAGGGAAAATGGCGGGCGCGCGGCTCGGTGCCCGGGGGCATTCCCGCAAGCACCAGTCCGCGGTCGTAGAGCGCCTTCTGCCGTTCCTCGCTCTCGGGCGGATAGAAGATGTCGATACCGCCGGCGATCACGCCGACGGTCCCGTTCTCGAGCGCGCCGTCGTGCGCGGCGCTATCGATTCCGCGTGCGAGGCCGGAAACGACGACGACATCATGCCGGCCAAGATCATGGGCGAGACCACGCGCGAACCGGCACGCCGCCGCCGAGGCATTGCGCGCCCCGACGATCGCCACCGCCTGCCGGTCGAGCAGGTTGAGGCTGCCCTTGGCAACCAGCAGCGGCGGTGCGTCCTCGAGTTCAGCCAGGAGGCGCGGATAAAGCCCCTGGCCGAGCACAAGGAACCTGGCGCCGAGCTTTTCGACGCTCACAATTTCGCGCTCCGCTTCCGCGCGAGTCCGGATCGGCGGCGCCTTGCCGCCCCCGCGCCGCGCGAGATCGGGAACGGCCTGGAGCGCGGCCGCGGGCGTTCCGAAGCGGGCGATCAGCTGGCGGAAAGTGACGGGACCGATGCCTGGCGTGCGCAGCAAGCGCAGCCGATCGATCAGGTCTTCGATGCTATTCGTGGCTCGGTTCCATTCCTCAGGCGAAGGAGATTTTCGCGATGCTTCCACAGCACCAGCACCGCGAAACCGAGCAGCATTGGAAATAAAGCAGAATGGAGGATCAAGGCGATGACGGGCGCGCTCACCGCAGCCGTCATCCCCGCAACCGACGAGATTCGGAGCGTCAGCAGCAGGATCAGCCAGATGGCGGCATAGGCGATGGCAGCGGGCCAGAACTGGAGGCCGATCAGGATACCAAGGAAGGTGG
>Ga0207652_10000455_pt1 | contig 42150 bp, 34 predicted proteins | sample KBSC63BmetaG_FD_184334 | JGI IMG/M metagenome (GOLD analysis project Ga0207652, IMG submission 184334) | Corn rhizosphere microbial communities from Kellogg Biological Station, Michigan, USA - KBS C6-3B metaG (SPAdes) (version 2) | ecosystem: Host-associated > Plants > Roots > Rhizosphere ...
AAGCCGCCAGGCGAAGGCCAGGGACCTGCTACTCCGAGACGAATTCGTTCCACAGCTTGTAGCGGTCCAGCTTGCCGACGGTGGCCTGCTGGAAGAGCTCGAGCAGGTGCCGGGTGACCGGGCCGGGCTTGCCGGAGCCGACCGCGCGGTCGTCGACCTCGACGAGCGGCACCATCTCGGCGGCGGTGCCGGTGAAGAACGCCTCGTCGGCGAGGTAGAGGTCGGCCCGGGTGAGCGTCGCCTCGACGACCTCGTAGCCCTCGTCGCGGGCGATCGTCATCACCGCGTCGCGGGTCAGCCCGGCGAGCACGCCGTCGACGAGCGGCGGGGTGATGAGCCGGCGCCCGTAGACGCAGAAGATGTTCTCGCCGGAGCCCTCCGCGATGTTGCCGCCGGGGGTCAGCATGATCGCCTCGTCGTAGCCGGCCTTGAGCGCGGCGACCTTGGCGAGGGACGAGTTGATGTACTGCCCGGTCGCCTTGCCCGCGGGCGGGATCGTGTTGTGGCCGATGCGCTGCCAGCTGCTCACGACCGCGCGCACGCCCTTGTTGGCCGCCTCGTCGCCGAGGTAGGCGCCCCACGGCCAGCAGGCGATCGAGGCGACCGTGCGGCTGGGCAGCGGATTGAGCCCCATCTCGCCGTAGTCGAGGTAGAGCAGCGGCCGGATGTAGCACGACTCGATCTCGTTGACCCGCACCGTCTCTTTGGTGGCCGCGACGATGTCGGCGACCGACCAGCGGGGCTCCATCATGTAGATGTGCGCCGAGCGGAACAGCCGCTCGATGTGCTCGGTCAGCCGGAAGACCGCGGGGCCGCGGTCGGTGGCGTAGGCGCGAATGCCCTCGAAGACGCCCCAGCCGTAGTGCAGCGACGGGTTGAGCACGTGAATACGTGCGTCGTCCCAGTCGACCAGCTCGCCTTCCATCCAGATCTTCCGGGTAGGCGTGAGCGGCATGGGAGGTCTCCTTCGACGGCGTCAGCCCTCCGAGTATCCCAGACAGTCAGCCCACGCGGGCCGCGAGCGCGTCGCCGATCTCGGCGGTGCTGCGCGGCGCGGTGCCGCGCGTGGCGAGGTCGTCGGCGACGGCGGCCTCGACCTTGCGCGCAGCCTCCGGGCAGCCGACGTGGTCGAGCAGCAGTGCGACGGAGAGCACGGTGGCGGTCGGGTCGGCCTTGCCCTGCCCGGCGATGTCGGGGGCGCTGCCGTGCACCGGCTCGAACATGCTCGGAGCGGTGCCGTCGACGTTGAGGTTGCCGCTCGCCGCCAGCCCGATGCCACCGGCGATCGCGGCACCGAGGTCGGTGACGATGTCGCCGAACAGGTTGTCGGTGACGACGACGTCGAAGCGCTCGGGCTGGGTGACGAAGTAGAGGCAGGCCGCGTCGACGTGGACGTAGTCGACGTCGACGTCGGGGAAGTCGACCTTCACCGCGTCGACGGTCCGCAACCACAGCGACCCGGCGTGGGTGAGGACGTTGGTCTTGTGCACCAGCGTGAGCTTCCTGCGCCGGCCGTCGGCGCGGCGGAACGCGTCACGCACCACCCGCTCCACGCCGAAGCGGGTGTTGAGGCTCTGCTCGGTGGCGATCTCCTGCGAGGTGCCGCCGCGCAGGAAGCCGCCGACGCCGGCGTAGGGCCCCTCGGTCCCTTCGCGTACGACGACCATGTCGATGCTCTCGGGCGTGCCGGCCGTCACGGGGCTGGTGACACCCGGGTAGAGCTTGACCGGCCGCAGGTTGACCGCGTGCTCGAAGGCGAACCGCAGCTTCAGCAGCAGGCCGCGCTCGAGCACGCCCGACGGGACGGTGGGGTCACCCACCGCGCCCAGCAGGATCGCGTCGGCCGTCGAGAGCTCGCCGAGCACGGAGTCGGGCAGCGTCTCGCCGGTCTCGTGCCAGCGCTTGGCGCCGAGGTCGTAGCCGGTCGTCTCGACGGTCAGGCCGTGGGCGGGCGCGACCGCGTCGAGGACTTTGAGGCCCTCGGCGACGACCTCGGTGCCGATGCCGTCGCCGGGGATGACTGCCAGTCGGAGGGTGCGGCTCACGGGCGGCAACGGTACCTATCCGCCGCCGGGCGACGGCCGGCCGGTGGTGGTGCGCACCGCGGACCGGCCGCCCCTGCGTTAGCGGCGGGCGCGGTTGACGGCGCTCACGAGGGCGCCCAGCGAGGCGGTGGTGATGCTCGGATGCATCGCGCAGCCCCACAGCACGCGGTCGTCGACGGCGACCTCGAGGTAGGACGCGGCCTGCGCTTCCTCGCCGGCGCCGGTCGCGTGCTCGTGGTAGTCGAGCACCCGCACGTCGATGCCGATCTGGCCGAGTGCGTGCACGAACGCCGCGATCGGACCGTTGCCGGCCCCGGCGATCTCGTGCTCCGCGCCGTCGACCTCGACCCGTGCGGTGATGTGGTCGACGTCGCCGGAGTCGACGGTGTAGCCGAGCAGCCGCACCGCGCCGTGCTCCAGGTAGGTCTGCTCGTAGAGCTCCCAGATCTGCTTCGGCGCTACCTCGCCGCCCTCGTCGTCGGCGAGGTGCTGCACGACCCGCGCGAACTCGATCTGCATCCGGCGCGGCACGTCGAGGTGGTAGTCGTTCTTCAGCACGTAGGCGACGCCGCCCTTGCCGGACTGCGAGTTGACCCGGATGACCGCCTCGTAGCTGCGGCCCACGTCGTGCGGGTCGATGGGCAGGTAGGGCACCTCCCAGCGGAACTCGTCGACCGGCACGCCGGCCTCGGCCGCGTCGCGCTCGAGGGCTTCGAAGCCCTTCTTGATGGCGTCCTGGTGGGAGCCGGAGAACGCCGTGTAGACCAGGTCGCCGCCGTAGGGGTGGCGCGGGTGCACGGGCAGCTGGTTGCAGTGCTCGACCGTTCGGCGGATCTCGTCGATGTCGCTGAAGTCGATGCCCGGGTCGATGCCCTGGCTGAACAGGTTGAGCCCCAGCGTCACCAGGCAGACGTTGCCGGTGCGCTCGCCGTTGCCGAACAGGCACCCCTCGACCCGGTCGGCGCCGGCCATGACGCCCTGCTCGGCGGCCGCGACCGCGGTGCCGCGGTCGTTGTGCGGGTGCAGGCTGAGTACGACGGAGTCGCGGCGGGCGACGTTGCGGCCGAACCACTCGATCTGGTCGGCGTAGACGTTGGGCGTCGCCATCTCGACGGTGGCCGGCAGGTTCAGCACGACCTTGCGCTCGGGGCTCGGCTCCCAGACGTCCATCACCGCTTCGCAGACCTCGACCGCGTAGTCGAGCTCGGTCCCGGTGAACGACTCGGGGCTGTACTGCCAGCGCACGTCGGTGCCGCCCAGCAGCTCGTCGGCGTACTTCTGGCACCACTGCGCCCCGCGTACGGCGATGTCCTTGATGCCGTCACGATCGAGGCCGAAGACCACCCGTCGTTGCAGGGTCGAGGTGGAGTTGTAGAGGTGGATGAGCGCGGTGCCGCGGAAGCCGGCCAGCGACTCGCAGCTGCGCTCGATCAGCTCCTCGCGGGCCTGGGTGAGCACCTGGACCGTGACGTCGTCGGGGACCCGGTCGGTCTCGACCAGCATGCGGATGAAGTCGAAGTCGGTCTGGCTCGCGGCCGGGAACCCGACCTCGATCTCCTTGTAGCCCATGGACACGAGCAGGTCGAACATCCGCAGCTTGCGCTGCGCGTCCATGGGGTCGATCAGTGCCTGGTTGCCGTCCCGGAGGTCGACGCTGCACCAGAGCGGCGGCGCGGTGATGACCTTGCCCGGCCAGGTGCGGTCGGGGATGTCGATGGGTGCGAACGGCTGGTAACGATGTGCGGCGGGCATGCCCGGCATGGATGTGCTCCTCGGTCTCGACACCTGGACGACCGGCACGCGCGAGTCCCGCAGCGGAGGGGCCGGTCTTCGGCTGTCAGACCCCGCTGCGGCGGCTAAGGAGCAGGCTCGCGAACATCACGATCAGACTAACGCATGGCCGGACGCGCATGCCAGGCTTCGGCCATGGAGGCCAGCGTGCTCGACGGTGTCCGCGACCGGCGGCTGACGCGGCCGGACGGTCGGGTCGTCGCCTGGACCGACTGGGGACCGGCCGCGGGCACGCCGCTGCTGCGGGTGCCGGGCACGCCGGGTTCCCGCTTCACCATCCGCGCCGACCGCAGCCCCTGGGTGGAGCGGAACCTGCGGGCGATCACGACGGAGCGACCCGGGTTCGGCGCCTCCACGAGGCTGCCGGGTCGTGGGTTCGCCGAGCACGCCGACGACCTGGCCGCGATCCTCGACGAGGTCGGCGTCGAGAGCGTCTTCGTGCTGGGCGGCAGCGGCGCGGCGCCGCACGAGCTCGCGTTCGCCGCCCGCCACCCCGACCGGGTGCGGGCGCTGACGGTCCTCGTGGGAGCCGCACCGCTGCAGGACGACGAGGTCGCCCAGATGATCCCGGTCAACCAGGAGTCCTACCGGCTGGTGCGCGGCGGTGACGTGGCCGGCCTCACCGCGCTGCTCGAGTCGTATCGGGAGCCGATGCGCGCCGATCCGCTCACGGCGTTGAGCGGGTTGATGGCCACCGCTCCTGAGGCGGACAAGCGGGTGATGGCCGACCCGGGTTGGCAGGCATCGATCGTCCTCGCCACCCGGGAGGCGCTCGCCCAGGGCGTCGACGGATGGGTCGACGAGGCGCTGGCCATCGAGCGCGACTGGGCCGATGTCGACGTCGAGGCGGTGCAGACCTCGATCACCTGGTGGCACGCCCCGGGCGATGTGAACGCGCCGCTGTCAGCGGCCCGGAGGCTGGTCGACCGGCTTCCACACGCGGAGCTGCGGCTGTTCGGCGAGGACGACGGGCACCTGGCCGGCTACCACCGCGAGCCCGAGATCCTCGACGAGCTGCTGGCGCGGGGCTGACCCGCTCAGCGATCGAGGAAGTCGAGCACCGCCGTACGGAACGCGTCGGGCTCGTCGACCCAGGGGAAGTGACCGGCGCCCTCGAGCACCGCCGTCTCGGCATTGGGGAAGCCGCGCGCGACGGCGTGGGCGGCCTCGACGCCGGTGAGCCCGTCGCGCGAGCCGGCGACGACGAGGACCGGCGCGGTCACCTGCGAGAGCGGGCTGAGGATCGTCTGCGCGTCGAAGCCCGGCGGCGGGGCGAAGCCGAGCGTGGCGCGCGGCGACATCTGCCGGTCGGCGGACGCCGCGTGCTCCTGCACCCGGTCGTCCCAGCTGCCGTAGAAGAACGGCCGCTGCGCCTTCTCCAGCTCGGCCTGCATGCCCCGCGGGGCGTCGGCCATCTGCTGCTCGGCCTCGTGCGCCTCGGCGTACCACGGCTCGCCGGAGCGGGCCGCGCGGATCGCCGCGACGTCGGGGTGGTCGACGCCGTGCATCCGGCCGGTCGGCGTGACGAGCACCAGCGCCTCCAGCCGGTCGGCGTGCGCCGCGGCGTAGGCCATCGCGACGAGCGTGCCGGCGGAGTGCCCGAGGACGGTGACCTTGTCGACGCCGAGCTCGGCGCGCAGCGCCTCGACGTCGCCGGCCTGCGCCGGGAAGGCGAGCGTCGCCGGGTCGTCGGGGAAGGGCGAGCGACCCGAGCCGCGGCCGTCGAGCAGCGCGAGGCGACGCGACGCGCCCAGCCCTCCGAGGTCCTCCAGGTAGGCGGCCGCGCGCCCGGGGCCACCGGGCAGGCAGATGACCGTCGGGCCTTCGCCGACGAGCTCGACCGACAGGCGCGCCCGGTCGTAGGAGCTGAAGATCACGCGTCGACCAGGTCGACCGCGCGGACCTGCTCGGCGCCGATCTCGCGGGCGATCTCCTCGAGCGTCGCCGGGTCGACCCCGCCGTCGACGGTCAGCGCCATCAGCGCCTCGCCGCCCTGCGACGTGCGGGCCACCTGCATGCTCGCGATGTTGACGCCCGCGTTGCCGAGCACGTTGCCGGCGGTGCCGACGACCCCGGGCCGGTCCTCGTAGCGGAAGAAGAGCATGTGCTGGGTCGGGACCAGCTCGACGTCGAAACCGTTGACCTCGGTGACCTTCTCGACCTGGCGCGGGCCCGACAGCGTGCCGGAGACCGAGACCTCCTTGCCATCGGGCAGCGTCCCCCGGACGGTGAGCAGGTTGCGGTAGTCGGGGCTCTCCTCGGTCGTGAACAGTTGGACCTCGACGCCGCGGTCCTTGGCCAGCAACGGCGCGTTGACGTAGGAGACCTGCTCCTCGACGACGTCGGCGAAGACTCCCTTGAGGGCGGCGAGCTGCAGCACGCTGACGTCGTTGCGCGCGATCTCGCCGCGCACCTCGACGGTGATGCTGCTCGCGACGTGGCCGGCAAGGCCGGTGAAGATGCGGCCCAGCTTCTCCATCAGCGGCAGTCCGGGCCGCACGTCGGTGGCGACGCTGCCGCCCGCCTGCACGTTGACCGCGTCGGGGACGAACTCCCCCTGCAGGGCCAGCTTGACGCTGCGCGCGACGGCGAGCCCCGCCTTGTCCTGCGCCTCGACGGTCGAGGCGCCGAGGTGCGGCGTCACGACGACGTTGTCGAACTCGAACAGCGGTGACTCGGTGCACGGCTCGCTGGCGAAGACGTCGATCGCGGCGCCCCCGATCACCCCGGCCTTGAGCGCCTGCGCGAGTGCGTGCTCGTCGACGAGGCCGCCGCGCGCAGCGTTGACGAGGATCGCCGTCGGCTTCATCAGAGCCAGCTCGCGCTCGCCGATGAGGCCGAGCGTCTCCGGCGTCTTGGGCAGGTGGACCGAGACGAAGTCGCTCTCCCGCAACAGCTCGTCGAGGGTGACGAGCGTGACGCCGATCTGCGCGGCGCGGGCAGCGGGGACGTAGGGGTCGTAGGCCAGCAACCGGGTGCCGAACGCGCTCATGCGCTGCGCGAACAGCACGCCGATGCGGCCGAGGCCGACTACGCCGACGGTCTTGTCGGTGACCTCGAGCCCGGTGAACTTCGACCGCTTCCACTCCCCCGAGTGCAGGCTGGAGTTGGCGTCGGGGATGTGGCGCGCGGCGGCCAGCAGCAGCGCGACGGCGTGCTCGGCCGCGGAGACGATGTTGGACGTCGGTGCGTTGACCACGAGTACGCCGCGGGCGGTGGCCGCCTCGACGTCGACGTTGTCGAGACCGACGCCGGCGCGGGCCACCACCTGCAGGCGCTTGGCCGCGGCGAGCGCCTCGGCGTCGACCTTGGTGGCGCTGCGGACGATCAGCGCGTCGACGTCGGCGATCGCCGGCAGCAACGCCGAGCGGTCGGCGCCGTCGCAGTGGCGCACCTCGAAGTCTCCGGACAGCACCGCGAGCGCGGCCGGGGCCAGCTCCTCGGCGACGAGCACGACGGGACGAGTGGGAGCGGTCACGGGGATCCCTCGGGACGCAGCGGGAGTGTCACCGCAGAGTCTAACCGGCCGCTTGTGAAAGCTTTCACGATGTCCGCCGGATCGGTCAGGAGCGGTCCCTCGAGCGGGTGTAGCGGGCGCGCATCCGGCGGTCGGACCACACGATCGAGACGACGAGCACCAGGCCGGCGACCGCGGCGATGAGGAAGAAGATGAACGCGACGCTCGGGTAGCCGAGGATCGTCGAGGTCGAGTGCACCTGTGACAGGACGGCCGCGCCCACGACCAGCGCGGCGACCACCAGACCGGTCGCGACCCGGTTGGCCATCCGGTGCAGCCCGTCGAGGAACTCCTTCTCGTCGAAGGCCTGCACCCGCACCCGCAGGTCGCCGTCGGCGAGGGCAGCCATCACGCGGTTGACCCGGCCCGGCAGCTGCTCGACGAGGTCCTTCGTCTGCAGCATCGCCGAGAACGTGCCTTCGAGGCTCGGCCGCAGCCCGGAGCGCACGAGCGCGACCGTGTGCTCGCGCAGCACCTCGACCGGCCGGTAGTGCGGGTCGAGCGTGCGGGCGACCTCGTCGAGGCTGAGCAACGCCTTGCCGACCATCGCCAGCGCAGGCGGCGGTCGCAGGCCCGCGGCGCCGCAGACCTGGGTGAGGTGCAGGACCACGGATCCGGCCTGCATCTCCGACTGTTCGCGGGTGGCGCGATCGACGAGGTCGGCAATCTGCCGGCGCAGGAGCCGGTCGTCGTACGACGGCATCCGCTCGCACATCTCCGCGGCGATGCTCGCGACCTCGCCGCTCTTGCCCTCGGCGACGGCGAGCAGCATGCGCACGAGCCGGCCGCGCATCCGCTCGTCGAGGCGGGCCACCTGCCCCAGGTCCAGCAGCGCCAGCCGCGCATCGTCGAGCAGCAGCAGGTTGCCGGCGTGCGGATCGGCGTGGAAGAAGCCGGCGACGAGGATCTGGTCGAGGTAGCCCGCGACGAGGTCGGCGGCGAGCGTCGGCCCGTCGATGTCGGTGAGCACCACGGGGTTGAGCTCGGTGACCTTGTGGCCCCGCATCCGCTCCATCGTCAGCACCCGGCTGGTGGTCAGCCCGTCGTAGGGCCGGGGTACGACGAGCCGCGGCCGGTCGGCCACGATCTCGCCGAGCCGGACCAGGTTGGAGGCCTCGCGCCGGTAGTCGAGCTCGTCGAGCAGCGAGCGCCGGAACTCCTCCAGCAGGCCGGTCAACGCGAAGCGCGCCGCTGCCGCGGAGTGCTCGTCGAGGAACTCCGCGATCTCGCCGAGGACGTCCATGTCGTCGGCGACGGTGCGGCGTACGCCTGGCCGCTGCACCTTCACGACGACCTCGTCGCCGCTCCGCAGGACCGCCCGGTGCACCTGCCCCAGCGAGGCCGCCGCCATCGGCTTCTCGTCGAAGTCGGCGTAGGCGCGCGCGAGCCGCACCCCGAGCTCGCTGGTGACGACGTCCTCGACCTCGTCGAACGAGAACGGCTCGAGGCTGTCCTGGAGCCGGCTGAGCGCGTCGGTGTAGGTGCTGGGCAGGAGGTCCACCCGCGACGACAGCAGCTGCCCGAGCTTCACGAACGTCGGGCCCATCGCCTCCAGGTCCGCCGCGAGGTGCTCGGCGGTCTCCATCTCGCCGGGGGCGGCCTGCTCGTCGCGCAGCACCGCGTCGAGCCCGGCCGCCTGGACCACGTCGCTGCGGCCGTACTTGACCAGCAGGCGGGCGATGTCCCGGTAGCGGCGCAGGTGTCGAGGGTCGATGGTCAGGGCCACGACCCTCTGTTACCCCGTTGTGTCTACCTAGTCCTCACGGATCCAGCTCATCAGCGAGCGCAGCCGGCCGCCGACCTCCTCGATCGGGTGCTCGGCACCCTGCTGCCGCCAGGCGTTGAACTGCGGGCGACCGGCGTCGTCCTCGGCGATCCACTCACGGGCGAACGTGCCGTCCTGGATCTCCCCGAGGATCTTCTTCATCTCCTGCTTCGTCTGCGGGGTGACCACCCGCGGGCCGCGGCTGTAGTCGCCGTACTCCGCGGTGTCGGAGATCGACCAGCGCATCTTCGCCAGGCCGCCTTCGTACATCAGGTCGACGATGAGCTTGAGCTCGTGCAGGCACTCGAAGTAGGCGACCTCGGGCTGGTAGCCCGCCTCGGTCAGCGTCTCGAAACCGGCCTGCACGAGCGCGGAGGCGCCGCCGCACAGCACCGCCTGCTCGCCGAACAGGTCGGTCTCGGTCTCCTCGGTGAACGTCGTCTTGATGACGCCGGCCCGGGTGCCCCCGATGCCCTTGGCGTAGGACAGCGCAAGCGGAAGTGCCTGCCCGCCGGCGTCCTGCTCCACCGCGACCAGGCAGGGCACGCCCCGGCCCTCGACGAACTGCCGGCGCACCAGGTGGCCCGGTCCCTTGGGCGCGACCATGCAGACGTCGACGCCGCCCGGCGGCTTGATGTAGTCGAAGCGGATGTTGAACCCGTGCGCGAAGAACAGCGCGTCGCCGTCCTGCAGGTTGGGCTCGATCGCCTCGGCGTAGAGGCTGCGCTGCACGGTGTCGGGAGCGAGCACCATGACCAGGTCGGCCTGCGCGCACGCCTCGGCCGGTGTCGCGACCGGCAGGCCGTCGCTCTCGGCCTGCGCGCGGCTCTTCGAGGTCTCCGGCAGGCCGACGCGTACGTCGACGCCGGAGTCCTTGAGCGAGAGCGCGTGCGCGTGCCCCTGGCTGCCGTAGCCGAGCACGGCGACCTTGCGGCCCTGGACGAGCGAGAGGTCCGCGTCGTCGTCGTAGAAGATCTCAGCCACCGATGATCCCTTTCACTGGGTGGGTTCGCGAATGATTGTCGGTCAGGCCGTGCGCTCGGCCGGCGGCCGGTCGACCGGACGCAGCGTGCGGTCGGTGATCGAGCGCGGCCCGCGGCCGACGGCGACCATGCCCGACTGCACCAGTTCGCGGACCCCGAACGTCTCGAGCACGCGCAGGAAGGCGTCGAGCTTGTCCGAGCTGCCGGTCGCCTCGATCGTCACGGCGTCCGGCGCGACGTCGACGACCTTGGCGCGGAACAGCTGCACGGTCTCGAGCACGTGCGAGCGGGTCGCCAGGTCCGCCTTGACCTTGACCAGCAGCAGCTCGCGCTGCACCGAGGCCGACGACTCGAGCTCGACGATCTTGATGACGTTGACCAGCTTGTTGAGCTGCTTCGTCACCTGCTCGAGCGGCGACTCCTCGACGTTGACGACGATCGTCATGCGCGAGACGTCGGGGTGCTCGGTGGGACCGACCGCGAGCGACTCGATGTTGAACCCGCGGCGGGAGAACAGCGCCGCCACCCGGGCGAGCACACCGGGCTTGTTCTCCACCAGGACCGACAGCGTGTGCCTGCTCATCGTTAGTCCTCCCGGTCCCAGTCCGGCGCGGTGTCGCGCGCGATGCGGATGTCGCTGTTGCTGGTGCCGGCGGGCACCATCGGCCAGACCATCGCGTCAGGTGAGACGACGAAGTCGACGAGCACCGGCACGTCGTTGATGGCCAGCGCCTTCTCGATGACCGAGTCGACGTCACCGGCGTTGTCGCAGCGCAGGCCGACGCAGCCGTAGGCGTCGGCGAGCTTGACGAAGTCGGGCACAGGCCGGGCGCCGCGCTTGAGGTCGGTGTTGGAGTAGCGCTGGCCGTAGAACAGCGTCTGCCACTGGCGCACCATGCCGAGCGAGCCGTTGTTGATGACCGCCACCTTGATCGGGATCTTGTCCATCACGCAGGTGGCCAGCTCCTGGTTGGTCATCTGGAAGCAGCCGTCGCCGTCGATGCACCACACGATCTTGTCCGGCATGCCGAGCTTGGCGCCCATCGCGGCCGGGACGGCGTAGCCCATCGTGCCGAGGCCGCCGGAGTTGAGCCAGGTGTAGGGGTGCTCGTAGCGGATGAACTGGCTGGCCCACATCTGGTGCTGGCCGACGCCCGCGACGTAGATGGCGTCGGGACCGGTGAGCGTGCCGATGCGTTCGATCGCGTACTGCGGCGCGAGCAGACCGTCGGCCGGCTGCTCGAAGCCGAGCGGGTAGGTCTTGCGCCAGCCGTCGAGCTGGCGCCACCACGCCTCGTAGTCGCCGGTGTGGCCGTTGGCGTGCTCGGCCTGCACAGCCGTGATCAGCTCGGTCAGCGTCTCCTTCGCATCGCCCACGATCGGCACGTCGGCGACGCGGTTCTTGGAGATCTCGGCCGGGTCGATGTCGACGTGCACGATCGCCGCGTCGGGCGCGAACGTGTCGAGCTTGCCGGTGACCCGGTCGTCGAACCGGGAGCCCAGCGCCACCAGCAGGTCGGCCTTCTGGAGCGCGGCCACCGCGCCCACGCCGCCGTGCATGCCGGGCATGCCCATGTGCAGCGGGTGCGAGTCGGGGAACGCGCCCCGGGCCATCAGCGTCGTGACGACCGGGATGCCGGTCAGCTCGGCGAGCTGGCGCAGCTCGTCGGACGCGTGGGCCTTGAGGATGCCCCCACCGACGTAGAGCACCGGGCGCTTGGCCTCGACCATGAGCCGCGCCGCCTCGCGCACCTGCTTGCCGTGCGGCTTGGTCACCGGGTGATAGCCGGGCAGGTCCATCTCGACCGGCCAGCGGAACGTCGTCGACGCCGTCAGCGCGTCCTTGGTGATGTCGACGAGCACCGGTCCGGGCCGCCCGGTCGACGCGACGTGGAACGCCTCGGCGATGACCCGCGGGATGTCGTCGGCGCGCTGCACCAGCCAGTTGTGCTTGGTGATCGGCATCGTGATGCCGCAGATGTCGGCTTCCTGGAAGGCATCCGACCCGATCGCTGCCGAGGGCACCTGGCCCGTGATCGCCACGATCGGCACGGAGTCCATCCACGCGTCGGCGATCGGCGTGACGAGGTTGGTGGCGCCCGGGCCGGACGTCGCCATGCACACGCCCACCCGGCCGGTGGCCTGCGCGTAGCCGGTGGCCGCGTGGCCCGCCCCCTGCTCGTGGCGGACGAGCACGTGCCGCAGCTTCGTGGAGTCGAAGAGCGGGTCGTACGCCGGCAGGATGGCCCCTCCGGGGATGCCGAAGACGACCTCGACGCCGACTGCCTCGAGGGCACGCACCAACGACTGGGCTCCGGTGATCTGGTCGGTCATGACTGGCTTCCTGCTCGAGGGTTCATACGGGCAACAAAAAACCCCTCGTGCAGAGCACGGAGGGGTAGCGCGCGGGCGGACGAGGTCAGCCGGCGCGCTGCATAACTACGAGAATGCGGGTTCGCACCCTTCGACGTTGACGCATACACGGCCGGCTTGTCAACCGCCGAGGCGAGATGGCGTCTCGCCGGTCGAGACGCTCGTCTCATGGTGAGCTGTCGGCAGCGGCGTCTGGACGGGGAGCGCGTCGAGCCCGTCGATGCTGTGGGTGTTGTGTCGCAACCGGTAGTCGACGAGTGTCGCGTCGTCCTTGCGGTCGGTCCACTGGTCGAGCAGGTCCCGCTCTCCCTGGAAGGCCAGGATCGGGAGGCCGTAGCCGCAGGAGTCGGAGACCCGCTGCACGTCGACGACGACGATGGCCCGGGCGCCCCGGTGGTCCGGGAAGCGAGCCGCGAGGCCTGGCCAGTCGCCGTCGTCGGGGACGACCAACCGGCCGGTGCCGTGCAGCCGCAGCACCTTGGGCGGCCCGTCGAAGGAGCAGAACATCACGGTGATGCGGCCGTTGTCGCGCAAGTGCGCGGCGGTCTCGGCGCCGCTGCCGGTCAGGTCGAGGTAGCCGACCCTGCGCTCGTCGAACACCACGAACGTGCCGGGCGTGCCTTTCGGCGAGACGTTGACGTGGCCGTCGCCCCCGCTCGGGGCGGTCGCGACGAAGAACACGTGTTGCGCGGCGATGAACGCACGCAGCCGCGCGTCGATGCCGTCGTACGTCTTGGCCACGGTAACCAAGGCTATCCCGACTGCTGCTGCGGTGTGGCCTGACGATCTCCGCGAGCGGTCAGTCGGTGACCGCGCCTTGGGCGGCCGAGCCGACGAGCTTGGCGTACTTGGCGAGCACGCCGGTCTCGTAGCGCGCCGGCAGCGGCTTCCAGTCGGCCCGGCGCCGCTCGAGCTCGGCCTCGTCGACGAGCAGGTCGAGGGTGCGCTCGCTGATGTCGATGCGGATGCGGTCGCCGTCCTGCACGAGCGCGATCGGCCCGCCGTGCGCGGCCTCGGGGGCGACGTGGCCGACGCACAGGCCCGTCGTACCGCCGGAGAAGCGACCGTCGGTGAGCAGCAGCACGTCCTTGCCGAGCCCGGCACCCTTGATGGCCCCGGTGACCGCGAGCATCTCGCGCATGCCGGGCCCGCCCTTCGGGCCCTCGTTGCGGATGACGATGACGTCGCCGGCCTGCAGCGACCCGCCGGTGACCGCGTCCATCGCGCCCTGCTCGTAGTCGAAGACCCGCGCGGGGCCCTCGAAGACCGCCCGGTCGAATCCCGCGGTCTTGACGACCGCGCCGTCGGGGGCGAGCGACCCGCGCAGGATCGTGAGCCCGCCGGTCTTGTGCATCGGCTTGTCGCGGGCGCGGATGATCGCGCCGTCGGGGTCGGGCGGGGCGATGTCGGCGAGGTTCTCCGCGACGGTCCGCCCGGTGACCGTGAGCGCGTCACCGTGCAGCAGACCGGCGTCGAGCAGCGCCTTCATGACGACCGGTACGCCGCCGATGCGGTCGAAGTCGGCCATGACGTAACGCCCGAACGGCTTCATGTCGGCCAGATGCGGCACCCGGTCGCCGACGCGGTTGAAGTCGTCGAGGGTGAGGTCGACCCCGGCGTCGTGCGCGATCGCGAGCAGGTGCAGCACCGCGTTGGTCGAGCCGCCGAGCGCCATGACGACGCTGATGGCGTTCTCGAACGCCGGCTTGGTCATGATCTGGCGCGCGGTGATGCCGCGGTCGATCAGGGCGACCACCGCCTCTCCCGACCGCCGGGCGAAGCCGTCGCGGCGTCGGTCCGGCGCGGGCGGCGACGCGCTGCCGGGCAGCGACATGCCGAGAGCCTCGGCGGCGCTGGCCATCGTGTTGGCGGTGTACATGCCGCCGCAGGCACCCTCGACGGGGCAGAACGCCCGCTCGACCGCGTCGACCTCCTCCCTGGTGATCAGGCCGCGGGCGCAGGCACCGACCGCCTCGAACGCGTCGATGATCGTGATGTTGTCACGGTCGCCGACGTGACCGGCCAGCGTCGTCCCGGCGTAGAGGAACACGGCTGCAAGGTCGAGCCTGGCCGCGGCCATCAGCATGCCCGGCAGCGACTTGTCGCAGCCGGCGAGCAGCACCGAGCCGTCGAACCGCTCGGCCATCGTGACGGTCTCGACCGAGTCGGCGATGACCTCACGCGAGACCAGCGAGAAGTGCATGCCCTCGTGACCCATCGAGATGCCGTCGGACACCGAGATCGTGCCGAACTCCAGCGGGTAGCCGCCGGCCGCGTGCACGCCCTCCTTAGCCGACTGCGCCAGCCGGTCGAGGGACAGGTTGCACGGGGTGATCTCGTTCCACGACGACGCGATGCCGATCTGCGGCTTGTCCCAGTCGTCGTCGGTCATGCCGACCGCGCGCAACATGCCGCGGGCGGCGGCCTTCTCCAGCCCGTCGGTGACGTCGCGGCTGCGGGGCTTGCGGTCCGGCTTGCTCATACAAGGGACTTTACGGCGCATGGAACGATCACCCGCCATGGGGAAGTTCGACTTCGAGAGCCTCGACGGCACCCGGGTGCGCGGGTGGCGCAACGACGGCACGGGCGTCCCCGTCGTCATCAGCAACGGCCTCGGCACGTCTCCCGAGGCGTGGCCGGCCCTCTGTCGCGGGGACAGCGGCTTCCGGGTCTGCACGTGGTACTACCGCGGCACCGGCGGCGGGGGCCGGCCGCAGGACCCGGGCCGGGTCCGCATCGACGACCACGTCGGTGACCTGCTCGCGCTGATGGATCACGAAGGGATCGAGCGGGCGATCGTGCCGTGCTGGTCGATGGGCGTGAGCGTCGGCTTCGAGTTCGCCCGGCAACACCCGGACCGGGTCGCCGGCCTCATGGCGGTCGCCGGGGTCCCGGGCGGGATGTTCCAGGCGATGTTCGGGCTCATGCGGGTGCCGCGCGCGATCCGGCACGACAGCGGCGTCGCCGCGGCCCGCGCCATGCGGGCGGTCGGACCGGCCCTCAACGCGCTGGCCCGCACGATCCCGCTGAACACGGCGACCGCCAGCGTCATCAACCACTCGGGTTTCCTGCTGCCCGCCGCGAGACCGGAGCGGCTGATCCCGGCCCTGCGGGAGTTCCGCACGCACGACTTCCGCTGGTACTTCACGCTCGCCCTCGGCGCGCAGGACCACGCGCCGATCGACCTGACGACGCTCGAGATGCCGGTGACGATGGTGGCCGGGCGCTACGACGTGCTCACGTTCGTCGGCGACATGGTCGAGGCGGCGGCGCAGATCCCGCACGCGGAGATCAAGATCCTGCCGGGCTCGCACTTCCTGCCGCTGGAGTACCCCGACGAGATCGCCCGCTGGGTCGGCGAGCTCGCCGACCGCAGCGACCTGCGATGAGTTCCTGATCCAGGCGACGTCCAAATCGCTGTGCGCCGTACCGCGCGTGCGGTCTACTACACGACGCCTCTACCTCCCCGGGGGAAACGCCACATGTCCGACACCGTCGCCTCCGGCACGCTCGCGCGCGTCGCCGACTGGGTCCTCCACCACCGCCGGCTGGTCACGGCCTTCTGGATCGTCGCCTTCCTGGCGGGCGCGGCGGGCGCGAGCCACGTCTCGAACCGGCTGACCGTCGACTTCTCGCTGCCCGGCCAGCCCGGCTACGAGACGGCGAAGCAGATCGTGCACGACTACGGCAACGGCGGCCTGACCGATCCGTCGCTCGTGACGGTCACCGGGCCGACCGGTGCCGGGCTCGATGACCAGGCGGTCGCCGGCGCCTTCGACCGGCTGCGAGCCGCCCGTCCCGACCTGCGTGTCGTCGACTTCGCGACCACCCACGACGCGGTCTTCCGCACGACCGGCGGGCATACGACGTACGCCATGGTCTTCGCGCCGATGCCGGCCAGCTTCTCGGCGAAGCTGCCGTCCGAGGCGGCGGCCGGGATCGTGCGCGGCGCGCTGCCGCCCGGCTACACGGTGGGGGCGACCGGCCTCGGCGAGCTGGCGACCGGTGGCCACACCGAGGGCCCGGGCGTGCTGGTGGAGACGCTGTTCGGCGGGCTCGGCGCGCTGGCGGTGCTCGCCTTCGTGTTCGCCTCGCTGCTGGCGTTCGTACCGCTGCTGATCGCCGCGGTCGCCATCACGTCGACGCTGCTCGTCGTCCTGGGGCTGACCTACCTCGTCGACGTGTCGTTCATCGTGCAGTTCCTCGTCTCGCTGATCGGGCTCGGCGTCGCGATCGACTACTCGCTGCTCGTGGTGACACGCTGGCGGGAGGAGCGGCAACGGGGCGCCGACAACCACACGGCCGTGCGCACGGCGATGGCGACGGCCGGCCGCGCGGTGCTGCTGTCGGGACTCACCGTCGCGATCGGCCTGCTCGCGCTCGTCGTGCTGCCGGCGCCCGGTCTGCGCAGCGTGGGCTACGGCGGCATGCTGATCCCGCTGGTCTCGACCGCCGTCACCCTGACGCTGCTGCCGGCGATGCTCGGCGGCATCGGGCCGCGGGTGGACTGGCCGCGGATCCGCCACGAGGACGCCGCGAGCCGTGGCTGGACCGCCTGGGCGCGGACCGTCGTGCGCGGACGCTGGGTGGCCGCCGGCGCCGCGCTCGCCGTCCTCGCCGTGCTGATCGTCCCGGTCTTCTCCCTGACCACCGGTGAGACCGGGGTGGACGCGCTGGCCAAGACCGGGCCGGCTCATGCGGCCTACCAGCGCCTGCAGGACGGCGGGGTGCCCGGCGGCGTCCTCACGCCGCTCGAGGTGCTCGTCGACCGCGGCCACGCCCAGGCCGCTGCCGACCGCCTCGCGAAGGTGCCGGGCATCGTGAGCGTTGCGGTCCCGACCGACGCGAGCAGCAACCGCGACGGCACCACGATCGTGCTCGGCATCGCTCGCGACGCCACGGTCAACAACCTCACGATCGGCCCGGTCAAGGCGGCTCGCGACGCCCTCGACGGGATGCCCGGCGTCGTGGGGATCGCCGGCGACGGTGCGGTCCAGCTCGACTACCAGCACGCGGTCTTCGGCAACTTCCCGCTGATGTTCGCCATCATCGCGCTGCTGACGTTCCTGCTGCTGGCACGGGCGTTCCGGTCGATCGTGCTGCCGCTCAAGGCGATCGCGCTCAACCTCGTCTCGATGGCGGCGACGTTCGGGCTCATGACGTGGTTCTGGCAGCAGGGCCACGGGTCCGACGCCGTCTTCGGCATCGCGGGCACGGGGGCGATCACGTTCTGGGTGCCGCTGATGGTCTTCGCGTTCCTGTTCGGCCTTTCGATGGACTACGAGGTCTTCATCCTGGCCCGCATGCGCGAGGCGGTGGACCGCGGCGCGTCGACCGACGAAGCCGTGATCGAGGGGTTGGGTCGCACCGGGCGGCTGGTGACCAGCGCCGCGCTGATCCTGTTCCTGGCGTTCGCCTCGCTGGCGTCGGCGCCGCAGACCGACCTGAAGGTGATGGCCACCGGCCTCGGCGCCGGCATCCTGCTCGACGCGACGATCGTGCGGGCGCTGCTGCTGCCGGCGCTGGTCAGCCTGTTCGGTCGCTGGAACTGGTGGTTCCCGTCGCCGCTCGCCCGGCTACTGCGCGTGCGAGAGGTGCCCACCTCGCCGGCCCACGAGCTCGTCGGTACCGCCGGCCGGTCTGCCTAGTAGTCCTCCCACAGGCCCGCTCCCCTGAAGGGCACGACCTCGCCGTCGTCCTCACCGGTCGGCACCAGCCGCAGGCGTGGCGCGAGGACGGTCTGCCGCTCACCTGCGTCGACCTCCACCCACCAGTGCTCCAGGTAGCGACCGGCGTCCGCGAACCGGGCGGGGCCGCGGGCCGCGACGTCGCCCAGGATGCCCAGGCCGCGGGGCGAGACGCCGACCATCAGCACCAGGGCCTCGGGCAGGGTCAGGCGGGCGGCGGCCCGGTCGTCGAACGTCTCGACGAACAGCACCGGCGCCGCGACCCGCGCCAGCTCACGCAGCCGGGCCAGCTGCTCGTCGTCGTGGGCCCGCTGAGCCCGGCGCCCCAACCGGCGCCACTCCCGGCGGCTGAGCACGTGGTCGGGCGCCGCGAAGGGTCGTTGCATCCTCATCACACGGCCCCCTCCGTGCTCGGATCGCCGGAACCTACCGCCGATCGGCCGGAGACGCCATGGCCATCCTCAGCTGCCGGACAGGCGCTCCAGGATCATCCGGCTCACCCGGGCGGCGTCGGCCTGGCCCTTGGTCGCCTTCATGACCGCGCCGACCAGCGGGCCGACCGCCTTGGCGTTGCCGGCCCTGATCTTCTCGGCCACGTCCGGCTGCGCGGCGATCGCCTCGTCGATGGCCGCGTCGAGCGCACCGGTGTCGGACACGACCCGAAGGCCGCGGGCCTCGATCACCCGCTCCGGCTCGCCCTCGCCGGCGAGCACGCCCTCGACGACCTGCCGAGCCAGCGCCGCCGTCAGCGTGCCCGTGGCCACCAGGCCGGCCACGCGGGCGACCTGCGCCGCCGTGATGGCGAGATCGGCCGGCTCGATGCCGCGCTCGTTGGCCTGACCCACCAGGTAGCCGAGCCACCAGCCACGGGCGTCGTCGGCCGACGCCCCCTCCGCCACCGTGGCCGCGACGAGGTCGAGCACGCCCGCGTTGGTCATCTGCTCCATGTCGAGGTCGCTGTAGCCGAACTCGGAGCGCAGCCGCGCCCGCCGGGCCGCGGGCAGCTCCGGCAGCGTGGCCCGCAGCTCCTCGACCCACTCGCGGGCAGGAGCGAGGGGCACCAGGTCGGGCTCGGGGAAGTAGCGGTAGTCCTCCGCGGTCTCCTTGCTCCGCCCGGAGGTCGTGATGCCGGTGTCCTCGTGCCAGTGCCGGGTCTCCTGCACCACCCGGCCGCCCGACTCGAGCACCGCCGCCTGCCGCTCGACCTCGTGCCGGACCGCCCGCTCGACCGACCTCAGGGAGTTGACGTTCTTGGTCTCGCTGCGGGTGCCGAGCCGCTGCTCGCCGCGCGGTCGCAGCGAGACGTTGACGTCGCAGCGCAGCGACCCCTGCTCCATGCGTACGTCGGATACGCCGAGCGTCCGCAGCAGGTCGCGCAGCTCGGCGACGTAGGCCCGCGCGACCTCCGCGCCCGCCCCGACGACCGGCCGGGTGACGATCTCGACCAGCGGGATCCCGGCCCGGTTGTAGTCGACCAGCGAGTGGTCGGCGCCGTGGATGCGCCCGGTCGCGCCGCCCACGTGCAGGGTCTTGCCGGTGTCCTCCTCGAGGTGCACCCGCTCGATGTCGACCCGCCAGGTGCGCCCGCCGACCTCGACGTCGAGGTGCCCGTCGGTGCACAGCGGCTCGTCGTACTGCGAGATCTGGAAGTCCTTCGGCATGTCCGGGTAGAAGTAGTTCTTCCGCGCGAACCGGCACCACGACGCGATGTCGCAGCCGAGCGCCAGGCCGATGAGGACCGTCGAGCGGATCGCCGCCTCGTTGGTGACCGGCAGCGAGCCGGGCAGCCCGAGGCAGGTCGGGCACACCTGCGTGTTGGGCTCCGCGCCGAACGTCGTCGCGCACCCGCAGAACATCTTCGACGCGGTGCCCAGCTCGACGTGGGTCTCGAGGCCCAGCACGGGCTCCCAGCGCGTCAGCACGTCGTCGTAGGCCGGAAGGGCTGTCGTCGTCACGCGGATCCTCTCCCGGAGTGGCGGCGGTCCTCGGCCCGGACCAGGAACAGTGTCAGCGCGACGAGCCCGGCGAGGGCGCCGAGCGCCAGCGCCGCCACCGAGACCACGAGGACGCCGAGCAGGAGCAGCGCGACGGCGAGGACGGCGGACACGGCCCGCACGAGGTCGGCGTCGACCCCACGACCGAGGACGTTCACAGCGCCGGCGCCTCGTCGAGCAGCGGGTGGCTCCACCGGTCGAGCAGCGCGGCCTCGACGGCGGCGGCTACGCGGTACATCCGCTCGTCGGCCAGCGCGGGTGCCATGACCTGGAACCCGACCGGCAGCCCGTCGTCGGAGCGACCGCACGGGATCGACATCGCCGCTCCACCGGCGAGGTTGGCCGGGATCGTGCACAGGTCGGCGAGGTACATCGCGAGCGGGTCGGCGAGCCGCTCACCGAGCGGGAACGCCGTGGTCGGTGTCGTCGGCGAGACCAGCACGTCGGCCTGCTCGTAGGCCGCGGCGAAGTCGCGACTGATCAGCGTGCGCACCTTCTGCGCCGAGCCGTAGTAGGCGTCGTAGTAGCCGGCGGACAGCGCATAGGTGCCGAGGATGATCCGGCGCTTGACCTCGTCGCCGAAACCGGCGTCGCGGGTGCGTGCCATCACTTCCTCGGCGCTGGCCTCGCCGTCGTCGCCGACGCGCAGGCCGTAGCGCATGCCGTCGAAGCGGGCCAGGTTGCTCGACGCCTCGCTCGGCGCGATGAGGTAGTAGGCGGCGAGTGCGTAGGCGAAGTGCGGGCACGACACCTCGACAACGCTTGCTCCCAGCTCCTCCAGCAGGGCAACGGTTTCCGCGAACCGCGCCTCGACCCCCGGCTGGTAGCCCTCGCCGGCGAACTCGCGAACGACTCCGACCCGCATGCCGCTGACGTCGGCAGCGCGCGCCGCCTCGACGACGGGGGGCACCGGCGCGTCGATGCTGGTGCCGTCGAGCGGGTCGTGACCGGCGATGAGCTCGTGCAGCAGCGCCGCGTCGAGCACCGTCCGGGCGCACGGGCCGGCCTGGTCGAGGCTGGAGGAGAACGCCACGAGCCCGTAGCGGCTGACCCCGCCGTAGGTCGGCTTGGCACCGACGGTGCCCGTCACCGCGGCCGGCTGACGGATGGAGCCGCCGGTGTCGGTGCCGATCGCGAGCGGTGCCTCGTAGGCCGCGACGGCAGCCGCCGAACCGCCACCGGACCCACCGGGGATCCGCTCGAGGTCCCACGGGTTGCGCGTGGGCCCGAACGCCGAGTGCTCCGTCGACGAGCCCATCGCGAACTCATCCATGTTGGTCTTGCCGAGGATGACGACGCCGGCCTCCTTGAGCCGGCGCACGACGGTGGCGTCGTACGGCGGTCGCCAGCCCTCGAGGATCCGCGAGCCGCAGGTCGTCGGGACGCCCTTCTGGGTGAGCACGTCCTTGAGGGCGAGCGGGACGCCCGCGAGCGGCGAGGGCAGCGGGTCGCCCGCGGCGCGCCGGTCGTCGACCGCGCGGGCGGCGCTCAGCGCACCCTCGGCGTCGACGTGCAGGAACGCGTGGACGCGCTCGTCGACCGCGGCGATGCGGTCGAGGTGCGCCTGGGTGACCTCGACCGAGGAGACCTCGCCGGCGGCGATCCACCGGCTCAGCTCGTCGGCGGTCAGCCGGACCAGGTCCGTCACGTCGACCGTCCCGGGGCGCTGCCGTCGCGGCCGGCGTTCACTCTTCCTCCAGGATCCGGGGCACCCGGAAGCGGTCGTGCTCGGCGTCCGGCGCACCGGCGAGCACCTGCTCGCGCGGCAGCGACGGCCGCACCTCGTCGGGCCGGAAGACGTTGCTGAGCGGCACCGGGTGCGACGTCGGCGGGATGTCGTCGTCGACGACCTCAGCGACCCGCGCCACCGCCTGCAGAATCACGTCGAGCTGCGCCGGCATGCGGTCGAGTTCGTCGTCGGTCATCGCGATGCGCGCTAGTCCCGCCAGGTGCGCGACCTCGGCTCGGGTGATGCCTGCCACGCGCGTCAGTCTAGGTGGGCCCCGACAGACGCCACTCTGCTCAACCAGGCGGTGACCTCGTCGGCGGGCAGCGCGTCGGAGACGTACCACCCCTGCACCGCGTCGCAGCCGAGCACGGCCAGCCGGTCCCAGGCGTCGCTGTCCTCGACGCCTTCGGCGACGACGCGTACGCCGAGGGCGCTGCCCAGATCGACGATCGTGCGCACGATCGCCGCGTCGCCGGCGTGCGCGGCCATCCGGTGCACGAACGACCGGTCGACCTTGATCTCCGACACCGGCAGCTGGGTGAGGTGCACCAATGACGAGTAGCCGGTGCCGAAGTCGTCGAGCGACACGCCCACGCCGAGCGCCGCCAGCCGGTGCAGGGTCTCCCCCGCCCGGGCCAGGTCGCTCATCAGCACGCTCTCGGTCACCTCGAGCGCCAATGCGTTGCCCGGGACGCCGTGGCGGGCGATGCACTCCCCGACGACCTCGGCGAGGTGACCGTCGTAGAGGTCGCGCGCACTGACGTTGACCGCGACCGGCACCCGCACACCGGTCTGCCACCAGCGCGCCGCCTGCGCGGTCGCCGCGTCGAGCACGTAGGGCGTGATCACGCGAGTGAGCCCGGCCTGCTCGGCCATCGGCAGGAACTCCGCCGCGCTCAGCAGACCGCGGGTCGGGTGCGGCCAGCGCAGCAGTGCCTCGACGCCGCTGACCGCACCGTCGCGCAGGTCGATCTTCGGTTGGTAGTGGACGACGACCTCACCGCGGGCCAAGGCCTCGCGCAGCTCGCCGAGCATCTCCAGCCGCGCAGCCGAGTGGCGGTCACGGTCGGGCGCGTAGACCTCGACACCGGACCCGGTCTCCTTGGCGAGGTACATCGCGACGTCGGCCCGCTGCAGCAACGCGGCCACGTCGTCACCGTGCTGCGGGCACAGCGCGATGCCGACGGAGACGTCGACGTCGAACGTCAGCTCGCCCCGGCGGAACGGCTCGGACAACGCGCGCCGCATCCGCTGCGCGACGTCGAGGGCGCGACCCGGGTGGTCGATGGCCGGCAGCAGCACGGCGAACTCGTCGCCGCCGAGCCGGGCCACCGTGTCGTGCGGGCGCACGGTCGCGATCAGCCGGCTCGCCACCTGCTGCAGCAGGTCGTCGCCGACCTGGTGGCCGAGGGTGTCGTTGACCTCCTTGAACCGGTCGAGGTCCAGCAACAGCAGGGCGGCCGTGCGGTGACCGGCGAGAGCTGCGGCCAGCTGCTCGTCGGCGCGCTGCAGCAGCAGCTTGCGGTTGGGCAGCCCGGTCAGCGCGTCGTGCATCGCCTGGTGGTCCCGATCGACCGAGACGGCGGCCGTCGTGTAGACGGCGACGAGCGGCAGCGCGAGCAGCGGCACCAGGGCCGGCCCGTGGTCGACGACGACCACGACGACCGGCGCCAGGCCGAGCAGCGTGCCGGCGGTGGCGGCGCGGGACCGGATGTCGGCACGCACCGCGGCACGCACGGCGCTCCCGTCGTAGGCCGCGATCGCCCGGCCGACGAGGATCTCGCTGACGAGGAAGCAGCAGGTGCCGGCCACCAGGATCGCCGGCAGGTCGGCGCCCGCCGGCACCTCGGGGTGCGCGGGCGAGCCGAGGCTCCCGGCCAGTGCGAGGACGATGGCGGCGGAGCACCAGGCGAGGGCCTGCTGCCCGACATCGAAGGCTGAGCGCCACACCGGACGGCGGCGGGCCAGGTCGGCGGCCACGGTGGCTACCCCCTGCACGAGCAACGCGGTCGGCAGGCCCCAGTGGATCAGCAGCGCGAAGACGAACGCCGAGGACAGCGGCAGCCCGCCGGCCTGCTTGGTGCGCGGTGTCACGAGCGGGCGGATCTCGGCCAGCGCGACGAGCGCGGCCAGCACGACCAGGCTCCAGCCCATCCGGCGCAGGTCGGCCGGCGCCAGCCGCGTGAGGGCGGCCACGGTCAGCAGCAGGCCGGCGCCCGCGGTGAGCCCGACGTGCCGCGCGAAGCTGGGACGTCGGGCGCGCACGCCTGCGAGTGTCCGGCACCGCGTCGCGCTTGACCGGCCAGCGGAATCCGGCGAGCCGCGGACGAATGCCGCATATCCGGCGGCTCAGCCCTCCGGGGGGCGGGCCACGGCCGCGGCGGCCTCGGGGCCGTCGCGCAGGAGCACCCGCAGACCGTCGTCGTCGAGCACGGGCACGCCGAGCTGGACCGCCTTGTCGTACTTCGAGCCGGGTGCGTCGCCGACGACGACGAACGTCGTCTTCTTGCTGACCGAACCGGCGACCTTGCCGCCCCTGGCCTGCACCGCCTCGGTCGCCGAGTCGCGCGAGTGCGAGGCCAGGGAGCCGGTGATGACCACCGTCACGCCCTCCAGCGGGCGCGGCCCGGCCTCCTCTCGCTCCTCGCTCATCCGCACGCCGGCAGCCCGCCACTTGTCGACGATCGCGCGATGCCAGTCGACGGCGAACCAGTCGAGCAGCGACTGGGCGATCGTCGGCCCGACGCCCTCCACCTCGGACAACGTCTCGAGGCTCGCCGTCGCGATCGCCTCGAGGTCCCCGAACTCGCGAGCGAGCGGGCGAGCCACCTCCGGGCCGACGTGCCGGATCGACAGCGCGACCAGCACCCGCCACAGCGGCTGTTCCTTGGCCCGCTGCAGCTGGTCGAGCAGCCGGCGGGCGTTGGCCGACAGGGTGCCGTCCTTCTTGGTGAAGAACGCACAGCCGAGCAGCTGCTCCTCGGTGACCGCGAAGACGTCCCCCTCGTCCTCGACGACACCGCACTGAAGCAGTGCCACGGCCGCCTTGTAGCCCAGCACCTCGATGTCGAAGGCGCCCCGGCCGGCCAGGTGGAACAGCCGCTCCCGCAGCTGCGCCGGGCAGGACCGGGCGTTGGGGCAGCGGACGTCGACCTCGCCCTCGGGACGGACGAGTGGGGTGCCGCACTCCGGGCAGTGCGTCGGCATCACGAACTCGCGCTCGCTGCCGTCACGCCGGGAGGCGACCGGTCCGACGACCTCCGGGATCACGTCGCCGGCCTTGCGCAGCACCACCCAGTCGCCGATGAGCACGCCTTTGCGCCTGACCTCGTCGGCGTTGTGCAAGGTGGCCAGCCCGACGGTGGAGCCGCTGACCTGGGCCGGCTCCATGAAGGCGAACGGCGTGACCCGGCCGGTGCGCCCGACGTTGACCCGGATGTCGTGCAGCTTCGTGACCACCTCTTCGGGTGGGTACTTGAACGCGATCGCCCAGCGCGGCGCCTTCGCCGTCGAGCCGAGCCGGCGCTGCAGGCCGATGTCGTCGACCTTGACGACCACGCCGTCGATCTCGTGCTCGACGCTGTGCCGGTGCTCGCCGTAGTGGGCGATGTAGTCGCGCACGGCCCCGAGGTCCGGCACGACCTGGTAGTAGCTGCTGACCGGCAGCCCGAGAGCGGCCAGCGCTTCGTAGCCGAGCGACTGGCTGTGCACCTCGAACCCGCGGGCGGCCCCTATCCCGTGCAGGGTGAGCCGCAGCGGTCGCGATGCGGTGACGTGCCAGTCCTTCTGCCGCAACGACCCGGCCGCGGCGTTGCGGGGGTTGGCGAACGGCGACTTGCCGGCCTCGACCAGGGCGGCGTTGAGCTCCTCGAACGCCGCCACCGGGAAGTAGACCTCGCCGCGTACCTCGAGCAGCTCCGGCGGGTCGCCGGACAGCCGGCCCGGCACGTCGTCGAGCGTGCGGACGTTGGCGGTGACGTCCTCGCCGGTGCGCCCGTCGCCACGGGTGGCGGCGCGGACCAGCCGCCCGTTGTCGTAGACGAGGTCGATGGCCAGACCGTCGATCTTCAGCTCACAGAGATAGGCCGGGACGGACTCGACCTCCCGCAGCGCGCGCTGGGCCCAGGCATGGAGCTCCTCGTCGGAGAACGCGTTGTCGAGGCTCAGCATGCGTTGGAGGTGCGCGACCGGCGCGAAGCGTTGGGTCTCGATGTAGCCGGCGACCCGTTGCGTGGGCGAGTTGGGCGTGCGCAGCTCGGGGTGGGCGTCCTCGATCTCGGTGAGCTCGCGCATCAGCGCGTCGTAGTCGGCGTCGCTGACCGAGGGGTCGTCGAGCACGTAGTAGCGGTAGGCGTGCTCGTCGATCTCGCGGGCCAGCTCGACGTGTCGCTCCCGGACCGCGGGCGGCGCGTCGGCGGTCACCGGGGCGCCTCCGGGGATTCGACGAGGACGCGCCCGATCTGGCGCAGGAGCCGAAGGGCGGTGTGCGCCCAGCCGACGGAGGCACCGGCCAGCCCGCAGGTCGGGGTCGGGACGACGGCCTGCGCCAGCCGCTCGGGGGCGAACCCGAGCCGCTGCCAGAGGGCCCGGGCGGGACCGACCAGCTCGCCCGGCGACGGTGGCGCGCCCGGACCGGTCGAGGGGACGAGGCCGAGGAGCAGCGCGCCACCGGCCTCGACGTAGCCGCCGATCGTGTCGTCGTCGCGCCCGGTCAGCATCGCGGCATCAACCGACAGCGCCTGCGCCCCGGCGGCCACCATCAGCGCGAGCGGTGGCCGCGCGGCGCAGCAGTGCAGCACGCGGAAGGCCTCGCCGGCGTCGAGGGCACGGCGCAGCAGCGTCGCCGCGTCGGGCCCGTCGACCGCACGCAGTGCCCCGAAGCCGCTCGCGGTGGGCACGCTGCCGGTGAGCACCGCGGGCAGCGACGGCTCGTCGAGCTGCAGCAGCAACGTGGCGCCCGGCACCCTGCGGCGGACGTCGTCGAGGTGCTGCCGGACCCCCTCCGCCAGCGAGTCGGCGAGGTCGCGGACCGCGCCGGGATCGGCCAGCACCTTGTCACCGCGGGTCAGCTCGAGAGCGGCGGCAAGCGTCCAGGGCCCGGCGACCTGGACCTTCAACGGGCCCTCGTAACCCTGGGTGGCCTCTTCCAGGGCGTCAAGGTCGCGGGTCAGGAGGTCGCGGGCGCGCCGCTCGTCGACCCCCGGCCGGCCAACCACCCGCCAACCGGACGGCTGCAGGTCGACGTGCAGGTCGACGAGCAGGCCGCAGGACCGCCCGACCATGTCGGCGCCTGGACCGCGGTGGGGCAGCTCCGGGAGGTGCGGCAGGTCGGGCAGCTCGCCGACGACCAGCCGGCACGCCTCGCGGGGGTCGTCGCCGGGCAGTGACCCGATGCCGGTCGCGGCCCCGGGCTGCCAGGGTCGCAAGGCCTCACCGGTCACCGGCCGAGCCTAATGCGGGCCGCCGACAGGGCAGGTGAACGCCGCAGCCGCGGCGAATCCATGCAGCACCGTCCTCCGGCGTACAGGAGTCGCTCCGTGTTGCCACGCGTCCCCCGACGTCCGCTGCTGCTCGCCGGCGCGCTCGCGCTGATCGCCGGCCTGGTCACGCCGGCGGTGGCCCGCCAGCCCGCCGGCACCGCGCTGAGCCGGCTCGGTGTCGGCCACGTCTGGCTCATCAACGTCGAGAACAAGAGCTACGCCGAGACCTACGGCGGCGCGACGCCGACCTACCTCAACTCGACGCTGCGCCGGCAGGGCGTGCTGCTGGAGCAGTACTACGGCATCGGGCACCTGAGCCTCGACAACTACATCGCACAGCTGTCCGGGCAGGCGCCGACGCTCCTGACGCAGAGCGACTGCCAGGTCTACGTCGACGTGGTGCCGGGCGTGGCGGGGCCCGACGGGCAGGCGATCGGGCAGGGCTGCGTCTACCCGGCATCGGTCAAGACACTGCCCGACCAGCTCGACGCGGTCGGCAAGACGTGGAAGGGCTACATGGAGGACATGGGCAACGACCCGTCCCGGGAGCCCGACCGGTGCGGCGCACCGCCGCTCGACCCGACCAACGGCATGCGCGACGGGACGCAGACCGCCACGGCCACCGACCAGTACGCCGCCCGGCACAACCCGTTCGTCTACTTCCACTCGATCCTCGACCGGACCTACGGCGACGCGCCGAACCACGCGACCTGCGTCACCAACGTGGTGCCGCTCACGGCGCTCGCCACCGACCTGGCGAAGAAGCCGGCCGACGTGCCGAACTTCAACCTGATCACCCCGAACCTCTGCGACGACGGCCATGACGACCCCTGCGTCGGCAAGGACGTCGACGGGGGCACGGCCAGCGGTCTGAAGGCCGTCGACCTGTGGCTGCAGAAGTACATCCCGATGATCGAGGCGTCCCGGGCCTTCCAGCAGGACGGCTTGATCATCGTCAGCGGCGACGAGGCGGAGAGCAGCGACTCGACGTCCTGCTGCAACGAGCAGTCCGGCTACAACACCCCGCTCGCGGGCGGCGGCGGGATCACCTCCGGCAGCCCCGGCCCCGGCGGCGGCCGCATCGGCACCCTGGTCATCGGTCACGGGGTGAAGCCCGACTCCACCAGCACCACGGCCTACAACCACTACTCGCTGCTGCGCAGCCTCGAGGATCTCTTCGGCGTCACGACCGGCGGGGCCGACGGGCAGGGTCACCTCGGCTACGCGGGCGCGACCGGGCTGGTCCCGTTCGGCAAGGACGTGTTCCAGGCAGCGAAGGGAGCGTTCTGATGTCGCCGCTCGACCGGCGCCGGTTCCTGCTGGGTGCGGCCGGGGTCGCGACGCTGGCCGCGACCTCGCCCGCCTGGGCCACCCGGCCCGGCCCGGCCAACCAGCCGCTGGCGCCGCTGCCCGACCCGGACAAGAGCGGGCTGGACCACATCGTGGTGGTCTGCATGGAGAACCGCAGCTTCGACCACTACCTGGGCTGGCTGCCCGGCGCCAACGGCAAGCAGGCCGGGCTGTCCTACCCCGACGACAAGGGCGCCCTGCACCCAACGCACCACCTGACCGAGTGGCAGGGCTGCGGCTTCAACGACCCCGACCACTCCTACTCCGGTGGCCGGGTGCAGCTCGACGGCGGCAAGTGCGACGGGTTCCGCAAGGGCGGCAACGACGACTACGCCCTCGGCTACTACACCAAGAACGACCTGGCGCTCTACGGCCCGCTGGTCGAGCAGGCGACGGTCTTCGACAACTACTTCTGCTCGATCCTCAGCTCCACCTATCCCAACCGCTTCTACACGCACGCCGCGGCGACCGACCGGCTCGACAACGCCATGGTCACCTCGGTGCTGCCGACGATCTGGGACAAGCTCGCGGCCAAGAACGTGAGCGCCAACTACTACTTCAGCGACCTGCCGTTCCTCGCGCTGTGGGGCACCAAGTACATCTCGCTCGCCCGCCACATCGAGACGTTCTTCGCGCAGGCGGCGACCGGCACGCTGCCGTCGTACTCCTACCTCGACCCGTTCTTCCTCGGTGAGGACCAGGGCGGCTCCAACGACGACCACCCGCACGCCGACATCCGACGCGGGCAGGCGTTCCTCTCGCTGGTGGTGCAGGCGATCCTCAACTCACCGCTGTGGGACCGCACCGCGCTCGTGATCACCTACGACGAGTGGGGCGGGTTCTTCGACCACGTCGTGCCGCCCGTGCTCCCCGACGACCACGACCTCAACCCGACGAGCACGCCGCACGGGCAGGCCGGGTTCCGGGTGCCGGCGATGGTGCTGTCGCCGTTCGCCCGCCGCGGCTACGTCGGCAGCGCGCAGTACGACCACACCTCGATCCTCAAGATGGTCGAGTGGCGCTGGGGCCTGTCCCCGCTGACCAGCCGCGACGCGGCGGCGCGCAACCTGGCGGAGACGTTCGACTTCGCGCACCCCGACACCGCAGTGCCGAACCTGCCGATCGTGCCCGACCCCGGACCGCACATCTGCGGCGCGCCCGGCGTCGGGATGGCGACGGAGGAGTCGTTCTGGACCGGACTCAAGACCAAGGCCGCGGCCGAGGGCTGGGCGGTGCGCTGAGCGCTGCCCGGCGCACGTGTCGAGCGTTACCGAGCCCGCCGCTGCGTGCCCTTGGTCGGCGCCTTCTTCGCCGGGGTCTTCGCCGCGGTCCTGACCGCCGCGGCCCGCTTCACCGATGTCCGCGGCGGCGTGGTGCCGGTGGCGGGAGCGCCCGGGCTCGCGCCGCGCCGTTCGCCGCGCAGCCACTGCAGGTCGGCCTCGAACGCCTTGATGAGCTCGTCGCGGTCGGCGCTCGCCGCCCGGACGGCGAGGCTCCACCGGCAGATCACCTCGAGATCGGTCAGCTCCACCTGCTCGGCCATGCCCGCGACCTTACCGACCGGTCCGGTTGTCGGGCCGATATCGCGACCTGTCGCCCCGGGTGTGGCGTGACTCAGCCGATCGTCGCCTGACCGACGACGCGGTCGCCGTCGTAGAGCGCCACCGACTGGCCCGGTGCGACGCCACGGACCGGCGCGTCGAGCGCCACGTGCAGCCGGCCGTCGCGCAGCTCGGCCGTCGCGGGCACCGCCTCGCCGTGCGCCCGGATCTGCGCGGCGCAGCGCATCGGCAGCGACGGCGCCGGGCCGCACCACGTGGGAACGCCGGCGCACAGTGTCGAGACCTCGAGCGCGTCGGCTCCGCCGACCGTGACCGTGCCGGTCACCGGCTGCACGTCGAGGACGTAACGCGGGCGGCCGTCGGGCGCCGGCCGGCCGAGGCGCAGGCCGCGCCGCTGGCCGACCGTGAACCCGTAGACGTTGTCGTGCCGGCCGAGCACCTCCCCGGTGGCGGCGTCGACCAGCTCGCCGGGCCGCTTGTCCAGCCGACGGGACAGAAAGCCACGGACGTCGCCGTCGGGCACGAAGCAGATGTCGTGGCTGTCGGGCTTGTCGGCGACGGCGAGCCCGCGGTCGGCGGCCTCGGCCCGTACGCCGTCCTTGCACGAGTCCCCGAGCGGGAAGAGCGCATGGGCGACCTGGTCCGGGCGGAGCACCGCCAGGACGTAGGACTGGTCCTTCGCCGGGTCGACGGCGCGGTGCAGCAACCCGTCGACGACCCGCGCGTAGTGCCCGGTGCACACCGCGTCGAAGCCCAGGCCCCGCGCCTTGTCGAGCACGGCGGCGAACTTGATGCGTTCGTTGCAGCGCAGGCACGGGTTCGGCGTACGGCCCGCGGCGTACTCCGCGACGAAGTCGTCGACCACGTCGGCGCGGAACCGGTCGGCGAGGTCCCAGACGTAGAACGGGATGCCGATGACGTCGGCGGCCCGGCGCGCGTCGTGCGCGTCTTCGACGGTGCAGCATCCGCGCGCGCCGGTGCGGAACGTCTGCCGCTGCTGGGACAGCGCGAGGTGCACCCCGGTGACGTCGTGGCCCGCATCGACCGCCCGCGCGGCAGCGACTGCCGAGTCGACGCCGCCGGACATGGCGGCGAGGACCTTCACCGGCGGCGCTCTCTCACCGGCTCTGGGCCTGCCGGGCCCGCTCGACGACGGGGCCGATCGCCTCGGCGAGGGCCGTCACGTCGGCGTCGGTGGAGGTGTGCCCCAGAGAGAAGCGCAGCGAGGCCCGCGCGCGGTCCTCGTCCTGGCCCATCGCGAGCAGCACGTGGCTCGGCCGGGCGACCCCTGCCGAGCAGGCCGACCCGGTCGAGCACTCGATGTCGCGCGCGTCGAGCAGCAGCAGCAGCGAGTCGCCCTCGCAGCCGGGGAAGGAGAAGTGCGCGTTGCCGGGCAGCCGCCGCTCGCGGTGCAGCGTCGGGTCGCCGTTGAGCAGCGCGTCGGGCAGCACCGCCCGCACCTGGTCGACCAGCCGGCCACGCAGGTCGTGCAACCGCTCGGCCCGGGTCGGCTGCTCCTTCACCGCGACCTGCAGCGCGGTCGCGAGACCTGCGACGGCCGGGGTGTCGAGGGTGCCGGACCGGACGTCGCGCTCCTGACCGCCGCCGTGCAGCAGCGGCGCGCAGTCGACGTCGCGACCGAGCAGCAGCGCGCCCGCACCGATCGGGCCACCGAACTTGTGCCCGGTGACGGTCATCGCATCCAGTCCGCTGGCCGCGAAGTCGACCGGCAGCTGGCCGACGGCCTGCACCGCGTCGCTGTGCACCGGCACGCCGTGCGCGTGAGCGAGCGCAGCGAGCTCGGCGACCGGCTGGACGGTGCCCACCTCGTTGTTGGCCCACATGACCGAGACGAGCGCGACCTCGTCGCCCGCTCGCTGCAGCAGCTCGTCGAGCGCCTCGACCTGGACGCGCCCGGTCTCGTCGACGGGCAGCCAGGTCACCTCGGCGCCCTCGTGCTCGGCGAGCCACTCCGCGGCGTCGATCACCGCGTGGTGCTCGACCGCGCTGACCACGACCCGGCGGCGGCGCGGGTCCTGCGCCCGGCGGGCCCAGTAGATGCCCTTGACCGCGAGGTTGTCGGCCTCGGTGCCGCCGCTGGTGAGGACCACCTCGCTGGGACGCGCGCCGAGGGCCGCGGCGATCGTCTCGCGCGACTCCTCGACGACGCGACGAGCCCGGCGACCGGCGGCGTGCAGCGAGGAGGCGTTGCCGACCTGCGCCAGCTGCGCCGCCATCGCCTCCACCGCCTCCGGCAGCATCGGCGTCGTGGCGGCGTGATCCAGGTAGACCATCGACGTTCAGCCTAACCGCGCGGCTAGGAAACCGGCGCGCCCATTCGCGGGCCCTGCGTCGGCACGACCACGGGCAGCGGCTCGTCGGCGGCCACGACGACCAGCTGGCTCGGCAGCACGCCGGCCCCCGCGCGGACGTCGGCCGCGACCGCCACCGCCACGTCGGCCGGATCGGCAGCCGTCTGCAGGTGCACGACCACCTGCGGCCGGTGGTCGCGGAACCGTGGGTGGACGACGACCCGCCAGTCGGCCACGTCGGCACTGCCGACCAGCGCGCCGGCAAGCGTTCGCAGGTCGAGCGGCCGGCGCAGGTCGGGTACCCGCTGCACGAGTCCGCCGCGCGCCAGGGTCGAGGGCACGCGAGGCACCCGGCGACCGCAGGACGGGCACGAGCCCGACTCGAGCGGTCCGGGCAGCACGTCACCGGTGCGCCAGCGCAGCAGCGCGCTGCCGCGCATGCCGAGCTGGGTGAGCACCAGCTCGCCCGGGCCGCTGCCGGCGTAGGCCTCCGCGGTCTCCGGGTCGACCACCTCGACGAGGTCGACGTCCGGGTAGGTGTGCAGGCCCGAGCCGGGCGCGCACTCGCCCCACAGCACCCGGGCCCCCGACGGCGCGTGCACGGCGAGCACGACGGCGCCGGTAGCGGCCATCCCCGACAGCGCGCCCGCCGCCGCCCGCCGCTCGGCGGCACTCGGTGCGCCGACGAGCAGCAGACGGCGTACGCCGGACAGGTCGGCGCCCAGCGTCGCGAGGTCGTCCACCAGGTCGGCAGCGGCGTCCGCGGGCGCGGCGAGGGCCGTGGCCGGCATGACCCGGAGCGCCGCGGCGACGTCGCGCGCGTCGGGGCCCGGGAAGTAGGCCGGAGCCCCGGCCGCGAGCGCGGCGTACTCCAGGCCGAGGTGCTCCGCGCTGCGGGTCACCGGCACGGCGCTGACCAGGACGTCGTCGGCCGTCAGGCCGAGCACGTCCCACAACCGGCGTCCGGTGCGCGCGACGACGTCGAGGTCGCCGCGGGTGCTGGCCAGGGGCCAGCGGAAGCCGAGTCCGGTGGTCAGGTAGGAGGTCGGCCGGGTGTCGGTCTCGACGACCTGGCGGTAGGCCTGCGTCGACACCAGCCGCCGCGCGAGCGCGCGGCGGACGGCCGGCCCGGTGGCGTGCACCGCGTAGCCGGTCTCGCTGGGCTGCAGCACCAGCGCCGCCATCGCCGCCGGGTCGCCGTCAGGGCTGATGTCACGCTCGCCGACCGCCGGCAGCCGCGAGAGGCCGGCTACCGACTTCACCGACGACGGCGAGATCCCGAGCGCGCGGAACCGTTCGCGCCAGAACGGCCCGAACGGTGCCACGGCGTCGGCGACCTGCGCGCGCAGCAGGGCGTCCTGCCGGTCGCGCAGCTCCTTGTCAGACCACGTGTCCCATGCCGACGCCACGGCCGGGGACTTTACTTCGTCAGCTGGACCGCTTCTCGATTTCGGTAGTCACTTGCGGGACGACGTCGAACAGGTCGCCGACCACGCCGAAGTCGACCAGCTCGAAGATCGGCGCCTCGGGGTCCTTGTTGATGGCGACGATCGTCTTCGACGTCTGCATGCCGGCCCGGTGCTGGATCGCGCCGGAGATGCCGATCGCCATGTAGAGCTGCGGCGACACGGTCTTGCCGGTCTGGCCGACCTGGTTGGTGTGGGGGTACCAGCCCGCGTCGGTCGCGGCCCGCGAGGCACCGACCGCTGCGTGCAGGGTGTCGGCGAGCTTCTCGATGAGCGCGAAGTTCTCGCCGCCACCGAGACCGCGGCCGCCGGAGACGACGATCGACGCCTCGGTGAGCTCGGGCCGGCCGCCCTTCTTCTCCGCCACCCGGTCGAGCACCTTGGCCCGCTTGCCGGCATCGGAGACCGACACGGTGACCTGCTGCTCGGTCGGCTGCGCCGGCGCCGCTTCGGGGGCCGTCGAGTTGGGCCGCACGGCGATGATCGGCGTGCCCTTCGTGACCCTCGACTTGACGATCGTCGCGCCGCCGAAGATCGACTGCTCGCAGCCGAAGTCGGGGGTGACGTCGACGGCGTCGGTGATGACGCCCGACTCGGTCTTGACCGCCAGCCGGGCCGCGATCTCCTTGCCCTCCGGGGAGGAGGGGATCAGCACGGCGGCCGGCGACGCCTCCTGCACCAGCTGCGCGAGGATCTCGGCCTTCGGCGCGACGAGGTAGGAGTCGTAGTCGTCACCGGCGGCGACGTAGACCTTCTGCGCGCCGTACTCCGCGAGCTTGTCCTTCGCGGTGTCGTATCCCTGACCGACGTAGACCGCGCTCGGCTCGCCGAGCTGACGTGCCTTCGTGAGCAGCTCGTAGGTGACCTTCTTCGGGGTCCCGTCGAGGTGTTCGACCAGGACGAGGATCTCTGCCATGACGGGGCGCTCCTAGATGAACTTCTGGCTGGCGAGGAAGTCGGCGAGCTTCACGCCGCCGTCGCCCTCGTCGGTCACGATCTGGCCCTTTTGCTTCGGCGGGCGCGGCTGCGCCTCGTCGACCGCCGTGAAAGAGGCCGCGAGACCGACCTTGTCGGCCTCGATGCCGGCGTCGGCCGCGGACAGGGCCGTGAGCGGCTTCTTCTTGGCCGCCATGATCCCCTTGAAGGACGGGTAACGCGGCTCGTTGATCTTCTCGACCACGCTCACGATCGCCGGGGTCGGCCCCTCGACGACGTCGTAGCCGTTGTCGGTCTGCCGCTCGATCTTCACGCTGCCGTCGGAGGCCTCGACCTTGCGGGCCATCGTCAGCTGGGTGGCGCCGAGCCGCTCGGCGAGCATCGGCGCGAGCACGCTCATCCGCGCGTCGGTCGACTCGGAACCGAGGATCACGAGGTCCCACTCGGTCGTGCCGAGCGCCTTGGCGATCGCGTAGGAGGTGGCGAGCGCATCGGAGCCGTGCAGCGAGTCGTCGACGAGGTGGATCGCCTTGTCGGCACCCATCGACAGCGCCTTGCGGATCGTCTCGGCGGCCTTCTCCGGGCCCATCGTCAGGACGGTGACCTCGCCGCCCTGCGCTTCTTTGATCTTCAGTGCCTCTTCGACGGCGTACTCGTCGAGCTCGTTCATGACGCCGTCGACGGACTCCCGGTCGACGGTCTTGTCCTGCGGGCTCAGCTTCTTCTCCGCCCAGGTGTCGGGCACCTGCTTGACGCAGACGACGATGTTCATGGCCGGCGGCCGACCTCCTGTGAATCGTTGGGAATCGCCGTCAAGCCTGTCATGCCGGTCATGATCGACCGGCACGACCCCCTGGCCGGAACGGCGACGTACGACGAGGGCCGCGACCCGTCAGGTCGCGGCCCCCATGGCGAAATCTCTTCGGTCTAGTGGAACTGCTCTTCCTCGGTCGAACCCTTGAGAGCGAGGGTCTCGGCCTGCGGGTCGATGGCCGTAGCCACCAGGTCGAAGTAGCCGGCGCCGACCTCGCGCTGGTGCTTGGTCGCGGTGTAGCCCTGGGCCTCGGCCGCGAACTCCTTCTCCTGCAGCTCGACGTAAGCCGCCATGTCGCCCTTCGCGTAGCCGCTCGCGAGCTCCCACATCGAGTAGTTGAGGGCGTGGAAGCCGGCCAGGGTGATGAACTGGAACTTGTAGCCCATGGCACCGAGCTCGCGCTGGAACTTCGCGATGGTGTCGTCGTCGAGGGCGGCCTTCCAGTTGAAGGAGGGCGAGCAGTTGTAGGCGAGCAGCTGCTCCGGGAACTCCTTCTTCACCGCCTCGGCGAACTGCCGCGCCAGCTCGAGGTCGGGCGTCGAGGTCTCCATCCAGATGAGATCGGCGTAGGGCGCGTAGGCCAGGGCCCTGGTGATGCACGGGTCGATGCCGTTGGTCACCCGGTAGAAGCCCTCGGCGGTGCGCTCGCCGGTGACGTACTGCTGGTCGCGCTCGTCGACGTCGCTGGTGATCAGCGTCGCGGCCTGCGCGTCGGTGCGGGCGACGACGACCGTCGGGACGCCCTCGACGTCGGCGGCGAGTCGGGCTGCGTTGAGCGTCTTGACGTGCTGCTCGGTCGGGATCAGCACCTTTCCGCCGAGGTGGCCGCACTTCTTGGCCGAGGACAGCTGGTCCTCCCAGTGCACGCCCGAGGCGCCGGCGTCGATCATCGACTTCATCAGCTCGTAGGCGTTGAGCGGCCCGCCGAAGCCGGCCTCGGCGTCGGCGACGATCGGCGCGAACCAGTCGACGTCGGTCTTGCCCTCGCTCCAGGTGATCTGGTCGGCCCGCTTGAGCGCGTTGTTGATGCGCCGGACGACGGCCGGCACGGAGTTGGCCGGGTAGAGGCTCTGGTCGGGGTAGGTCTGCGCGGCCAGGTTGGCGTCACCGGCGACCTGCCAGCCCGATAGGTAGATCGCCTTGAGCCCGGCGCGCACCTGCTGGACCGCCTGGTTACCGGTCAGCGCGCCGAGGGCGTTGATGTAGTCAGCGGAGTTGACGAGCTGCCAGAGCTTCTCGGCCCCACGACGGGCGAGCGTGTGCTCCTCCTGCACCGACCCGCGCAGCCGGACGACGTCATCGGCGGTGTAGGTGCGCTTGACGCCCTTCCAACGGGAGTCGGTGTCCCACTCCTTCTGGAGTGCGGCGGCCTGCTGCTGGAGGTCGGTGGGGTTGGTCATGGGCCGGATCGCTCCTCTGCGCTGAGTGAACTTCCTTGATCTGTACTCACTATCCGCGGCATCATGGCGATTGTCGATGAAGGTTCCTGGAGAATTTCTGCAGATGTTTCATGAGAGTGAAGAACGTGGCTGAACTCACAACGGCTCCGGCGCCGCCCGGGGAGCTGGACCTGGTCGTCCTCGGCCAGCGGCTGCGTCATGCCCGCCGCCACCGTGGTCTCACCCTCGCGCAGGTCGCGGGCAGTGTCGGCGCCGCGGCGTCGCTGCTGAGCCTGGTCGAGAACGGCCGCCGCGAACCCAAGCTGTCCCTGCTGCAGGCACTCGCCGCGGCCTACGCCGTACCGCTCGACGACCTGCTCCGGCCGGAGGCGCCCAGCCGCCGGGCGTCGCTGGAGATCGCGCTGCAGCGCGCGCAGCACGACCCGTCGCTGCAGGCCATCGGGCTGACCCCCCTGCGACCCAGCCCGCGGATGCCGACCGAGGTGCTCGAGCACATCGTCGCGTTGTACGACGAGCTGCGTCGCCGCGACGAGCACGTCGCGGCCACGCCGGAGGCAGCCCGGCTCGCCAACGTGGAGCTACGCCGGCAGATGCGCGCGCAGAACAACTACTTCCCCGAGGTCGAGAAGGTGGCCGACGAAGCGCTGCGCGCGGTGGGCCACACCAGCGGTGCGGTGCCCCAGCGGATCATCAGCGACCTCGCCGCGCACCACGGCTTCACGCTGCACAACGTCAGCGACCTGCCGGAGTCCACCCGTTCGGTCGCCGACCTCACCCACCGCCGCATCTACCTGCCGCAGCGGCCCGCCGGTCACGACCCGCGCTACGTGATCCTGCAGACCCTCGGGCACTTCGCGCTCGGCCACACGGACCCCGGCGACTTCGCGGAGTTCCTGCGCCAGCGGGTGGAGGCCAACTACTTCGCCGCCGCGCTGCTGGTGCCCGAGCGCTCCGCCGTACCGTTCCTGCTCGAGGCCAAGCGCGCTCGCGCGCTGTCGATGGAGGACCTGCGCGACGTGTTCGCCGTCTCGCACGAGACGGCGGCACACCGGTTCACCAACCTGGCCACCCACCACCTCGGGCTGCCGGTGCACTTCACCCGCACCGACGCGAGCGGCACGATCTACAAGGCCTACGAGAACGACGAGCTGCCCTACCCCACCGACGCCTCGGGCGCGATCGAGGGCCAGCTCGCCTGCCGGCAGTTCGCGAGCCGGCGCGTGTTCGGGTCGGCTGACCGCTACGCGACCTACACGCAGTTCACCGACACCCCGGCCGGCACCTACTTCTGCAACTCCCACGTAGAGCCCGCCGGCGGCACGGAGTTCGCGGTCACGGTGGGGGTGCCGTTCCAGCACGCGAAGTGGTTCCGCGGTGCCGACACCACCCAGCGCCGGCGCAAGTCGACCTGTCCGGCGCCGTCGTGCTGCAAGCGACCCCCGCGGGAGCTCGCCGACAAGTGGGCAGGCCACGCCTGGCCGTCGGCCCGCGCGCACAGCCACCTGCTCGCGGCACTGCCGCCGGGCGCCTTCCCGGGCGTGGACACGACCGACGTCTACGCGTTTCTCGACCGCCACGCGCCGCAGTCCTGACGCAGGGCAGACTGGCCCGCGATGAGCTCCGAGGGCAGTCCCGCATCACCGGCGCCGGCGAGCGCGCCGTGGCCCGGGCGCCCGCACCCGCTCGGCGCGACGTGGGACGGCGAGGGCACCAACTTCGCGCTCTACGCCGACGGCGCGGAAGCGGTCGACCTGTGCCTGTTCGACGAGCAGGGGCGTGAGACGCGCCACCCGCTGAGCGAGGTCACCTACCACGTGTGGCACGGCTACCTGCCGCAGGTCGCGCCGGGCCAGCGCTACGGCTACCGGGTCGACGGGCCGTTCGACCCGTCGCGCGGCTGCCGCTGGAACCCGAGCAAGCTGCTGATGGACCCCTACGCGCTGGCGATCGACGGCGCCTTCGTCCTCGACGTCGCCGTCTTCGGCTACCCGCAGGATCGTGACGACACCGTGCAGGACCACCGCGACTCTGCGGCGTACGTCCCGCGCAGCGTCGTGGTGCACGACGTGTTCCCGTGGGGCGACGACCACCAGCGACCGGGGACGCCGTGGGCCGACACCGTCATCTACGAGCTGCACGTCAAGGGCTTCACGGCCCGCCACCCCGACATCCCGGCCGCGTTGCGGGGCACCTACGCCGGGCTGGCCCATCCGGCCGCGATCGAACACCTGCGCGGGCTGGGCGTCACCGCCGTCGAGCTGATGCCGGTGCACCACTTCGTCACCGAGCCGGCCGTGCTGCAGCGCGGGCTGACCAACTACTGGGGCTACAACTCGCTCGGCTACTTCGCCCCGCACGCTGCCTACTGCTCCAGCGGCTCCGGCGGGCAGCAGGTGCGGGAGTTCAAGGCGATGGTGCGCGCGCTGCACGCGGCGGGCATCGAGGTGATCCTCGACGTGGTCTACAACCACACGGCCGAGGGCGACCACCTCGGCCCGACGCTGTCACTGCGCGGGATCGACAACCCGGCCTACTACCGGTTGCGCGACGACGACCCGCGCTACTACGTCAACTACACCGGCACCGGCAACACGCTCGACGCTCGCCACCCGCACGTGCTGCAGCTCATCATGGACTCGCTGCGCTACTGGGTGACCGAGATGCACGTCGACGGGTTCCGCTTCGACCTCGCGGCAGCGCTGGCCCGGTCCTTCCACGACGTCGACAAGCTCTCGGCGTTCTTCGACGTGATCCAGCAGGACCCGATCGTCAGCCGGGTCAAGCTCATCGCGGAGCCTTGGGACCTCGGCGAGGGCGGCTACCAGGTCGGCGAGTTCCCGCCGCTGTGGACCGAGTGGAACGGCAAGTATCGCGACGCCACCAGGGACTTCTGGCGCCCGCACGCCACGACCGGCGTCGCCGAGCTGGCCTACCGCCTGTCCGGGTCCAGCGACCTCTACCAGGACGACGGGCGCCGGCCGTTCGCCTCCATCAACTTCGTCACGGCGCACGACGGGTTCTCCCTGCACGACCTGGTGTCCTACGAGCGCAAGCACAACGAGAGCAACGGCGAGGACAACCGGGACGGCAGCGACGACAACCGCTCGGCCAACTACGGCGTCGAAGGTCCGACCACCGATCCCGCGATCCGATCGGTGCGTGCCGTGCAGATGCGCAACCTGCTCGCGACACTGCTGCTGTCGACGGGCGTGCCGATGCTGCGGATGGGCGACGAGGTCGCGCACACCCAGCAGGGCAACAACAACGCCTACGTGCAGGACAACGAGATCTCCTGGATCGACTGGGACCTCGACCCGGACCGCACGCAACTGCTCGCGTTCGTGCAACGGCTCGTCGCGCTGCGCAGGCGGCACCCGGTGCTGCGGCAGCGGGCATTCTTCCAAGGCCAGCCGGTCGACGAAGCCGGCGTGAAAGACCTGGCGTGGTTCACGCCGGCGGGCTTCGAGATGACCGACACCGACTGGGAGCAGCCCGCGCACACCCTCGGCATGTACCTCGCGGGCGACGGCATCCGCACCCGGACCGCCCGCGGCGACCGGATCGTCGACGACTCGTTCCTGCTCGTCCTGCACGCCGACGACGTACCGGTGACGTTCACGCTTCCCGGCGAACCTTGGGCAACGGCGTACGACGTGGTCATCGACACGAGTCACGACACCACCGAGCAGACCGTGGTCGGCGACATCCAGCTCGCCGCCCGCAGCCTCCTGCTGCTACGCGCGCACCGCTGACCGGCACCTCTCGCCGTCATGCGCCTTGCGCTTGTGGATCTCCTGGCTGCACTTCATGTGAGCTCGTTGTGCCGAAAGCCATGACAAGCGGGCATTGGATCAACGTCTTCTGCCACCAGAAGATCGTCCGGCGCTGGGATGGCTACCGTGTGCCGTCGTGGAGCCCGAGGTGAAGGCCGTGCTGCTCGACGCCGGTGGCGTGTTGCTCATGCCCGATCCCGCGGCGTTTCGGGTCCGGCTAGCGCCGTACGGCATCGCTCCCGACGACGAGGCATGTCACCGCGCACACTTCCTCGGCATGGCCGAGCTCGACCGCATCGGACGCACCGACTACCCCCACGCCGATCGGGTCATCGCGCAGTGGTTGGGCGTGGCGGCCGGGGAGGTCGAGGCGGCGGCAGACGCGATCAAGGACGTCTATCTCGAGGACCCGTTCGTTCCGGTGCACGGAGTGGCCGAGCAGCTGCTGCGGTTGCAGGCCGCCGGGATCCGGCTGGCGATCGTGTCCAACGCGACCGGCAAGGTCGCCGCCGAGCTCGCCAAGCACCGGATCTGCACGACCGCCGACTCCGACTGCGCGTACGTCGACGTCGTGATCGACTCCGCGGTCGTCGGCGTCGAAAAGCCCGATCCGGCGATCTTCGGCTTTGCCCTGGAAGCGCTGCAGCTGCCGCCCGAGCAGTGCGTCTACCTCGGCGACTCCGTGCACTTCGACGTCAACGGCGCGCGGGCGGCGGGCATCCCGGCGGTGCATGTGGCCCCCCACACCGACTGTGCCGCGATTGACCACCCACACGTCGCGTCGGTGCACGCCTTCGTCGACCAGCTGCTCGGCACCTGGTAGAGGGCTGCCTCGTCACGATTTCGGTTGACCGTGGCTCGACACTGGCGGCCTGCCGCGTTTCGCCCGCACGAACTGCAGACCGAGCAGCTGACGCTGCGGCCCTTCGCACCAGGTGACGTGGAGGCGGTCTTCGAGGCCTGCCAGGACCCGGAGATCCAGCGCTGGACGACCGTGCCGTCGCCGTACACGCATAACGACGCGATGTCCTGCGCCAGGCGCTGGTGCACCGCGGCGTCCGCATCGACGCCCTGGGTCGGTTCGCTGCTCGCCGGCGACAAGCCCCCGGGAGACTAGCGCCAGCCGTTGCTGATCTCCTAGTTGCAGTTGTCGTGGCTGCGACCGGCTGGCAA
>Ga0207652_10000457_pt1 | contig 42116 bp, 65 predicted proteins | sample KBSC63BmetaG_FD_184334 | JGI IMG/M metagenome (GOLD analysis project Ga0207652, IMG submission 184334) | Corn rhizosphere microbial communities from Kellogg Biological Station, Michigan, USA - KBS C6-3B metaG (SPAdes) (version 2) | ecosystem: Host-associated > Plants > Roots > Rhizosphere ...
TTGATTGACGACGACGACATGTTAGGAAGGCGTCATGATTTGTTTTGAAAAGATTGATTGTTTTGACCCTAATTATGTTTCTGCTTCGGGCATTCGTAGCAAAGGTTTCAATTACTTCACTACTTGTATCCTTAATCATTTTCGCCAACAGTACCGTACTGCCAAAATGTACAAGCAACTTAAAGAACGCTTTTATGATTTTCTCACCAAGAATAATACGGATTTTCTAGTTAATTTGGCTGCGGAAAAATTAGGCTATCACGATGAAGATTAATTTATTTTATCAAAGAGAATCATAGTATCTTTGTTTCCGTCCCACACAGGTTCCATTTCACCTTTAATGTGTTTTATATGTAATTGTTTGATGACTATTTTCCCCATGCTTCCCATATCCAGTTCTACATTTTCTAAAATCATATCGAGGTTAATGTCAATTGTTGGATTTTTGTAGGGCATTAGATATTCCACTTCGCCTATGCCCAAAAAGCTTTTCGGGAATTTTAATCTCATATAACCATTAACAAATACTTCAGACATTTTTAATACTCCTACATAAATAATTACACTTTATAGGAGTAACGATGCCACTGGATAAGTCAGGTTCTAAAGAAGCAGTAGGAAAAAACATAAAGAAATTAACTGGTGAAGGTTATCCACAGAAACAAGCCGTGGCTATCAGTCTGAACCTAAAAAGAAAAAAAAAGAATGCTGCACCTTCGTCGGGACAAGTTTCCACTCCTGGCGGCACCAACACTTCCGTAGCGACCATTGAAGGTAAGAAGAGATATAGCGATGAAGATTATATTAATATTCGCACACCTATTTTTGATGAACATGTAGACGAAGATGGTGAAGTTTTTGACGAAGCAAGATTAAGGACGATTGCGGAAGCTTGTAATAAAAGAATTGCTGAAAGTGATGATTTAAGTCCTATTACTTTGGGACATACTTCCGATAATCCCGACGATAAACAACCTGATGTTGTAGGTGTGGCGGACGAATTCGGAGTAGAACCCTTTGAGGATAGGACAGCTATTTATTCGACCTTACACATTCCCAGGGAATTATGGAAGCCAGAATACAAGTTTTATCGCAAGAGTATTGAGTTATGGGATGACGGTGTAGTGGACCCTGTTGTATTGGTTAGTGAGAAGATACCCATTGACAGTATAGCAATATTGGGTGCCGTCAGACCACTACGAGATTTAGGAATGCTAGGAAAAAATCAAAGCAAAAAGTATAGATACTCCAAGACAGTAGGAGAAAAACACATGACTCCAGAAGAAATGTTAAAAAGTTGTGTCGAAGCAATTCAGGCTTTACCTGAGATGGCTTACCTTCGCGAGTTGGTTGAACAACACAAAAAGGAAAGTTATGAAAAGGATGGCGTGGATGGTGAACACGATAAAGAACACGTTGATGTTTACGAGAAAGATGAAACGGAACATGAACGTGAAGATGAAAAAGATGAACTAAAGGATGGCGAACGTCATGACCCTAAAGAGGAGGAAGAATTGTCGCCAGCAAAGTTACGCTACCAGTACGACCAATCGCTTCGTCGTTACTCCAAATTAGCTGAAGAACACAAGACTCTTAAATCCCAAGTTGCAACTCTTGAACGTAAGGAACGCATTGCCGACCGACGTGCAGATTTGCTTGGACTTGAACAAGAGGGCATTGTTTTTGAACTCGCGGAAGAACTTGAAACGGTTGCCGACCTGGATGCGAAAAATTATACAAAGCATGTTGAAAAAATGCGTAAGCGTTATTCTCGCGCACCAATTGGTGTTCATATTGTTCCAGCAGAAAGAAAAGACGCTGAGACCCAAGATAACCCTTATGACTTAATGCTTAAGACTTATGAAAAAGTGAACAGTAAGGGAGGTAAATAATGGCTCGTGCAAATTTTCAAGCTGGTGGAACAATCAACACCAGCGTCTTCGTAACACCTTCCACAAGTGTTGACAACACAGTTAATCAATCGGTGAGCGGCGACCAACCAATTGGCGTTAGCTCACAATATTCTAAACTCGCCCCAATTCCGGGTGCTACTTCCGAAGCGGCTGACGTTAATGACCCTATTATGGTTTATACGCCTAATGAGGTTACACTATTAAATGCTACGTCCGCAGGATGGACTGCTGGAGATTGGTTGAAGCCAGATTTAAATGGTAATGGTGTAACAGCAACCTCTGGCGATTTTTATGGTGCTAGGGCGTTAACCACTATGACAGGCTTAGGTTTAGGTCGTGTATTGGTTGTAATAGGTAAAAGATAAGGAGCTAGATGGCCAATAATTATACTTTCCCAGGAAATGTTAATACTTATGTACCGACCTTAACTGAAGGTCTGATTATCGAGTACAGTCGTAATCCCGATTCGTTCCCGATAGCGCAATATATTGATTATCGTCCAGTCGATAAAATGAAGGGCTACTATGTCCGCATGAAAAACGACCAGCAGAATCGTTTTATCAATTCTCAGGACGCAATTTGGCCTGATGGTAATCCAGCCCCAGACTTACTTTATGGTAATGATCCATTCGAGTTCCCACAATATTCTTGTACTCGTAGAGCTTACACGAAAAAGATAGGGTATTTGAGCGTAGAGCAGGGCAGTTGGGACGTACTCGACCAGGCGGCACGATTGTTAGCTATGGATGCTATGACATTCCGTAGTCGTCGTGTTCACACTACGATTACTACCACTGGCAACTACACTGCTGGCAATAACCTGGCTGCTGTTGCTACTGGCGGTGCAACTTGGGCTAACGCTACTAGCACCACTCCATCTATCCGCAAGACGCTGATGGCCGCTGCAATTCAAATTCAATTAAACACTTTGGGAAGTGTTAAATTGAAGGATTTGTGTGTTGTAATAAATCCCAACAATGCTAAAGTAATCGCGACCAGTCAAGAATTTATTGACTTCTTGAAACAAAGTCCAACTTCGCTGGCTGTGTGGATGGGCACCGAACAATTCGTGAAGTATAACATTCCTCCTGAATTATTCGGATTGAACGTAACAGTAGATGATACAGTTTATCAGAATAGTCAGCCATCTTTGACGAACACTCCTACTGAGGTGTTCTCCTTCCCTGATAATGTGGCAGTTGTGATGACTAAGAAACGAGCTATTGCACCAGCCGCAGGACCAGCGTTCTCCTCTTACAATGCTTTCGTACATGAAGATTTAAGTACCTTCGTGTTTAACAATCCAAAGGATAGATTGTACGACTTGCAGGTTGTGGAGAATGTTGATACGGAGACTTACTTTGCTCCTGAAAGTGCTTGCTATATTGCGACCAACAGCTAAAACAAATTACACTATTCAAAGACCCTTCAGGATTAATTTTCTGAAGGGTTTTTGTTTTACTTGACTAAATATTACATGCCATACTTAACGAATGCTCAATTTTTGATGTCTTATGATGCCCGTTCTACAGGTGATTTGGTTAACGACGCTGGGATACGTGCAACTCCCAATCAGTTATTGAATGACCCTGTGTTGAATGAGATGATATCGCAGGCGTCTGGTGGCATCAATCAGGCGGCGTTGATTGGTGGTCGTTACACAGTGGCGCAACTACAGGCACTTACAGGTGACGATGCAGCAATTTTAAGGAGATACACGGCGAAATTAGCTTTTGTTTATTTGTGTAATCGTCGTGGCATTTATCCTAAAGAGTTTACCAGGGCTGAAGAAGAATCTAATAAGTTTTTGGACCAGTTAAGGTTGGGTACGTTAATTTTCAATGTGGCAGGAGATGTAGCCGATGGTAATGCGACTATTAATTTTCCGTCAATGGCTGCGTATCGTGGTATCAATCAGTTACGAGATGCTTGTTCACGTGCCTTTGTGACCCGCCGCATTCAGCAGGTCGAAAGCAATTAACATGATAGGGACGTGCGAGTATGAGTACAACGACGAGGCTGAAGAACTTCGTCGTTGCCTAATTTTAGAAATTGTTATGATGATACAGCTTTAAAAATTCATTCCAGGTCGAAAGCAATTAATTTCACGGTGAAGAAGCGGTCGGGCAATAGCTCATAATCAATTACGTTTTTTTGTAATTCTTGCAGGTATAATATTATTGCCTCCTCAATAGCTTCTCGAAAATCCGAAATTAATTCCTCAGTTGCAGCATTCACTGCGACAGTAGTTTCCCTGTTTACATTATAATTTGTATCCCAATCAATTGCTTTCTCAGTTGCCCAAAAAGATGCTTTCAAAGTTCTATATCCTAGTGTCATAATTCTTCGTAGCAATCATTCGTAATTATTTCTATTCCTTATTCATCATAATCACCTACTATTTCTTCAAGGTCACGCAAAATAGGTGAATCGTCGTAATGTTCTTCAATTACCTTTTTTAATTCTTCCACCAAATTTTCTTTGGTCTTTACGGGCACATTTTCCTTTTCTTTAAAAGCATTTTTCAGTTCTACTACGGCTTCCTGTATCATTCGGTCAAACCAGGAGTTCATCGGGTCGTGAGTTAGTTGTTTAACGATATTGTATTGTTTATTGCCCGTATACACCGCAATTCTCAATTCATTACCTGGCATTCGGTAATCCAAAGGACTATACTGATTATCACAAACCTCTACTCTAATCCACATAAATTGTATCCTCAATTATAGATTGTATTATCAATTGCTTCCTCAGTGGCATCTAAAGTTGCATGATTAGTTGGACTATTAATTACTTCCCAGGTTGCATCCAAAGTTGCGTTCAAAGCCTCTGATACAGTTGCTTTCCAAGTTGCATCCATTATCGCTTCCAAAGTTGCATCTTCGGTTACACCACTAATTGCATCCTCAATTGCATATTGTATTATCAATTGCCCCCTCAATAGCACTATTGGTTGGATTCACAGTTGCTTCCCAGGTTATACTCACAGTTGCTTTCAAAGTTGCATTCTCAGTTTCTTTCAAGGTTGCATCCTCAGTTGCATTCAAAGTTGCTACCCACGCTAAGTAATAATTTCCAGTCTCTATTGCAGTTGCATAATAATTTGGATGCTCAACTAACATTTGCATTAAACGCCCCAATAAGAACACAACCACCAATTAGGATATTCATGAGGTTTTTCAATATTAAGCTCTTTCATGAATTTGTCAAGTCGCCAATCTTCATTTTCAATAACAAAATTTTCAGGATGCAAAACTATGGGATACCCTCTCACAGCCCTCCAATGTTTCTTTTTTAAATAAACGTAAGGTATCGCATATGAACCAGAACAATGATAGCCAACATCGCAACCAAATTCTTCTTCGATTTGTTTTTGTAGATTATGCCATGCGTCTATTTCAGTCCCATGCTCACTAATCCACTTTTCTCGCAATGGAACGCTCTCAGCCCAACTTAACTGCGAATAATCTGGATACGATTGCCAAGGATTCTGGTGCCCTCGCTTTTCGAGAATTATAGTCGTCCATTCTTCATCGCCAAACAATTTAAGCTCATCACTCCAAATATAACCGTAAAAAACAGTAGCATCTGTTGACGTGGACATTACACGCACCTTTTCAATTCAAAGTTTTCATTTTTGCCTCGTTCTCTCCTAAATACTAATAGTTTTTGCGATAAAAGCAAGAGGAGAGGCATGAGTTTAATTTTTCATGTGAACGGTGAAGCCAGTATAATGTCAGGTTCTGGGGCTGGCAACGCATTAGAAGAAGCTGGCGTTTCTGTTGATGGCGTAGAAGTCGAAATTAATACAAAATATCGTGAAGTATTCGTTGATACAAATGGTCCGTTAATTCCCGGCGATGTACAATATTTCATCCAGGATGCAATTATTCAAGCTGATTTGATATGGTTTGACTGGGTAGTTCTTAATAAGTGGCTTATTGGCGCTCCTGGACTTAACGTGCCTCTGGGTACACAAGCTGCGGCTGGCAGTTTACTTGTACAACAAGGATTAACGAAGCGCCTCGTTGTAAGAGCTACTCCTCAAGGCTTAGCAGGTACAGCGGGTCTTACAGGTCAAGAAAGTTGTTGGAACTTCCTTAACTGTTACTTACTTGAACCTGCCGCAATTAAGGTTGGAACTGTTTGTAATCCTCTTAGACTGCGTTGGCGTGCTATTCCAGGCTTCCAACCATCTAGCACATTTGGCCTTCAATTGTGGAACCAATCGTGTGTCTGATGTTAAAATAGTCAGTGTTAAAACCCCTCTTCATGAGGGGTTTTTTATTTTACGGCACTATAATATTATTATGGAAGAGACAAAAAAATTAGAACGTCACATTTATCGTATCACTATTGGTGCCAAAGAGTATCGTAAAGACCCGATGAGATTACACGCTAAAATAAAAACGTGTTATCCCGAAGGTTTTCAATTACAAGCTGATGTTAAGCTAATGTCTAGTGCTTTAACTGCCAATAAGCCAGAAGCTTTGGAAGCAGCAACCCGCATTTGTAAATATGCCAAAGAGGTTTTTGGTTTTAAAGATATTGAAGACTCTGAAGATGGTGTCACAGACGCTGAGGCAATGTTACAATTATTCCACTTCACGAAATGGCTAAATGAGGTGCAGCAAGATTTTTTTACTGGTCCGAAACCGCTAACACCTACGGAATCGCCGCCATCCAGCCCATAATTGACGAAGAAGGATATCGAGCAATTGTTGGATTGTGCTTAAATCAGCATCGCTTCTTTTTTAAAGATTGTTTGTCGATTACTTTGGGTATTGGTGCTGCTTTTTCGGGCAAAGTACCGCCTGAGTGGTTTCAAGCAATTATGGCAGATAAAGACAAAGCTGAAGATGTGTCTAATAAGGTTCGTCAAGCGAGAGAAAGTAAAGGCGATAAGGCAGTCCGCAGGGCTGTTGAGCCATTATTTTAAAACCACCACTAAATACAATAATGCCAAATTATTCGACTATTACGATTGCTGATTTACACGAAGTCCTTGAAAAGATTGAGGGACATTTATCGAAGCAGGAACAAATCCAGCAACGTGGTGGTACTGGTCGTGGTCCTACTGACCCTTTTAGGGCGTTTAACCAGTTAAATAGCAATTTACAGAGATTAGCACGTGGTGATTTTCGTGTTTTGAGCGATTTGCCACGTTATTTGGTGGATTTGTCACGTTCTTTTGCTTCTAACATACCGCATATCGTAGAGGGTGTTTCTTCATTAGGCAATCTTCTTAACTTTTTGGGTTCCTTAATTCGTGGTGCTGGGCTTGTTGGTGATATCGCTAATATTAAAGCAATTTACGATATACCAAAATTAGCCAAGCTTGGACTACCCACTAACAAAAGCGTCGATGCGTTTATTGATGTTTTTGGCAAAGAGTTTGGAACATATATGGGCATGGGTGACCAAGATGCTACCCTTATAGCAGCCAATAGTTTCTTACTTGAAGTTTTCAATACTTTTGGCGCAAAGGGATTGAAAAGGTTTCTTGACACTGCGAAGGAAGCTGACGAAGCTTTGCAAATGCCAGCAGGGTCCATCCCCGTTGAGGAGATGTTTGATTCTGCGGGCAATCTTTTAAAAATAACTCCTTCAGGTAAACTTGAACCAGTTAAGGAGATATTTGAATCCGTGATTGAAGATGCATTCGCGGACATGGACAGTTCAGACATAATTCATGCTTTTGAAGATGCTCTTGCTCAAAGAAATTTGCCCGACTGGATGATACCCGAAACGGTAGAACCTTTCATACCGCTTTTAGAGCATCGAGCTTTGCCTTTGGGTCCGTTTCAAAATGTAGCTGGTCCATTTTATTCTGACAAACAACAGGAAGCGTTAGCCAATTTATTATTTCAACAAGACCAAGCCACTCCTACGACCCAACAACAACAGGAAGCGTTAGCCAATTTACTATTTCAGCAGGATGAAAAGGATGCTCGTAATAATAATACCGCTGCACTGGCTAACAAGTTGTTTAATCAGGATTTAGCCAATGACTTGTTTAATGCTGATTTGGCTAATGATTTATTTAACGCTGATATGGCTGGTGAAGCAGCAGGAGGAGCAGGTGCAGCAGGTGAAGCAGCAGCAGCAGGTGGAGGATTCCTCTCAACTTTGGGTGAATTTCTAGCCATCCCAGGGGTAGGTGAGGTTCTTGCAGTGGTAGCCGCTGTAGCAACCGCTGGTGGGCTATTGTTGGGACTGCCAGTTATTATCAAGGATTTTGGCGAAGCCCTGTTAGATTATCAGAAGAAATTTTCTGAATATTCTGGGGAACTGTTCGAGGTTTTTGCAAAATTTGAAGTATTTAATATTCGAGAATCCATCAAATTAGGAGGAGCATTAGCACCTAGTGCAGGTAAATTAGAAGCATCGCTAGAACGCTTAATTACAACACTCAATCCTTATTTAGCTGGTATTTTAACAGTGGTCAACGAAATTGCCTCATTCGCTGCTGATGCTATTACGGAGTTAATTAGATTCCTCGAAAACCAACTTGCACCGATTATTAAGGCAATATCTGGTGGTACGATTGATATTCTAGCATTACTAGAGGACTTCAGGAACGGCGCAGGCGACCAGAAGATGACCGAATATCTTGACCGTGTTGAAGACGGTTACAACAAGCGTGTCAAGGACGGCCGTCAGGGCTATCAGGTTCCATCGGGCAGTTTCTTCCCTACTCCTGTGTTACCTTAATCAGGTTTGCATCTTCAGTCGCATCCCAAGTTGCAATTTCAATTGCATCCTTAGTTGATTCCCTGGTTGCACGTATAATTGCATTATAAGTAAAATACCAAATTGCATCTTCAGTTGCTTCTATTACATTCCCAATTGCATTCTCGATTGCATATTCAGTTGCATTCGTTGCTCTCACAATTGCTTTTGCGGTCATCATGTTACCTTCCTTAATCAAGTTTGGCTCTTTTCCATCCTTTGCCCGCATTATAGCGAATATCTGGGATTGGATAGACCAACGGGATATCTTCTTCAACTGGACGAAAACCAGGAGGCAAGGGAGGTGGCTTCTTGTAGGAACGACGAGGCAAAGGAGGCGGCTTCTTGTACGGACGACTAGGTTCTGATTCTGGTTCTAGTTGGTACTTTTCTTCTAGGTTTGACTTTACATCATTAATATAATTATTGAGCATTATAATACTACAAATTTTGCACACGAGACTAGTTAAAAAGAAAAAATGCATTTTTGTTCCCCTTTCGCTCAGTAAGGCTTGGGCAAAAATTGACAAACTACACATTCGTTGACAAAATACACAACTTTTTACTTATTTTAAAAATAGATACTCTAAAGGAGAATATATGGCTTTAGTTGCTTCTCAAAGTGGTGATTTATTACTTTTAAAATATCTCTTGAGCTTTCAAACCAATGTGAACGCTAATCAAGAAATGCATTTGTATAATAATAACCACACACCTACGTCCAATGACGTTTTAACCAATTTTACCGAATCCATAGCATCTAACTATACGGGTGTAATGTTAGTTGGTGCTGCTTGGACATGTACGACCGCTGGTGCTGCTGGTGCTACGGCTTCCTATGCTCAGCAGGCTTTCAACTTCTCGGCGGCTGACACCATCTACGGATATTTCGTGACTTCGCCGAACAAGGGAACGTTACTGTGGGCGGAACTCTTCGTAGGTGGACCTTTCACCCTTCCATCTTCTGGAGGCTCAATCCAGGTGACCCCGAAGCTCAGCTTGACCTAATTATAGCAAGAAAAAGGACCGCATCAAGGAGCTTGGGCAATACCTTTGATAATTGGTGGTGCCTGAGCTTGTGCGGCAGAAGTAAGCCCCTTGACGAACTTGCTGGGGATAAGCTCACTCTGACCCAAAGTCTGTGTCGTGTAGGGGATGATGCCACCGAACAGTTTGACGAGGCTTGTATCACCGATTGCATATTCGTAAATGCCTCTAACACGAAAACAAGGCGTGGAATGGTCAGCCTCATAATCAGCACTTGTCCCAATTATTTTGGCGTGACATAAAGTTTCATTTGTGTCGCCAGAATTTGGGTCAGGCATGGTTGGAAGGTCATCACATTTTTCAGCCGTCCAATTTACTATTTTTCGCATGGTCGGATTGCCCAATACAGCGATAGACGATTTGGTACTAGAGGAAGAACCTTGTGGCATTTGCGCAATATGGAAATCCCATGTGTAATCAATGTCCATAGTATAATCTGTCCACCAACCTTTAATAAATTCCGCTGCCTTATAATTGCTGGCAGTATTAGGCATAATTTGCTTGACGACGGTAATAGAACTCGTAATAGGCGGTGCTTGTGGCTGATTGTTATTCCCAGGTGACGGTATAATGGTAGTTCCATTAATTGGTGGCGCATCTTTGGGCGTATTTTTAGATGGATTTCTAATCTCTTGATAAACTGGACTTGCGGTTAAACATGGGTCATTTATTACACTTGCCAATAATATTAGCCCAGCTGTACCACGTTCGCCAGGGTCTGGAACCGTCAATTGTCCATTGGGAATAGCAATATAAGGAACCGACATATTATCCCATAAATTTCCTGCTACTTTTTTATTAAAGACTTTTATGGACATTTCAACATAATTCTCATTGATTTTGTCCTTGAAAGTGCCGTCACGAATAATTTTGCCAGCAGCTTTAAGTGTAGGCGAATTTCCCCTTAATCTTTGTAATATTACGGTAATAGCCATTTGTGCTAAAGCCGATTTTTGTTGATTTTTGCTTGACCAGGCTCTCACAGTGGCTTCCTCGAAAAAAATCACGCCTTTGTTCGTTGTTATTTTGTAATCACCATCAAACTTAGTTGCTGGCGGGAGTGGCATTGCATATTGTTCTCTATCTTCAATATTATAATCAATTCTTAAACCATCAGAAGCCAGTGCATAATCGCTTTTAGTTCTTAAAAATCCTGTCTTTAGAGGGCAACTTGCGGTAATAAAGTTACGCCAAATATCTGCTCCTCTGGCTGTAAAAGCGTCAGCGCGGAATTGCATCGTGCCTTTACGGGTATAAGTCGTGTAAAAATTTTCATCTATGGAGACACTATCTGCCCAACGATTGCTGGTAATAGGATTGGGCGTATCACCTGTATTTAATTCATTTTGGCAACATTCGTAAAGCCAAGTTGTAATTGAAAAATGAACAATCCAGGTGTCAGGTTGCATTTGTATAGCGGAAAAATCACCTGGTTCAGGACCATAATTAGCATCGACCGTCGCATCTTCAGGTCTACCTATCACGTCATTAGCGGCTTGAGGAGATTCCAGGATAGTTAAATCATTAGCATAAACAGGGTCTACTTCCTTGATAATTAGTTTTTGGCGTTTTTTGCTAAGACATGAACGTATATTAACGAAACAATCCCCAGGTCCACCAATAAGCAAAGGCACATTTTGTCGTGTGCTGGCTCTATTAACGATAGGTTCTAGAACGTGATTCCATACCGCTTCTATTTCGATATCATAGCGTGTCCATTTATACTCTATCCCATCATCAGTGTACTCTGGCGTTTGTCGGAAGGTCAGAGTTTTAATATCTGTAAAAGCAATTCCAGCGTATTCTAATAGGTAAATTTTAGTCTCCTTTTATAACCTTATTTAGGGACTGGCACATTACTTTTGCCGTTATCGTAGATAGGGTAAAGGTGAATAGCATCCCTTATTCTTTGAGTACATTCTAAAATAAGGTCAGCGACCCAATTTTTAGGTAATATCTTTCGGTAAACTAATATTGGCTTTTTATTGCTCATGATATATTTAACTAATTACTCTTCTAAATATTACACTATGGCAATACCATTTACAGGCAGTACGAGTGCCTTTTTTAATCGAGTTGGATTTATTGGTCAGGTAATAGCTGACCACACCGCATATAAAAATGTCACTTTGCAAAACGACATTAATACGTTGTTAACAGGTTTTATTAACGGCACTATCGACGAAAACATCATTGACGGCATTGGTCCACAGTTAACCGCCGAACAACAGAATGATGCTTTTTTACAATTTTTGCAGATTATAGCTCAAAATATTGCCAATACGATGGTTACACAAGATAATCCCCAATTATCTTATACTAATGTTATTTTGTCAATTAATCAAATATTACAACAAATACAGCAAAGAGGACTTACAGTACGACCTTGTTCTGTAACCACTTCAACTTCTCCTGGACCAAATAACGCAGGAAATGGTGTGGTTGTAGCGACTCCTTATCGTAGTGATGGGCTTATCCAACAAAATGCTTACCAAGAACACCTCACTGTAGCCTGCACCACAGATAGCGTTTCTGGTGCTATTTTAGGTGCTGAACAATTTACCAGTACAGGAGTTCAACAAGAACCAGATTTACTAGCTTATGATTTTCCTCAAGGTTCTGGTTCGACTATTAATTTAACTGCAATTCCACCGACGAATGATACGAATGGTAATGTTTTGACTAATTCCGATTTTGAAAATTGGATTAGTAACGTGCCTAATAATTGGGCTATTACTGTTGGTTTAGCTGGCACACAAATTAAAAAAGGTACTCAAAGTTATTCGGGTTCATTTTCTTTACAATTTGCTGGGGATGGTGCGACCTTAGCAGCGATTGAACAGACTTTTAATAGTTCGGCTGGTACTTTGGGCGTTCTTAATTTCCAATCCCTTTATGCTTTTAATTGCTGGATAAAGATGGATGTAACTCCGTCCAATGGTCAATTAGAAGTAGCTTTAGTGGACCAAAATGATGTTATTGTTAAGGACCAGCAAGGAAATAATAATGTTTATACGGTCAATTTAAACACGATTGGCCCGAGTTGGACACCTTTCAGCGGTGCTTTCAGAACTCCATATGTCCTGCCAACTAATTTAAAAATTCGTATTAGGCAGAGTATCGCTATAGACAATAATAAGAACTTATATGTTGACCATTTAGCTTTGGGGCAGATGGTTCAACAATATGCAGTAGGACCATCTTTAGCTGTGTTTTCGGGTTCAAGTGCTTTTTATGTTCCTGATTATTTTACGGTTAATGTGCAAAATGGTCGTGGTACTTCGGGTACTCTCTCGACGTGGCAAACATTACTTTATCGCCTATATCAAAGGGACGATTTAATTTTCCCTTATGCTGCAAGTGCTGGAAGTGAAAATGTGTCTGATTCATTAATTTAAGGAAAGTATGGCTCTACCTGTTAGTACGTGGATTGACCAGTTATTATTACTTGTTAAACAGCAAATAATTGATAATGCGAATCAATTTGATGATAATACTGTTATGATTTCGGTAAATCCAAACTTTCTTCAAAAGCCGCCCTCTGACCAATGGATTTTTCTGACTCCGACGCGCATTCAAGTTGACCAGCGTTTTGTGGCTGGTGGCGGCAATGATGCTTTATATTTGCGAGGTGGCTTTATTCTGACTTTATGGTCTAGATTATATTTAGATACTTCAAATTCTGATGAACAATATTTAACAGACCAATCGTTAGGTGTTATTGCTACTGTAAAGCAAATTATTTATGCGTTACAATTATTTCAGCCCAAGGATTCAGCGGGTAATATGTTAATTGTTGAACCAATGAGGTCTGATTGGATAGAATTTGATAATAGAGATTTTGAAGGAGTGGGTTATGGATTGACCAGATTAGGATATTCTTTGAATTGGTTTATTACAGGTGTTCCAGTCAATTATTAATGAATTTTTCTTTTTTTAGGTTCACCACAGCAATTTTCGGCAGGATTGGGGCGTGTAAGCGGTCTTTTAGGCAATTCTTCTAGCCACTTTTTCCGCACCGTTTCCCCTATTTCGCCCTTTAATTTGCTAAGAAAAAAATCATGACCTAATAAAGAACGGCGAAAATGAGGACACCATATCGTTTGACCAGCACAATCACACCCATTTTGTAATAAGTCGCTTTCCATATACTCTTATACTAGTAATAAATACAGGTATTATGTCATTATTTGAGTTATCTTGGAACGGCGTTATTTTGTGTTTGGATACTCCTGAAGCAAGGGCATGGCAGAATAATTACATACCTTTGCCTTCGACACATATCACCAATCCACCTACAGTTAATAAAACAAATTTATTGGGATTAACGACACCTATAAAACAAACAGAACGAAATCCTGTACGTGTGGGTGAAATTACGTATCCTACAGGCGCTTCACGTTGGATGGAATTAAACTTATTAATTACTGAAACGGAGAAGAATCAATTAACGGTTGGTGGGATTGGTACGCTTAGGTTATTACAGGATGGCGGTTCCATTATAATTCAGGATGTTTATTTAATTTCTTTACGACCTTTAAGTCCTTTTACGCCAGCACTATATTTAGCTACCTTTGTTGATGACCGTTATTTTTTCCAGTATTCAAATGCTAATAATCTGACCATTACCGAAACTTCGGACTGGACAACCTTAATTAATAATTTAGCAGGTATCTTAAACATTGCGATTAATTTCGTGTCACCCATTGAAGCAGTATATGCTCAACCTCATCCTCAAAGTGATTTAACATCTCGTTTTGAAAATGTGGCTTTTTTGCTTGATGCGTGTTTGATGAATGTGGGTCGGGTGTTAGTTCGTAATTTGGATGGTTCTTATACTGCGCAACGACCTGAAGAAGCTAATGCCACAGTTACAGCAAATCTGGCGGCATCAGGGACTCCATTAGCTGGCGGTAACGGACTTCTAGCAATTTTGCCGAAACAAGTGACCGTATCTTTTCCTCAGCGTAATATTTCTGATGGTACGTATGTGAATCCACAAGATGGAGAGAAGAATAATCCTCATCATGTGCCTTATTTGCGTTCTCAAGGTGATTGTTCGTCAATAACTGTGCCTTTGGCTGGTGGAGTCGCTGGCACAAAAACGATGCATACGACTGCCGAAGCTTGGGTAGCTGGTATCGTGCAAAATCAAGGATTGGTTTCTGCATTAGCTCAGCAGTTGGCAACAGATTATTTTGGTTGGGCATCAGATACTTTAGATGTTGTTTATTCATTTTATTTATGGTCTCCTGAAGGACAGCACGATATTTGTTGGTATTGGTCAGAGGGTCGCTGTAATACACGAGTGATGCGCTCGCCCTATAATGCAGGTTTTGAAGAGTTTATGCATCACTTTCTTGCACCGCCAGTATCGTCATCGTCGGCGTCAAGTAGTAGTAGTTCGTCGGCGTCAGCTTCTTCGGCATCGGCTGCGCCGGGTAATGGTGCTGTGGTGGTGCAACAAACGACCTGTCTGCCAAATGCGGGATTACAGGTTAACAGGGTTACTCTTACTGGATTTGTAATTGTTAATGGCGTGCAGGTGCCGGTGAACTTTAACACAACGCCTTTTGATTAATATAATAATGATATATCCTGATTGCCCTTGTTGCGCGACTTCAAGTAGCTCCAGTAGCTCTCAAAGCTCAGCCTCCGTATCCAGTGCGTCCAGTGCGCAGTCAGGGTCTCAACAATCAGGGTCTCAACAATCTGGTGGTTCACAACAGTCTCAGCAATCGCAACAATCTGGTGGTTCACAACAATCTGGTGGTTCTCAACAATCTGGTGGGTCACAACAATCTGGGTCTCAACAATCCAGTAGCTCAGCAAGTGGTGGTAGTGGTGGCGGCAGTGGTGGACCTACTCCTCCACCACCTCCAGGACAGCGCAAATATTACTGTTTACAAGTGCCAGTTTCCTCAAGTAGTAGTAGTTCAAGTAGTGCTAGTGCAAGTGGTGCAAGTGTAAGTAGCTCAAGTAGTGCGCAACAATTAATCCATACGCAATGTTGTTCCAATGGGTTGCCGACTACACTACATGTTTCAATTACAAATAAAACTGGTGCTTGTACCTGTTTACCTGATAGTTTAGCGTTAATTTGGGCTGGTGGAACGACTTGGAATAATCCAAATGACTCTTGCGCTTCGCCACAATTTGTTTTAATCTGTCAGCAAGTCGGCGTATGGCAACTGACTGTACCAACGGGAATCCCCGCCAATCCCTCTACGCACACTTGTAATCCCTTTTTATTAGTTTTTAATGGTTTCCCGTTTCCGTCTTATTGTTTAGGCGGTACGGCAACCATAACTATAACGGAGTAATATGACACAACAATGTTTTTTCCTCACAGTTGACGAATTAAGCGCATTTTTAGCAGCAGGTTATACTTTAGTTTCAGGAGGCTATGATAATGAAAAAGAGTGCCAGCTAAATTGTGGTCAGTTTGTTGAAGGAAGTAGTTCTAGTTCGTTAAGTTCTTCTTCTGGTAGTCAAGGCGGCGTAAGTTGTTCAATTTGCCCTGGAGTGCTAATACCATTTAGTTTAACCTGCAATATTCTAGCAGGTGCAATTGATGTTTCAGTTACTTTAACCTTTGACGGCGTTAATGCTTGGAAAACTTGTCAAACTGTAGGAACTTGTGCTTGTGGTGGAATTGGGCGTTTTGGTGGCAATGTTTTATTTACCGTCTCTTTAACTTGCGATGCTCAGGTTGGTGCATGGAGGCTTAATATTGCAAATAACGTGTCCAATTATTTTCCAGTCCAACCTATACAGTGTAATCCCTTGTCGATGACCTTTAATAATGTGGACCTAACTGGGTGCAATGGTGGTGTTGGCACTGTGGGTATCGTCGCAGGTTAACTATTATATTATTATGCCACGACCTTGTAATCACCCAGACGTTTTAGTACCGGGTCAACCTTACGTAGAAGGGGAGTGTCGCATTTGTTGGCTTTGGTTTAACGACGACCGATATTACAAACTTTGGGAAGGACAACCACGACCTGCTGATAATACTGTTGTTGAGCCAAAAAAAGGTTGTGGTTGTGGAGGCGGCAATAGGAAGGTAAAATGAAATTTGACCGTATTGTATGCATCAATTTATTGCGCAGACCTGATAGATGGCGCGAGTTTAATGACGAAATTAAAAAAACAGATTTTGAAAATATAAAACGCTTTAACGCCTACGACCACAATAAGCTGGGCTGTCCTGAATGGTTTACAGAGGGAGGACCGGCTGCGTGTTGCGCTCGTTCTCATTGTACAGTCCTCGCTGAAGCATTAAACGATGACGTGCAGAACATTTTAGTATTCGAGGACGATGCATGTTTTAGAAGCAATTTTAGAGTGAAGTATGCTGAATTTTTGGAAAATTTGCCAGAAGATGCGGATGGCGTTCGTTTCGATGGTGTTTGTTTAGGCGGTCAGCATATTTCAGCACCAGTAAGAATCAATAAGCATGTCGTGCGTTGTACTAATACGCAGCGTACTCACAGTTACTCGGCCAATAGAGCTTATATGAAGGCACTGTTGGATTTGTGGCAAAGGGTGGATAGTCATTGTGATTGGCATGTGGGTGAGGTTCAAAAAAAATTCAAGATTTATGCTCCTGACCCTTTTTTGTGTGGTCAATCCCATTCTCTCTCAAACATCAATTATCGTACCAATCCTAAAAAGTTTTTCTGTCCTCCTAATGGCGATGAAACAATTTTGGTTTTAAAATGTAGTCAAGAAGAAATTAACGAACTAAGAGAAAGTTACAATGTCCATTTGGGATACACATTAAATTCACAGGGCATTGACGCAGGCTTGGTAGATTCTTTCAATGACAAAATTAAATTAACAAAATGGATTGGTGATTTAATGTGGGAAGTAGCAAGTGAGGAAGAATGGACTTTGGGTCTTTATCATCCTGAGTTAGAGACGCAATTAGTAAAAGAATGTTGGACTGGACCTGTTCTTGAAATTACATCCTTGCCCCAAGCCGTAGATGCTTTATTACGAATCCACGATTATTCTCTCAAGCCTAAACACTTCGTAATTATGGTTGAAGATAAAAAAGTGTTTGATGCGGTAAAAGATAAAGTTCATATTGGTAATTGGATAGACCCTATTACAGGACTCGATAATGGTTTAAGGCTGTATACTATGGGAGATGCAAATTGGCGATTAAGTAATATTATACACACGTTAGAATATGAAGCAGTCGCAAAAAAACAAAAAGCATGTCTGTATCATCCTCAGTTAGTTTTTGACGAAGTGCGAAATAGTACAGATTACGATGTGAAATTGTGTCATACGGTGGAAGAAGTGGAAGACTTATTAAAGCCTCCAGTAGCTTCGTAATCGTAGTGAATTACAAAGTTTGGTTTCGCGTACTCACCAAATATTTTACAAGCTTCTCGGTCATAACAAATAGCTGCATCGGATTCTTTTTCAAAACGTCCAAGATAATGTTTTTTCTTATTGTGCTTTATTTGCGCCTGCCATTTATTTTTGTTTTTGCTCACACCTTTATATTTAGAAGTACAATTTGGGCTTTTGTTTCGATTGGCATTATTTTGGCTTTGGGTGGCAGGTCGTAAATTCGTACTGAGATTATTGAGTCCATCACCATCTACATGGTCAGCCCCCTTTCCTCGCAATAACGAATGTAAGTAAATGATTTTGCCATCCATTGTGGTGGCGGCGTAAAAATTTAAATAATATTGTCCACGATAATGTACTCTTCTGGCATACCAGTTATAATTTCCAACGTTGAAATTGTTATAATCTTCTAAATCTAATTTTGCGAATAATCCTCTACTTAGCGGCACATACACAATCCCATCCTCAATCACGGTTTCAAAGCGGTTCTTTTTAAGCTTATTTCCCATACTATAATAAAGTAATGGACACAGATTTTTCATTAATTCTGGCTAGTCGCGAAAGAATCCCACTATTGCGACAGTTTTTACAATCCGTACAAGATACGACTTCTGTTTTATCTCGTCTTGAATGCTTTATCGCTATAGATTTCGACGATAATAGTACAGTTTGTGAATCGGGAAAATTAATGCGAGAATATCCCTGGCTACGCTTTTGTTATTTTAACCGACAAACCAACTTTACACATTATTATAACACTATCGCCAGACTTACTAGCGGTTCAATTTTATGGCTCCTAAATGACGATGTAATTCTAACTCGCAAGGGATGGGACACGGAAACGCTCAACCGGCTAGAGGAAATTAAAAAAGAATTTCCTGATGGTGCTGTTGCTCTCGCCGGTAAAGATAATCTCAATGCAGGTTATTTTTGTTTTCCGTGCATGACAAGACCCGCATATTCCGCCGCAGGTTATTTGGTACACGTTGAGAACACAACCAGCTGTCAAGACATTCATCACCACGGTCAATGGAGTTCTGCTGGTCGATTAGTGTATTGTCCGTCATTGGAGGTATTTCACTTTAGTCCTTGTTGCGGTACACGAGGTAATGATGCAGTTCACGATAGGTATAGGGCAATCAGCAGGAATAATGTGAGTAGGGCGTGCATGGAAGGAGAGGGCAACAGAATCAGAAATATATTGGAGACACGTGCAAATAGTTAAATTAACGAATGAACTTGATGGAGATGGCTGGATTGTCAAGAGGGTAGATTGTATTTTGGAGCGGGATGAAGCACTACCTACCTATGAGGGCTTCTACTTAGAGAGGATAAAGAGACACTGGACTGATGAGACCAATCCCAAGGTAGTAGCATTTTTACTTTTTAAAGAATGTATTCATTAGTTCACTGAACAAACGCTTTAAACTTTTTTTGAAAAAACATTTTTATAAAAATGAACGCTCTTGATTCGCAAAAAATCTATGGTATGATTTAAGTGCGACTCAGACGGCGAAAGTAAAAATTCACGAACCCCCCATATAGCTCGTCTGGGTCGCACCGATGACGATACATGCTATATTGGGGGGTTTATTTTTTTAAAGGAGAGGAAAATGGAAGTCACAGACTCGGACTACTATGCCATCTTTGTGGATGAGAATGAAATCGCGAGGTGGGACTGCGAGGGGGAGCTACTCGCCTCGTTTAGGGAGCAACTCAAGATAGCAGCTGAAGAGCGCTATCCCCAAGCCACCATCCATTTTACGTCAGCAGATAAGGTCAGCTACATTGTGGCTGAAAATAATTATGAGCGCTTGGTTGGTTCAGGCGATGATGTAGAGTACGCTCACACGCGCTGGCTACCATACTCGATGTATGAAAACGCCTTTGATGACGCATGAAATTTTCCCAAGCCTGAGGAAGAAAGGAGACCAAAAATGCAAACGAAAATGAAAAAAATCACCCCTTTGGGACAGCAAATCCTGGACACTATTCTTGATGTGGTAGTACGAGATTGCCACATGGGCTTCATCGGCTGGAGTATTGGCGAAACCAAGGATATCACCAGCTACGTAGCGCAAAAACTAAACAAGCCACAACGTTCGATTGATGGCGGACTGACTCACCTGATTGCAAATGGCTATTTTTCTAACAAGCATGAGGTTGATGGCGAAGGTTGGGACGTGCCAGGTCTGCTTGGTCCCAGGCACGAAGCTTGGCTCGCCTATACTCGATGGAATGAACAGCAGGCACTTTTGGATAATAGCGAAGAGAGTCTCGAAAGTTGGGAAGAGTGGGATGGTGTCGATGGCACAACCATTCCGTTTATCTACGATTTGCCTAATTGGGAAGGAGATTAGAAAGAGCCGATGGACGACGATACATGGCACGATACACGGCAGAACGTAGACGACCTTCACTATTCGATGTTTACCGTGGTCAGTGCAGACACAATGCGAGAGATAGACGATGCTACAGTCCACCTATTCTCCGCTGAAAGACTCTGGGATGTGTTTGTCAGTGCGCACGGGTTCTTAGATTTGTAGGAGATTACCATGACCGAACAATTTTTTCAGAATATGCAAGAATTACATCAAAAAGTAATTCAACACACAGCAACAAATGAAGAACAGGCAATTTATCGCCTGTATCTGCGATTTGAAAGAGTAATTTCGCATATGGGTCTTACGGTGGCTCAAGCGGTAACTATGTGCCGTATGCCTCTCCAAGAGCGAAAAGAAAAAATCGACAAACTAGATAATCTAATCGCTGTGGGCGAGCAAATAATTGAAGAGGAGCGAAATGGACGAGAGAACTAACTTGGTCGATGATTTACAATGGGAGAGTGTTAATTCTGCAAGCGGATGGATACGTAGCTGCGCATATGATGACATGTTTGGGGAGTTACTTGTAGAATTCAAGGACGGTGCCATTTGCGTTTATGAAGTTGATAAATCTCATTTTATTAATTTAGTAAACGCTCCATCTGCTGGAACTTATTTACACTCTTCAGGCATTTACAATTTACCGTATTACACGCTTTAAGGAGAAAGGATAAAATCATGGCTCATCCTTCTAATGCTTGATTCTGTAAAAATTTTTGGTATGATAATAGTGCGGTTGGGAAGAAAAATCAAAAACAGACCCCCACGGTCTGACTATCCCAACCGCATTGGATTAGTTCAGATTGGTGGGGGTTCTTTTTTTTTGAAAGAAAAGGAGAAAGAAGTGTCAACGAGAAATGAAGACGAGTGGCAGGAGATTGGCGACCATATGCTCGACCATATGAGCCTGCCTGAGATGATTGAGTGGTGCGCAGATAAGCTAGAGAATAATATGTTCTTTGAAGTGCTGAGCCTCCACTACGCCCTCAACAAGCTGCATCAGGCGCATAATGTCGGTGTATTGCGTGAGGGCGAGATTATGCGCTCTGCCCATCTCGTTATGCGTTGCGAGAGCTTTCGTAGATTCGTGGAAAAACTGTTCCCTGAGATTCCTATTACCTCTCCACAACAAGAAGAAATGTCCACTACGCCTATGTGTTAGTGGGTTTTATTTTTTAAAAGAAAGAAAAAGGAGAATCGAAAATGAAAAAGAAAAGTCTAAGTCAAGCTACCAGAGAGCAGATTATCGAGTCGCTCGCGGAATATTTCAAAGAAAATGTTACTGATACTGTCGATTTCAAAGAAGCGTTCGCCGAGCGTCGCTATGATTTGGAATGTGAAATCATCGACGAGATGACGGAAGAATATTCCGATGGACTCGATGTGGCGACAGATGATGAATTACTCCAGGCGCAGTCCCAACTAAATGTTAAAAAAGAGGCATTAGAAAGTAGCAACGATAAAAAAACCCATCAGGTTTTTACACCTGATGGGTTTTCCCCAACGCACTACTCTTCGTAAGGTCGCGTACTATGCTATAGCATTTCTACGATTACTATAAAGTGCCACAGCTTCACACTCAAACTATGCCCCACACTCAAACTATGCCCCACGCTTGGAAATCTACGCGCTCCATGCTTTCGCGTTTTTTGGCTTAAAACAGCTATCCTAGCCATTACACTGGTCAGCTACTCGTGCTATCATAGCCCTCCATGCTCTCGCCGAACTAATCTATCCTAGCCATTACACTGGTCAGCTACTCGTGCTATCATAGCCCTCCATGCTCTCGCCGAACTAATCTGTCATAGCCATTACATTACTGTCATTGAATAACGTGTCGGTTCTTGTCTATGCGATTTATAAGAGTTAATCTTGTAATAATTTTTTCTTCTTGTTTTTAACTTTGACGAATTTAATTACAGAAAATTGCCCATAATAGCCAGTCGTTCTCCAGCATCCCATACCTATAAAATTTTCACCATATTCCAAAACATCACGTAACAATTCCTCAGTTACACCACCACCATCCATTACCCGCAATGTAAAAGATACCTCCGTTCCCTCTGGTACGAAATCTGACTTCGCTAAGCAGACCCTTGGGAAACCCATTGAATTCGTTAAAAGAGGTCGTTGAATTGTTCCAGCAACTTCAGGCAATCGAATCTTGGGAGGAATTACAGTAACGTAACGATTTATCCGGTCGCGCAAATTTTTTAATCCAGAATGCGATTTTATGGTTCGTGCCGCCTCCTTCAAATATCCTTTTATAGAAAATGCCCAAAGAAAATTGCTGCCGTCCGAATCTTTACTAAATACAGTATATCCCGCTTGACCTTCACCTTCCTTCGGCGAACAAGCTTTTTCCTCATCTCTCTGTTCGTCACTTAAATCTTCTGGTTGCTTACTGGCTATAAAACGGTCGAATAAATCTGGATTACTTGGTTGTGAAGCTAAAAGTGGTGCGTTGTATCTTAAAGTAACATCGTAGAGTGTAATATCTAATGCCATATTTTCCTTTTATAATAAGACTATATAACAGTAAATGAGTGCTTACGATTTAGATTTACAACTTTTCGAGATGGAATGGTGTCGTGTAAATGGCATAGAAACGGTAATGCACTTCGGTAAGTACAAAAACAAATTAATAAGAAATGTGCCGTGGTTCTATCTGCGGAAATGTCTTCTGGAATATAATTTGACTAATTCAACAAGACGTGCTTTGGAATATGAAAGATTAAGAAGAGAGCCAGATGGGATATTAGCTACGGATTTAACGCCTGAATTCAAGTAATTCCCCTAGTTCTTTTCCAGCTTCTGATAACACAATACCACCTTTACAGCACCAACAATAAGTTTTTACAGTTTGAACGATAATCGGGTCATATCTTGTTACCATCTGCTCACCTTTACAAGTAGGACAAAGTTCAGCTAACCCAAGTTCAAGTAATCTCTTCATCAATTTTTGCCTCTAATAATGCTCTAGTTAAATCTTTAATCATTTTGTTCCCAGCAGCTGCCCCATATTCCCATGTTACTCTCTTTAAATGTTCAATAATTTTAGGCGTTAATTCTTGCAAATAAGTGTCGGGATGTTGGCTTTTTTCAGGTAGAGGAAGAACGGTGGCTACTTTGGCTGCACGATTAATATTCCACTGGGCTATCTTTTTTTCTCGAATGGCGTGCTGGGCTGCTTGTAAGTCGTCGCCTGGTATTCCCGCACATTCCCTAATTTCTTTAAGAGATAAGTGACCAGCCATCGAAAAAGGTACATCAAGAAGGACACATTTTCTGGCAGCGGAACGGTAACGATTAAAAGTAGTCAGAGACATTCCCGCTTCGCGGCACAATTTCTGAATGTCTTTTTCTATTTCCGATATGGTGTCCATAAAGTGTGAATCTTTCTTCCACTTGTTCTTGTAATCGTCGCCTAGAGTATCTCTTAAAGTGCTGTCATAAGCTCTAACGAATCTTTTTTGTGCTTGTTTAATGGTCCAGATAGCCTTGCGCCAAAGTTCTCTGGATTGTTCGGAGATTGTATATTTGGTAGCTACGATGGCTGGAGGATTAATTATTTCATTCATAGTAAATGTTCCACTTTTCGTTATTCTTTTTTGTTCTTAAAAAACTCCTTAAACAACCGCACGAAGATGTCCCTTTTCTGATTAATTCACTGGAGATATTGAACACTTTTTGGCAATTATTAAACAAACAAATTGCTTGCCACATTACCAATCCTCTACTGTTGCGGCCCGCCTCCTTGACGATATAAACATAGTTATTTACTATTTGATTTTTGTAATCTCTTTTATTGTGGCTGGGCATGTTATTCAAAGTCAATGTCAAAGACGCTGTATAAGTTCCATCGTGTAGTGTCCACCATCTGTAATATTATAGTGCAAGATTGGGAGTCTATTATTTTTATCAAGGCGGCAAGTAAATCCGTGTCTAATTTATTTGTAGCCATTAAAGTTTCGGTGCTACAGGCATTCATAATTCTACCGCTTCAATAGTATCAATTGGCACTAGCACCTTCATGCCTCTTACAAGATAATCGCAATAGAAAGATTCGTTTAAAATAACTCCTTCTACTACCTCAGTGTCTTCACAAGGTACAAAGCTGACCAGACACCACATATGCTCCATTTCAGGTCCATCTTTAATCATCGGACAACAAGGAAATCCTCGCTTAACAATTTTGCCAAGCCACTTGACGGCACTGCCACCTGATTCCTTCAATTCGTAAGCTTTTTGAACTTTAGCTGTATAATCGTCCATTTTAATTATCCTTTCACCAAAAACACAAGTGCCCTTCAGGAACGCCCTGGAGGGGACTCGTGTCGGAAACCAATATTAAATATGTTACTCCAAGTATTCGTACATAATAGTTGCTAATAATTGATAATTGCCATTACTGTTATTCACTACTGTTTGACAGGATAGTATATTTTGTGTTCTATCATCTTCTAAAGGAAAATAGCCATATATTCTTCCACGTAACAAATCAACAGCTGTTTCAAAATCTTCATCTTCAGCATCAACCAGCCATACTCTTCTTTTATAATATTCCATTTTCTCCTTTCATAATTTTAGCATTTTCTTTAGTTTCAAACAGAGTTAATCTATTGTTTTTCAATTTGTATAGAGCCAATTTTTCCCCGCTTTTATTCCCTTTTTTTCTACAGCGAAGATGAACAAACCATTGGTCTTTGTCGCAGTCATATGTTACAAATGACTTTATTAAAGATGGATTTTTGTAGTCACGTTGTCGCAAAAACCGCCGACGATACGCTTTGATGCTTCTTGCAATTAATTCTTCAGTCATAGAAAATATCTTCACTGCATCAAAGATGGACTCCTCAGTATCGCCAGAAATTGCGTTATTAATTAAACGACATTCCATTTTCTCCTTTCATAATTTTAGCATTTTCTTTAGTTTCAAACAGAGAATTGTTAAGTCATAATTTTCTTGTTTCAAATTTCTATTAGCCATTTCTGATAACATTAATTCATGCTCCAAACGGTCTATTTCTTTTTGGCGTTCGCTTCTAAAACCATAAGCCCTTTCTTCTAGCTCTGCACGTAATCGAGGATAAAGTCTATCTCTATCAGCATCCCATCTTTCTAAAAGAAAAATACAATAATGTGCATCAAGGGCATTAACATTTTTATTTTTGTGTTTTCCAAATGGCATTAGCATAGAAATAGTATACTCTTAGCCTTCTAAATTACAACACGTAACGCTATAATATTTTCGGTATAAAAAAAAGACGGTCGAGAGTAGTGTTTCTCTCGACCGTCCTAAATAAGAGGTAATGGTAACCAGCCACTACCAAACCAGAAATAACCCCGACCAAGGAGTTACATGCACGTAAGTAATTATAGTCTCGAAGAATCATTTTCGCAAGTAGATTTTGAAGTTTTTTCTTTTGAAGAAGATTTTGAACAGGAAGAAAGGGATAATAGAGATTATCTCCAACGTTACATTGAAGATTACATTTTGCCCTTTAAGACATATCCTTATCATCTAAAAACTAAATATGAACTTGGTTTCAATCGCAGCTATCATTGTCTTTTCAAAAAAGAAGCAGGATACATCACGAAAAACACAGGACTGATTCGCCGCCATCTTGGCATGACACCTATTCCTGGTTGGCTTGGACTACTCATTGACGAAAATTCTCTTTATGACCAAAAAATAATTGACCATGACAATTCTTACCCAGCGGGCGGTAAGAGAATTATCAGTATTAAAAAAACCGTTCCAGAGCTTGTAATAGTTTCTCAACCTCTAGAATTCTTTCAAACAGCTAAAAGAGTCTATGATGCATTTCCTGGTTACACATGGCACATTAGCAGTCAATCGCTTGGATTACACATTAGAAAGAAAATACCACTTACCAACGTTCTTAAAACTTATCATGAATTATCCGACCAACTTAAATTAATCAGTCCAAAACTTGAAGCGCATCCTTTTCCTTGTAAAACTCTTAGAGACGAAAAAGGCACGTATGTTGAAGGAGGTAGATGTTTACGCGCTTTTGGTGGACGGGATTACAAAACCATAGCACCTGGTAAAGTTATTAGCGATTGGCGTGAACAACTTGATTTTTGTACCTATGATGCTCAAACACCATCTTTTGATTTTATTGTTAATGCGCTTATTAATGAAAAGCACACAGCATGGAATGAATACAACTGTCCTCATCTCATTAAGCCCTTCCTACATGAAGAAGAAGAAATTTATGATTGGTTAGATAAAGGTTGTCCCCCGGACATACCTGTATCTGTTTCAGTTTGCCTAACTATTAAGCAGTCAGAGCCAAAATCTGAGCAATTAATAATTAAGCAAATAGTGTCAGAACCAAATGACTCGAAATGCTTAAGTTTGGAGAAGAAACCTAATGTAAACTTTGATGTAATTGATTTAAGAAACCAAAATTACGCAAAGGGTCTTTGTAGATTAAGCGAAGTAGGTTTAATTCCTAAAGAAAATTTGCTTCTTAACATCCCCTGCAAAGATATCATTTACACCTGTGCTTATGAATTTTCTAAATACGCTTTTCATTATTTGTACCATCCTGAAGACTGTAGTGCATTTTTAAAAGAATGGCTTCTCAATTGGCTATTCACAAAACATAATAATCTTAGCAAAAGAATTATTAATGGTCAAATCGAAGAAATAGAACGACAAATCAATGATGCTATTGAAAAAGCTAAAACAGCTAATAATAAAAATGATATTTTTTCAAAAATGAGATTAAAGAAAGAAAAGGGTCTTTATAAAGAGATATTAAACCCCTTTTGTTCTTCTAAAGGTTCCCTCTCTCCTTGTATTACTTATATTAGTGTAGGAGATTCGCAACCGGAGAGAATACCTGAGACACTATTAAAAGAATTAAAAGAAAGAGGGGGACGTAAACCAAAATCATTCGTTAATTTTGCTATTGAAGTTATTAAGTTTTTAAAGAATGGTCCAAGCAATATCTCTCAAGAGACGTTTTGTGAATTCTTGGGTTATCATGACATGAAGCAAGTTAATAATTATAAGAAAAGGTTAGGCAATTTAATAATATGGGACAAAGAGCAAAGAACGGGTTATTCCAAGGGCTATAAGAGCAAGAGATACATGCTATCAGCTTTTTGTCTTTCATTTTTTAGCTAATTCTTTTCCTCTCTCCCTTGTATTACTTATTAGTGTAGGAAACTCGCAGAGAGTAATTTTAATAACTTTTGGCACGCTATTTTACTTCCCACTTTTAAGAACATTTTGAGCAATTAATTTCTCAATTATTTTTCCATTAAATTACAAAAAGCATTGCTTTTTAAATTAACGCATTTATAATTTAAATGTACCAATTAACTTTCGCCCACAAGGAGTCTGAGATGGGAAGTTTTGACGACCTGTATCCTTCTCTGTGCCGTTACTTTCAAAAGGTATTTCCTCTCGATGAGGAACGGCAAGCCCTGGCGTTAGTGTACTCCTGGCACCTGTACAAGTGCGGCAAAGCGACAAACATCCCCAGAGCCGCTGTAATCGCCATTAGGGCTGGCCGTGATTTACCCCGCCTTTATCCTCACAGTACCCAACAAGACGCAATGGAGCATTGCTGGCAAGGTGCAGGCATGAAGGAGGTTAGGGACCGTCAACCTCTTCCCGATAAGGTCGCCATGCTCAGGGAGATGGTAGCCAAGCTAATTTCTCTGACTCATGACGAACTAGAACGGAACGTAATCGACCTGATTCTTGACGGTGTGTCCCAAAAAGACATCGCCCGTCAACTTGGGATTTCCCCAAGCACCGTAATGGCTATCAAGAAACGCCTCAGAGAGCGCTGGTAAACACTCAAGGGGGAGAATCGCCCATCTCCCCCTCTTCCTTGCCTAGTAACAACGCTAACGCCATAAAAGCCCTCTCCATGTAATCTCCCCGATGTAATACAGCCCAACGCTCAGCTTCCTCCTCTGAACAACCTGTTTTACGCATCCTATCCACTTTACCTAACTTAACAGCCATATCTCTGACGGCCTTACGAAGTTCTGCTCGCATGTTTACCTCCACGAAAAAGAGCGAAAAATCATGCACTGATTATGCACTGACTATGCACCAAACGCCCTGAAATTGACAGAATTAGAGGAATTACGCATTTGTATAATAATTCGCAACTATTTGTAACAAAAGGATTTACGGTTTTTTGTAATTTGTGGTGCAGTCTGACCTAGATTTAGGCTTGTTTTTGTAACTCCAACTGTTACAATTACTTGTGTAATCTTGATGCTCTGATAATGCACTGATGAACCAGAGAACGCCATGAACACGAACAAGCGCCAGAGGTACGGTTTCCCTTGGCTACGCACCCAGGACCAATGGTGGTACGCTACCATCCGTGGACAAAAGGTCAAGATTCTTCGAGAACCCTGCACTTCCGAGGAAGTACGGGAAGAATGGGTTCGCCGTTTGAAGATTGCTGACGCTGAAGCCAAAATGAGCGCCAATCCCGTCTGGGTCATCCTCGAAAAATACCTCGCCTACATGGACAGCACAAAAAAACGCTCCTTTAAGCAATGCGTTACCCTCTTTCAGGATTTTAAAAATAAATTGGGTGACGTTTCAGTACGAAATCTAACGGCACAAATGGTGGACGACTGGATAAATCGACCCGAATGGAACCACAACACAAAATCAACGAACATTGGACGATTAATTGCTGCTTTAAATTGGGCAGCTGAACCACACAACCGGCTAATCGAGAGCAACCCTTTAAGACGCATGAAACGCCCCCTAACAACTTCCAGAGGCGCAGAGTGTCTAATCACTGAAGAAGAGTACCAGATTATTTATAATTTAGCTAGAAGCCCCTTTAAGGACGTTCTGGCGTTTATGAGGCAAACAGGGACCAGAGAGGGTAACATTGAGTACATTACAGCTGCTACAGTTAATTTAAATAATAATTGCATTCGCTTGGACAAACACAAAACCATGCAAACCACCAAAAAGCCACTGCTCATCCCATTAACATCAGTGGCCATTGAAATTTTAAAGCCGTTAATGGCTAAATTTCCAGAGGGACCACTTTTTAGAACAATTCACGGCAACGCTTACGATAGTTGCGGTATTTGTGAGCGATTTCGTAATTTACGACGAAAAGCTGGATTATCTGAAAAATTGACGGTATATGCCCTACGCCATAGCCTAGCAACTCACTTATTACAAGAAAATGTCTCACCAGCGAAAGTGGCTGTAATACTTGGGCACGCTAACACAAGGATGTTGTTCCACCATTACAGTCATTTAACTAACAACATCAAGGACATAGCCGAAGAACTAAACAAGGTTATTAACAGAAAGTGATATTGCCATTCAGTTAAAGCACGCTATAATTATGTAATGGAGATAATAAAATATCACAGATTAACCTTCTTAAGAGATTTAGGCTGGCATAAAAAAACAAAGAATCATTGGCGTCATTGTTGGGAAATGCAATGCGATTGTGGAACCATCAGAGAATTTGATGCACACAACGTAAAAGGTGGACGTTCAAAAAGTTGTGGATGTTTGAGCAGAGAAACAACTTCAAAGCGAATGTTTAAACATGGAAGAGGACAAGACAAAGCTGGAGAATATAGAATCTGGAAGGCAATGAAAGAAAGATGTTATTATTCAAAAAGTAAAGGTTATCCCAATTATGGTGGAAGAGGCATTACAGTTTGTGACCGATGGCTACATTCTTTTGAAAACTTCTTAGCGGATATGGGAGAACGACCAAGTAAAAGCCATTCTATTGACAGAATTGATACGGATGGCAATTATTGCCTCGAAAATTGTCGTTGGGCAACACCAATCGAACAAGGTAATAATAAAAGAAGAAATAATTTTTATGAGCATCAAGGCAGGAGATTAACTTTACGACAATGGGGCGATATAGTTGGATTATCCTACCAAGTGCTTAGAGCGCGGCGCGATTTAAAATGGAGTGTCGAAAGGATGCTTACCGAACCTATTAAGAAAGATGCTAACCGTAAAGCTGGACAGAAAGTTAATATACCATAATTTAAATTGCACAGAAGCCCCTCTGTACGAGCGCAGCACCTAAAACCGACCCAAGATGCCTTTTTGTGCCTTACCTCAGTGTACACCCCCTAAAATGGGGGTTAAAACATGTTGACAGTAAAACAAGTAGCCGTGCGACTCAACTGTTCCCTCTCCCTCGTCTATAAACTCATTGATAGTGAACAAATTGCCAGTATAGAAATAGGTAGGTTGAAGAGAATTACACCTGAAGCTGTGGAAGCATTTATTTTAAAAAATAGCAAGGTTGTCAAGGAACCATTAATTATAAAAAGAAAATTGCCTGTAATAACGCTACCAAAAAAAAGGTATTTAAAATGAAAAGACCAGCCAAAAACGATTTAGCTGGTCCTTTCCGCGTTTATGATTTTACATCCTATTTAGATTACAAACCCAATTTTTCCAGTGCCTCCAAAATTGCACCAAGCTTTTCCCAGGAACCAACCTCGCGCGCAAACACCTTTAGTTCATTCATCCTAGCAATCACACCCTCAACGCCCAAGGAGTCCTCCTCAGCCATCTCCTTGACCTTCATCAAATCATCCAAAGTGGGCGATGAGGATGCGACGGGTGTAATAGACCGTGGCGTGCTGGTGATGCCCAGGGACTTCTTGAACGCCGTTTTAGAGTTGCCCACATCCCCCTGGCTAAACTCCACACCAGGATAGCGCAGGGCAAGTTCCGCAAGTATTTCCTGGTTACTCTTGATGGATTTTCCTGCCGTGTGCCATTCAGTCAACAATTCCTTGATAGCCTGGCTCTTGTTAACGCTCGCAGCTGCTGTCTCCGTGACAACCTCTTCCTGTGGCACTTGCTCCGTTACAGTCCCGTCCTCAACCGCTGTCTGCTCACTGGTTTGCGCCTTTTTACGTCCCATGACTCTCTCCTTTAAAAGAAAAAAGTTACCTGTAATAATTGTAACATTTTTTTTGTAATGTCAAGAGAAAAATTAAAGACTACTAAAATTATCAATAAACTGGCATATTAATCTGACCCTCAAGAGAAGCTCCAGATGACGTTTGAATTATAAGCGAAACTACATATGATACGCCTGACGTGCCCGAAGAGATTACAGTTTCCACCAAAGGTGTAAGAATAGTTTGTGTGCCAAAAGACAAACCAGGAGGAGTTGAGGTAATACTTGTAATGGCTGTAATCGTATCACCTGCTTTTATTTCATCCCAATTGCTCCAATCCCACTGATAGTTTCTTAGGTCGGCAGCAAATTTCGGTACATTTGGAATGGGTAATACTGGTAAGCTCATGTATTATTTACGAGGCACTACCGTAATATTACGAATTCTTGATGGCACATTAATATACTTTTTACGAATTGGCACAACAAAGTGAGTTTGACGTGCCGGAACAACAAATTCACGCCTACGAGGAACAACCACAATATCTCTAATTCTGGATGGCACAATAATCACCGTGACACCCGTAGGATGAACCTGAGATAAAGTGGCTGTAACAATACCACCTAAAGATAATCCTCCAGAAGCTACAACACTATAATTCGTACTGAGATTAACCGTACCACTTAAGCCCAATCCTCCAAAAGATGTGTAATTGTAATTCGTACTGAAATTAACACTATTACCTAAAGATAATCCACCAGCGGAATTATAACTGAAAGTAATCTGTTTTAATGCAGCATTTTTTATAAATAGTCCGCCGCTGGCAGTGTAAGTATAAAACGCTTGCACTGGAGCAGAATTATTCAGACTTAAACCGCCCGAAGCAGTATAAGTGAACCTATCCTTGACTATCGAACTATTACTTAAAGATAATCCGCCAGAGGCATTATAAAGATAACGTGGTGTAACATTAGCAGAACCACTTAAAGTTAAACCACCCGAAGCATTGTAAGTAAAAGCAGTAATCGAATTAGGTGAAGAGTTACTTAAAGATAATCCACCAGAAGCTGCATAAAGGTACTTCGCTATTACAGGAGAAGTATTACCTAAAGATAACCCTCCAGAAGCCACCACATGAATAGGGATGGTGGTACTAACTCCAGCAACACCAGTTAACGATAATCCGCCAGAAGCAACATACAAATAATGTGGTACAGCAGAAGAACTATTACCAAGAGATACCCCGCCACTAGAATTGTAAACAAAGGGTGCAAGAACATTGGGCGAACTACTGCCTAATGATAAGGCACCTGAAGCCGAGTAAGTAAACGATGATTGTGTAACTGATGCACTATTACCTAAACTTAATCCACCAGTTGCATTATAAGTAAAAGATGATGGACCTTGAACCGAAGCACTAGAACCTAAACTTAATCCGCCTGAAGCATTATAAAGATATCTTGGTGTAACGGGTGAACTATTACCTAAACTTAATGTTCCCGAAGCATTGTAAGTTACCGTCAAGGAAGCAGAAGAACTATTACTTAAAGATAATCCACCAGAAGCATTATAAACATATTTTGGAACAACAGGAGAAGTATTGCCTAAAGCCAACCCTCCCGAAGCAGTGTAAAGGAATGCAGAAGGAGCAATAACTGACGCATTACCACTGAGAGTTAAACTTCCTGAAGCATTGTAAATATATTTTGGAACAACAGTAGAACTATTGCCTAAACTCAAACTACCACTAGCAGTATAAGCAAACGGTGATTGAGATGCAGGCGAAGAGTTACCTAAACTTAATCCACCTGAAGCTGCGTAAGTAAATGTTGTACCGTTGGGAGTGAATGTTACCGATGCACTATTACCTAAACTTAAATTACCACTTGCCGTATATGTGAAAGAACTTTGTTGTTGTCCTATTGATAATGTCTCAAATGCTACGTCAAAATCACTGCCATTCGTCTGCGTCCAAACAATACCAATCTGATTATTAACTACCTGATTGTAGCCATCAATGTTATTTCGTGTTGCGGAAGAAAGCTCTAAACCTTGCCAACCACTCCAACCCGAACCACTCGTCCATTTGTTATACCTGACTACATTCCCAGATGCATTATCAATTACGAACAACCAAACATTAGAGCCGTCCGTTGCCATAAATAAACCAGCAGCTGGCTTGGCAGATTCGCTCTGAATACTATCACCAGCACTCCAACTCGTACCATTAAATCTACGATGAGTGAAAGTGGAAGTGCCATCAAAAATTACACAATGGACATCACTCGTCGTTCTTGCTACTGCACCAAAGTTATTAGGGTCAACGCCAGAAGAAAGATTACTCGTAAAAACATTCGCCGAAGCTGACCAGGATGCTCCAGTCCATTGACTCCACAACACATTGGTCATCGAGTTCGCTTCGGTTGTGCTGGCATTCTCACCCAAAGCAAGAACGTTACCGCCACCCGTGTCGAATGCAGCAAAGGCATTAATAAAATTAGTGACGGAAAATATTTGCGTTGCTGCATTAAATCCTGCCGTCCAGCTTGTGCCACTGTCAGTATTTGTTGACCTGGAAGCGTAACCTTTACCAACTGTGGCACCTTGCATATTTCCAAGGTCAACAATTGTATTATTGGAGTCTATAACAGAATTACAACCTCCAGGGAAAGATGATATTGAGCGGGAGGGGGAAGTACCAACAACAGCCCAAGACCCCCAGGTGATTGACCCGCCAGAAATTGTCGCCCTGGCGTGTTGATTTTCGTCTACGGTTCCACGACACAACATGGAACAATGCACGACATCATTACTAGAAATGTTCTTGTAGATAACCCCTAAAGATTCTCCAGCGTTAAGGCTAACGTCGGCATTTGCAAATGCTCCGCTTGCTGTTTTCGCTGTCCAATTTACACCATCAGGAGAACGATAAGTAAGGACCGTCGTATTGGAAGTAGAACTGATATAGAATAACCACCAAGCAGCGTCATTGACTGCCCAAATTAAGTGAGATTGTGTACCTGTTCCAGTTGGGGAAATTACTGTACCAGCGATGACTGAGCCAATAATAACTGCGTTGCTACCTAATGGCGAGGAACCACCAACTGCCAAACCACCAGAAGCCGTGTACGTAAACGGAGCAAGTACCAGAGAAGCAGGCGACGAATTACCTAAACTTAAACCACCAGAAGCCGTGTAAGTAAAGGTTGGAATACTCGAAGTGAATGTAACTGGAGCAGTACCACCAAGAGATAAACCACCACTCGCCTTAGCAATAAACTTTGATTTTGCTGTTGCACTATTACCTAAACTCAAACCTCCCGAAGCAGTATAAGGGAAACTGACTATTAAAGGTGTAAAGGTAACATTTGCTGTTCCCCCTAACGCTTCGCCTCCCGAACCAGGATTTACGTCAGCAGGACGAATCGCTAAAGTTGCAGCACACCAATTGCTGACCGACCATGTTCCATAAGCGGGAGGGTCTACTAGGGTAGGATTGCCTACTAGAGTCACGCCAGCTAAAGAACTATCTTGAGTGTCGTTCCCCGTCCCCTGAATCAAGTTTAGCCATCCCGTAGGAGCAGTAATAGAGGCATCGTTTACGCGATTAAGAGCTACTGCCAACATCCAAGCTTGAGGAGTTGAGAAAGTTATGGAGGGACAATTAGGAGTGGTGCCAGTGCCCGTTGTGGTTGTCGGCGTTGCATCTTCAAATACAGTTGTATCAACGCCTCTTAAACAATAAACGCCGTACACAACGACATCAGCAAGATTACCCGTCCCTAAACCGATAACTTGAGTATCTGGAGTTGCGCCCATCACCTTGCGCCAGACACCAAATATTCCGTTAGCCGTTCCTGTGCCACCAGACGTAAAGGGAGAAACCACGGTAGTGTAAGCACCTAATGAATCGCCTGGAGTGTATCCTGAATTTGCAGTGGAACCGCCAAAAAGATATACAACGTCGCCTTGCTGTAAAGTTGGCAAAGTTATGGTCACGTCGCCACCATTTCCCGCATTACGAGCTATTGCCCCACCATTGACTAAACTTATTGCCATATCTTATTATTTAGTAGGAAAAGAAAAACCCTAGGAAACCATTATAGATATAGGGGCAAACTATTTGAGGCAAAAAAGTGGAAAGTAAAAATTCAGCAAGAAAAATGCGAACCCGAATGCGAAGAAAGAAAGCATGGGATATGAAGATTCTGGGTTATAATTTGTCTGAAATTGCGCTTGCTACTGGTGTTAATGTTTCGACTTCATGTAGAGATGTAGAACATGCCTATCAAATTTGGCGCGAAGAGATTCAAAACACGACCATTGAAAAGCTGGCTAATATTACCTTAAAGCAATTATATGAAATTATAAAAGCATTTTTGCCCAAGGCGAGGGAAGGGGATGAAAAAGCGGCTAGGGTCGTGCATAGTACCATCGACCGTATCATCCGTATTACTGGAATGGAAGCACCAAAGAAAATTGAAATTATGCAACAACAGTCCGAAGAAGAAGTTACTGAGGAATTACAAAAACTGCTTAACTATGAGGATATTAAAGCTTGAAAAGTGTCATGATGGTTACATTATTGATATCCATCCAGGCATTATTATTGTTGAGAAAGATTATTTAGGAGACGCCTTATTGTGCTTTATTAATGGTAGTTTTTATCCTTATAAGTGTAAATTAAAGAAAGTTAATATAGATAAGGGCTTATTTTATCTTGAGGTGTATGATGCAAGTGACCGAAACAATTGAAGTGAAAGACTGGCTTATCGAGAAATTACAGTCCATGTTAACGGAACTTCAAGCTGAAAATATCAAATTACGTGAAGAAATAACTCGTCAGGAAGAAATTGCCTACCAAGGTTACGAACAGGCATATCAAATGTTGCTTGAAGTAAGGGGAATAAGAGAAGTGGCTCTTGAAAATGCCAATGCGTGAATTATTAAAACGTGCAATTCAATCTAAAAACTTTAAGGCGTTACAATTAGCAAAACAATTGGCAACGCCTTTAAATCTTTTTGAACCCCGATTAGATGACGATGCGCAACTCGACCAACAAACAAAATTTTTTAATGCAACTCACAATGGTATTATTTGTTGTTTAGCGGGAACGGGTGCCGGCAAATCATACGTCGGCGCAGCTAAAGTAGCCAAATATTTAAAAGATACTCCACCACCCGAAAAGAATACACCTTTTTGGATTCTCAGCGAAACAATGCCAATGGTGACAGAAAGCCTATGGCAACAAAACTTAGCCAACTTTATTACACCTGACCAAATTGAAGGCGTTTCTTGGTACAGCGAACTAGCACAATTACCAAAAAAAGTCATATTAAAACCTCATGCTAACGGCAACAATTACGTGATTGAATTAAAGAGTTATGACCAGGGTAGAAGCGCATTACAGGCACGTAGCATTCGAGGATGGTGGTGTGATGAACAAGTAAGGGACATGAGTATTATAACCGAATTAATCGGACGAACTCGTAAATGGTCAGCCCCGCTACAATTATACACGCTTACTCCGGTCGAACCGGACTTAACGCTGGAAAAGTTATTTGAAGAGAAAAACCCGCTTTATCTTTTCTTACGCATGAATACCCGTTGTAATAAAACTCTTGACCCAGAGTTTATTAAAAATATAGAAAAAGCCGAAACTCCCGAACTAATTGAAACTCGTCTGACAGGTGCTTTTGCTGTTTATGAAGGTTTAATCTATAATTCATTCGGTAAGGAACATGTCATAGAACCTTTTGAGATAAACAAGAATTGGATGAGGATAAGAGGATTTGATACAGGACACGTTCACAGCACCGCTTGTTTATGGGCGGCAATTGATTTACAAGGTCGTTATTACATTTACCGTGAATATAACAAAAACAAAACCAGCGTCGAAGAACACATTAAGGAAATAAACGACGATTGGCAAGAAGTATTAGTGAAAGGAAACACATACGCTGACCCTGCCAATGCTGCAATTTTAAATGAATTTCGCATACGAAATTTTAATTATACTAATGCCATTAAGGATGTGGAAGCAGGTCATGCCAGTGTAAGAACCTTGATGGCAAAAGGAACTGATGACCGTCCCATGTTACAGATTTTTAATACATGTCAACAATTGATTAGCCAAATACGTTTTTATACGTATGATAAGAAACGGTATGGCGAACCTGTAAGAGAAAGCGAACAACGCCCACAAGACCTCACGGATTGTTTAAGATATCTCTGCCATTCACAAAAAGTTCTCACAACTCAACGCTTAGAACCAATTAAGAAGATAGAAAAGAAAAATCGTTGTCCTTATTGATTATTCATTTCCTCTACCACCGTTAAAAGCATTTTTCGTTTCTTATCATTCTGGCACAATTTGTTAACTATTGTAATGATATGACGACGTTCTGCGTTCCAACTGTGCGGTCTATGAAGTTTCTCCCATGCTAATTTGTGTTTGGCTCGTCGATATTGTTTAAGGCGTGATTCTATATTCATAATTGGCTCCTAACCGCCGCATCCTTTGCTTCCAATAATTTCCTCAATGATACAGTCACTTCAGGATTATTACCAATTACAGCAATCTCGTGTGCTAGGTCGTGAAACTTTTTGGAGACAATTTGTAATTGTTCAGGCAGATGTTTGTAATCAAAGTATTTGAGGACTTGTTTAATTGCTGGATTAAGATTATCAACTACATTATTAATTACATCGCCTTGATTATTGTTCTTTTGATTGATGTTCATTCTTCTCCTTGCAAGCCAATTTTCTATTTCATTTCGTAATCCGTCCTCAACCAAGCGAGTAACGGAAATACATTCTTCTTTGCTAATCGAACGTGCATATTTCAATAAATCAGGGTTTAACCTGTAATTAGCACTTATTTTATGTTTCTTCATTGAACCTCTCTCATCAAAAAAGCTAATGCCATCTTCATGTATTTTTTCTCTGGCTGTAACATGAATCTAATGACATGATAACCTGGTTCGTCTTTATTTGCGCCTGATGGTATCCATATACTTTCTGTAATAGTGGTATCAGTTATTGCTACATGAGGAAAGCTGAAATCAATGAAAACTTTCGCATCGAGTGGCGCATACTTTAATCTTTCCATAAGCTCTCGAACCGTTAAAGCAATCTCTTGATTTTCTTTCCAATTGTCGATTGTAATGTCCATCAATCCCCTTTTACTATCTGAGCAGGCTTTGTACCAATAAAAGTCTCCCACTGTGTCATGTGTATACCTTGCCGTTGGTATACGTCTGATTGGACTCCTGCCTTATACCACCACCAGGACAATAATGCCAATACAACAAATAATGCAACTGAGGCACAAAATACACAACACCCTTTTTCTTTCTCTTTACTATCCATTCAGTCCCCCAATCATAAAGATTCAAAAAATCTCTTCCAATCCTGACCAACTCCCCGCCAACTATACTTACTCTCAACCATAGCCCTGGCATTAGTATACAAATCGTCACGCTTAGCAACATTATCAATTAGTGTTTTGGTGGCGTTATACCAACCTTCGCCATCACCTGGTTTAACTAATAAGCAAGGAAAGTCATGATAGGGTTCCAGGTCAGTACAAATGCAAGTACAACCAGCCATCGTATATTCCAACTGTTTCAAGTTACTTTTGCTACGATTAAAGGGTTCGTCAGTTAAAGGACAAAAAGCAATATCACAGTCCAAATCAGATAAAGTTTGGGCATATTCGCTAACGGTTACAGGTGGCACGTAACCAACACGACCTTTGTAACGTTTGGCTGGAACTGCAAAACCAAATGTATTACCTTGAATTCTGACATATTCGCACATACCTTCAGGAATGTCGCCCATAAAGATTATTTGAATTTGGTCGCCATATTCATCAAGAATTCGCTCTAATGGTGTTACTAGCTGGTCAAGGTCGCGAAGATGACAACCACTACCAGCCCATAGGAGTCGAATCTTATCATGGTCTTTAGCTGGTTTGGGCCATGCTTCAGTATCGAGGAAATTAGGTAATACAACAATCTTATCTCCATTGACGCCCGTTTCACTAACAATCACGCTTTTCAGATAATTAGTAGACACCATGATATGTGATGAACATTCAGCCATATATTTGTTCATGGACTGATTTTCAAAGCGGTTATATTGTGGCGCACAAGGATTCCAATGAGGAACGTGAAAAATGTCATCATCCGTCTCCCAGAGGATGATTTTACCTTTCATTCTTTCCATTTCGATTACATTCAATTGACCAGGACTGACTAACCGATGGTAAACGTAGCCATCGTAATTAAAATCATTGGGAGTGGAATAGAGGTCAATATCAGCTACTCCGTCTTCCTGTAAGTGACCACCAGGTAGGAGAGAACGATAAAAAGACTGCCCTAACATGTCTTCTGTTTGGAAAAAGAATCTTTTCTTGCTATTTTTATTCATGGTATAATTATCATAGTGCAAAACTAACTATTACATGTCAAACTGGAGCAAAAAAGAAGCAGCGACACACTTTAAAGTGTCTGCAAGTACCATCACAAGGTGGGAAAAATCTGGCAAATTAACAGCCGATAAAACGCCTGGCGGACGTAAACGCTATGCCATGCCAGCTAATCCCATGAATACGCCCTTTGATAGAGGCAATAACTTTTTAAATGAAAGTCCTTTTTTAAATAATATTTCCACTATTAAAGAAACGCCTACAGGTAATTTTTTAGAATATAAAATCCCTCCTGGTGGTGGAACAATCATCGTACCAGCCGCCCAACAATATGCTGGTCTAATTAACGCTTTTCGTCACTTCTATTTAAATCCTGACGAAGCTATAAGAAACTCTCGTACCAATGCGCGAAACATGATGCGTAATTTAAGCATTCGTACACCATTACAGGCAAGAATGTTAGCTACGGCAGAATTAGAAGGACATGTAGAGCCAGAGGATAAAACTGACCCCGAACAATTAAAGGTAGCCAGTGAAATTCAAAATATCATTGATTGCGTTCCTTATTTCTTAAAATACAAATATGCTTTACTTTATGCTATTTGGTTTGGTCGTTTTGCTGTCATTAATAACTTTTATTGGGACTGGCGAAAATCTTTTAAGCGATTGATGGTTAAGGATTGGACTCCAGTGCAAGGTGACTCTTTGGAATTTAAATACACTTCCGAAGATGTAGGTATTTTGGTTGGTATCTTCACAGGCGCACAAGGAACCAAGAAACTAAGCACTCAACCTACAGATGTCAGCAGGGCACACGTTTTAGGCGATACGGGCATGGAAGGAGGTATTCGTCAGTTAGCTTTCCACGAACGAGAAGCTTTGGTTCTACATCAGCACGAATTGATGCCTGGTGATTTCTTTGAAGCAGAGTCCGCAGGTGGAGTAAAGGGTCTTGGAATTAGGTCAGTATTATATTGGACATGGTATTTACAGAACGAATTGACGGGTTGGTTAATTGAGTTAATGGAACGTATTGGAACGGGATTAACCATTATACGTTATATTCGTAATAATTCAGAGAGTTATAATGCTGCTAAAGCTATTGCAGAGAGTGAATCGTTCCAAGGTGTTTTACTATTCCCGAAAGACCCCAGCGACCCAAAAAGCACTGAGGATATTGAAAGGATTGAACCAAGTCCAGTGGGTGTTGATAACTTATTGAAGGTCTTGGATGATTATTTTGGTGGACAGATTCGCCGTTACATTCAGGGTCAAGATGCAACTTCACATCCTACTACTTCTGGCATGAATAGTGGTGTAGGTCAACAACATGGAGAAACTTTCCATCGTATTGTAAAGTTCGATGCTATTAATTTACAGGAAACGATTACGCGAGATTTGGTTAGTGTTATTCAAAAGTGGACATTCCCTGAAACGAGATTTTACTGTACTTATAAGTTGGTAGTTGACAAGAACGACCCAATGGAATGGATGAGCGCGGCTAAAAATGCGTTTGAAATGGGTGCTGATTTGGATGAGGAACAGGTCAGGAGTGTTTTGGGTTTGAATCAGCCACAACAGGGTGACAAGGTTTTAAGCAAAATGGCACAGCAAGCTTTTAATTTCTCGATGAACCCTAATAAAGAAAACAAAGAAAAAGATAATGATGAATAAATTAAAAAAAGATTTTCTGAAGGAGTATGCAGATTTAGTTGACAAGTATGGATTGGCTTGGTGTTACGATTCGGGTTTTGGCACACCTGATGAATTATTCCAAGTTGATTTCGACGACGAAGACACTAAGGAATGGCTGAGTGATTTGTATAATGGAGAAATTACACAATTAACTCTTTCGCATTATAGTGAACCCTTACTCTAATAAGGATGAATCGTAGCATCTCCTTAAAACGCAAAAAACCTGGACCCACAAAGTCCAGGTTTTTTGTTTAGAAAGAATGCTACTTTAATTATAGTAACTTACCGTAACTAAAATATGGGAATTGAATATTTAAATAACAAAAAGTTTGAAGAGGTAATTGCTACTTTTAAAAAAGCCAAGCATTCACGCAAGAAAAAGCCTGAAGCTTATCGTATAGCTGAGAATGAATTGGTAGAAGCATTTTACATTCTGGCAGGCAATATTATTCGTGCCTTTCATTTTCAGTTGATTGACGACGACGACATGTTACAGGAAGGCGTCATGATTTGTTTTGAAAAGATTGATTGTTTTGACCCTAATTATGTTTCTGCTTCGGGCATTCGTAGCAAAGGTTTCAATTACTTCACTACTTGTATCCTTAATCATTTTCGCCAAC
>Ga0207652_10000468_pt1 | contig 41390 bp, 38 predicted proteins | sample KBSC63BmetaG_FD_184334 | JGI IMG/M metagenome (GOLD analysis project Ga0207652, IMG submission 184334) | Corn rhizosphere microbial communities from Kellogg Biological Station, Michigan, USA - KBS C6-3B metaG (SPAdes) (version 2) | ecosystem: Host-associated > Plants > Roots > Rhizosphere ...
CTGGCACGCAGGCGGATGTCGTCGACGATGTCGCCGTGGCCGCGATGTTCTTCGATCAACTCGGCTTTGCCTTTGACGGAGAGGGGGCCAACCTGGTGAATGTCGGCGGTGTAGTCGATTGCGCCTTCGGGGAGGTTTTCGTCGAGGGTGATGTTCTCTTTGTGCAGTTGAGCCGTGGTGATCAGCATATATTTCTCATATCCAGTATAAATCCTCCGTTTTGCAGAGGGCCGTGGGTGAATTGCCCGCGCGATCGAAAAGACCCTCACGCAACGTTCGCAACGTTGGCAAGTTTCGCCACAGGCCTATGGATAAGTTGGACTTTAAGCTGAACCAGGCGCTGGTCCCGTCCGTATAGACTTTCACCAACCGTATTTGGAGGATTTCCGCTTGCGCATCGCTGCCGCTGTTCTTTCCGCTGTCCTCGTTCCCGCCGTCTCGTTTGCACAGGCTGCGCCCGATAAAGCCTGGATCGCCCGGTCCAACGCCTTTACGCAGCTCGTGCTCGATGCGCAGATCAAGTATTCGCCCGAGCAGGCTTCCGCGCAGGGACTCGCGAAGTATGACACTGAAGTCGGCGACCCGTCGCGTAAGGTCGAAATCGCCCAGCGCAAGGATGAAGAAGCGGTCGTCGCGAAGCTCGAAGCGGCGCTCAAGACCGAGAAGGACCTCAATGTCGCCGAAGACCTGCAAATCGTCATCAAAGCCGAAAAGCTAGGCTTCCGGCAACAGGATTACAGTCTGCAACATGATGTGCCCTTCATCAACGCGACCAGCGCCCTCTTTTACGGTCTGCAACCGCTGTTGGACGACCAGGTGCCACAATCGCGCCGCGAAGCCGCAATCGAGCGGCTGAAGAAGTATGCGGGACAGACACCCGGCTACACCCCGATCACTACGGGCCTGCTGATCCGGATGAAGGAACAGGTTGCCAAGCCGGGGGTCACGTATCCTTCGCGGGCTTCGGTGGAGACGCAGCTTTCCCGCAATGCGGCCATCGTCGACGGCATCGCCGAGCTCTTCAAGAAATACAAGCTGACGGGATGGGAGCCTGCTTATGCGGTGCTTAAAACACAGCTTGCGGATTATGACGCCTGGGTGAAGACGAACATCCTGCCTAAAACGCGCACCGATTTTCGCCTGCCGCCGGAGCAGTATGCGTTGAACTTTGAGAGCTACGGTATCGACATTCCCCCGGCGCAGATTGCCACAATGGCACACAAAGCTTTCGTCGACTACCAGGCGCAGATGGCGCCTATCGCCGCAGCAATCGCGAAAGAACGTGGGTACACATCGACTGACTATCGCGACGTGATCCGCGAGTTGAAGAAGCAGCAGATTACCGGTGAGGCAATCCTTCCGTTCTACGAAAAGCGGCTGCATGAGATTGAGGGCATCATCGTCAAGCAGCGGCTGGTGACGCTGCCGGACCGGCCGGCGATCATTCGGCTGGGAACTCCCGCGGAAAGCGCGCAGCAACCGGCGCCGCACATGGTGCCGCCACCATTTCTCAACAACACGGGGCAGCGCGGGGTCTTCGTGCTGCCGCTGAATATGCCGGCGGGGCCGGGTGAATCGGTCGCCGCAAAGGTGGACGACTATACCTTCGATGCCGCTTCGTGGACGCTGATCTCGCACGAAGCGAGGCCCGGGCATGAGCTTCAATTCGACTCCATGGTGGAGCATGGGGTGTCGCTGGCGCGAGCGCTGTTTGCATTCAACTCGACCAATGCCGAGGGCTGGGGCTTGTACGCCGAATACATCATGCTGCCGAACATGCCGAAGGAAGGGCAGTTGATTTCGCTTCAGTTCCGGCTGCTGCGTGCGGCGCGGGCTTTCCTCGACCCCGAGTTACAGTCGGGCAAGGTGCAGCCTGCGGACGCGATGAAGGTGTTGACGCAGGATGTCTGCTTCTCCGTTCCGTTCGCGAACGAGGAAGTGGAGCGGTATACGTTCCGGTCACCGGGACAGGCGAACAGTTACTTCTACGGCTTTACGCGGCTGCTTGAGTTGCGCCACGAGACGGAGCAGGCGCTGGGGCCGAAGTTCGATGCGATGCGCTTCCATGACTTTCTGCTGGCGCAGGGATTGCTGCCTCCTGGATTGATGAAGAAGGCGGTGGAGGAACACTTCATTCCGCAGGAGAAGACGCGGTAACCGGCTAGCTGAAGAGGTGGGTTTAGGCAATGCCGGTCACGCGGTAGACTCGGCCCATGGCGCGTGTGCTGAGGAGCGTATGTTTTGTCATCTCCCGAATTTTCTTCGTAACTGCGGCGCTGGCATTTTTCCAGGGTCGTATTGTGCTCATATTCATGCCGAAGAGTTGGGGTGTTCAGGACACCATTCTCAATGGCCTTATAGCTAGTTTCACCATCGCCCCTTTGTTGGGCGTGATGGGCCTTCCATTCCTGCTTTGGTCCAAAGAACGGTGAAGTACGTTAGTTGAAGAGCCGAATTCCGGAAATACCTGCCCCTGCTTCAACGCACTCGCGGGTGTTTGTCTCAGTTACACCGCCAAGTGCAAGCACCTTCCCGGGCGCGAGTTCGCAGGCGTGCTGCAACATTTCCAATCCCACGCCTTCGACAACTATTTCGCCTTTCAATCGCTTCTCGAACACCGGGCCGAAGAGAATCAAGTCAACCTGCTCATCGCGCGCACGCTTCACTTCCGCAAGCGTGTGGCAGGAGACGCTGATGACCGGTTGGGGCTGCTCGGCGAAGGCGAAGATGCGGCGGACTTGCTGGGGCGTGAGTTCGTTGGGAGCTGCGGTGAGGTGGACGCCTGCGGCGCCGGCGGCGATGGCTACATCGACGCGGCCGTTGATCAGCAGCTTTGTTTGCGGATCGAGGACGGCGAGGAGTTTGCGTGCGAGGGCAGTGAGTGGGCCGGCGTCCAGGTGTTTGGCGCGGAGTTGCACAAAATTAACACTGTCCGCTGCCCAGCGCGCGGCGAGCTGCAAAAGCTCGGCATCGTTGGCGTAAAAGCCTGAGCTGCCCGTTATGGCATAGCGGACCACGTTGATAAGTGTAGCCGCGGCATACTCCGAAACGGTCAACCGGGCTATGATGGAGGCGACACGCACCTTTAACCGAAGCCGGAACGATGGCGTCGGCGCAGTCAACTTTCCTGGGAGACCTTCGCGACGCTTATGGGCATTGTCTACGACCTTATCGTCATCGGCTCCGGCCCCGCCGGCCAGCGTGCTGCAATCTATGGCGCCAAACTGGGCAAGCGGGTTGCCGTGGTGGAAAGCCGCGAAGTAGTAGGCGGCGCCTGCATCAATACCGGCACAATTCCATCCAAAACCATGCGCGAAGCCGTGCTGCATCTTTCCGGCTACAACTACAAGTCGATCTACGGCATGAACTACCGCGTGAAAGAACGCATCACGATGGCGGACCTCGCCTTCCGCGTGCAACACGTCATCAAGACCGAGGTGGACGTCACCGAAGCCCAGCTTTCGCGCAATAACGTGGAGATGCTGGTCGGCGTGGCGAGTTTTGAGGACGCAACGCATGTGAAGGTCACCAACTCGCGCGGCGCAAATGTGTATGAGGCAAAGAACGTCCTGATTGCGACAGGGACCAAGCCGGCGAACTCGCCGAAGGTGCAGATCAACGGCACGACGATTGTGAACTCCGATCTGATCCTGAATCTCAAGGAGCTGCCAAAGACAATGATCATCGTCGGCGGCGGCGTGATCGGCGTGGAGTACTGTTGCATGTTCGCGGCGCTGGGCGTGCGGGTTACGCTGATCGAGCGGCGGCCGCGGCTGCTGGAGTTTGCGGATACAGAGATCGTCGAAGCGTTGAGTTATCACCTGCGCGACGCGCGCGTGACGATGCGGTTGAATGAGGAAGTGGAGTCGGTCGAAGAGTTGGCTGACGGCACGGTCGTCGCCACTCTGGAGTCGAAGAAGAAGCTGACGGGCGATGCGCTGCTGTACGCGGTCGGGCGGCAGGGAAATGTCGATGAACTGAACCTGGCGGCGGCGGGGATTGAATCGGACAATCGCGGGCGTATCCCTGTGGACAAGGATTTCCGGACAAAGCAGCCGACCGTGTTTGCGGCGGGAGACGTAATCGGATTTCCTTCACTGGCTTCCGTTTCGATGGAGCAGGGACGGGTGGCAGCAGCGCGAGCGTTTGGCGATGACCATATTGTTTCGAACCCGAGTTTCTATCCGTATGGGATTTATACGATCCCGGAGATTTCGTTTATAGGCAAGACCGAAGAGCAGTTAACCGAAGAGGATGTGCCCTACGAAGTCGGGGTGGCGTACTATCGCGAGATTGCGCGTGGGCAGATTCGCGGCGATACGACCGGGCGCCTGAAGATTATTTTTCATCGCGAGACGCATTCGATTCTCGGCGTACACATCATCGGCGAGGGCGCGAGCGAGTTGCTGCATATCGGCCAGGCCGTAATGGCGCTCGACGGCAAGCTGGAATATTTTGTGGAGACCGTGTTCAACTATCCAACGCTGGCGGAATGTTATAAAGTGGCCGCGTTCAATGGAATGAACCGCGTCAGCAAATTCGATTAGGGACCGAAGCAAAGGCAGGCAGAGATGGCGGACGAAACTGTAGCGGCGAGCCCGACGTACACCGTCGGGATTGTAGTGTCGGAGCGTATCTACGCCGGCCTGGTGGTGGACCACAAGATTGAGGGCGAACTGCATACCTACCCCGCCGGGGCAGCGCCGCGCGATGCGGATGACGACAACTCCCTGGTGGAGTTACCGACAGAATCGCTGATTAAAGTGCTGTGCGAATTAGTCGCCGCGGTGGCGAAAGGAAACGAAGACAAGCTGACAGCGGTGGGCATCGCACTGCCGGGATTCATTCGAAATGGTGTGGTGGAAGAGGCTCCGAACCTGCCTCAGTTCAAGGGCGCCAGGATACTTGAGCTGTTGACGGCGGGGCTGGAGGCACACAGCATTAAGGCGCCGGTCGACGTGCTGAACGATGCGGACGCCGTTGCCGCCGGGCTGGCCTCGCACCATGACAAGCTGGATCAGTTGGTCCGCGTGTGGACGCTGGGAACAGGTATCGGCTATGGGCGCTATCCGTTTACCGCCGGCGTATGGGAAGGCGGGCACACAGTGGTTTCGCTCGACGACAAGGAGCGCTTCTGCGGCTGCGGCGGACGTGGGCATGTCGAGGGCATCATGGGTCATCGCGCGATGCGGTTGCGGTTTCTCGACATGGAGCCGGAAGAGGTTTTTGAGGCCGCGAATACCAAGGGCGGCGATGCGCGGTGCCTGGAGTTCAAGCACCTGTGGCACAAGGCGCTGGCCGCGGCTACGGCAACTTCGATCCATCAGGCCGGGCCGGGCAAGTTCTTTTTGACCGGATTTAATGTGCGGTTTGTCGACATGAATATGCTGAAGGACTATCTGCACCAGATGGTGAAGATGAGCCCGATTCAGAGTTATTCGGTGGAAGTTGTCGATGACGACCATACGACGCGGGTGATTGGGGCGGCGGTGGCGGCGGAGCAGATGGCGGGACGGTAGAACCGCAGTCTAGGGCCATTTCTGCGCGCCGTGTAGCAGACGTATGATTTCGACACGTTCATCAACGATCCTGTAGATCGCCACAAATGGTGTGCCAACAATGGCGAGTTCCCTTGTTTTTGGCACGCGACCGGGCCGTCCAATTTCGGGCCACGAGGCGAGCATGGACGTATTTCGCGCGACAATTCCCGCCATTCGCTCAGCGGCGCTTGGCTTATCCAGTGCAATAAATTTGAGTTGGGCTGCAAGTTCTCGGCGCGCCCGCGGGGTCCATTGAAGGATCAAGCCACGTTCCGCTCTTTCTCAGCGCCAGATCGCCACTCGTGACGAAGCTCGTCAAGGTCTTTCATGACTTGTTCATGCGAAACCCACACGGTATTTGGATCGTCAGCTTCGCGCAGACCTTCCTCGACCTGTTCACGAAACCATTTGTCGTAATCGGATGTCTGTTGTTCGGCGTCGACCTGGAGAATCGCGGTTTGTTCGGCCATTGCGCACCCCTTGTGAAGAATTGTAAGACTACCGCTGACATTTTGGGCAATAAACGGTGGTGCGGCCTCCAACGATAAGCTTTTTCAGCGGTGTCTTGCAGTCGCTGCAGGGCTCGCCGGCGTGGCCGTACACCTTGTGCTCGATCTGGAAGTAGCCGCGACGGCCTTCAGCGTCCACGTAATCGGAGACCGACGAGCCACCCAGGTGGATGGCGCGGGCGAGCACATCCTGCAGGGCCTGATGCAAACGACCGAGCTCGCCGCGGGTGAGTTTACCGGCTTGTTTGCGGGGCCGGATACCGGCACGAAAGAGGCTTTCGTCGGCGTAGATGTTGCCAACGCCGTGCAGAATCGACTGATTGAGCAAAGCCGCCTTGATGGCGAGTTTGCGGCCTCTGAAGAGCTTCGCGAAGTCCTCCGCGCTGACGGTAGTCGGCTCGACGCCGGGGCCGGTGTAGCCGCCGGTTTCGGTCACGACGGAGAGTCGGCCAAAGCGGCGGGGATCGACGAAGCGAATCTCGCGGCGGTCGGCGAGCGAGAGGATGGCGTGGGTATGCGGCGGGACCGGCACGTCGGTTTGTGAGACAAGGAGGCGGCCGGTCATGCCGAGGTGTAAGAGGAATTGGGCATGGGCTTTCGACTTGCCCCGTGCCAGATCCATGACGATGGATTTCCCGACGCGGCGAACGCGCTCGATGCGGGTGCCGGTGAGGGTGTCGGCGATCTCCGTTTCAGGCGACTTGAAGGTCTGGGGCTTGCCGCTGGTCCAGACGGAGACGATGCGCTGGCCGCGCACGCGGGCGTCCACTCCGTTGGCAATGGTTTCGACTTCAGGAAGTTCGGGCATTGGCTATTCGATGCCGGTCGTCGCATAGAGGCTTCGCGAACGGTAGAAGCCGTAGCCGATAGCGTTGGCGATGGCCAGCGCGCCGACGATCTTGACCGCGAAGCGAGCGGGGCTGGCGACATCGACGAAGGGATAAGCCTGCAGCACCAAGACGATGACCGACGTGATCGCCCCGAGGACAGAGAACGCGACAACCCAGCCCGGCAGATGTCGGCGAATGTGATTCGCGCCCAGGAACGCGATCGCGAACATGGCGACGTAGGCCAGCGCGTAGAACTCCGACGAGATGTTGTTGAGCAGGTCGAAGGTTTCGGCCGCTTTGCTGCCAACTTTACAAAGGACGATCATCACCGCGATGACGATAGTAGTGAAATACACGGAGTTTGCGGGGGTCAGGTAGCGCGGGTGAAGCTTTGTGAACCATGCGGGCGCGAGGTGGTCCCAGCCGGCGGTCATGGGCAGGCGGGTGACCCCTGTGAAGAGGAAACTGGACGCTCCCAGGATGCGGATTTGCAGCAGAAGGATGGTGAACTGCGCAACGTAAGTCGCGGCGTGGCTGCCGACGAAGGCCAGGCGCAAAGTCTGGGGGATAGGCGCGATGAAGTTGATGGCGCTGCCGGGATTGGCGTCGTGGAAGGTGATAACCGAACCTGTGCCCAGCATGAACATGGCAAAAGCGATCGGTGTGGCGATGACGACGGAACGGCCGATGTTGCGCGCCGGAGAGCGGGTTTCGCCGGCGAGGATGGCGATATATTCGAGGCCGGAAGCCGCGAATAATACCTGGCCGATGAGCGCAAGGGACTGCTTGTCGGTGTGCGGGAGAGCGAAGGTGAAGGGCGCGAAGTGGACGTTTTGATGGTGGAGCATCGCCCAGAACGGCGCCGCGATCAGCAGGCCGAAGGCCAGGATCATGGATGCCCCGCTGAAGTTGTGGACCCACTTGCCAAGACCGAGGCCACGCACAGCGCTCCAGGCAAGCAGCGCGATCAGTACCGCAAGCAGGGAGAAGACGAAGACGTTGTTTTCGGGCAGCTTCGCCGCCGACGGACCGACCATGAAAGCAAATTCGCTGGGGATCTGGAAGAGGATGGTCGCGATGCTGGTGAGGGCATAGAGCCAGACGTTCCAGGCGGTCATAAAGCCGAGGCAGTCTCCGAAGGCCCGGCGAGCCCAGACGTAGAGGCCGCCTTCGAGCGGCATAGCACGGTTCAGGTAGTAAACCGAGACCGCCATCGGCAGGTAGAACGCTACCAGCGCCAGGAGCCAGACGACCGTTTGCGCGCGGCCCAGACCGGCGGCAATGCCTACCCAGGAGCTGCCGACGACGGTGAGAACCTGAGAAAGCACGAGGTCGCGCAGGCCGAGCTGTCGGTGGAGGTGGTGGTCTTCGGCGTTCTCGGTACCTTCGGGAATTTGTGCCATGGCACCACAGTAAAGCCTCATGGGGCGGTTTGCCTTATTCTGATGGGAAAGCCATGCTACGTTTGCGAAATTTTCGAGTTTTGCTGATCGCCGCGATGTTCTGTGCAGTTTCTTTCGGTGTCCGCGCTCAGAGCACCGATCTGCCGGCGGCCCCGTCCACGCCGACACCTGTGTTCCGGGTGCCTCCGGGTTCCGGTGTGATCGTCGCGGCGCCCAAGGATGCCCCGCCTTCACCTCGTCCGCTGGAGACGGAGTGTTATGCGGCCGCAGTGGGTATTTACGCGAAACAGAAGCCTCTGGAGCCGGCGTTGAAGGAGACGGTCGCGCGTTATAGCTTTGAGGTGATCCACGAGATAGAAGTGGAGTGGAAACGCCATATGCCTCTTGCTGCAAGGGACCCCTGGCTGAAGGGACGGGAGATGGCGGTGCGCTTTGCGATCATGCCCGATGGCAGCATCGACACGCCGCTCGTGACGATGCACTCGGGACGCGAAAGCTACGATAAGCATGCTGTCGACGCGGTGATTGCGTCCGCACCGTTTGCTTCGCTGCCGGAAGGCCTGAAGCGGCCACTTCCGATATGCTTCCACTTTATCTACGGGGAGAGCGGGCCGAAGACCCCTGCGCCCCTCGATTTATGGCCACCTCCCGCGAAGCCGGAGCCGGTGAAGTAACCCAGAAAGCGTCGGGATCGAAGAGAGAGTTGATCGCGTACACCGTTCGCCAGCAGAGCCAGGTACATTCGGGCCTGTCGTGGCCTGTTGACCTGTTTGGCTCTCTCTAAAATTGTTTGATGGCGTATTCTTGATCTTCGCCTCGCTTGCCGTAGATTGGTATCCCCACCACGAGGTCTGGTCCAATGCGCAAGGCTGCTTCCCTCTTTCTGAAGTTATTCATCATCGGCGCTCTCGCCGTCGTCATCCTGATCTCGCTGTATCTGGTGGACAACGTCATCTCCGACCGCCAGTCGTACCGCGACCAGGCCGTCGCCAGCATTTCGCAAAGCTATGCGACGGAGCAGCGGATTCTCGGGCCGCTGCTGGTGCAGCCGTACCGGCAGAGCACCCCTGTAGAAACGACGACAGACAAGGGTGTGAAGAAGGTCGAGATACATACGGTCGAGTCGACGTACACCATCTTCCCCGACCAACTGAGCGTCAAGGGCGTGATAAAGCCGTCGTTGCGACGGCATGGGCTGTACCGCGTGCCGGTGTATGAGTTTCAGGGCACGCTTTCGGGCCACTTCAGCGTTCCGCCGCCGACGATCAAGGGCGATGTGCAGTTCGGCGTCCCCTACATTGCGTTTGCGATAAGGGACGCGCGCGGGATTGTCGGAACTCCCGTCATGCGGCTGAATGGAGTCGCGTCCACCGTCGAAGGAACGGGGCTCACGAATGTCGAACAAGACAGCCCGGTGCATCCCGACCTGATGTGGGGCGCGAATTTGCGGTCGCTGGTGCCGGCGGTTACGGGGAAAGCGGGCGCGATCGACTTCACTCTCGATTTGACCCTGGCCGGGACACAGAAGCTGGAGCTTGTACCAGTCGCGACCTCCAACCGCTTTGAGCTGACTTCACCCTGGACCGAACCGCTGTTCGCCGGGCAGTTCCTGCCGCGGACGCGCGAGATTGGCTCCGACGGCTTTCACGCAGTATGGGAGGTTTCGTCGCTGGCATCGGCTACCCAGCACCAGATGAACACCGGCGAAAAAGATATTGATGAAGTGGACGTCACCCTGGCCGATCCCGTCGATCCGTATCGGCTGTCTGACCGCGCCGTGAAGTACGGGATACTGTTCGTCCTGCTGACGTTTGGCGGCTTCTTCCTGTTCGAAATCGGCAAGCAGATGCAGATCCACCCGGTGCAGTATCTGCTGGTGGGCTTCTGTCTGGCGGTGTTCTTTTTGCTGCTGGTCAGCTTCAGCGAGCACATTCCGTTCGGCACGGCGTATCTGGCCGCCAGTACCGCCTGTATCGGCCTGCTGACCTACTACCTGGTATTTGTGCTGCACAGCACACGCTATGGACTGGCGTTCGGGACGATCCTGGCGACCTTGTATGCGGCGATCTATGGGCTGCTGGTGTCGGAGGACAATGCGCTGCTGCTGGGGTCGCTGCTGCTGTTTGGAGTGCTGGCAATTGTGATGATCGTGACCCGGAAGATCGACTGGTACGCGCGGACGGCGGAGATTGTGTCGCCGCCCGCGGAGCCTGTGTCAATCAACGACGGTCTGCCGGGTTCTCCGGCAAGCCAGTAGCGGAATTAGCGAGTGACCGTCACTTCCATATGCGCCGTGGGATAAACGCCGCGTAGAGCAAGCGCGGTGAAGGCGCCGTAGGCGTTTCCACCGACCAGTTTGCCGAGGCTCGATGTGTTGTCGGTGTGGAAGACGACCGAGGAGCCGCCGAAGCTGATCGACGGAAAGAGCGTCTGCTGGCGCATGCGCGCTGTGCCGAAGATGGTGTTCGGCGCATACCACCAGTTCGCCAGGAAGACGGTTGCGGAGTTCGGCGGAGGCGCGGTCTCGGGGCCATAGATGAAGTACGGCGCAACGGCAGGAGAGCCGGCCGCTACGTACAGGTTGCCGGCCGTGGTGTTGGTCCCGCTGTACTGGTAGGAAAGCTGCGGGTCGTACTGCGCGGGCAGGCCAGCCAGCAGGAAATGGGCGACGAGGTCAAGGTTGTTGCTCAGATAGACCAGCGTGTAATTGTTGATGGTCCCCGTGCCGTCAGGCGAAACGATGTTGATGCCGATCTGCGAAAGGATCGTGGGCTGAGCGAAGTTCCCGTTCACCGCAACGGAGCCGCAGCTGGTGGCGCGGATGACGATGTTCGCCTGGCCGGCGGCTTCCGCAACAGTAAAGCCGTGCGGCACAAGGGACTTGGCGGCAGCGAGCGAGACAGGGCCTTCACCGGCAAATTCGGTGCAGTTGGTGAAATCGACGGAAAAGTTTTGCGCAAGAGCGGCTGAGGGAAACGCTGCAGCTGAAAGCAGAACGAGCGCGAAAAATGGCGTGGTGAATCGCATAATCAGGATCTCCAAAGAGAAGCAGGGTGGTCCGGATGTTCTTGAGCTGTCTTTCACTCTAGGAAACTCCGGCTCTACCTTGCTTAAAGCGGATTCGAAGCGAGATTTATTACAGAGCTATGCGATTTAATCTCTTACACTCACGAAGGCTTTTTCGTTGCCAATTGCAACTCGGCGTCGGATGTTGCGAAGCCGTAGACCATTGCAGCCTTCAGCTGGGCAATAGATCGGCCGAACGCAGATGATTGAAATTGACGCATTGACCGCCTTGCGACGTGATTCGGCCCCACAAATGAAAATCCATTGTTACGACAACTGCACCGTCACTCAGAGACGACAATCCGGTGTCAGCTAAACCTAAATGACTAAACTCTGCGCGACCCACGAGGAGATTCGCAGGTTGATAGAACTCTTGATGTTTCTCGGCAAACCGTTTGAGGGCCTCTACCAGCTCCAGGCGCCGGTGCGGAGGCGCCTGATCGACAAAGTTGCTTGCTTCCGCGAGGACGTGAGGCGTAGTCATCAGGTAACGAAAGCCACGCAGTAGACGCTCCAAAATCAAAATGTCCGCCGCTTCGAACATCTCCACTCTCTTGAACGTGAAGAGGAGCGAGGGGTCAGTCATGCTGACAAGTCGAAGCAAGAGAATGCTAGTGTCCAGCAGAGCTGTGTCCGCCGAGGCCCTTCTCACATTGCGCCCAGAAGCATACCGTTACGGGCTCCTATTAGTTCGCCATCGCTGTCACGCAACTTCACAGTTTTGTAATCGCGTCCAAATTCTCCAGTCTTCTGGTCGTCGGGGGCATAGGAAAAAGTGATCATCCAATAGCGGCTATCGTCCGACTTCTCGACGCCTTCAAGACGCAGTTCGCGGTCTGCGGCCGAAGTGAATACCTCTGGAAGGTATTTGCTTGCCTGCTGAACTGCTTCCTTGATCTGCATTGGGTCCTCCTTCAAAACACGCGTCCAGTATAAAATGAATCATGGGCGCGGGCTCTTATGGCGCGCGCACTCCCGCCCTTTTCGGAGCATCCTTGAATTCTCAAAAACGTAAGTCCGCCGTCATCCTTGGCGCCCAGTGGGGCGATGAGGGTAAAGGCAAGATCGTCGACGTTCTGTCGGAAAAGTTCGACATCGTTGCCCGCTACGCCGGCGGCCATAACGCCGGGCATACCGTGATCATCCACGGCAAGAAGATCGTTCTTCAGCTCATCCCCTGCGGCGTGCTGCGGCCCGAGTGCAAGGGTGTGATCGGCAACGGCGTTGTGCTCGACCCGGCAGCGTTCCTGAATGAGGTCAAGAAGCTGAAGGAAGCGGGGCTGCCGGCGCATGATCCCAAGGCGGGGCAACTGTTCATTTCGAACCGCGCGCAGGTTATTCTGCCGTATCACCGGATGATTGAACTGGCGGCTGAGACGGCGCCGGGTCGGCAGACCATTGGGACAACGCGGCGCGGCATCGGGCCGGCGTACGAGGACAAGATCCATCGCAATGGGCTGCGGGTGATCGACCTGCTGAACACTTCCCTGCTGCGGACCCACATCAACAATGCCTGCCACGAGAAGAACACGATCGCCCATGCGCTGTTTGGGACGGCTCCGCTCGATCCGAAGCAGATGTACGAGGAGTATGCACGGTACGCCGATCAGATTGCGCCGTTCGTGACGGATACCGAGTACCTGCTGAACAAGGCGCTCGCTGCCGGGCAGAACATTATGTTCGAAGGCGCGCAGGGAGCGCTGCTGGACATCGACCACGGGACCTATCCTTTTGTCACCAGTTCGTCGTCGACTGCGGGCGGCGCCGTGACCGGGACAGGCGTGGGGCCGACCAAGATCGATACCGTGATCGGAGTGACCAAGGCGTATGTGACGCGGGTGGGCGAAGGTCCGTTCCCGACGGAGATTTCGGACACCACCGGCGAACTGCTGCGCGCACGCGGGCAGGAGTACGGTGCGGTGACCGGCCGTCCGCGACGCTGCGGCTGGCTGGATATTCCGCTGCTGCGCTACTCGAACGCCATTAACGGCACGGAGTGGCTCGTCGTCACAAAGATGGACGTCATGGACGAATGTCCTGAAATTCCCGTCTGCACCGCTTATAAGATTGACGGGAAAATGACCGATGTCATTCCCGCCGACATTCGCGGCTTCGAATCCATCGAACCGGTGTACACCACGCTGAAGGGCTGGATGTGCCCGACGGAAGGCATTACGGAGTACGATAAGCTTCCGCAGCTCGCGAAAGATTATATGAATTTCCTGGAACGCGAGAGCGGAGCTAAAATCGGCATGATCTCTACGGGCCCTGACCGGGTGCAGACCATTAATCTCCCGGAGTTTGAAGAGGCTTTGGGATAGCTATGGTCAGCTTCACCGTACGCATGAGGTTCCATTCCGAGGACCATGACGAAATCGTCCAGCACCTGCGGGAATTAACGCGGCTTTCACGCCAGGAGCCGGGATGCGTCAGCTACATTCCGCACTGGATTGAGTCCGAACCCACGACCGTGTTAATTTACGAGCAATATCGCGATGAGGCAGCCGTTGAGCATCATCGCGGTACGCCCCATTTTGCCAAGTTTGCCATCGGCGGTCTGTACCAGAAGATGCTCGACCGCTCCATGGAAAACCTGCAAGCGATCGCATAGCCATATTTGCCTCTAAACTTAGCGGCGGCGAACCACGTCCAATGTGTGTATAGGCTTCTGCGCAGACCGCTTTGACTCTGTCGCGGAATCCGGTCTAACATCCGGTACGCGCATGGTTCGCCATTCCATCTCGAGTTGCCGCAGTGCAGTCGCCGCCGTCCTACTGGGGGCGACGTGTTCGGCGGCTTGTGGGATGACCTTTGCGGCGGTCCTTCCTCATCATCCTACGAAGAAAACCGTGACGCGACAGACGGTTGAGTCGATGGAAGAACAGTGGCGGCAGGCGCAGCTCGCTGGGGACGCGGCAGCCATGGATCGTCTGCTTTCCGATGATTTCGTGGGCATCAACTCCACCGGGGTGGTGACGACCAAAACGCAGCAACTGGCACGTATCAAGAACCGCATCGCTGTTCTAACGCAACTCGACCTTTCCGACATCAAGGTAAAGCTGATTCACGACGTGGTCGCCGTCGTCACGTCGCGAGCCGAGGTCGCGGGCTTCAACGAGAATGGGCCGATCAAAGGCTCTTTCCGCTACACCCGGGTGTACCAGCGGTCGCCCGGCGGAGCGTGGAAGATCACCAGCTTCGAGGCGACACGTCTGCCAGCGGAGAGCCCCGGAAAAGTACGCGCGGAATCGGACAGTGCCCCGGCTCCTCATCCTGAAAAAAATTAGCATTTCTCTTAAAAACAAAACCCGCCGGTAAAGGCGGGTGAGTTGCAGAAATTACTTCGGCTATGCGACGTTGGCGTTGGTGAATTGCATGCTGGTAACAGCTTGCGTTACAACCGGCTTAGCGCGACGCACCGTTTCCATACCGACATTGAGGCCGCTGAGGCGGCGCATCAAAGAGCGGGTCCCACCAGTCAGTCTTGCGTCTTCCGGCTCACCGGCCATTTTGCGCATGCGTGAAGCGATGTCGGCGACGCGGCTGCGGGGGCCGTCGGCGCCATCCTGTGGTTGATAGAGTTTTACCTCTCCTAATGAAGCCGGGGCCCATGCTGATCCACCATGCCCGGCCCGGTGCGACGTCTCTCGCGCGGGAGCAAACCTGCTTTGCGGAGAGACGCTACTCTTCAGTTGCTCGATGGAAGAGAGTTTCATAAGCACTGTCCTTTGGGGTACGCGCGTGCCGGGATTGGCAAAGCGCACGATAGCCATATGACGGCAACGCGGCAGGAGAAGTTGCTTTATATTAAGTCGATTTATCGAAGCTTCATATCCTATTCGGGGACTTCCTCGGCGAGCGCCTGGCGCAGCCGTTTCCAGCTATCGGAAAGCATCTCCGGGAGGATGCGGGTCTCGGCGACAACGGTCATGAAATTGGTGTCTCCGCTCCAGCGCGGAAGCGCATGGACGTGCAGATGGTGGGCGACTCCAGCCCCGGCCGATTCTCCCAGATTCAGGCCCAGATTCAGGCCCTCGGGCTGGTACACCCTGCGCAGGACGCGTTCGGCACGGCGCATGAGGGTCATCAGTTCGGCTGCGGTTTCGCCCGGCAGAGCTGCCAGACTGGATTCGTGCTGGTAAGGCACCGCCATCATGTGGCCGTTGCTGTAGGGAAAAGCGTTCAGGACGAGGAAGCAGTTTTTGCCGCGCTCCAGGAGGCCGATGGCCTCCTCGGCTTCGGCGCGGTCCATGCCGTATTTAATGGCGTAATCGACCGCCGCCAGCATGTTGCAGAAGACACAGTGCAGGTCGCCCGGCCAGGCGGCCAAAGCTTTCGGGACGCCCTTCTTGTGAGGGGTTTCGTCCTTGCTGGCGATGTATGCATAGCGCCAGGGAGTGAAAAGGCGATCCATAGATGCACTATAGTCGAGCAGCCGCGTTGCGGCGATGGTTCAGAGCACAGGGTTTAGGGTCAGAACGTCCGGAGAGCCCGTCACAATGCATGAAAGCTTGTCTATCCCGTGTTGACCTCGCTCCACTCGACTGTTACTCTTTGTATTGAGCACTGCGCCCGGGATTCAGTCGCAGCAGCTTCTTTAGATGCTTCACCACACTCCTGTTCACATCATCGCTTAAGAGTACCCGCCTCAACGGCGGTGGCAATTTGTCGCCTGCACCTTTAAAGCAATGGTCGTACGAGAGTGAACCACTGGATCCGGAGTTACATAATTCATGGCCGATAACGACCACATCCTTTCAACCGAGAGCACACCCCTGAACACGACACTCGAACCCAACGCTACCGACGCGACGACCGAAGTTACTTCGGCGTCGACAGACCACTCCTCTAACCCCGCTTCCGAAACAGTTCCTACCCCGGAAGCAGTCCAGCACGACACACCTGCAGCGTCTCCCTTCGGAGAGACCGCGCAGCATGGCGCCGCCGATCCGATCCCAGCCATCTCCGCTGCTTCTGACGAAGCTGAGCCTGAGTATGATGCTGAAGATTTTGCCAAGGCGCTCGAGAGCTTCGACCGTGAGCAGGCCGCAGAGAAGGAATCTGCGCAGTCCCTCACTGCTGAAGAAGTCGTCGTCACCGGCACAGTTGTAAAGATTACGGATAAGCACGTCGTTGTCGATATCGGCCTCAAGTCCGAGGGATTGATTCCTCTGGACCAGGTGCTGGACCACACTGGAACGCCGAAGTTCAAAGTCGGCGACTCCGTAGAGGTGGTTGTCGAGCGTGAAGAAAACGAGGGCGGCTATCTCGTTTCCTACGAGAAGGCCCTGCGCCACAAGGTTTGGGACAAGCTCGAAGAAGCCGCCAACACCAAGACTCCCGTCAAGGGCATGGTGTTGTCGCGCGTCAAAGGTGGCCTGACTGTCGATATCGGCATCAAGGCGTTCCTGCCCGGCTCGCAGGTTGAGGTGCGCCCCGTGCGCAACCTCGACGGCTACATCGGCACCGAGATCGAAGTCCGCGTCATCAAGCTCAATAAGAAGCGCGGCAACGTCGTCATCTCCCGCAAGGAGCTGCTCGAGGAGGACCAGAACGCCAAGAAGGAAGTCACGCTCGCTTCGCTGGAAGAGGGTTCGGTTTTCACCGGCGTGGTCAAGAACCTGACCGACTACGGCGCATTCGTTGACATGGGAGGCCTCGATGGCCTGCTCCACATCACCGACATGAGCTGGGGACGTCTGACTCACCCGCGCGACCTCGTCAATGTTGGCGACGAGATCCAGGTAAAGGTCCTCAAGTTCGATAAGGAAAAGCAGCGCGTTTCTCTCGGCTTCAAGCAGTTGACGCCTGATCCATGGCTCGACGCGACCGAACGCTACCCCATCGGTGCGCAGGTCCGTGGCCGCGTTCTTTCGGTCACCGACTACGGTGCGTTCGTCGAGCTCGAACAGGGTATCGAAGGCCTCGTCCACGTCAGCGAAATGACCTGGTCGAAGCGGATGAAGCACCCCTCGAAGATGGTCAAGCCCGGCGATGAAGTCGACACGATCATCCTGAGCGTCAACCCGACCGACCGCCGCATCTCGCTTGGCATGAAGCAGCTCCAGGACAATCCCTGGGAAGCGCTCGAAGACAAGTACCCGACCGGCGCCATCATCGAAGGCCGCGTTCGCAACCTGACCGACTTCGGTGCGTTCATCGAGATCGAAGACGGCATCGACGGCCTGGTTCACGTTTCGAACCTGTCGTGGACCAAGCGCATCAAGCATCCTTCCGAAGTGCTGAAGAAGGGTGAGAAGGTCAAGGCTATCGTGCTCGGAGTTGAGCCCGAAAACCGCCGCCTCTCGCTCGGCGTCAAGCAGCTTCAGCCGGATGTCTGGGACACGTTCTTCGCGCAGCACCGCGTTGGCGACGTGATCAAGGGCAAGGTCCTGCGCACGGCGCAGTTCGGTGCTTTTGTTGAGATCGCCGAAGGAGTCGAGGGCCTGTGCCACGTCTCCGAAGCGGTGGACGACAAGGGCCACCAGATGACCCTGAACGTCGGCGACGAACACGAGTTCAAGATCGTCAAGATGAACCAGGAAGAGAAGAAGGTTGGGCTGTCGATCAAGGCCGTTGGTGAAGAAGCCAGCCGCGCCGAAGTCGAAAGCTACAAGGAAACCAAGAGCCAGGGCGGAAAGGGCGGCAGCTCCTCATCGAGCGGCTCGTCTTCCTCGACCACTCTGGGCGACCTGCTCAAGTGGAAGAAAGCTGAGAACGAAGAGAACAACTAGTTCGCTCTCTAAAGCAACGACAGAGGCCGCCCAACCGGGCGGCCGTTCTGTTTGTCATCGCCGTTCTGTTTTAGTGCGCCGTTTTCGCCAGATATTCTTTCGCCCCCACCTGTCCGGCGTTGGCTGCCGCTTGAAGCAACTGCGCAGCCTTCGCCGGGTCTTTCGGAAGGCCATAGTTGCCCTCGGCGTAAATTCTTCCGAGCAGATACTGCGCATTGCGCTCGCCCTTGTCGCTGGCGTTCTTAAGGTTGACCAGCCCCTGGGCCACATCGATCTGTCCGCCTTCTCCTTGCATCTGCATAACCGCCAGATCCGTTATCGCCTGAGGGACGACTCTGGCAGCATTCGGATAGCCCATGCCGCCGCTCGCCGCATATCCCAGCCGAGTGCGTTGCTCGGTCCTGGCGCCACGCAGGCTGCTGCAAAGCGCACGTTGATAGTCAACTATCGGGTCGGTATCGTATTGTCCCTGGCCTTCATACGTCACGTAGCAGAGGTCATGACCTCTTTCTGAGTCGCTCTTCTTACCCACCCACGCCGCCCAGCCCAGTTGTTCACTCGCACCGAAGGCCCCGCCGACCGAAGCCAGATTCAGCAGTTGGTAGGCCCGGTGCAGGTCCACCGGCACGCCGATCCCGTACAGGTTCGCTTTACCCGCATTCATGAGCTCCCGGCTGTGTTTCGCCAGCTTGTCTCTGTCCAGAGACCCATCCTTCTTTTGCTTCCCGTATTGCGCAATCAGCGCATCACTTTGCTGCACCGTCGTTGGCGAGATGTCTCCGCGGCGCCCTTCGATCACGCCGTCAACATATGCCTCCATCTGCGGAAATAGCGTGCTGTTTAGAATGTGCTGGGGGTGATACTTCAGATAGTCGATGGCCGGTTTGTAGCCACTCAACGCCGACCGATTCATCAGGGTATACGCGAGGGCCTCATCAACAGGAATTCCCTTGTTGCCCGCCGGTCCGTTGATGTCATGTGCCGCGTCGAAGATAATGTCGGCTGCCTGGAAGGCCGCCTCCGAGTCTCGATCCGCGATGGAGGCGTACAACTCATAGGCCTTTGCGCGGCTCGGCGCCACGCCAAAACCCGTGCGATAGTGCCGCGCCGTATCGAGAATCGCACTCACTTCGCCGCGATTTGCCTTCGCCGCTGCCTCACGAAAATCGGCTTCCATGCCAGGCCGCGCCGCTTCGACCCGCCGCTCGTTTTCCGTAGGCGGCGGAGGCGTGTATTTCGGCGTCAGCGGAATCCGTGCCGGCGGCGTTGGCACATTCGGCGCAGAGCTCTTGTTCGCCGGATAATCATCCGCATTGTTGTGGTATTTCGTATTGCGTTCCGTGTCGGCCTTGATCTGTTTATCGTGCTCGTCCTGGGTTTCGCCCTTTTGCGCCAAACCGGCGATGGGGCCGCACAACACCAGACACACACATGCGGCGATACTTCGAGAGAAAAGGTTCATGCGCAGCTCCGATGAAAAGGTTACTTCTACTTAACGCCGGTTCCACACCGAAAACTCGTCATGGCAACGCATTTTTGCCTACGAAATCACAAGCAGACGGTCCATGAGGGGCCGCACAGTATCGAAACGGTGGTGTGTGCCGTTCATGGTACGAGCACGAAGCTGTCCACCGACACCTGCGAGGCTGCCAGTTCCCTCTCCGGCGCCACTTTGATCCGGACTGTGATTTCGCTGAAGCTTCCTGCACGCGGCGGATGTGGGAAGTGGAATGTGAGTGTCTCGTGGACCGGTGGACGGGAAAAATCGATGGGGCCAGACGTGCTGGACGGAAGCACCAGGGTCCCAAGCGAAGTCGCTATATGCGGCTTGGCTTCCATGTCGCGCAAGATCACTTCGATGGCAATCGCGCCGGGGCGTGTGTCGGCATTCGTGACGTTCAGGCGAAGCGCATTGCAACAACTCATCTTTATCGCAGGCACGATCGTCTGGTGCGCTTCCATCTGTAACGCGAGCGCATTGGTGGACCGGATGTGCTCCTTCAGCGGGTCGCCATGGACGATTCTCGCGTCGGGCCGGGGAGCGTTGTCGGGCTCTTTGAAGTACCAGTAAGCCCCATCAAATGCGATGACCTGCGGCTTGGCGCTGCCCGGCAATTCGGCGCTCGGGGCAGGCGGCAATATGGCCTGTGGAGGCTTTGGCGGCAGGAGAAGAATAACGCCCGAGTAGCCCGCACCCGGCCTCGACGTGTGAGATTTAGCCTGGGCAGACTTCTGACGGTCCAGTTGCAGCAGCAGGCGGTCGAGCGCCTCGTGGCCCGGGCCTGCTTTCAGGAACGGCAGCAGCGCGATCATGGTGACGAGCAACGCCGCAACCGAGCTTTTGAACGGCGTTGATAATCGTCTGCGAAAACGGCTGTCGGAGTTCCGTGGAAAGCGCCAGACAGGAAACAGGCAGGCGAGCGCGAGTAGGAGTGCGGCCAGCCAATCCCACCTCCGTGCGAGCGCTATGAGGCCGAACTGAGCGGCCATCGACGTCAGCAGAGCGGGAAAGATTGTTTGCGACAGCGTGGCGTTCTTGGGAACGAGGAACAGACTTTGGGTGTCGCCTCCGAACTCATGTTGGTGTTCTGGCTGCCGCGCCCATCGATAGAACAGCGCCGTCGTAAGCCCTGTCATCAGCGGCAGGATGATTGCCACCCACGCTGACCGGTCCTTGTTCAACACGACGACAGCCGGCACCCATACGACCGTAATCCATGTGCCGTACATCAGGGGCCAAGTGGGGATGTCGTCCTGGCGATCGAGGACTCCGCGTATGACTACGACGGCAGCGGCATGCACACCGGCCGTGAAAGCCAGACAGACGAGCGGAAAGATAAAGAGAGCGCGCAACGACAGGGTAGATCCCAGCACAAACTGGCACGCGAGGACCATGAGCCAGGCGACAGCCGCAAGGCTGCCGACCAGCGGCCACGCGATCGAACTCAACCGCTCAGTAGACTCCTCGCGCGTGGTCACTACTGGAGCACGGAGCATTCGACGTTAGACACCGCGGAAGAGCGACTTGTTCCGCTGGCAGGCAGGTCCGCTCGCCGTTTCCGGCAAGGGCTGTTCCCGTTGGCATTGCTTTCCTCTACTTTTATTGCAGTCATTCGCTTGACCCTCTCGTTACGTCAGGCCGCACACTCCTTGCAGTAGAAGGAAACCGTTCATGTTCCGCATCCAGCAATTCGCCGCGCTTGCCAATGTTACCGTCAGGACGCTGCATCACTATGACCGCCTCGGCCTGCTGAAGCCCACCCACCGCTCTGCGAGCGGTTACCGCCTGTATCGCAACGAAGACCTCGGCCGGTTGGAGCGCATTCTTGTGCTCCGCTATCTTGGGCTGCCTCTGCGCGAGATTGCGGAACTGCTCGCCACCGGAGGCCCCGACTCCGAACACAATCTGCCAGCCACACTCGCGCGCCAGGCCACCGTGTTGCGCGAGCGCCGCGCCGGCATCGACCGTGTTCTGCAGGCAATCGAACGGGCGCAGCAGCAGTTGCATAAGGATGCGGAACCCGATTGGCCCCTCTACCAAACCATTCTCAAGGAGATACACATGCAGGAATCACAGAACTGGACCGAAAAGTATTACAGCCCCGAAGCCCGGCAGGCAATCGACGAGCGCCGCGTCGAATGGAATCCCGAGATGCAGGCCAAAGTCACCGCCGACTGGCAGCAGATGTACGCCGATGTGCAGTCCGCGATGGACCGCGGCGTCGAGCCGATGAGCGACGAAGGCAAGGCCCTGGCGGCTCGCTGGATGACGCTTGTCGGCGGATTTACCGGCGGCAAACCCGAGGTGCTCGAAGGGCTGAACAAACTCTACGAGGACCGCGCCAACTGGCCGAAAGATCAGGTCAGCGAGGAGATGAAAGCCAACCTGCCAAAGCCCGAGCAGATTGCATTTATCCGCGCCGCTCAAGCGAAGGCATGAGACAGTCGCCCCATCTCTCACCCATCACTATTCGTGACGGATGGGGCGTTTCTACCGTGCTACCGCAAAGGCAAAATGCTATTCTCGCCTTCATGCTGACGTTTTCTCGCCTCGCGCTCGTTCTCGCCTTCGCCACTGCCGCTGGGCATGCCCAACTCGATCCCGGCACCAAGGCAAAAATTGACGCTGCCGCCCAGAAAATCCTCGCCGATACAGGTGTTCCCTCGGCTTCAGTCGGCGTTGTAAAGGACGGCAAGATCGTCTACACGCAGGCTTTTGGCCTGGCACGCATCTCGCCACCGAAACCCGCGACAGCGGACATGGCTTATGCCATTGGCTCGATTTCGAAGCAGTTCACAGCGACCGCCGTCCTGCTGCTGCAACAGGACGGCAAGCTTTCCGTCGACGATCCGGTCAGCAAATACTTCCCCGAATTAACGCGGTCAAATGAGGTTACGATCCGCAACCTGTTGACGATGACGTCCGGTTATGAGGACTTCGCACCGCAGGACTATACGATCCCCGATTGGCTGAAGCCGATTGACCCGTCGAAGCTCGTGCATCTCTGGGCAACCAAGCCACTGGATTTCGACCCCGGCACCAAGTGGCAGTACTCCAATACAAACTACGTGCTGGTCTCACTGATCGTCGAGAAAGTTTCGGGCGAGCCGCTAGGCAAGTTTCTGCATGAGCGCGTCTTTGGGCCGGCAGGGATGAAGGACCTGTTCAACACCTACTCGCAGCGCGAAAAGCTTCAGGTTACCGGCTATGTTTCGAACGCGCTGGCGCCACCGCGCGTCGAGCCGATGGAAGGTACGGGCTGGTACTACGGCGATGGCGACCAGGCAATGCCTGCTGCCACGCTGCTGCAGTGGGACCTTTCATTCATCAACAAATCCGTGCTGACGCCGGCCAGTTACGCCGAGCAGGAAACGTCCTTCAAGTTGAAGGACGGAACCGACACGCGGTACGGCATGGGTATCTACAGCTTCGATAACCACGGCCACCACATGATCGAGCATGGCGGCGAGGTCGGCGGCTTTGTCTCTGAAAACATTGTGTACCCGAACGACGGCGTTGCTATCGTCGTGCTCACCAACGAGACTGCCAGCGAGGCCGCCAGCGAGATCGGCGCCGCCATCACCCCGTTGCTGATTGCACCTCCTGCACCCGCCGCGCCTAAACCCGACGCGTTTGCCAGCGAGTTGCAAACCATCCTCACCGGCATGCAGCAGGGTAAAATCGACCGCACGCTGTTCACCGCGGACTGCAACTTCTACTTCGACAAGGACGCGCTTGCGGACTTTCAATCGACGCTTGGGCCCATGGGCACAATCACCGCCGTGACGCGGCAACGTGCCGGGTTGCGTGGAGGCATGGATTTTGGCATGTACCGCGTTACGTTCTCGGGCGGTGCGAGCATCATCATTACGACCTACCGCATGACCGACGGCAAGATCGAGCAATTGCTGGTGGTCGGAAAAGGCTAAGAGATCGTTCCGGCTCCCTGCCACGCAACGAAGTTATTTCGTCACACTTTTCGCTAACTGTGCCACGATTGGTGTAGTTTGTCCGAACGAGGGTCGAACGCGATGCTCCTGGCACGAACGCTGGTCATCCTCGCAACGCTCCTGGCCGGCAGCGTTGCGATTCCATCACAGACAACCGACCTGCACTCGGTCGCGTGGCTAAGCGGCGACTGGCAATCGGTCATGCCAAACGGCCTTGTCGAGGAGCGCTGGACAGCGCCCGCAGGCGTGATGATGGTCGGCCTGAGTCACGCTTCGCGCAATGGAAAAACACGTAGCTTCGAATATCTTCGCTTGGAGCTTCGCGGCGGCGATATTTTCTACATCGCTTCGCCGAACGCGAAGAAGGTCGCCGAGTTCAAGCTGGTGGAAGCAACCGCGGACCATCTCGTCTTCGAAGGCGGCGACGATCATGTGCAGAAGGTCCGCTATAAGCGCGAAGGCCCGGACAAGATCACTGCACGCATCGACGGCAGGATGAACGGCGAGGCTTTCAACGAAGAGATCCACTACGTCCGCCGCCCCGCAACCGGCAGATAAACGTCGGCGCTCAGCCATCTCCTAAAGTTTTAGTTGACAGGTTCCCTCTCTCCAGCTTAACGTCCTAATTCATTAGGAGTATGTTCATGGCAAAACCGGACAAGATCGCGCTGACAAAGCTTGAACTACAGATTATGCAAGTGATCTGGAAGCGCGGTTCGAGCAGTGTGAGCGACGTGCAGCAGGGGCTGGAGCAGGAACTCGCCTACACCACTGTGCAGACCATGCTCAACATTCTCGAGCGCAAGGGAAAACTGAAGCGCGAGCTGCAAGGGCGGGCGTTTCTGTACAGCGCGACGGTCTCCGAAGAAAAGGCATCGAGCCACGCGGTCAGAGACCTGATCGACCGCATGTTTGGCGGCTCCAGTGAAGACCTGGTGATGAGTCTGGTCAAAAGCCGCCAGATCGACGTGAAAAAACTCGCGAAACTGAGCAAGCGTCTGGAGAAGGAAGGCGGTGAGAAGTGAAAGCCTTTGAATTATCGATGTTGTCCTATCTGCTGAACTCCCTTTGGCAGGCGCCATTGATTTTTGTTGCTGCGTGGATCGGGGCCCGCGCCTTGCGTCGCAACGGTGCAGCGGCGGAACATCGTGTATGGTCGATTGCCCTGGCGCTCGAAGCCGTTCTGCCGGCGTGCACCGTTCGTCCGTCGGAAGTGTTGCATGAACTAACAGAGTTGGTGGCGCGGCTGCTGAGCAAAGGCGCCGTGACCGGAAATGTCCGGGTGACGGTGGTGCCTGGCGCGGCGCTCACGCACAGCGGTCTGCGGCTGCCCGCCGAAATCCTCGCCATTGCCGCAGTGATCTACGGCTGTGTCGTCGTTTATTTCACCGGGCGGCTTGCGTTTGGTCTATGGAGAACCGCAGCGATACGGCGCGATGCGCAACGCATCTTTCTGACGGGCGCAGCCGGTGCAACGTGGCAAAGATGCTGCCGGCTTTTTGACGTCTTTCATGCCGTGGCCGCGGTGTCACGCGATATCGACGGACCGATGACCATCGGCGTTCGCCACAAGGTCCTGCTGCTTCCAGCAGATTGGCAAGCGAGCCAGAACGGCGACGATCTCGACGCCGCCCTCGCGCACGAGTTCGCGCATATGCGACGAGGAGACTTCGCGAAAAATCTTCTCTACGAACTGCTGTCGTTGCCGATTGCCTATCATCCGCTGCTTTGGATGACCCGCACAAAGCTCGCGGAAACCCGCGAGATGGTGTGCGACGCGATGGCTGCCGAAGCCGTGGCGGGCAGAGAAGAATATGCGCGATCATTACTCCGGCTGGCGTCGCAGTTTTCCAAACGGACGCCGGCTAGAACACTTCACGCCATCGGGATTTTCGATGCCAACATTTTCGAAAGGAGAATTATGAGTCTGACAGAACAGCAAGTGCAGATAGGTGTCGCACGAAGGATGGCAACGGCAGTCGTATGCGTGATGCTCGGCTTGGGAACATGCGCGTCCGCTCTGGCGTTGCGGATCAAGGTCGCAACGCCCGTCGCACAGAGCGAAGCGCAGCCGGCACAGCAGAGCGAAGCCCAACCGGCGCAGCATCCCGATGCTGCCCATGTCTCCGCAGGTGTGATGGCGGCAAATCTTCTCACTCATGTCAACCCGGTCTATCCCGAGATTGCGAAGGCGGCGGGCGTGAGCGGATCCGTTGTTCTGCACGCAGTCATCGGCAAGTCGGGAGAGATGGAGTCGCTACAGGTAATCTCCGGGCCTGAAATGCTGAGCGGCGCGGCGCTCGATGCAGTGAGGCAGTGGACGTATCGCCCGTATCTTCTCAACGGCGAGCCCACCGAGGTCGATACCACCATCACTGTTAATTTCAGCATCAATTCCTAAGCATCGCTGTACAACCTCAAGCCGGGCCATTATGCTCCGGCTTTTGTCACGTTTGTGTCTCTTCGAAATGACCGTCAAGTGACAAGAGCCTGACACGGCCTTCCTCTTAGCCGCCCATCGTATAGGCAGGGAAAACATTATGTTTTCCGAAGATTCTCTGCCCAGAGCGGAGAAGAACAGAGGACGCACTCATGCACAGCAAACGACTCAGATCCCTTGCCACTCTTGGTATCCTTGCTGTAGGCCTTCCTGCGATAGCGCAGTCCTACAAAGTGACCAACATCATTTCCGATGGCTCAGTTCCTGCTAACCTTATCGACGCTAATTTCATCAACCCCTGGGGAATTTCCGCCAGCCCTACGTGGTGGATCAATGCACAAGGCACGGGGCTCGATTATGTTGTCGCCGCCGCCGGCACAGTCGCTTTTAAAGTAAATATTCCGGCGGCCGCGGGCGTCGCTACCGCGACCGGCTTGCCTGCGGGTTCCGTCACGACCGCGGGCGCCATTCCTATGCTTCTGCCTAACGGCACGAAAGCATCGTTCCTCTTTTCTACACTCGATGGCACGATAGCCGGCTGGAACAGCGCACTTGGCACCAACGGCGCCATCTCGCAGATCGCCATCAACAACAGCGCGGCCGGAGCATCGTATCCGGACCTCGCTATCCTGAACATCGGCACGGGCGGTGTCACGTCGACCAGCTATATCCTCGCTGCGAACTTCGGTACGGGCAACGCCATCGAGGTTTACGACAATACTTTCAAACCCACGAAGCTTGCCGGAACATTTACCGACCCCAACCTCCCGGCCGGTTATGCGCCCTTCTCCGTGCACGTCATCGGCACGCAGATCTTCGTCGCCTACGCTCTGCGCACCACGACCGCGCCGTATCGTACCGTCAACGCTTCCGGCAATGGCGTTGTCGATATCTTCGACACCAGCGGCAACTTTGTTTCGCGTGCCATCACCGGCGGAAACCTCAACGCGCCGTGGGGCATCGCCTTCGCCCCTGCCAATTTCGGGGTGTTCAGCAAAGATCTGCTCGTCGGCAATTTTGGCGACGGCATCATCAACGTCTACGATCCGAAGACGTTTTCGTACATCGGCCAGTTGATAGACGCTACCGGCAAGCCTCTCAGCTACGCCAGCCTATGGGAGCTTCTGCCCGGTGGCACGGCAGTCAGTGGGACGACCGCAGTCAGCGGCGGCGACACCAGCACCGTCTATTTCACGGCCGGGCTCGCCAACGAAGCCCACGGTCTCTTCGCCGGCATCACCAACGCCACCATAGCGGGCACTGCGCCGACGTTCGGCTTCAGTGCTGCCACAGGTACGGCGACTGTCACCGCAGGCAACGCTGTTTCAGTACCACTTAGCGCGGTACCGGCCAATGGCTTTACGGGGGTCATCAACCTGTCATGCAGCGGTCTGCCCTTCGGAGCCACCTGTACCTTCAATCCTACGATTCAGATTAACGTTGCAGCCAATACAGTCGGATTCGGGAGTATGACCATCCAGACTTCAAAGGCTTCCGCAAGCGCGCAACCCCACCCTCTTGGGAACGCCCGCTCCACCGGAATACTTTCGGCGATGCTCCTGCCCTTCGCTTCTCTCCTGATTTTCTGCCGCCGGCGGTCGTCAGGCAACGCCGCTTTCCTTCGTCTGTTAGGTGTGATGTTTGTATCTATCGCCACCACCGGATTCATCGTCGGCTGCTCCAGTTCCTCTGTTCAGACCCCTTCAACTCCCACCCCTGCCGGTCAATCGACTGTAGTGGTTACCGCTACTAGCGGAGCGACCACGCAAACCACCTCCATCGTGTTAACTGTGAAGTAGCTGCAGGCCGCGTCTCATCCTTTCGCATTGCATCGCGAAAGGATGGGATGGCATGGCATGGGATGAGTGCCACCCGGAACTCTTATGCGAGCGGAGTCCACCCATCTAAGAGGGTTCCCGTTACAGCGACTTCATCAGCCGGTATTGCGGAGCCCGGCGCTGATGCCGTTGATTGTCGCAGTGATGGCGCGGTCCAACTCAGGCCCGCGTTCTCCCGCGCGCTTGCGGCGCAGCAATTCCACCTGCAACAAACTCATCGGATCAACGTAAGGATTGCGCAGCCGGATGGAATTGCTCAGTACGGCGTTCCGCTCCAGCAGGTCCTTCTGTTCGGTGACTGCCAGCACCATGCGGCGCGTGCGTTCGAACTCCGCTTGAAGCACCGTGAACACGCGCTCGCGGAGAGCCTCGTCTTCGACTAGGGAAGCATACAGGCGCGCGATGCCGAAGTCGGCTTTCGCCAGCGCGAGTTCGACGTTGCGAATCATGTCGAGGAACAATGGAAAGCTACGCATCATTTCGCGCAGAGTTTCAAGGCCGTTCGCATGCCCGTTGGCGAAGCTTTCCAGCGAGTGCCCAACGCCGAAGTAAGCGGGCACGACGTGGCGCGACTGCATCCATCCAAAGACCCATGGAATGGCGCGCAGATCGGCCATGCTGCGCTGTTTGGTCGCGCTTGCATCCTGACGTTTCGCAGGCCGCGAGCCGATGCGCGCGTGTTCGAGCTCGGCTACCGGCGTGGCCTGCTCGAAGTAGGTGAAAACTTCGGGGTCGTTGACGATGTGCTTCTGATAAAACGCCAGAGAAGTTGCGGACATCTCGTCGAACGCCGCTTCCCACTCCGGCAGAATCGCTCCGGTGAGATGCGTTGGCGATGCACCCGGGCGATGAAGGTCGGGACGCGCCAGCGCATCCAGCGACGCCGCAATCATCAGCTCAAGATTGCGTTCAGCAAGCACCACGTCGGAGTACTTCCAGTTCAACACTTCGCCCTGCTCGGTGATGCGCATTTCGCCGCTGAAGCTGTCGAGCGGCTGCGCAAAGATGGCGCGGTGCGTCGGGCCTCCACCACGGCCCACCGTGCCTCCGCGGCCATGGAATAGCCGCAGCGGGACGCCGCATTCGCGTGCGACATCGTGGAGTGCGCGGTGTGCCTTCCATATCTCCCAGGTGCTCGCGATCATGCCGCCGTCTTTGTTCGAATCGGAGTAGCCGAGCATGACTTCCTGATGTCCGCCCCACGCCGCGAGCAGTGGCTTATACGCTTCACTGGACCACAGTTCGCGGCACACGGCGGGCGCATTCTGCAAATCTTCAATCGACTCAAACAGCGGCACCGGCTGCAGGCCGGGATCGGCTTCGAGATCTTCCGTGGCCTCTGCTCCCTCCACATGAACGCCGCCCAGGCGTGCGAGCCACACCACCCGCAGCATGTCGTCCGCACAGCTTGCGCCGGAGATAACGTATTGCCGAATCGAGCCCGGAGAGTGCTGTTTCAGTTCTGCGATACCGCGCACCGTAGCGAGCACTTCCGATGTCTGTGGCGACAACTCTGCCGGCAGTTGGAGAGATGAGCCTCCCGCAGAGTGCGAGGCCGCCCAGGCGGAAAGCTCTTCGACAGCGACAGCGTGAACGCGCGCGTGCTGACGAATATCCAGCGTCTGCAAGTGGAGACCACAGGTGCGGACTTCAACCAGCAGAGGATCGATGAGCATCTCTGCCAACCGCTGGCCGCGGTTTTCCATCAGCGAATCGCGCAGGAGGCGCAGGTCTTCGAGAAGTTCCGTCGCGTTGTTGTACGGAGACAATGCAGGCTTCGTGGAAGCTTCGCGCTGCACCGATGTTGTCGGACCTCCGCCCAGCCGCAGCATGATGCAGGAGATCAGCAGACGCACAAATTCGTACGGAAAACGTTGCTCCAGCGCGGTGTCGCCAGCGCGGCGCAACTGTTCGAGGTAGGCATCGAGCCGCGTTCGCAGCGCTGCTGAAACCGGGGCCTGCTGGGTTGAGGACGCAAGCTGCTGAAACGTATTTTGCAATCGCGAAAGATAGCGCTCAACCACTAGTTGACGTGCCATGGCGAGTGCGTCCGCGGTTGTCTTCGCATCTACAAATGGGTTGCCGTCGCGGTCGCCGCCGATCCACGAGCCGAACTGCAAAACGATAGGTAGCGCGGCGATCGAGCCAAGGGACTCGGTCGTGTCGGACGGAAATTCCGCTTCGAGTGCAGATGCGATTTCCGCATACAGCACGGGGACCGTATCGAAGAGCGAAGCCTCGTAGTAGTCGAGCGCCATGCGTACTTCGTCGCGCACCGTAGGCCGAGCGCTGCGCACATCGTCGGTCTGCCACAGCGCGGTGATCTCTCCGATGAGGTCGCGCTCCAGCGCCTCGATCTGTGCCGTCGGCAGCGGAATGCGGTCAAGCTGCTCCAGCAGGTCGGAGATGCGGCGGCGCTTGAACATCACGCTGCGCCGCGCCACTTCGGTGGGATGCGCCGTGAATACAGGCGTAATCGACACATGTCCTAGCAGGCGTAGAGCCTCCTTGCGATCTGCACCGGCCGCGCGCATGCGGCGCAGCGTTCCGCGCAGACTGCCGCGCTGCGGTGGCGCATCAGCGTCCAGCAGGGCTGACGTACGGCGGCGTTTGCGGTGGTTCGTTTCGGCGAGATTGATGAGCTCGAAATAAAACGCAAACGCGCGCGCCAGGCGGTACGCCTGTTCGGGAGTCGACGCCGCAGTATGAGTCAGCGCCTGTGCTTCTTCCAACAAACTCAAACCGGAAGGCGCGTCGTTGGCGGCTTCCGCCTCGCGCCGCGCGATGGCGGTGCGACGCAACGACTCGACGGCGTCGAACAGCGCAGCGCCCGCCTGTTCGCGCAGCACGTCGCCCAGCAGCGTGCCCAGCGCACGAATATCGCGCCGCAACGGTACCTGTTTTGCATCGCCGCTGCGTGCTTCGAGTTCGGCGAGACGTTCAGTCCAACTATCGGGAGTCCACAGTGAGGCCATGCTTAATTATGCATGGGACACCACGCAAGAAGGCCGCGTCAGTGCTTGCGGTGCGCAAATTTTAGCGCAGACCAATCGTCATCGACGGAACAAACCTTATAGTCGACCAGACCGGCGGCGAGAGCGGCGTTGCGTACGTGGTCCTGATGGAAGGCCGGTTTGTGGTGTCGCTTGGGATGCACGATCCACGCGGAGGCAGCCTGCGGCAGGCGCGACGCCAGCAAATCGACAGTAGCGGCGAGTTCAGCGGGTGTGCGCACAAAACACAGCGCCAGCGCGGTCTTCGCACTAAGGCGTTCCACGAAAGTGACCGAGTTCGGCAGGTCTCCGAGGGTTTCGATGAAACCATGTGGGGCGCCGAGCAGGGCGACTTGGCGCGGAGTCGCAGCGTTCGTGACGACGCCGAGCTTGCGCGGTAAGGGTGTTCCGGTGGAAGCCATGGCGTTCCCCGCTAAATAGAAATCTAAACCTGGCGGCGTGCCTGGTATGCCGCGAGTTGCACGTACGCCGCTCGCACCAGCGGTGTATCCACACCGTTCGCATCGCCACGTGCCAGCAGGTCACCGAGAATCTGATCGGCTTCCACGGGGGCACCCTTCTGCAGGTCGCGAAACATCGATGCCGTAAACGGGCTGCCGCGCCGGGTGAGGTACTCGCGGGTGAACTTCATGGTTTCATCCGGCATTGGATGGCCTGCGCCGCGGGCGATGGCGGCGCATTCGTCAATGATCGCGAGGGCTGTCTGGAGACCGTAGGGGGCCGCCACAACCTCTCCGATGGTGCCGCGCAACAGGCATGTGATGGCGCCGCTGGCGGCCAGCATCACCCACTTCCGCCACATCAGACCGATGATGTCCGGCGACAGGGTCGTATCGAACCCGGCGTTGCTGAGTTCCGCGTGCAACGCCTGTATACGCGGCGTGTCGGCACAGTTGCGCTCGCCGTAAGAAAGATCGTTGAACTCTCCGAGCTGCAGGATGCGGCCCTGGATGTCGAGGTCAGTCGACAGACGAGTCGATCCGCCGAGCACGCGGTCTCCGCCAAATCGCTCCACAAGAGCGTCCAGATGACGCATGCCGTTGAGCACAGGAAGGATCATCGTCTGCGGGCCGACCGCCGGCGCGAAGTCGCTCATCGCGCCTTCCAGACCGTAGCTCTTCACGGCAAGCAGAATGACGTCGTACGGCCCGTCAATTTCTGAAGCCAGGACGAGCTTGGGAGCGAGCGTGATATCGCCGTGGGGACTCGCAATGCGCAGGCCGTCTTTGCGCAGTTGCGCGGCTCGAGCGGGCCGCACCAGGAACGTCACATCGCGTCCGGCCGCAGCCAGCCGACCGCCTAAGTAACCACCGACTGAGCCCGCACCGACGACAAGAATTCGCATAGACATATTGTGCCTTGGCCCGGGCGCTCGACGCTACGCCGTAGCCTGTTCTTCGAGCTGCATGCCCAGTTCTTCCCACTCCGCGGTCATCGCGGCGCGGCGGTCGCGCAACGCATCGAGTTCGGCGGCCAACTGCACCGCGGCTTCTGCCGTTGTAAAAACCGCCTGCTGCTGTGTGGCCTGCGCAATGCGGTCTTCGAGTTGCGGCAGCTCATCCTCGATAGCTGCAACGCGATCTTCAAGCTGCTTCAGCTTGATCGGATTTAGCCGCTTCACATTCGGCTTGGGTGGAGCGGTCACAGGCTCAAGCGAGCCCTCGATTTCGTGCGTGCTTTCTACCGGCGGCGGCGCAGCCACTGTGCCTACCTGCTTCACTTCCTTGAACATCCCCGTCGCTGGATCGATATGTGCGTTGGTCGAAGAATCTCGTGTGAGCTTTGCCTTGAGTTCGGCGGTGTTCGTCGGAATGCCGCCCTGTTTGCGGAACAGATAGTCTTCGTAATTTCCGGGATAAATGTGCAGGCGGCGGTCTTCCACCTCGAACACCCGCGTCGCCAGTCCATCGATAAAGTAGCGATCGTGCGAGACAAACAGCACCGTCCCGCTGAAGCCGCTGATGGCCTCAAGCAGCACATCTTTTGCCCGCAGATCGAGATGGTTGGTCGGCTCGTCCATCAGCAGGAAGTTCGCCGGCGATACCAGCATCTTCGCCATCGCATAACGGTTGCGTTCCCCACCAGAAAGCACGCCCAGCTTTTTGAACACGTCGTCGCCCGAGAACATGAAGCATCCGAGCAACGAGCGCAGCGTCACGACATCGACCTTGGGGTTCGAGCCGGTGATATCGTCGAGCATCTCCGCCTCGCCGTCGAGCACCTTGTACTGGTCCTGCGCGAAGTAGTCGAGCAGCACGTTATGGCCCACTTTAATTTCGCCCGACGTTGGCTTTTCGAGTTGCGAGAGCAAGCGGATCATCGTCGATTTGCCGGCGCCGTTCGCGCCTACCAGGGCGATGCGGTCGCCGCGCTCGATGGTGAAGCTGATGTCTTCGAGCACACGCTTGTCGCCATAGTGCTTCGTCAAATGCTTGACGTCCAGCACGGTGCGGCCCGATGCGGGAGGTTGGGGGAACGAGAAATGGATCGTCGCCTCTTCTTCCGGCACCTCGATGCGTTCGATCTTTTCCAGTTCCTTGATGCGCGACTGCACCTGCTTAGCTTTGGTGGCCTGCGCGCGGAAGCGATTGATGAAGGCCTCCAGCGCTTCGATACGGTCGCGCTGATTTTTATACGCACTCATGATCTGCGTGCGTCGCTCGTCCTTTTGCGTCACGTACTTTTCATAATTGCCGTGATAGAAATGCACACGCTTGTTCCACACTTCAACGACCTTGTTCACCACCTGATCGAGGAAGTAACGGTCGTGCGAGATCAGAATGTAGGCCTTCGGATAGTCGTGGAGATACTCTTCCAGCCAGTTGCGGCTCTCCAAATCCAAATGATTCGTCGGCTCGTCGAGCAGCAGCAGCGAAGGCTCCTGTAGGAGCAGTTTGGCGAGCGCGATGCGCATCTGCCAGCCGCCGGAAAACTCTTCCGTACGCCTGGCCCAGTCGTCCTTCGAAAAGCCCAGACCGCCGAGCACGGCGCCCACCTGCGCATCCAGCGTGTAGATATCGCGCGCGTGGAGCAGATCGAAAATATCCGAGTACCGTGCGGCCGCCGTCGCATAGGCGGCGGACTTCGGGTCGGAGTCGGACATGATGTGCGTCAGTTCTTCCGACTCTTTCTCAAGAGCAAAGAGCTCATCGAACACCGAAAGGCACTCGTCGAACACGGTGCGGCCGGAAAGCGAAAGCCCGTCCTGCGGCAGGTAGCCGATGGTCATACCACGTACGCGCGTCAATTGCCCGTAGTCCAGCGTCTCTACACCGGCAAGAATTTTCAGCAGCGTGGATTTGCCCGTGCCGTTGCCGCCGACCAGGCCGGTGCGCTCGTCGGGGGTGATCAGCCAGTTGGCATCTTCAAAAAGCAGTTTTTGGCCGAAACGTTTGCCGGCAGCGGAGAGTTGAAGCATTCTGACATCTATTTTCTCATCGCCCACGCTTCGGCGCGGCAAGTCCATGCATACTCCGGGCATTTCATCGCATCGAAAGCACAGGGGCTGAAGTGAGCGATACCACACATTCCGGCGCGCCGCCGCAACAAGAACGCAAACGCTGGTGGCGGAAACGCTGGGTGCAATGGCTTGCGGGTATAGCGGTACTGTGCGGTATCGCCTGCGTCATTGCGGTGCGATACGTCGAGGACCATGCTGGGCCGATCATTCGGCAACGCATTATCGAAAGCATGGAAAAGCGGTTTAACTCGCCCGTCGAACTCGATCGCGTCGATATTTCGGCCATGAAAGGTCTGGAAGTCACCGGCGAGGGCCTGCGCGTCCAGTTCGTTGCCGGCGCAATGGAACCCGGCAACCCCGGCGATACACAGCCCATGCTTAGCGTACGCCGCTTCCAGTTCCGCACGGATATGCGCTCGCTCTTCCACTCGACTTCGAGCATCGGCATCGTTCACGTGCAGGGGATGGAGTTGCATATTCCACCGGCCGAAAAACGCGGCCCTCTGGTGCCCAAACAACACTTGTCCCGAAAGCAGTCGCGTATTCCTCTGCTGCTGAGCCACATCATCTGCGACGACGCCAAGCTATTCATCGAAACCAGCAAGCCAGGGAAAGAACCGCTGGAATTCGACATTCAACACCTCGAACTTAGTGACATCGGCGTCGACCAACCATTTCACTACGACGCCATCCTCACCAACCCGAAGCCAACCGGACTTATTCACGCCGTTGGAAGCTTTGGCCCATGGCATGGCGACCAGCCACGCAACACGCCGATTACCGGCGATTACGACTTCAGCCACGCCGACCTGAACAGTATTAAAGGCATCGGCGGAATGCTTTCTTCGACCGGCCATTTCTCCGGGGAGTTGGGACGCATCATCGTGGACGGTGCCACCGATACGCCGGACTTTTCCATCGACACTGCCAACCATCGTCTGCCGCTGCATACGCAGTTCCACGCTATCGTCGATGGCACCACAGGCGACACCACGCTCGATCCGGTGAATGCGCGGCTGCTGCACTCCCAGTTCACAGCGCGCGGGACCGTCGCGAAAATAGGGCACGACGGGCACGATATTTCGCTCGATGTAGACATGCCCAATGCCCGCATCGAAGACATGCTGCAACTTGCCGTCAAGACCGAGCCTCCACTGATGCGCGGTGCGCTCACGATGCACACGAAACTGCACATTCCGCCCGGTTCGGTCCGCGTTGCGGAAAAGATGCAACTGGCGGGCAGGTTCAATATCCGCTCTGTCTCTTTCAGCAATCCGGCCGTTCAGGACAAGGTCGATGGCATGAGCATGCGTGCGCAGGGCCGCCCGAGGGAGGCGGGATCGGCCGGAAGCGACCATACCGCCGAAGTCGCCTCCGGGATGAAGGCGGATTTCACGCTAGGCCACGCGATGATGACGGTGAATAACCTGAACTATCAAATTCCCGGGGCGCTGGTAAAAATGAATGGTGTCTACAGTCTCAACGGTGAAGTGTTCGAGTTCAAAGGCCGCGTCCGCACCGACGCCACAGCGTCACAGATGACTACCGGATGGAAAGCTCTGCTGCTGAAACCCATTGACCCCTTCCTAAAGAAAAACGGTGCGGGCCTGGAGCTTCCCATCTCGGTCAGCGGGACCCGGGGTGAGCCGCACTTCGGCCTGGCGATCCACAGCGCGGACGAGACAACCGATGAAATGAAGCAGGACCTGAAGTACAAGACCCCTGCCAAAGCCGCGAGGCAGGATGCCCACTCCGAGAAGAAAGAAGAAAAGCAGGATAAGAAAAAGGCAAAGCAGGAAAAGAAGCTCGAGGAACAGCACAAACGCGCCGAAGACGATGCGGCAAAGAAAGCTGCCTCGAATCCAAAGCCTTAATTTGAGGGATTGTGGTTCGCGTCGCGGACCGCTGGCATCCGCAATAGTTCCCATGCGGTGGCAAGGTTCCGCAATAAACCGCGGCGTAAAAATCCGTGGGTCATCATCATCCGCACGCGCGCGAAGCCGCTCTCCGACACGCCGCAATCCCGGAACGCCTGCAACACGGCACGCTTCTCCGCCGGAATCTGGTCCCCGTACACACGCAGAAAGGCGCTGATGGTTTTCTGCTGAATCTTCCACTGCTCGCGACGTCCACTCGACTGCATCACCCGGGCCGCAACCTCGGCTGTCGAAGCCCCATCCGATGTCGCTCCAACCACGTTGCCGCCATGCTGCCGATACAACACGGTCGCTTCTCGCAGCGGCTCCGCATGTCCCATCGCCGAAGCGATCAATGCAACCCAGTAATCATGCATCGGCGCTTCCGGCGGCATGCGCAAAGCCAACTCCAGCAGCGGACGATTCAGCAACGCCGTACAGCCGGTTACCACGTTCTGCAGCATCATCCGAGACAGCGTAGCGATATCGCCAGGTTGGATGCGCTCATGCTCCCAGTACGACGCGTGCAGCGTATGCAGACTCTCATCGACGACACGCAAATCACTGAATACGAGCAGCGGTACACTCGTTCCAAAGCGCTTTTCAAGGCCCTGCATCACTCGCATCGAGTGACTGATCTTGCTCGGAAGCCAGACATCATCCTGGTCGGCAAAGCATACATAGCCGGCGGTTGCGGCTCTCATCAGGCGCAGGAAATTCCATTGCGCCGCGCCGCTGGGCACGCGGTCCGGAAGCAGCGTAAAGCGTTCGGGAACCTGCTCCGCGTAGTGTGAGAGGATGGCCGCGGTCCCATCGTGTGACGCATCGTCCCGCGCGAGAACACGCACGGCAGGGTAGTCCTGCCCGAGCAGCGAATCAATCTGCTCGCGTAGAAAGCGTTCGCCGGTGCGGGTCGCCAACAGAACTTCAATGACGGGCACGTCCACGGACGATTTCATGCGGTCCGAGGGACCACGGTGGTTCGCAGCAGAAACTTCAACCGTAACTTCGCCGCTAGAAATTTCCCGCGCCGTCCCAACCCGATGAATTGCCGCAACAAATCGACGCGATGTAGAAATCTCTCCTGGAGCGATCCAAACTCCGCGTAAAAACGCTCTTCCGCAAGCAGGCGGTTTTCCGTGCGGGCGTAAGTGGCTGCTGTATCTGCAGTCTTCGGATTTGTTTCAGAAAGATCGTGCATCAGCGAAGCCCGCATCAGATACGCTCGCCCGCCAGCGCGCTGTAACCGCGTAAATGTTGCATGATCCAGGAAGTCCAGCCAATACGCCTCAGGAAATCCGCCGATGGCATTCAACGCGCTTACGCGCACTAAAGCAGCGGAGTTGAAGCCCATAAGAAGCGATCCCAGAACCCCGCTGCTGGAGCGCTCTACCTTGTAGCGTGCCCTCAGGTACCGCGGCGGATGAGGCGAGTAAATCCGCTCACCCACAATCAGCTTCGGCAGGATTATGACGACCTCAGGACGGTCCACAAGCTCTTCCGACAAGGCGAGTAGCTCCTGCATATACTCGGGTGTAAGGGTGGTGTCCTGGTCCAGGAGGAGCAGCCACTCTGTATTCCCAGCTGTCGCGGCCGCCAGCGCCTGGTTATACCGTCGGGCCAGTCCTGGGTTCCCGCCATCGTGAATATACCGGCCGGCGAAATCGGCCGGTACTTCATGCGCTTCCGCTGAATTGTCTGCTACCTGAAGATCAATCGCACCGCGAACGTCAGGATATTCATTCATCGCCTTATCGAGACTGCGATAGGTGGGACTCCCCGCAAGGCTCATGCGATAAAGCACCAGAATTGCCAGAATGCTTTTCATCGTTGACTCTCTACAACACCAAGATTTAGATCACAATACCGAGTCCAAAAAATTCCTTGAAGTTGTAAAATTCTTTGCCGGTATCGCGCGCTACTTCCCGGACAGCCTGCTTGACTGCCGGAAATGACTGCGTGTCGTGGAAGATCGTGCATTTCGAGTGCTGCGCGCTCCATAGGCCGCAGGCGTACGTGTCGGCGAAGGTATGAATGATGTCGACATGGATCAGATCATACCGGGCGTCAGGGTCCGCGGTCTTGGTGTAGTCGCGATAGTCGGCACGAATCAACTGGATGTTGTCGAAGGATGCCAGGCGTTCTGAAGTCTCGGCAAAAAGATCGCGGGTGCGCTTTGTATGCCTATCTCCTTGAAAGGTATCCACGCCTGTAACCGACGCGAAATAGGAAGACAGCGCCACGGTCGAAAATCCAAGCTCGACGCCGAATTCGAGACAACTTTCAGTTCCCAGATCAAATCGCTCGATGAGGTCTGGAATGATTTCTTCGATCCCACTCCAGGCAGAAATAACCTCAACGCGTCGGGAGGGTTGAATACGGATTTTCGGCATGTACGGCGTAACTTTGATCCTGGGCTTCGCAAGGCCTCCCAGGACAGATTTCAGGTACGCGTACTCAAACTCGAGAGGCATTTGAATAACTCCAATGTCGATTAGCATGCGACCACTCTCGTAAGGGTAGTCCCGCAATTAGATTATCTGGTGGCTATTCGCGATTGCCTCATTGCCTAAAATAGCCTTAGACCTGACGTCCACCGCCCCAGCATTCACGCCAGATGACTCAGCCAAGAAACTTGGCTTTGGCTTCGCTCATCAAGTTTTCGAAGCGGCTTTCTTGGGCGCCGACGATGGGAGCCGCCTTGGCAAGATGGCGACCACGCTCAAAGACCGCCATACTGTCGTAAAAATGCATGGAGAGGGTCGAACGCGTGAAGTCGGTCGGTGGAAGCACATCGCGGCTCCAATCAGCGTTGAGTTCATCGATCAGGTTCTTGCACAGCTCGATGAAGCTTCCATCCCGTTTGACACCGCCGCCAAATTCATCCCAATAGGCGGTATGCAGGTCTTCGACGAGATATACGCCGTTCGGGGCGGTGCGCGGGTACAGGTAGTGAAACGTTTTTACAAGATGATCCATGACGTGGCTGCCATCATCCAGAACCACATCCGGTGTCCCGAATTCCTTGAGGACGCTTTCAAGGAACGAGGTATCGGACTGGTCTCCGATCCGGATTTCTATCTGATCTTCTTCGAACTGCTTGACCTCCGGCCTTATATCGATGCCGATAATACGGGCATGCGGTCCGAAGTAGCGTTTCCACATTTGCAGTGACCCACCCCGTCCGCATCCGATTTCGATGAAGGTAATGGGTCTATTGACGAATCGCCCAAAATGGGTTTCGTATGAGGGAAAATAGTGTTTCCATTTGTGAATTGCTCGTTGATTGTTATTGAGAAATTCCGACCAAAGACTCATGCTGCCTCGCTTTCGATGACCCCATTACTTGGATGCGACAAAAGATTTACTTGACCTTCATACGGCCGACAGTGCGGATCATGCAGCTCCCACTCTCACACTTCGAGGTTGAGTCTAACGGAATCAAGGACACACCGCATATCCCCGTGCATACGGAATCGGTATACGATGGTTTTGTGACTCAGAGTTTGGGGGATGAGCAGATCAGAGAAGCGGCGGAGCATCCTTCGGCCCCCTCCGCGTTGATCGCAGAAACCTCGCCTGATGGCTTGAAGCAGAACATCCCTCGCCGGCCGGCGTCGAGTTTTGCGAAAAACGCCGTCATGAACGTTGGCCGACTGCTGATTTCCACAGCGATTGGCTTTATATTGCCTTCGTTCTTGCTGCACCGGCTCCCCGTCACAACATATAGCGCATGGGTGCTCATTCTCCAGATGAGCGCGTATGTTACATATCTCGATTTGGGCATTCAATCGGGGATCTCGAAGTATGTGGCCGAGTACGACGAGAAAGGTGACCTGCTTGGTTCCAGCCAGAGGGCGAGCGCTGGTCTCGTCCTACTGTTGCTCGCCAGTGTCGTGGGGGTTCTGCTTACGCTGATTCTGGCGTGGCGTGTCCCCGAGTTGTTCCACGACCTTCCAGCCAACCTTCGCAGAGACGTTCAGTGGGGCATAATTTTCGTCGGGACTTCGACAGCTTTGGCACTGTTGTGCTCGATATTCGCTTCGATTTTCATAGGGTTGCGGCGATTTGCCGTGCCGAGCGGATTGTCCCTGCTCAACAGATTGCTTTTCGTCGGCGTGGTGTTGGGCGCCGTTTACTTACACGGAAGCCTGGCGATGATGGGCGCCCTTGTTGCCGTTGTCAATGTCTCAACAGGATTGCTGCACTTTCTTGCCTGGCGACGATTTGCCGGGCATGTCCGGCTGACGCTCCGCAATCTCGATTACGGCATCCTTAGAAACATGGTGGCGTATTGTTCGGCCCTCGCAGTGTGGTCCGTTGCGATGCTGCTGATAAGCGGTCTCGACGTTGCTATCGTAGCGCGATACGACTTTAGGCAGACGGGGTTCTACTCGATTGCAACTACGCCGACCAACTTCATTCTCGGAGTGATGGGAGCGGCTCTGGCTCCCCTAATGCCGACAGCATCCGCATTCAGTGTCCATCGTAGTTCCTTCGAGATGGGTGAGACGCTGGCAAAGGCGACACGCTATACGTCCCTGCTGCTGATCACGTCGGCACTTCCCCTGCTCGTGTGCGGTTATTGGATACTTCGCGTTTGGGTTGGGCATGCTGCTGCTGTCCACATTGTCGGGTATCTGCGGATACTCGTGCTGGCGCATGTCTTGAGAAATATCTGCGCGCCCTATGCGAACATGCTGGTGGCGACGAGTCGTCAAAAGGTCGCCATCGCCGGGGCAATTGCTGAGTCGGTGGTCAACATTGTGAGCAGCATCTATCTGGCACGCCGCATGGGAGCTATCGGAGTGGCATATGGAACGCTGCTGGGATCATGTGTAAGCGTAGTGGTCCATTTCACGGTGAGCATGCACTATAGCTATTCGACGTTTTCAATTACCCGTGCGCGTTTGCTTGCCACGGGTGTGCTTCGTCCGTTGGCAATGGCGATTCCCTCCGCATTGATCTTGCGGTTGTGGTGGTCGGCCTCGGCCCCCACAATAAGTCCACTGGCTTGGACCCTATGGTCCCTGAGCACTCTGGCCATCGCCTGGTTCGTTGGTTTGTCTTCGGAGGAGCGTAACAACCTAACCAGGATGACGGCGGCACGCATAAGCGTGCGACTACCCTAATAAACCTCTGATCCAGTCACCTGAGAGGAACCTCTACGCTATTGCCTGCAAATTGTG
>Ga0207652_10000470_pt1 | contig 41380 bp, 41 predicted proteins | sample KBSC63BmetaG_FD_184334 | JGI IMG/M metagenome (GOLD analysis project Ga0207652, IMG submission 184334) | Corn rhizosphere microbial communities from Kellogg Biological Station, Michigan, USA - KBS C6-3B metaG (SPAdes) (version 2) | ecosystem: Host-associated > Plants > Roots > Rhizosphere ...
GCCGGCGATCCTGATTTCTTCACCGTGTGGCGCTCGTGCGCAAAACCGTTCCAGGCCATGGCGCTCGTGGAGTCCGGGCAGTTCGACGAACTCGCCTGGGGGGATGATGAGCTGGCGCTGGCCTGTGCATCGCACGGTGGAGAGCCGGAGCATGTCGCGCTCGCGCGCCGCATGCTGGAGTGCGTCGGGCTGGAGCAGGGCGATCTGGTGTGCGGCCCGCACGATCCCATTACCCGGCGTGGCGCGAAAATCCTGGCGCAGTCCGGCGACGCCGCCACACGCCTGCACAACAACTGCTCCGGCAAGCATGCAGCCATGCTGGCGCTGGCTCGCGCGTCCGGGTGGCCGACGCTGGGCTATGAATCGTCCTGTCATCCGGTGCAACATGCCGCGCTCGAACACGTCGCGCACTGGACGGGTGTGCACGCGCCGCAAATCGGCCAGACGGTGGACGGATGCGGCGTCGTTGCGTTCGGACTGCCGTTGCGCGCCATGGCCAGGGCCTTTGCCCGGCTGGGCGATGCCGCGCGGCGCGGCGAGGAAGTGCCCGGGCGTATCGTGCATGCCATGGTCACCCGTCCGTTTCTGGTCGGGGGCACGGATCGCTTCGACACCGTGCTGATGGAGGAGACTGAGGGGCGTGTCCTCGCGAAGGTCGGTGCCGAAGGCATTCACACCGTCGCGGTGCCGGACGCGGGACTCGCCTTCACGGTGAAGGTCGAAGACGGCGCATCGCGGGCGCAGTATCCCGCGGTGCTGCGGTTGCTCCAGTTGCTGGAGGTGCTGCCAGATCCACTTGAGGCGCCACTCGCCTCCTTCCTGCGCACGCCGATCATCAACACCCGCGGCGTGACGGTTGGTGAAGTCCGGCCGACCGCCTGACCGGCGCGCTGATTCGCTCCGCCATGCGATGCTTTCGTGATGCCGACGCCCGACGCTCCCGCTAGCATCGGACTGCTCGATCGGCCCACGCAGGAGCTGCTCCTGCTGGCCGCCGTGATCGCTGTCGGTACCGAGGTTACGCTGCGCGCCGGAATGGCGCGCGCCGTGACCGGCGGAGTGAATCCCGTTTGGGTGGAGGAACTCATTCTGCAATCGTATCTCTTTGCGGGCTTCCCGCGCGCGCTGAATGCGGCGCGTGAGTGGCGCCGGGTATCGAGACGGGCTGCGCCCAGGTCCGATCCGGATACCGATCCCCGCGACGCTGCGGCGTGGCAGCAGCGTGGGGAGCGCACGTGTGCCACCGTATACGGCCACACGTACTCACGCCTGCGAGCCAACGTCCGGGAGCTGCACCCCGCTCTCGAGGCGTGGATGATCACCGACGGCTACGGCAAGGTGTTGAGTCGGCCGGGTCTGGAGCTGCGGCTGCGGGAGTTGTGCATTGTGGTGACATGCGCCGTTCTGGAGCAGGACCGCCAGCTCCACGCCCATTTGCACGGCGCGCTCAACGCCGGAGCCTCTCCTGGCGAAGTGGGTGCGGCGCTTGCTCTGGCGACGCCGACCGTGTCGCCCGAGGCCGCTCGGCGCTTCGCACTGCTCTGGAACCGCGTGAGGCCGGCGTGAGCAACTTCATCGATCGCGTGGAAATACAGGTCGAGGCCGGGACCGGCGGATCAGGCTGCGTGTCATTCCGCCGTGAGCACCGCGTGCCGATGGGGGGACCCGACGGCGGCGATGGTGGGCGCGGCGGTGACATCGTGCTGCGCGGCGACGACAACCTCGCCACGTTGCTCGACTATACGTATCGGACGCGGTTCGCCGCGGGCCGCGGCGAGCACGGCATGGGGTCCAATATGACCGGGCACGCCGGTACCAGTATCGTGCTGCCTGTTCCACCGGGAACTGTCATACGCGACGCGAAAACGGGCGAGCGACTCGGTGAAATTCTCGCGAAGGACGAGGAGCTTCTCGTTGCGCGCGGCGGCCGTGGCGGGAAGGGCAACGCGTTCTTCGTATCGGCCACCCATCAGGCCCCGCGAGAGTGGCAGCCAGGCGAAGAAGGGGAAGTCCGCACGCTCGAACTGGAACTCAAGCTCATCGCGGATGTCGGTCTCGTCGGCCAGCCCAACGCGGGCAAGTCCACGCTGCTGTCGGTCATCTCCGCCGCGCATCCCAGAATCGCCGACTATCCGTTCACGACACTCGCTCCCAACCTGGGGGTAGTGCAGCTCAGCGATCATCGGACCTTCGTGGTGGCTGACATTCCCGGGATCATCGAAGGGGCACACGAGGGTCGCGGGCTGGGGCTCACCTTCCTGCGTCACATCGAGCGTACGCGCATCCTGGCCTTTCTCATTCCGGTGGACGCGATGGACTGGCAGGAGGAGTACAATGTGCTGCGGCTCGAGGTCGAGCGCTATTCTGCGGAACTGGCCGCCAAGCCGCATTGCGTGGTGTTCAGCAAGATGGATCTGCTCGGCGAACTGGAGCCACCGCCCATCCATGCCCCTCACGCGTTCGGTGTCTATGCAATCAGCGCGGCCGGGCGCCTCGGCCTCGCGTCGCTGCTTGCGGCATGGTGGGATGAGTTGTTGCGACTGCGCAAGCGTGCGCCCACCGGAGCGGCTGACGTCGCTCTTCCCTGAGGGAGAGCTCCGGCGCAAGGCGCTCGCGCTCGCGCTGCTGCCCGGCGTGGGGCCCAGCACGTATCACAGCCTGCGTGCGAAGTTCGGGTCCGCACCGCGGGCATTCGATGATGCTCCCGGACTTCGAGGACATGTCCCCGCGCTGGAGCGCGCGGACGATCTGCTCGCCACCGCGCGCGATCGCGGCATGTCCACCATCCTGTCCGGCGACGCAACGTATCCCGCGCCGCTGCTGGAACTCGCCGATCCGCCGCCTTGTCTGTTCGCGCTGGGCAACCTGGCGCTGCTGGATCGTCCGGCCGTCGCCATCGTCGGGACCCGTCGCGCAACGCCGTACGGCGAGCGCGTCACGCGCGAGCTGGCCACCGCGCTTGCGCGCTCAGGCCTGGTCATTCTGAGCGGGATGGCGCGTGGCATCGATGCGGCCGCACACCGCGCGGCGCTCGACGCCACAGGCGCCACGATCGCCGTGCTCGGCACCGGCGTTGATCTCGCGTATCCGCGCGGGCATCGCGATCTGCACCGCAGAATTGCCGTGCACGGCCTCCTGCTCTCGGAGGAGTTTCCCGGCGACCGGGCGTCGCCCGGTTCGTTCCCTAAGCGCAATCGCATCATTGCCGCGCTGGCGCGCGCGACGATCATCGTGGAAGCGCCCTTTCGCAGCGGCGCGCTCATCACGGCCGGCCACGCACTGGACCTGCACCGCGACCTGGCCGCCGTGCCGGGGCGCATCGACGATCCGCAGAGCGCCGGCTCCAACGAGCTGCTGCGCGACGGCGCACAGGTCATCGCCAGCGTCGCCGATGCATTGGCGCTCGTTGGCGCAACGCCGCCCGTGCGCGCGGCAGCGGCGATTGACAACCCGGCGGAGGAGGCGATCTGGAACGCACTTGGTGGCGGCGCCTTGAGCCTCGACGCGCTGGCGAGTCGCTCCGCGCTCCCGGCACGGGAGTGTCTCGCTGCCGTGACCGCGCTCGAGCTCCGTGGAGCCATCGAGTGTGCGCTGACCGGCGAAATCCGGCGGCGCTGATGGATGACGCGCCGGGCCTTACCTTTCAACATGCTTCCGCGCCACCTCTACATTCACGTTCCCTTCTGCGGGCGCCGCTGCTCCTACTGCGATTTCTCCATCGCGGTGCGCAGAACCGTTCCCGTTACGGCGTATGTCGATGCAATTGCACGCGAGCTCGACGTGCGGTTCTCCTCGGCGGGCTCGTGGGAGGTGGATACCTTGTACCTCGGCGGCGGCACGCCGTCGCAGCTCGGTGGAACCGGCGTCGCTCGACTCGTGGGCGCGCTGCGACGCCATGTCGCACTGGCGCCTGGCGCCGAGGTCACGCTCGAAGCAAATCCCGACGACATCACGATTGAGGACGCGGCATCATGGCGCGCGGCCGGCGTCACGCGCCTCTCGATTGGCGCGCAGTCGTTCGACGATCGAGCGTTGACGTGGATGCATCGGACTCACGACGCCGGGCGAATTGCGGCAGCGGTGCAGTCCGCGCGCAGCGCCGGATTCACGGATTTCTCGCTCGACCTCATCTTCGCGCTCCCCGAAGCGCTGCAGCGCGACTGGCATCGTGATCTCGCGATGGCACTGGCGCTGGCGCCGACCCATCTGTCGCTTTACGGTCTCACCATCGAGCATGGTACTCCGCTTGCCCGATGGCGTGATCGCGGGGTCGCGCTCGAGGCACCGGATGAGCGCTATGAACAGGAATTTCTTCTGGCGCACGAGCTGGTCTCGGGCGCAGGCTTCGAGCACTACGAGGTGTCGAACTTCGGCCGACCTGGCTATCGGGCGCGGCACAACTCCGCGTACTGGCGTCACGTTCCCTATGCGGGCGTGGGACCGGCGGCGCACGGATACGACGGAACCCGCCGCCGCTGGAATGTCGCTGCGTACGAGGCGTGGCGGCGCGTCGTGGCCGCGTCGCGTGACCCCTTGGCTGGCATGGAGGTCCTCACGCCGGAGCAGCGGGAAGCAGAACGAGTGTACCTTGGGCTGCGTACCAGTGACGGTCTTGTGGTGGACGGCAGCACACCTGGCCAGATCCAGCGCTGGCTCGATGAAGGGTGGGGAACCATGGCAAACGGCCGACTCCGCCTGTCGCCCCTTGGCTGGCTTCGCCTCGATGCCCTGGCTGGCAGCTTGACGATGGCCGGAAGTCATTACTAGCTTTCAACTTATGACCGGAGAAGAGCTCACCGAACGCGAGCGGCGCGTGCTCGCAGCGGTCATCCAGTCGTACGTGGAAACAGCAGAGCCTGCGGGATCGCGACTCATTTCCCGCCGGTTCGGCCTCGGCGTTTCGCCGGCCACCATTCGCAACACCATGAGCGACCTGGAGGACAAGGGGTTTCTCTTCCATCCGCATACGTCTGCCGGCCGCGTGCCAACCGACATCGCGTATCGCGTCTACGTGGACAGTCTGCTTCATTTCACGCCGCTCGATGCCGGCGCGCGCGACGCGCTGTTCGAGCGACTCTCCGGCAGCGGGACCGCCATTGAAGCGATCCTGCGTCGCGCCGCGCAGGTCCTCGGCGTCCTCACTCAGGAGTTGGGGGTTGCCCTTGCTCCGCGCCTGGATGAAACGCGGCTCGAGCGACTGGAGCTGATCCGGGTCTCCGCGGAACGTCTGCTGCTCGTCTTGCGTTTGGGCGGAGGAGCGGCGCGCAGCATCTTTGTCGAGGTGCCTGGCGAGATCGCCGAAACGGTAGTGGCGGATGTCGCGTTCGTGCTGAATGAGCGCTTATCCGGGCTCACGCTGCGGGAAATCCGGTCGTCGCTTGCGGAGCGGCTGCGCGATCGCAGCAGCGCAGCCGGGGCGCGCGAGTTGCTCAATATTTTCATTCAGGGCGCGGATCAGCTGTTCGAGCTCAGCCGTCCGCTTGGCGAGGCGCAGGTGCTCTTCGGCGAAGCCTCCGTGCTGGCTGAACAACCGGAGTTCGCGCGTGGCGACAATCTGCGCAAGCTCGTGGCACTCACCGATCGCCCCGAGACGTTGAGCGCGCTGTTGCGACAGCACACGGCCGCGCCGGGCATCTCCATCACGATCGGCACTGAACACACGGATCCGGCGCTCTCCGATTTTACGGTCGTAACGGCCGAGTATCATCTTGGAGCGCTTTCCGGTGTCATCGGAGTGATTGGTCCGACGCGCATGCCCTACGAGAAGGTGATTTCCCTGGTGACACACACATCGCGATTGATCAGCGACCTGCTGGAATAGCGCACATCGAGCGCGCGCGTCGCGCGGCGTCGTCGTGGCGAACCACGGGTGATCATTCCTCACCGTGACGCTGATCCACTCTGAAGATCCACACTGAGACAGACAGGAACGATGGCAGACTACTATTCCGTGCTCGGCGTCGAGCACGGCGCGTCAGACGAAGAAATCAAGAAGGCGTACCGCCGGCTGGCCATGCAATTCCACCCCGACCGGAACGGCGGCGCAAAGGAGAGCGAGGAGCGCTTCAAGAGCATCACTGAAGCGTATGACATCCTGCGCGATCCGGACAAGCGCGCCGCGTACGATCGATTTGGCGACGCCGGACTTCGCGGCGGAATGGGCGGCGGATTTCATCACGTCGACCTGTCCGAAGCGCTGGGCATCTTCATGCGCGACTTTGGCGGATTCCCGGGCTTCGAGGAGATGTTCGGCGGCGGCCGCTCCCGAGGCGGCTCGCGTGCAGGTTCCGATCTCAAGGTGAGCATTCCGCTCACGCTCACCGAAGTCGCGGAAGGCGTGGAAAAGCGGATCACCGTCAAGATTCTGGATGCGTGCGAGGCGTGCGAAGGCTCCGGCGCCGAATCGGGAACCAGACCGACGCGGTGCGCCACGTGCGGTGGATCGGGCGAGGTGCGTCGCGCGCAACGTTCGTTCTTCGGACAGTTCGTCAGCGTGGCGCCGTGTCCAACGTGCGCGGGGCAGGGCAAGACCATTGACACGCCGTGCCGGAAATGCAAGGGCGAAGGACGCGTGCGGGGCGAGAAGACTATCGCGGTGCAGATCCCGGCGGGCGTATCCACGGGGCAGTACATGACGTTGCGTGGCATGGGAAGCGTCGGGCCGCAGGGTGGACCGCGCGGCGATGTCCTCGTCGTGTTCGATGTCGAAGAGGATGCGCGCTTCGACCGGGACGGCGCGGATCTGTACACCGAAGTCCTCGTCACGTATCCGCAACTGGTACTGGGCGCGGACGTCGAAGCGCCCAACGTGGTCGGCAACATCTCGCTGCGCATTCCCTCCGGTACGCAGAGCGGGCAGGTCTTCCATCTTCGCGGCCGGGGACTCCCGCGAGTGAACGCGAGCGGATCGGGCGATCTTCACGTGCGCGTGCAGCTCTGGACGCCCCAGTCCTGCACGCCCGAGCAGGAGGCGTTGCTCGTGCAGTTGCAGAGCGCCGAAGGCGCGCCGCCCGCCCGGCGGTCCAAGGGATTCTGGTCGCGCATGAAAGAGGCGTTGGGTGCCTGATCGCGGGCGCCGTTGCGCGCCGTGACCACAGCGTGGCTGGAAATCCGCGTGTGCGGCGCGTCCCAGAATGACCGGGACGCCGTGGTGCGCGCGCTCGTGCAGGCCGGGGCCGCCGGCGTACAGGAAGTGGACGATGAGCTGGTTACCCATCTGGGTTACAACGCGGACCGTGCTGCGCTCGATGCCGCGGTGACCTCCGCGAGCGCCGGCGCACGTGTGCAATACACACCCGCCGGGGGGTGCGACTGGGCGCGCGCGTGGCCCGTTCGCGTGGGAGTGAATCACGTCGGCCGCATTGCCGTGGCTCCGCCATGGCTCGCCGCGGGAACGGCCACCGCGGAGATCGCCATTCTCATTGACCCCGCCATGGCGTTCGGCACCGGCGAGCACGAGACCACGCGCGGCGTGCTGCAGCTCATGCAGCACGTCATCCGTCCGGGCGATTTCGTGGCGGACCTGGGAACGGGCAGCGCCGTGCTCGCCATCGCCGCCGCGCGACTGGGGGCGGCGCGTGTTGCGGCGATCGAGCTGGATCACGACGCCATCGGCAACGCCGAGGAGAACGTCGCGCGCAATCATGCGCAGGACGCGGTCCACGTGATCGAGGGCGATGCGGGCACGCTGCTTCCGCTCCTGGCACCGGTACGCGTGATCCTGGCGAACATCATTTCGTCGGTGCTGCTCGATCTCTCGGCTGGGATGCTCGCGGCACTGACGCCGGACGGCGAGGCCATCCTCTCGGGCATGCTGGCGACCGAGCGCGAGCCGTTGCGGCACGAGCTGGAGTGCGGGGGATGGAGGATCGGAGCGGAGCGTGTCGAGGGCGACTGGTGGAGCTGCGTACTCAGTCCGCGGTAGTGACACTGTTCGCCGCCGAGCCTTTCGCGCCGGGCCGGCCCGTGCTGCTGGGCGAGGCGGAAGCACGCCATGCGCACGTGCGGCGCGTCGTTGTTGGCACCCGCGTGTGTCTCGTGGATGGCGCCGGCAGGCGCGCGGCGGGGACGCTCGTGCGTCTCGCGAAAACGCAGGCCACCGTTGCCGTTGAGACGGTCGAGCAGGTCGCGCCCCTGCCGGACGTGCATCTGCTGGTGCCCATCGCGGATCGGGACCGGATGCTCTGGCTGGCGGAGAAGGCCACGGAATTCGGCGTGACGTCCTGGCGACCCGTGGTATGGCGCCGCTCCCGCAGCGTGAGTCCGCGCGGCGAGGGGGTGACGTTCCGGCAGAAGACTCGTGCGCGCATGATCTCAGCGCTCACGCAATCGGGCGGGGCATGGCTCCCGGCCCTCTACCCGGATGCGACGCCGGAGCGCGCGATTGCGGCCTGTCCGGCAGGCACGCGCTGGATGCTCGATGCCGCGGGTGACCGCGATCCGATGCAGCCGATTGCCGCACCCGCCACCATCGCCGTGGGACCGGAAGGCGGATTCGAGGACGATGAGCGTACCGCGCTGCTCGACGCGGGATTTCTGGCGGTGCATCTTGCTCCGCTCACGCTGCGCTTCGAGACGGCGGCCATGGCGGGTGTCGCCATGGCGCGCGTGGCTCTCTCGGCATCGGTGGAGCTTGATCATGAGTGATACGGAGCAGTGCCTCTTCTGCAGGATTGGCCGCGGGGAAATTCCCGTCACGATCGTCGCGGAAACAGGAGACTGCCTGGCGTTCCGCGACATCACGCCGCAGGCACCGGTGCACGTGCTCGTCATTCCGCGAGCGCACGTGCGCTCGCTGAACGAGGCCGCGGGGACGCCTCTCGTCGGCGCAATTATCGAGCTGGCCACGCAGGTGGCGCAGCGGGAAGGCCTGGCCAGGGCCGGCTATCGCGTGGTATTCAATACGAACGAGGACGGGGGACAGACGGTCTATCATCTGCACGCGCACCTGCTCGGCGGGCGACAGATGCGTTGGCCGCCCGGATGAGTCGTCATCGCGGCTCGCGCGGTGGAGCGCCTGTGGCCAGCTTGACACCTTTTGCCGGAGCGCAATAGCTTCCCGAAGGATCGGCCACTGCACCGGCGTTCACGAGTCAGGACAGGGATAGGGCTCCGTGTCGGAAATCATCATTCACGACGATGAGACCTTCGAGCGGGCGCTCCGGCGCTTCAAGAAGAAGTGCGAGAAGGCCGGGATCCTGTCGGACCTGCGCAAGCATCGGCACTACGAAAAGCCCAGTGAGCGCAGGAAGCGGAAGGTGAATGCTGCCCGGCGCAAGACGCGCCGCCCCCGAATTGCCTGAATGACGTGTCCGAGCTCCTCGCCCGATTGCAATCCGACCTCAACAGCGCACGCAAGGCCCGGGACAAGGCCGGCACACTGCTGCTCGGCACATTGCTCGCGGACATGAAGAATCGGCGGATCGAATTGCTGCGCGATCTCACCGATGACGATGTACGCGACGTGCTCCGCAAGGGGATCAAGCGGCGCCGGGAGTCGGTCGAGATGTACGAGAAGGGAGGACGCGAGGATCTCGCATCGCGCGAGCGTGATGAAGTCGCCCGTATCGAGCAGTATCTGCCGGCGAACGTGCCGGACGAGGACATTCGTGTCGCCGTGCGAGCGGCGATTGCGGGTGGCGCCGCGACCATCGGGGCGGTAATGGGAACGCTGTTGCCGCAGTTCAGGGGACGGGCGGAAGGTGCCACGATCAATCGCATCGCGCGCGAGGAGTTGGCCGCACAGAGTGGCTGAGTGGCGCGGATCGGGCATGCGGTACGGGCGCAACGGTGATGAGCGGTGAATCGCCACGCGCTTGCGGTGCTGGAGTTTCCCGCGGTCCTGGCGCTGTTGGCGCAACGCGCGAGCTCCACGCTCGCCGCGGATCGAGTCCTCACGCTCGAGCCGCGCACGGATCCCGAATGGATCGCGCAGGAACTGGCCCGGGTCGCCGCGATGCGCGAGCTCGCTCGTGCGGACCCGGCCATTCGCCCCGAACCCATTCCTGACGTCCGCGCGCCGCTCGCACGCCTTCGCGCGGCCGGCGCGGCGTTCAGCGGCGCGGAGCTGCTGGAGGTCGCCACGTTGCTGCGCTCCTCGCGTCTCACGCACGATGCGCTGCTCGACGACCGGCTCTCCTCGTCCGCGCTCGTGCTCCGGCCACTGGCGCAACGGTTACTCGTGGCGCATCGCGAGGAGGCCGCTGTCGCGCGGGCCATTGATTCCGACGGTACGGTGAGGGATGAGGCGTCGCCCGTGCTGCGCCACATTCGCCGCGAGCTGCGCGGCGCCGGTGCGGAAGTGGTGCGCATGCTGGAGCGGTTCATGGCGCGGCTCGAGCCGCATCATCGCGTGCCCGACATGTCCGTCACGTTGCGCAATGGCCGGTACGTGGTGCCCGTGAGGCGGGAGGCACGCGCGGTGGTGGGCGGCATCGTGCACGGTGAATCGGCCACGCGTGGCACGTTGTTCGTCGAGCCGCCGGCCGCGATCGAGGCGGGGAATCGCATGGAAGAGTTGCAGGCGGATGAGGTGCGCGAAGTCGAACGCATTCTCGGCGAGCTCACCGATGCGCTTCGTCCCTTGCGCGATGGCCTCTCGGACGCGCTCGAAGTGCTCATCGTGCTGGACATGCTCCACGCGCGCGCGCGGTTCGCCGACGATTTCCACTGCGCGGCGCCGGCACTCGCATTGCCGGCCGAGGGGTTCGTCCTGCGTGATGCGCGCCACCCGTTGCTGCTCGCGAGCGGCGGCACGGTGGTCCCCTTCACGCTCGACATGACGGGCACGGCGCGCACGCTGCTGCTCTCGGGCCCCAACACCGGCGGAAAGACCGTGCTGCTCAAGGCGGTGGGGCTCATTGCGGTGATGACCCAGTCGGGCATCCCGGCACCGGTGGGCCCGGAGAGCCGGGTCGCCATTTTCGATGAATGCTTTGCCGACATCGGTGATGAGCAGTCCATCGCCGCGAGCCTCTCCACCTTCAGCGCGCACGTGCACAATCTGGGTGACGTGCTGGCACGAGCGACCGCGAATTCACTCGTGCTGATTGACGAACTGGGGTCGGGCACCGATCCGGCCGAGGGTGCGGCGCTCGGCGGAGCCATTCTCGAGGAACTCACACGCCGCGGCACGATCACGGTGGCGACCACGCACCTGGGCGCGCTCAAGCTGCTGGCGGTGCAGCAGACGGGAATCGTGAATGGCTCCCTGCAATTCGACGAGGCTGCCCTGGAGCCGACGTACCGGTTGCGCACGGGAATTCCCGGCCGGTCGTACGGGCTGAGCATCGCGCGCCGCCTGCGTCTTCCCGGGCATGTCCTCCAGCGCGCCGAAGAGCGCGTATCCCGCGAGGAACGCGATGTCGCCGTGCTGCTCGCGGAGCTGGAGCGGCGGGAGCAGGCGCTGGCCGAACGTGATCGGGAGCTCGCAAGCAGCGAGGCCGCCTCGCACGAGCGAGCGGCGCGTCTGGCGGTGCGCGAGGCGAAATTGCGCGATGCCGAGCGGGAGCTGGAACGGCGCTCGCGCCAGGAAGCGCGCCAGTATCTGCTGGAAGCGCGCCAGGAGGTCGAGCGCGCCATTCGTGGCACCCGGGAGCGTGGCGCGACAGCGGACGCCGCCCGTGCTGCGCGGCGCCGCGTGGAGGAACTTGCCACCGAGCAGGCGAGCGCGCTCGATGCGTTGGCACGCGCCGCTCCAGCGACAGGAGACGTCGCGGCGGAAGTAGCGGCGCTCGCTCCGGGTGCGACGGTGGCGGTGCGTGCGCTGGGTGGACGTACGGCGCAGCTTCTGGAACTGCGCGGAGCGGACGCGCTCATCGCCATGGGGTCATTCCGCCTCTCCGTCCCGGTGCAGGACCTGTCTCCCGTGCCGGCAAGCGCACCACCGCCGGAGCCTGTTCCGCTGCGCGGGACCCTGCCGGAAGAGCACGCGATAAGCGAGATTGATGTGCGTGGACTTCGTGTGGACGAGATGGAGCAGGTGGTGATGCAGGCGCTCGACGCGGCGATTCGTTCGGACATGCCGGCGCTGCGCATTATCCACGGCAAGGGAACCGGTGCGCTACGCGCCCGCGTCGCGGAGTTGCTGCGCGGCGACGCGCGAGTCCGCTCCCAGCGCATGGGCGCCTGGAATGAAGGCGGCGCCGGCGTGACCATCGCTCAGATCCGCTGAGGCACCGATGATCAGCGACGAGACCATCGAACGCGTCGAGCAGGCCGCGGACATCGTCCAGATCATCGGCGAGCACGTGAACCTCCGGCGAACGGGCGCGGACTTCCGCGGGCCGTGTCCATTCCACCAGGGCACCAAGCGCAACTTCTCGGTCTCGCCGTCCAAGGGCATCTATTACTGCTTCGTGTGCCACGAAGGAGGGAGCGTCTTCACGTTTCTGCAGAAGCGGCTCGGCATGGACTACCCGTCCGCGGTGCGCTACGTCGCCGAGCGCGTCGGGATTGTCGTGGAGGAAGAGCAGCGACGGCGGGGGCCGGATCCGCGGCAGCCACTCTGGGATGTGAATGCCGCGGTGGCTGATTATTTTCGCACGACGCTCTGGAGCGGGGCCGAGGGGCGCGCGGCGCGCGACTACCTGGCCCTGCGCCGCGTGTCGCAGGAGGTGGCGGACCGGTTCGGACTCGGCTTCGCGCCGCGCGATCCCGACACCATGCGCGCGCACTTCAATGCTCTCGGCATAGACGATGTCCGGCTCCTCGATGCCGGCGTGCTCGCGCAGCGCGACGATCAGAGTGGGCTGCGTCCCCGATTCCGCAACCGGCTCATGTTCCCCATACTTGACCCCCAGGGAAACTGCGCCGGATTTGGCGGCCGCCTGCTCGGCCCGGGTGAACCCAAGTATCTCAATTCCGCCGATTCGAAGATCTTCTCGAAGGGTCGGTTGCTCTATGGCTTTCACATGGCGCGCCATGTCATCCGTCGTGATGACCGCGTCATGATCGTGGAGGGGTATTTCGACGTGGTACGCCTCGTGTCCGCGGGCTTTGCGTGGGCGGTGGCGCCGCTGGGCACCGCGCTTACCGAAGAGCAGGCGGCGCTCGTGCGACGCTTTACCAGAAACGCCTACCTGCTCTACGACAGCGACGAGGCGGGGCTGAAGGCCACCTTCCGCGCCGGCGACGAGCTGCTCCGACACGGGATGGCCGTTCAGGTCGTGACGCTTCCCGACGGTGAGGATCCCGACAGCTTCGTGGACAAGTTTGGCGGAGAGAAGCTTGCTGCGCAGGTGGACAACGCCATCGATGTGTTCGAGCGCAAGCTCCAGTTGCTGGAGCGGAAGGGGTGGTTCGCGGATCTGCATCGCAAGCGGCGCGCGCTCGACCGGTTGCTGCCAACGCTGCGGGCCACCGCGGACCCCGTGACGCGCGACATCTATCTCGCCCGGACCGCCGAAGCGCTCGGTGTCACGCGTGCGGTCCTGGAGCGCGAAGTGAATGCCGGTGCAGGCGGACCGCCGGCGTCAACGGGAGTCACGCCGCCCGGGACGATCCGGCGCCCCGCAAACCGTCGCGGACGTGACCCCGCAGCGGCTACCGGCGGCCTGCCGCGTCTGCCCGGCACCCAGCGGGAACTCATTCGCATTCTGGTGCACGACCGTTCGCGGCTGGAGGAAGTCGCCGAACAGCTCGGCCCGGACGCGCTCTCCCATCCCGCCCTCCGGCTCGTCTTCACGGCCATGCTCGAGTTGCCGGCCGATGCGTCCTTGAACGAGCTCTCGGATGCGCTGCCCGAGGCCGTGCGGCCGCTGCTGGACACGCTGCTCGCGGAGCCACCGGGCGAAGGGTTTGACGCGCGGGCCGCACTCGATGGCGCGGTCGCGCGACTGCGCGACGAAGCCATGCATCGCGAAATGCAGGAGAAGTCACGCGAGATGTCGCTCGCGAGCGACGAACAGAAGAACAGGTTGCTCGGCGAGATGACGAACTTGACGCGGGACCGCCGTGCGCTGGGCGCGGCAGATCCCAGGCGATTTTCTGGACGTTAACAATGATGGAGGGGGCGTGCATCCGGATCTGAAGGCACTGTTGGCACTACAGGAGAATGACGGCCGCGTCGCCGCGCTGGACAAGCAGCTCCGCGATCTTGACGTGCAGGAGCAGCAACTCGATCGCGAGCGCGACGACGTGGAAGCGGCGCGCGATCGGGCGCGCGACAGCGCGGAGACGGAAGACCGCAAGCGGCGTGAGCTGAGCCACAAGGTCGAGGCACATCGGTCGCTGCAGGAGCGCCACGTTGCGGCGCTCGACGGTGTGCGCAAGGCGCGAGAGGCGGAAGCCGCCATGTCGCAGATCGACATCACCCGCCGCGCCCTCGCGCAGGAGGAGGGCGATCTGCATCAGCTGGCTGGCCGGATAACCGACTTGCGCCAGGCGGCGGACCTGCACGAACTGGAACTCGAGGAGCTCGATCAACGCCAGCAGGAGCGGCGGGCGGAGCTTGCGGCCACGCGGGCGAAGCTGCATGAGGAGCTTGCCGACGCCAGTGCCCGACGCGAGGCGAGTGCGCAGCACGTGTCGCGCTCCGTTCTCTCCAAGTACGAACGCATTCGCAGTCGCGAGAAGTCTACCGCGCTCTATCCGTTGCGCGGCATGGCGTGCGGCCGGTGCAACACGGCCATTCCGCTGCAGCGTCGCAATGTCATCGCGGCCGGACGATCCATCGAGGTGTGCGAAGGATGTGGCGTGCTGCTCTACGCAACCGGATGATGCTTGTTCGGCATCGGCTCCGTCCCTAGCTTTGGGAACGTGACCGCTCCCGCTGACCGTCTCAGACAGTCCACTCATTGGGTGATGCACGACGAGCCCGACGAGGCGGCAGTGAACGCGCTGGCCGAAGCGCTGCACCTGCCTGACGCCGTCTGTCGCCTGCTCGTGCAACGGGGCTTTGCCGACATTGACGGGGCCAAGCGATACCTCCGCCCGGACCTCGATCAACTGCACGATCCGCGGCTGTTCGCGGGGATGGATGTGGCTGTGACGCGCCTGGTGCACGCCATCCGGCACGGCGAGCGCATCCTCGTGCATGGCGATTACGATGTGGACGGCATCTGCTCCACCACGCTGTTACTGCGCGCGCTGCGCCAGTGGGGCGCCAACGTCGTGCCGTTCATCCCGCGTCGTATCGAGGACGGCTACGATCTGACGATGGCTGGCGTGAACGCGGCCGTCCAGGAACGCGCGAGCATCATTGTGACGTGTGATTGCGGCACGACGGCCATCGACCCGGTGCGCGCCGCCCGCGAGGCGGGGATCGACGTGATCATCACGGATCACCACCTGCCGTCGAGTGAGGACGCCCTGCCGGATGCACTCGCCATCCTCAATGCGAGGCGGCCGGGCTGCTCGTATCCGGACAAGGATCTGGCTGCGGTCGGCGTGGTGTACAAGCTTGCGCTCGCGCTGGCGCGCGCCCTGGGCATGAACGACGCGCCAGTGCACGACATGCTCGACCTCGTGGCACTCGCCACCATTGCCGATGTCGCCCCGCTCCGGGGCGAGAATCGCATCCTCGTGCGCCATGGGCTCAAGCGCATGCAGCATTCGCGAAACGTCGGCCTGCGCGCACTCATTCACGCCGCCGGACTTGAAGGGAAGCCGCTCACCGCAGGCCGGGTGGGCTTCATTCTCGCGCCCCGGCTCAATGCGGTGGGGCGGCTCGATCATGCCCTGCGCGGCGTGGAGCTGCTCATGACGGACCATGAACACGAAGCCAATGGCATCGCGCGGGTCCTCGAAGAGACCAATCGGCGCCGCCAGCAGCTCGATCGTGATACGCTGGGGGAAGCGCGGGAAATGGTCGCGGAGCTCGATCTGGACGAGACGTACGGCATCGTCCTCGCGCGCGAGGGCTGGCACGCTGGTGTCATCGGCATCGTGGCCTCGCGGCTGGTCGAGGAGTTCTGCCGGCCGGTCGTGCTGATCGCGGTGCACGAGGGGCATGGGAAGGGATCGGGGCGCTCGATTGGAGGGTTCGATCTGCATGCCGGACTGACCGAGTGCCGGCAACTCTTCACGCGCTACGGCGGTCACAAGGCCGCAGCCGGTGTTTCTCTCCCGGCGGAGCGCATCGCCGAATTTGCCACGATGTTCAACACGGTGGCCCGCGCGCGACTCAGTCAATCGGACTTCGTGCGGCGCGTGCACGTGGACCTCGCCGTCCCGCTGCCCGAGGCCTCGGAGGATCTCGAACGGCTGCTGCGTCACTTCGAGCCATATGGTGCGGGGAATCCGCAGCCGGTGTTCGTCGCCCGGGGTGTGCGGCTCGCGGCCGCCCCTCGCGTGATCGGCAAACAGCGCGACCACCTCAAGCTGCGCCTGGCGCACGATGATGCGCAGATGGATGCACTCGGGTGGGGGATGGCCGATCGCGCGCGTGATCTCGTGGACTCGGTGACGTTTGACATCGCGTACCGCCTGGAGCGGGACGAATGGAACGGAGAACAGCAGCTGCAGATCAAGCTGGCGGACCTTCGGCGGTAGCGATCCATGCGCATCGTCAGCGGCCGATGGCGCGGCCGGATCATCTCGGCGCCCGCGGACTGTCGCGTGCGTCCCACGGCGGACCGCGTGCGCGAGTCCTGGATGAGCATTCTGCAGTACGAGCTGCCAGGCTCTCGTGTACTCGATCTGTTCGCCGGATCGGGGGCACTGGGGCTCGAAGCGCTCTCGCGTGGTGCGGCGCGGGCCGACTTCGTGGAACTGTCGCGCCGGAGCCTGATTGCACTGCGCCGGAACATCGCGGCGCTCGATGCCGGCGAGGCGAGTGTCATTCACCAGGGCGATGCCGTTCGCTTCGTCGAGCGGCTGTCCGCCGGCGCCTTCGATCTGGCGTTCGCGGACCCGCCGTACGACATGGGCCTCGCCGAACGGCTCGCCGCGCGCTGGCACGCCGTCCCCTTCGCGACCGTGCTGGCGGTCGAGCATTCGATCCGTGAGCCGCTCTCCGGAGCGGGCGATCTGCGCCGCTACGGCGACACCGCCATCACCATCTTTCGCCGGGCCGCATTACGCGACTCGCGCGCCCTTCCCGATCCCGCCACCTGACTACCCTGCCCATGATCACCGCCATCTACGCCGGCAGCTTCGATCCCATCACGCGTGGCCACGAAGATCTCATCCGACGCAGTCTGGTGTTCGTGGATCATCTGGTGATTGCCGTGACCACGAACGTGGCAAAGCAGCCGCTGTTCCCCGTCGACGAGCGCATGCGTTTCATCCAGGCCTGCGTGCGTGACACACGCGTTGACGTGCGGCAGTTCGACGGGCTCCTGGTGAACTTCGCGCGCGACGTCGGCGCCACCCTGTCGATCCGCGGACTTCGCGCGGTGGCGGACTTCGAGTACGAATTCCAGATGGCACTCATGAATCGCCACTTGAACCCCGATCTCGAAACGGTCTTCATGATGCCGCGGCTCGACCTGACCTATGTCAGCTCCAGCCTTGTTCGCGAGGTCGCGCGCTTTGGCGGCGAGACGAAGGAGCTCGTGAATCCGGTGGTGCACGCGGCACTGCGCGAACGCTTCCGGAGCGCGTGAGCTTCACTGACGATCTGCGGCGCCGTGCGGCCGCGCTCCGTCGCCGTATTGCCTTCCCGGAATGCGGCGACGAGCGAACGCGAACCGCGATGCATCGGCTCAAGTCCCTGGGAATCGTCGAACCTGTCGCCGTGCTCCCAGCGGACTCCGATGACCTCCGCCGCGCGTTCGCCGAGGCGGGAATTTCGTGCATTGCTCCTGATGCGGATCCCCGGCTCACGGCCGTGACCGACCTGCTGCTGCTCCGTCGCGCGCCGAAGGGACTCACGGCGGCTGCGGCGGAACTGCTCGCCCGGGATCCGCTCTACTTCGCGGATGGCCTGGTCGCGCTCGACGAAATCGATGGCTGTGTCGCGGGCGCGGTTCATGCATCTGCACACGTCGTCCGCGCGGCCCTCTGGTGCGTGGGCGCCGCGCACGCCGGCGCGACAGTCTCGAGCGCGTTCTATCTGGCGCTGCCTGCCGGATTCGGAGGCAGGGAACGCGTCCTGACGTTCACGGACTGCGCTGTCGTTCCGGAGCCAACCGCCGGGCAGCTCGTGGAGATCGCGCTCGCGGCGGCGGACGCGCGGTGCAAGGTCGTCGGCGACGAACCGCGGGTCGCGATGCTATCGTACAGCACGCTGGGCAGTGGGTCGGGTGATTCGGTGGACCGGGTGCGAGCGGCCGTCGCGCTGGTGCGGCAGCAGGCGCCCGGGTTGCTGGTGGATGGAGAACTCCAGGCGGATGCGGCGCTTGTCGAGGCGATCGCGAGGCGCAAGGCACCGGACAGCATCGTGGCGGGCACGGCGAACGTGCTGGTCTTTCCCTCGCTGGACGCGGGGAACATCGCCTACAAGCTCGTGGAACGGCTCGTGCCGGCCATCGCGGTGGGGCCCATCCTGCAGGGTCTCGCCCGGCCTTGCGCCGATCTCTCGCGCGGAGCCGGTGTCGATGACATTATCAATGTTGCCGCGGTCACCGCGCTGCTCGCGGATGAGACGGGGCGCGTAATCACGGGTGAAATTCGACGGGAGATGGATCCATGAGTTTCGCGATGCAGAAGAACGGTGAAGTGGTGGTGGTGGACGTGGCCGGTCAGCTGATTGTCGGCAACCGGCAGGAGCTCAAGCAGAAGGTGCTCGATGAGCTCGAAAAGGGGGAGCGCAAGTTCCTCATCGACTTCAGCCAGACCGGCTATATCGACAGTTCGGGGCTGGGCGTCCTCGTATCGCTGTCCAAGAAGATTCGCGAGCAGGGTGGCGAGCTGCGGCTCTCGAATCTCAACGATGATCTGAAGACCCTCTTCGAGCTCACCAAGCTCGACACGCTCTTCCAGATCACGGACACTCGTGAACGGGCGCTCCAGTCATTCTGAGCCAGAGCAGGATGTCGTCCCGTCCTGATCGCGGCGGCACGCCGCTGCTGGACAGCCTGCACGTAGCGCTGGAGCTCGAGATTCCGAGTGACGTGCGCTACATCGAACGTGTCGTCGAGGTGGTCACGCACCAGGTGTCGCGACTGGCGTATCACCCCCGGCAGGTCACGCTCAACCTGCCGGTGGCCCTCACCGAGGCGCTATCCAACGCCATCCTGCGCGGCAATGCCGACGTCACGCAGCGATGCGTACGGATTCATTGTGACGTCAATCGCGAGCGCGTCATTCTCGAAGTCGTGGATGAAGGCTCGGGCTTCGACCTGCTCGCCTGCATGCAGGATCCGACGAGTCCGGAGAACATCGTGCGCGAGGATGGGCGAGGGCTTTTTCTCATGGCGCGCCTCATGGACCGCGTCGAAAGCTTCACGAATCATGGGAACGTCGTCCGAATGACGTTGCACCGGCATGATTGAGCTGCCGACGATCCTCTCCAGCTTCCGCGATGCCACCGGCTGCAGCGCGGCGGTCTGGCTGGGTGATGAGGGCCATCTTCCCACGCGCGTCGCCACCTCCGTGCCCGCTGTCGGCATTCTGGGATGGACGCCGCCGCTCGACAGTGGGCCCCCCGTCACGGTCGATTCACCCGGGGGGCCGGTGCTGGTCGCGAGCATACCGGGACGCCGTCGTGCGTGGCTCGTCCTCGGACCGTCCGCTGATACCATTGCTTCGCCCGAACGCTGCGCCCGATTTCTCCTTCCTGTCGTCTCCCAGTACCTCCATTCCTCCATCGAAGTCGAACACGCCGCCAACGAGCTGGCCGAGCGGTACGAAGAAATCAATCTGCTGTACACCATCACCGAAATTCTCGGGCGCACCGTCTCACTCGACGAGGCGGCCGCCACGATTCTCGGCGAGATCTCGGATACCGTGGGTGCGCGTCGCGGCTCCATTCTGGTCCACGATGGCGTCACGGACACGCTGCAGGCGGTCGCGGTGCTCGGCGCGCCTCCGCTCGATGTCCCGCCGATTGCGCTGCAGGATGAGTGCAGCGTCTCCGCGCGCGCGTTCCGGGAGCAGCGCGCCATCATCACGGAGGACGGTGACGCGGATCCCTGTCCGTCCGAAGCACTCTACCGGCGCGGCACGATGCTCTCGGTTCCCATCATGTGGACGGCGCCCACGCATGGAGCCGAACCGCTGGGAGTGCTCAACCTGTCCGATCGCGTGGGGGGACATCCCTTCAATGCCGGCGACCAGAAGTTGATGAGCGCCATCGCCACGCAAATCGGGACGGCGATTCAGAACGCCCGTCTCGTGCGCGCCTCGCTCAGCCAGCAGCGACTGGTGCAGGAACTCGAGCTCGCGCACGACCTGCAGATGAAGCTGCTCCCGCGCACCGAGCTCGTGGAGCCCGAGGCGCAGGTGGCGGCGCGGGTGGTGCCCACCGAAAGTGTCGGTGGCGATTTCTACAACCTCTTTCGCCTGGGTGGTGGCCGCACCGGCGTGATGATCGGCGACGTGTCGAGTCATGGGTACCGCGCCGCGCTCATCATGGCGCTCGCGATGAGTGCCTCCGCCATCCACGCGCAGGCCGCCAGCGACCCGGGCGAGATGCTGGCCGCGCTCCTGCGCACGGTGCGCGACGAACTCGTCTCCACCGAGATGTTCATCACGGTGTTCTATGGAATCATTGACCCGGCGGCCGGCCTGCTGCGCTACGCGAATACCGGCCACCCCCATGCCTACCTGATCGGCATGGATGGCCGCTGCGAGCGGCTGGCGGCAATAGATCCGCCGCTCGGAATGGTGGAAACGAGCCCGTCGTCGGCGCAACGACCCTGGCGCGCAGGGCAGGACATGCTGTTCCTGTTCACCGACGGCGTGAGCGATGCGCGCAACCGCTTCGATTCGCGATTGGGCGAGCAGCCGGTACTCGACATCGTGCGTCGCTACCGGACCGAAGCACCGGACGTGATCATGCACCGTGTGCTCGACGAGCTCGAGGAGCACGCCGGTGCCACCGTACAAAGCGATGATCTCGCGCTCGTACTGATGCGCGGCTGACCGCGCTGCTCCGTCATGCGGATGCGCCGCGATGCGCTGCCACCACCGCTCAAGCGGCTCGGGCAGCACTTCCTCTCAGACCCGCGTATTCTCGGTCGCATTGTCGACGCGCTGGCGCCCGGTTCCGCCGAGACCGTCGTGGAGATCGGTCCCGGTCGCGGCGCGCTCACCGAGCGGCTTCGCGAACGCGCCGGCCGTGTCGTCGCGATCGAGCTGGATCGCGCGTTGGCCCACGTGCTGCGCGAACGGTACGCCGATGATGATCGGGTGACCATTGTGCAGGGCGACGCGCTGCGGACGTCACTGGGCGATGTGGCCGGTGAGGACTATGCGCTGATTGGCAACATCCCCTATTACATCACGACGCCGCTTCTCTTTCATGCGCTCGAGCCGCCCCGCCCGTCGCGCGCGGTGTTCGTGGTGCAGCGGGAGGTGGCCGAGCGCCTTGCGGCGACCCCTGATGATGGCGCGTACGGCGCCCTGTCCGTCAACGTGCAGGCCATGGCCACCGTGGAAACGCTCTTCGCGATCCCCGCCGGCGCATTTCAGCCGGCGCCGTCGGTGGAAAGCGCCGCGGTGCGGCTCACGCCGCGGGAGACACCGCTCGTGGCGCCCCCCATGGAGGACGAATTTCGCCGCTTCGTGCAGGGTGCGTTCGGACTCCGCCGCAAGCAGATCCGGCGCGTCATTCGCACGTTGTCCGGACTCGACGTCGCCACGACGACGGGCCTGCTGGATGCCGCCGGCGTGAGCGGTGAAACGCGGCCGGAGCGTCTGACGCCCGAGCAGTTCCTCGCGCTGCTCCAGGCCGTCCGGCTGGTCAGTCGTCGTGATTCGTGAGCACGAAGGAGAGTCCTTCGAGCTCCATGGCCATGTTCACGGTTTTCACGGCGACATGCGGCGGGACCTTGAGCTGATGCGGGGCGAAATTGAGGATTGCCCTGACACCGGCGTCCACGACGAGATCGGCAACGCGTTGCACGGCCGATGCCGGTACGGCAAGAACGGCAATGTCCACCGGCTCTTCGCGGGCATCACTGGTTAGCGAGTCGAGCGCGCGGATCTCGAATCCGTCGCTTCGCGTTCCGATCTTGGCCGGATCGCTGTCGTAGACAGCCCTGACCTGGAAGCCGCGCTGCGAGAACCCACGGTACTGGGCCAGCGCGAGACCGATCTTCCCGGCACCAATGATGACCACGCGCCATTCGCGCTCGATCCCGAGGATCTCACGGATCCGGCTGGCAAGCTCAGCGACCGGATACCCGAGGCCGCGCTTGCCGAACGAGCCGAAGAACGAAAGATCCTTCCGCACCTGCGTCGAGGTCGTGCCGCCGCGTGCCGCCAGCTCGGTACTGGAAATCGTATCGAGCCCGCGCTCCTCGAATTCTTCAAGAAAGAGCAGGTACAGCGATAGTCGCCGAACAGTGGACTCTGCTATGTGCTTCACTGCGTCCTGGGGTTTGTGAATTTCTTCACAAGTTAGGCAGGACTGGCGCCGAATGCCAGCAGTTGCGCCGTTGCGCTGGTTGGGAGTGCGCGAAACGGGTTATCTTCGGGCACTATGCCCGTCCACGTGACTTCTGAAATCGGCCTCCTGCGCGCGGTTCTCGTCCACACGCCAGGGCCCGAACTCCTCGCCGTCACCCCGTCCAACCGCGAGGACTATCTCTACGACGACATCATCGACGTGGAAAGCGCGGAACGGGAGCATCGCCGGTTCGTCGCAATTCTTGAACGATTCGCCAAGGTCCACTACGTGCGGGATCTGCTGGCCGAGGTCCTGGTCGAAAGCAGCGTGCGGGATCTGCTGGTGCGTGAAACCACCGACGTCGTGCCCTTTGGCCCTCTCGCGTCGAAGATTGGTGCGCGACCACCGGATGAAATCGTCCAGATGCTCATCGAAGGGGAGGAAGAGGAGCCGGGCCCGCTCGCACAGGCGCTCAACGAGTCCGGCTACATGCTGCCTCCGCTCCCCAATCTCTTCTTCACGCGCGACACCGCCATGGCCATTGGCGACCACGTGATGATCGGCTCCATGCGCTATGGGGTGCGCTGGTCCGAAGAGCTCATCATGAAAGCGCTCTTCCTGCATCATCCCGTCCTGGCCAACAAGGGAATACTCTACGACGGCGCAGCCGAGCGGCGGAGCAACTACACGCTGGAAGGAGGCGACGTGCACCCGCTCCGCGCGGACACGCTGCTCCTGGGGTTCAGCGAGCGATCGAGCCCTGCCGCGATCGATCATCTCACGGAGCTCGTCTTCGCGCACACACCAGTCACCGATGTAATTGTCGTGGTGATGCCCAAGGAACACACCGCGATTCACCTCGACATGATCTTCACCCAGATCGATCGCGATCTGTGCGCTGTGTATCCGCCCCATTTCGTGGGCGCGGAGCGACTCGCCATCCTGCACCGCCACAAGGGACACCGGCAGATGAAGGAAATGCCCAACATCTTCGCGGCGCTGCAGGCGGTGGGTCTGCCCATGGAGCCGGTGTTCTGTGGTGGAACGCGGCGCATCGTGCAGGAGCGTGAGCAGTGGGCCAGCGGTTGCAATTTCATCGCGGTGCGACCGGGGGTGATTCTCTCCTATACCCGGAACGAAGGCACACTCGAGGAGCTCGAAAAGATGGGCTTCACGCTGGTGCCCGCCGTTTCCTTCCTCACGGGACAGGAGCGCATCCGGGACGATCAGCGCGCCGTGATCACCTTCGAGGGCGGCGAACTCGTTCGCGGCGGCGGTGGCCCGCGGTGCATGACGATGCCGCTCTGGCGGGACGATCCGTGGGACTGACGGTAGGCGTCACGGAGATTGAAACGACGCTCGTGAGACGCGCACTGTCGTTTCTCGCTGGCGGTCCCAGGGATTCGGTGTCGCTCATCGAACACGTGTGTCAGATGCCGGGCGCACCGCGCGTGGTGGCCGAGCAGATGGCCATTGCGCTCTTCGCGAATCGCCCGGAATTCGCCCGTGACGCCGGCGGCCAGTGGTCCCTGGCACCGGAGCCCGCGGTCGAGCGGCCGTGCCGCGCGCTGGACACCGGGCGCGGACGTGATGAGCTGGAGGCACTCTCGTACGTCGTGGTCGACGTGGAAACGACGGGCATGAACGCGTTTCTTGGTGATCGCGTCACGGAGATTGCGGCGGTGGTCGTGCGCGGCGGCCGCGTCGCGGAACAATTCCAGACGCTCGTGAATCCCGAGCGCCCCATTCCCGCGATGATCACCGCCCTCACGCACATCACGCCGCAAATGGTTCGTGATGCGCCCCGCTTTCGCGACATCGCTCCCGAGCTGCTGCGGTTTCTGCAGGGACATGTCTTTGTCGCGCACAACGCGGAATTCGACTGGCGGTTCGTGAGCGCTGAGGTGGCGCGGGCAACCAGCCGGGAGTTGACCGGCCGGCGGTTGTGCACGGTTCGCCTGGCGCGGCGGGTGCTGCCGCAACTGCGCAGCCGGAAGCTCGACAGTCTCGCGCACTTCTACAATGTCACCATCACGGACCGTCACCGCGCGGCCGGAGATGCACTGGCGACGGCGCACATCCTGCTCCGCCTGCTCGATGCGGCGCGCGAGCGTGACTGTTGTGGCTGGACGGATCTCGAACGACTGCTCGCTGCTGGCCCGCGCGGCCCGCGACGGCGCAGAGGCGAGGTGGCCATGCCGCGCGCCGCGAACGACGATACGACTGCATGAGGCTGCAATGCCCGGAGGAACCGTGATGGAGGCTCGATCGTGAGTGCCCCCAGTCCCCTGCTCGAAACCCGTACCATTGGCGCCTGGCGCGTGCACGCCATCCAGGCTGGTGGACAGCGACTCGATGGTGGCGCGATGTTCGGTGTCGTGCCCAAGCCGCTCTGGGAACGCCGCATCCCGGCCGACGACCGCAACCGCATCGCGCTCGGGATGCGCTGTCTCCTGATCGAGCACGATGACGGTCTCGTGCTGATTGATACGGGTGCCGGCAACAAGGAGAACGACAAGTTCCTCGGCATCTACGGCATCGAGAACGCGGGCCAGGAAGGACGCACCGCTCTGGAGGATGGGCTGCACGCTGCCGGGTACAAACCGGACGACGTGGCGCTGGTCATCAACTCGCATCTGCATTTCGACCACGGTGGTGGCAATACCTGGCGGGACGGCGGTGGAGCGATTCGGCCCACCTTCCCGAATGCACGCTACATCATGCAGGCCGGGGAATACCACTACGCCACACACACCAACGAGCGGACCGCGGCCAGCTACTTCGCGCCTAATTTCGTGCCGGTGCACGAGGCGGGTCAGACAGAGTTCGTGGAGGGCGAGCGTGAGATCGTGCCTGGCATTACCGTGGTGCCGACGCCAGGGCATGTGCCATTTCATCAGGGGATTCTGCTCCAGTCCCGCGGCGAGACGGCATTTTACCTGGCCGATCTCGTGCCGACGGTGGCGCATCTCCCGCTGCCCTGGATCATGGGCTATGACGTGGAGCCTCTGGTGACGCTCGAGACCAAACGGCGCATCCTGCAACGGGCGCACGAGGAGGGCTGGCTCGTGATCTTCGAGCACGATGCAACGCACGCCTGGGGAACACTCGGGCACGATGGGAAGGCGTATACGCTCATCGCGTGAGCTGTGGAGGCGTTACTGCTTGACAGGCCTGAAGTTGGCCCGTACATTGCGTCGTCGCATACATACAAGCAGGGCGGGCACGGTCCGCTCTCACCCTCCGGCTTCCGGCGCCTGATGCGCGGGACGTGCTGTAGGAGTCCACTTCAGGCGCGGATGGCCCTTTCGGGGGCGTGCTGTCGCATCGGGCGGACTCCAAGGTCGGGGCCGCCACTTTTTTGTTCGGAGCATCGCCTATCCAGGACAGTACAAAGCGAGTCCGCGTCAACCGGCAGATTCGCATCAGCCCGTTGCGCGTGATCGCGCCCGATGGCTCGCAGCTGGGAATCATTGAACTCGAGACGGCACTCGCGCAGGCAGAGGCGCAAGGGCTGGACCTGGTTGAAGTCGCGCCGCTCGCTCGGCCTCCCGTGGTCCGCATCATGGACTATGGGAAGTTCAAGTTCGAGCAGGCCAAGATGGCGCGACAGGCGAAGAAGAAGCAGCACGTCATTCACCTGAAGGAAGTGAAGTATCGTCCGGGCATCGACGATCACGACTTCGACACGAAAACCCGGCACGCGCGCCGCTTCCTGGTGGATGGCAACAAGGTGAAGGTCACCATGATGTTTCGCGGCCGGCAGGTCGCACACCCGGAGCTGGGCAGGGAAGTGCTCGACCGGGTTTCCACCGAGCTCTCGGACATCGGCAAGGTCGAGACGTCGGCGAAGCTCGAAGGCAAGAACATGACCATGATACTGGCGCCCAAATAGGCGCAGTGGACGATTGCCATGAAGATGAAAACTCATCGGGGCGCGGCGAAGCGCTTCAAGACCACCGGCTCGGGCAAGGTCAAGCGCTTCAAGGCGTACAAGAGCCACATTCTCACCAAGAAGAGCGCCAAGCGAAAGCGCAATTTGCGCCGGTCCGGGCTCATTGCCACCACGGGCGACATCAAGCGCATCAAGCGTCTGATCCAGGCGTAAGGAGACTCATATGCCACGCGTCAAGTCCAATGTCACGCGGCTGAAGCGCAAGAAGCAGGTCATGAAGGCCGCGCGCGGAGCCTTCGGTGCGCGCAGCAAATTGTGGAAGGCCGCCAAGGAGAATGTCGAGCGCGGCTGGAAGTACGCATATCGCGATCGCAAGAACAAGAAGCGCGAGTTCCGCCGCCTCTGGATCGTTCGCATCAACGCTGCGGCCCATCAGAATGACCTGAGCTACAGCGTCTTCATGAACGGCCTGCACAAGGCCGGCATCGAGGTTGATCGCAAGGTGCTCGCAGATCTCGCGGTGCACGATCCCGCCGCGTTTACCGCCCTCGCCGAGAAGGCCCGGGCGGCTGTCACGGCAGCCTGATCGCGCCCCCGCGCCGGCAGCCGGTCAGACGAAACGACAGCCCGCAGTGCCTTGTCTCGGCGGCAGCGTGACCCTACCGGTCGCCTGCCGCCGTTTCGTGTGCTGACTCCCTCACTCCCATGACGCTCGACGAATTCCAGAATCTTGTGGCCGCCATCGAGCGCGATGGGCTCGCGGCCATAGATCAGGCCATGAGCACCGATGCGCTCGAATCCACCCGACACCTGCTGTTGGGGCGCAAGAGCGGACGTCTCACCGACGTCATGAAGTCGCTCCCCACACTGGCGGCGGAGGAACGGCGTGATGCGGGCGCCGCCATCAATCGAGTCAAGCAGGCGCTGGAGCTGGCGCTTGGCGCTCGACGCGAGCTGCTCGTGGCCGAGGCGGCGCCGGAATCTGCCCCGGATCTCTCCATGCCGGCCCGGCACGGTTGGCGCGGCGCGAAGCACCCGGTGACGCTCGTGATCGAGGAGATCACCGCCATCTTTCGCGAGCTTGGCTTCACGATTGCGACCGGGCCGGAAGCGGAACACGAATGGTACAACTTCGGTGCGCTGAACTTTCCCAGCGACCACCCCGCCATGGAGCTGCACGACACGATTTATCTTGGCCCTGACACGCTGCTGCGTACGCACACCTCACCGGTACAGGTGCGCACCCTGCAACTGCATGCACCGCCGGTGCGCATTCTGGCGCCAGGCAACGTGTATCGCCGCGATTTCTTTGATGCGTCCCACGCGCCCATGTTCGCGCAGATTGAAGGGATGGCGGTGGACGAGGGAATCAGCTTTGTGGATCTGAAGGCGACGCTCACATATTTCGCGAACCGATTTTTCGGGGGGACCGCCACGCGCTTTCGTCCCAGCTATTTCCCCTTCACCGAACCCTCGGCGGAAATGGACGTCCGCTGCACGATCTGTGGTGGCAGCGGTTGCCCGAGCTGCAAGGGGACAGGATGGATGGAGATCCTGGGCTCGGGCATGATGCACCCCGCGGTGCTCGAGGCAGCGGGTGTGGATAGCGAGCGCTATACCGGGTGGGCGTTCGGCATGGGGCCCGCGCGCATTGCGAATCTGCGCTACGGCATTCCCGACATCCGGCTGCTCTACGACTCCGACATCGCCTTCCTGGAGCAGTTCGGGTCATGAACGCATCGTGTGCGTGGCTCCAGTCCATGCTTCCGGTGACGTTGTCGCCGGATGCCATGCGCGACCTCATTACCGCGCGCTGCTGCACGGTTGACGAACTGGTTCATCTGCGGGACGACCTGCGCGACGTCGTCGTCGGCGTCGTCGTACAGGCCTCGCGTCACCCGGAGTCGGACCACCTCTGGGTGACCAAGGTGGACGCTGGGCGCGGCGAGCTGCTGGATGTCGTGTGCGGCGCGCCCAACGTGCAGGTCGGGGAGCGCTATCCCTTCGCGCCCGCGGGCAGCACGCTGCCGGGCGGCGTGAAGCTCGAGAAGCGGAAAATCCGCGGGGCCGTCTCGAACGGCATGCTCTGCTCAGCGCGCGAGCTCGGGCTCGGCAATGAGCACGACGGAATTCTGCGACTGGATACGGCGGCGCCAGCGGGCACGCCCTTCCTGCAGGCCATGGGCGCCGGCGATGCGCGGCTCGTCATTGACGTGACGCCGAACCGCCCCGACCTGCTCTCGCACGTCGGGCTCGCCCGGGAGCTGGCGGCGGCAACCGGGTCTTCCCTGACCATTCCGCCTGTTGCCCGGGCGGGCGGGGTGCGTATCCCCGCCGTAGCGCTTGCATCGCGGGAAGCGCATGCGGGCGCGTTGCGCGTGGCGCTCGAGGACATCGAGGGATGTCCACGTTACGATGGTGTCGTGATCCGGGGGCTCTCCGTGGGCCCCAGCCCAGGCTGGCTCGCCGACCGGCTCGTCGCTGTCGGATCACGACCGATCAACAACGTAGTGGACATCACCAACTATCTCCTCTTCGAGCTGGGGCAGCCCATGCACGCGTTCGACGCGCGCAAGCTCGCTGGCCCCGCGGTGATCATTCGGCGCGCGCACGACGGCGAAACGCTCACCACGCTGGATGGCGTGGAGCGCACGCTTTCGAGCTCCATGACCGTCATCGCCGATCAGGAACGGGCGCAGGCCATCGCCGGTGTCATGGGCGGTCAGGTCGCCGAAGTCACGGATCACACCACGGACATTTTTCTGGAAGTGGCGAACTTTCACCCGTCCAGCGTGCGCCGTGCACGCCGCATGCTCGGTATCTCCACCGACGCGAGCTATCGCTTCGAGCGCGGCGTGGATTTCGAGCTGCCGCCGCGCGCGCTCGCACGCGCGGTCGAAATGCTCCTGACCATTGCCGGCGGTCACATCGACGGAGCTCCGGTGGACCTCCGCCCATCGCCGCGACAGCCCGTGCGCATCGAGTTGCGCGTGACACGTGTCGAGCGCGTCCTGGGCATCCCGATCTCGGCGGACGCGATCACCGCGCTCCTCCCGTCAATCGGCTTTTCCGTGGAGCAGGGCGCGGAAGATCTTGAGGTCACCGTTCCATCGTGGCGCCCGGACGTGACCCAGGAGGTTGATCTCATCGAGGAAGTCGCGCGGTTGCATGGCTACGACGCTTTCCCTGCCGAGATCCGTCCCTTCCGTCCGGGGACCGTGCCCGATTCGCCGGCGGAGCTCGTTGCGAGCCGCGTGCGCGAATTGCTCGTATCGCGCGGACTGCTAGAAGCACGCCCGATGCCGTTCGTGTCCGGCGCCCCCAGGGGATTCGCTCGCGTCGCCAATCCGCTGGCGGAGAACGAGGCGTATCTGCGCCGCGACGTGCTCGACACGCTGGCACGGCGGGCGGAGTACAATCTCTCGCGCATGCGTCGTGATATCCGGCTGTTCGAGATCGGCGCGGCGTTCATCCCGGGCGCTGAGGCGCTGCCGCACGAGGAGCTGCGTGCCGCGGCATTGATCACGGGGCATCGTCATCCGCCGCACTGGACTGACGCGCATCCGCCGGACTTCGACGAATGGGATGCGAAAGGGCTGGCGGAGGAGGTGGCCAGCGCTGCGTATCCGGACGCGCTGATCGAGCTGGTTGCCGGGGTGGGCAATGCGCTGTGGACCATCATGGTGGCTGGCGAGGCCTGTGGCACCGTGCAGTGCGTCGGACTCGATGCGCCGGCGTGGGCAGCCCCGGCATACGGCATCGAGGTGACATTGATGCGGGTGGAATCGGCACCGGTGGCCCCTCCCGGTCGCTCGGTGGTGTCGCGCGAACGGATTGCCCCCGCGCCGGCGCGACGATCCTTGCGCTACCGGCCGCTGCCCTCAACCCCGCCGGTCGAGCTCGATCTCGCATTGCTGGTGCCGAATGAGCTGCCGGCCGCGACAGTGGAACGCGCCATCCGTGGCTCGGCTGGTGAGCTGCTCGAGTCGCTCCTGCTCTTCGACGAGTATCGAGGAGAAGGGGTGCCTGCCGGCTATCGGAGTCTCGCCTGGCGATTGACGTTTCGTCATCCAACGCGCACTCTACGCGACAAGGAAATTGCCGGACGGCGCGACAAGCTTCTGCGAACCCTGGAAGGAGAACTCGGTGTCCGACAGCGCACGACCTGACCTCGAGGCGTTGGACGAGCTGGAACAACTGATTCGAAGCCTGGCCGACGAGATGGCGTCATGGCGGCGCCGTGCTCACGAGGCGGAAGCTCGCTTGCGTACGGTGGACGAGCGGACCGCGCAGGCCGCCGCGGGAAAGCCGTCGCCCGAAATGGCGGCGCTCGCGCGTGAGAATCAGGAGCTGAAGCAACGGCTCGAGGGGGCAAAGCAGCGGACCAGGCAATTGCTCGACCGCCTGCGCTTCCTGCGCCAGCAGCACGAAACGGAGGTGGGACGGTGAGCCGTCAGAAGTCATCGGTCAAGGTGACGATCCTTGGCGAAGAGTATACCATCCGGAGCGATGAACGGCCGGAGCACACGCGGGCTGTGGCGCAGCATGTCGATGACACCATTCGTACGCTGATGAGTGCCGGAATGGTCGTCGAGTCGCACAAGGCCGCAATTCTGGCGGCCATGCAGGTCACGTCGGAGCTGTTTCACGCGCGCGAGGCACCAGAGGAGATCGCCGATCGCATTGAGTCGCTCTCGGCGAACATCCGAAGGCTCCTGCCGCCGGCCAAGCGCGTTCGCGAATGAATGGCGGGGCCCGTCCGAGGCGGGCTCCGCTCTTGTTTTTGCCATGGCGAGTCGTAGCTTTTGCTGAGAAGCCGCCAACCTGCCTTGTAGTCCAAAGCGAAACTTGGAGTTAGCCACGCCCATTCCGCGCCCTACGCCGGCGCTGGATCGGCGCCGCTGTTCAGCTTCGCTGCAACTCGGCGGGCCAGGCATTCCTGATGCGCGACGCATGCGTCGCTTTGGAGCATAGATCCAATGACTCAATTCGCGCTCATTGCCGCGTCTGGCGTAGCCGTCATTATCGCCGCCGCGGCTTTTTTCATGATCGGTCGCGAGCAGGGCCGCGCGGCTGAGCTCTCTACCCAGGCCGCCACACGTTCGACCGCCGAGGAAGCCGCCACGCGGATCCTCGACGACGCCAACCGCGAAGCCGAGACGCTGCGCAAGTCCGCGCTGCTTTCCGGGAAAGAGGAAACCATGCGCCTCCGCGAGAACTGGGAGCTGGAGGCGCTCAAGCGACGCGAAGAGCTGGATAGGGCCGAGCGACGCGTGCAGGAGCGCGAATCGCATCTGGACCGGAAGCTCGATCTCCTCGATCAGCGCGACAAGGAGGTGGGTCGCCGGGGCAGCGATCTGGGCCGGCGTGAAAAGGTCGTTGGCGAACGCGAGGCGGAGCTCGACAAGCTCCTGCTGGAGGAGCGTCGCCGGCTCGAGCAGCTCGCCGGCATGTCCGCGCAGGAGGCCAGGAACGAGCTCATCAGTCGCATGGTGGAACAGGCCAATGCTGAAGCCGCCAACACCATCCGCGAAATCCGGGAGACCGCCCGACGGAACGCCGAGCGCGAAGCACGAAAGATTGTCGCGCTCGCCGTGCAGCGTATCGCGTCCGAGCACACATCCGAGATCAGCGTTTCGTCCGTGGCGCTCCCCAATGACGAAATGAAGGGACGCATCATCGGCCGGGAAGGGCGCAACATTCGCGCATTCGAGCTGGCCACGGGAGTGGACGTGATCATCGATGACACACCGGACACGGTAGTGGTGTCGTGCTTCGAGCCCGTTCGCCGCGAGGTCGCGCGACTCGCACTGTCCAAGCTGGTGGCTGATGGCCGCATTCACCCAGGGCGCATCGAGGAAGTGGTCGCGAAGGCGCGGAAGGAGGTGGATATCTCGATCCAGGAAATGGGCGAACAGGCGGCGTACGAGATCGGTGCCCACGGGCTGCACCCGGAGATGATCAAGCTCGTGGGACGCATGCACTACCGGACCAGTTACGGCCAGAACATTTTGCAGCATTCAAAGGAAACGGCGCACCTGGCGGGCATTATGGCGGCCGAGCTGGGGCTCGACGTCGTGATGGCGAAGCGCGGCGCGCTGCTGCATGACGTGGGGAAGGTGCTCACGCATGAGCATGAAGGCACGCACGTGCAGCTTGGCGTCGAAGTCGCCACCAAGTACGGGGAACACCCGCTCGTGGTGAACTGCATTGCTGCGCACCATGACGACGTGCCGCACGAGAGTGAAGTGTCGGTGCTGGTGCAGGCGGCCGACGCCATTTCCGGGTCGCGTCCCGGTGCGCGTCGTGAAGCCTTCGAGACGTATGTGAAGCGTCTCGAGGGGCTGGAACGGATCGCGGCCAGCTACAATGGCGTGGAGAAGGTGTTCGCCATTCAGGCCGGGCGTGAAATCCGGGTGATCGTGAATCCGGATGACGTGGACGACATTCGCATGGCATCACTCAGCGAGGAGATCGCGCGACGCATCGAGGGGGAACTGCAGTATCCGGGACAGATCAAGGTGGTGGTGATCCGGGAGCAGCGGGCGGTGGACTTTGCCCGCTAGTCTCATCGACGGCGCCGCGATTGCGCGCGAGATTCGCGCGGACGTTGCGCTGCATGTCGCTCGGCTGACTGCTCGCGGCGTTCAGCCCGGTCTCGCGGTCGTGCTCGTTGGCGATGATCCGGCGAGCGCGGTCTATGTGCGCAGCAAGGGGAAGGCCTGCGAGGAAGCAGGGATGCACAGCGTCACGATCCGGCTGCCGGCTGGCACATCGCAGGATGCGCTGCTGGCGCAGGTGGACGCTCTGAACGCGGATCCGGCCATTCATGGCATTCTGGTACAGATGCCGCTCCCCCGGCAGATCGCGACGGATCAGATCATCCGGCGCATCCTCCCGCACAAGGACGTGGATGGATTCCACCCCGTGAACGTGGGCAAGACGCTGATCGGCGAGCGCGACGGCTTCGCGCCGTGCACGCCGGCCGGCGTGCAGGAGCTGCTCGTCCGCAGCGGAGTGGAGACGAAGGGTGCCGAATGCGTGATCGTGGGCCGCAGCAACATCGTCGGCAAGCCGATGATGGCGCTGATGGTGCAGTCGGGACCTGGTGCCAATTCCACCGTCACCGTGTGCCACAGTGCGACGCGGGATCTTGCGGCGCACACGAGGCGGGCGGACATCCTGATCGTGGCGGCCGGCCGTCCGTGCATGGTCACCGGCGACATGATCAAGGCTGGCGCTGTGGTGATTGACGTTGGCATCAATCGCGTGGAGGACGCCTCGGCCCGGAACGGCTATCGCCTCGTGGGCGATGTGGAGTTCGCGAGCGCGCGCGATGTGGCCTCGCTCATCACGCCAGTCCCCGGGGGCGTGGGTCCCATGACCATCGCGCTGCTCCTCCGCAATACCGTTCGCGCGGCGGAACGCGCCGCCGCGGCATGACACCCGCTCGCGGCAGAGCGGCGTCACGTCATCCGCGTGACGCGGCCACGGATGCGCCCGATCTCTTCGCGCCGGCGCCGCCGACCGGAGCCGGCACGGCAGGGGCTGCGCCCTCCGCTGCAGGGGTGAACGCCACCGGAGAGAGCGCCCAGGAAGCCGTCGCCGTCTCCACCCTGACGGAAGCCGCGCGAGACGTGCTCGAAGGCGCGTTCGCACCGCTCTGGGTACGCGGCGAAGTGAGCGACTTCAAGGCGCACCGCAACGGCCACTGGTATTTCTGTCTGCGCGACGCCGCGGCGCAGGTCAGATGCGTCGTCTGGTCGCGCAACCGGCAGCGCATTCCGGCGCCGCCGGATGACGGCATGCAGGTCTCGGCGCGCGGCCAGCTCTCAGTGTATACCGCGCGTGGCGACATGCAGTTTGTCGTCACCGCCATGGAAGCTGCGGGAGACGGGTTATGGCGCAAGGCGCTCGAACTGTCCCTCAAACGGCTCCAGGCCGATGGGCTGACGGCACCGGAGCGGAAGCGACCCATTCCGTCCTTTCCGAGTCGCATTGCGGTGATCACCAGCCCAGATGGCGCCGCGTTGCGCGATATCATTGCCGTCGTACGGCGCCGGTGGCCGCTCGCGGAGCTGGTCGTCGTTCCCGCGAAGGTACAGGGCGAGGGCGCCCCGGACGAGCTGATCGCGGCGCTCGGCCGCGTGAATCGCTGGGGCAGGGCGGACACGGTGATCGTCGGGCGCGGTGGTGGAGCGCGCGAGGACCTGTGGGCCTTCAACGACGAGCGCGTGGCCCGCACACTCGCGGCGTGTACCGCACCCACGATTTCCGCGGTGGGACACGAGGTGGACACCACGCTGTGCGACCTGGTCGCCGACTTGCGGGCGCCGACGCCCTCGGCGGCCGCAGAAGCCGCGGTGCCCGTGCTCGCGGATGAACGGGACCGCCTGGCCGGGCTCGCGCGAAACTTGCGACAGGGTCTCACGGCGCGCGCCGTGGACATGCGCGCGCGGCTGGAGCTGTCGCATCGGGACCTGCGGCGGCGCGGCGAGCAGCTCCTGGAATCGCGGCGCGCGCGACTGGAAGCCGTTGCTGGACGACTGCATGCACTGAGTCCGCTTGCGACACTCGCTCGTGGATTCGCCGTGGCGCGCGGAGCAAATGGCGAACCGCTCACCAGTGCGCGGCAGTTCTCGCCTGGGCTGACGTTTGCCCTGATGCTGCGCGATGGCCGCGTGCCGGCGAAGGCGACAGGATCACCGGAGCTGTCCGCGCCGGACGCGCCGGTATCAGAACCAACCGAGTGACACATGGCATACGAGCAGGACGTTCAACGACTCGAGCAGATCATCGCGGCGCTGGACCGGCGAGATCTCGACCTCGATGAAGCACTCAGGCTCTTCGAAGAAGGGGTGGAGCGGCTTCGCGCCGCGTCCAGCGCACTTGGCGCGGCGGAAGCCAGCGTCCGCCAGCTCGTCGAACAGGCCGATGGTTCCCTCGGGCTTGCCGACTTCAATCGCTGATCCGGCGGAGACGGAGTCCGCCGCGGATCGGTGCGCGGTGGATGCGGCGCTCTTCGCGCTCTGTGATCGATCGCTGGGCGATCTGCCCGCGACGGTGGCGGACGCCATTCGCTACAGCCTGCTGGGCGAGGGCAAGCGTCTTCGGCCGCTTCTCGTGCTCGGCGCCTACCGCGCCTGCGGCGGCGCCGGGGATGCGTCCGCGCTCGCCGCGTCGGTGGAAATCGTCCACGCATACTCGCTCGTGCACGATGATTTGCCGTGCATGGATGATGACGACGTCCGGCGCGGGCGCCCCACCACGCACCGCCGGCACGGCACCGGCGTCGCCGCCATCGCGGGCGTGGCCATGGTACCGCTGGCCGCGCGGGCCGCTGGCGACGCCGCGCTGGCCCTCGGGTTGCCCGCGTCCTCGCGCAGCGACATTGTTCGAGAACTGATGCGGGCATCGGGTGCGGCCGGCATGGTTGGCGGACAACTGCTGGATCTGGCTGGGGAGGAACGGGTCTTGTCGCTGGCCGAGCTCGAGCGCGTGCACGCCGCCAAGACGGGCGCGCTGATCGCGGCTTCGGTTCGCATTGGCGGCATTGCCGCCGGCGCCACGACGCCGCAGCGCGACGCTCTGGAGGGATTCGGCGCAGCCATCGGCCTCGCGTTTCAGATCGCTGACGACGTACTGGATGCGACGGCGACCACAGCACAGTTGGGAAAGACCGCCGGCCGTGACGCGTTGCTGGGGAAGAGCACCTATCCGGCGCTGCTCGGGGTAGACGGGGCTGTGGCACGCGCCGGCGCGCTGGCGGACCAGGCGCGCGCGGCGCTCGTGACCGGTGGACTGCTGACTCCAGCGCTCAGCCGTCTCGCGCAGTTCGTCGTGAATCGCACGTCGTAGTCTGGTTCAGCCTTCGCCGCCGAGTGGATATGTCTGTTCTGTCTCGCATCAACATTCCCGCCGATCTGAAGTCGCTGTCGCGCGATGAACTCCGCACGCTGTCGCACGAGCTTCGAGCCGCGCTGATTGACAGTTGTTCCCGCACGGGAGGACATATCGGCGCGGGACTCGGCGTGGTGGAGCTCACCGTCGCGCTGCATCGGGTCTTCGATGCACCGCGCGACCAGATCGTCTGGGACGTGGGACATCAGGCGTATCCGCACAAGATGCTTACCGGGCGCAAGGGACGGTTCGAAACGCTCCGGCAGGAGGACGGCCTGTCCGGGTTCCTGAAGCGCGACGAGAGCGACTACGACGCGTTCGGCGCGGGGCACGCGGCCACCGCCATCTCGGCAGCCCTGGGGATGGCCGTCGGGCGCGACCTGACCGATGACGACTTTCGCGTGGTGGCCGTAGTGGGCGACGGCGCGCTGACCAGCGGGCTCTCGTATGAAGGGCTCAACAACGCCGGCGCGTCCGGGCGCGACATTATCGTCGTCCTCAATGACAACGAGATGTCCATTGCGCCGAATGTCGGCGCCATCTCGAAATACCTGGGCTCCATCCAGCGCAATCCGATCTACAATCGCGTGCGTGGCGCGATTGGAAATGTGATGGATGAGCTGCCGGGCCCGCTGTCGGGCATTGGCGGCATCGTGCGCAAGTGGGAGGAAAGCATGAAGAGCTTCCTTACGCCCGGTGTGTTGTTCGAGGAGCTCGGGTTCCGCTACTTCGGCCCGATCGACGGGCATGACATCGATGCCCTGGTGGAGACCTTCACCGCGGTGAAGGGCATGCGCACGCCGCGCCTGGTGCACGTCATCACGCAGAAGGGAAAGGGATTTCCGGCGGGCGATCATGGCGAGAAGTGGCACGCGCTTCCTCCCGGTCATGACCCGGCAACGGGCAAGCAGCTCAAGACGTCCACCGCCAACCCGGCGTACACGGCGGCCTTCGGCAAAGGGCTCGCGGAGCTGGGCGCCGAGGAACAGCGACTGGTCGTGATCACGGCCGCCATGCCCGCCGGCACGGGGACAGGAGTATTCGGGAAGGCGTTTCCCGACCGTTTCTTTGATGTGGGCATTGCCGAAGGACATGCGGTCACCTTCGCGGCGGGACTGGCCACGCGAGGGCTTAGGCCGGTGTGCGCCATCTACTCGACGTTTCTCCAGCGCGCGTACGACAATGTCATTCACGACGTCGCGCTGCAGCGTCTTCCGGTGATCTTCGCCATGGACCGCGCTGGTCTCGTGGGTGAAGATGGGCCCACGCACATGGGCCTCTACGACATCGCCTACATGCTGGCGGTGCCCGGCATGACCGTCACGGCGCCCAGGGATGCCACCGAGATGCTGGCACTGCTGCGTACCGCGCTGCGCCACGATGACGGGCCGCTGTGCCTGCGCTACCCGCGCGATCCAGCGCCCGATGTGCCGCCGCCCGTTGCACAGATTCCACCGGTGCCGATGGGGACGTGGGAGGTACTGCGCCAGGGAGCCGAGTGTGCCGTTCTCGCGGTGGGCACCATGGTGCTGCCCGCGCTCGCGGCGGCCGCCACGCTCGCGCACGAAGGACTGAACGTCACAGTCGTGAACTGCCGCTTTCTCAAGCCGTATGACGACGTCACGCTCACCGCCATCGTGGCGAATCACTCGCGCATTCTCACGGTGGAAGAGGGAACGGTGGTGAACGGCTTTGGCGCGATGATGGTGGCGCGCATTCAACAGCTCGACCCGGCCGTGCATGTTGCGGTGCATGGTGTGCCGGACCGTTTCATCGAGCAGGGCTCACGCCGGCGTCAGCTCGAGCGCACGGGACTCGATGCCGCGGGGATTGCGCAGCGGCTCCGCGCCATGCACGAAAGCGAGGCGATGACCGGGTGACTCGCATTGGCGTCGTGGGCAACCGCCGGTACGAGGGGCTACCCGGAGTACTGGAGACACTGCAGCGACGGGCTCCGGCGCTGGGCATGGCGCTCGCGTACGAGCGGGAGTTGTGCGACGCGGGCGCGCGCGGCGACGAACTGGACGATCCCGCCGCCATCGATGCGTTGATCACACTCGGTGGCGATGGCACCATGCTGCGCGGCGCGCGCCTCGTGGCAGGGCGACAGATTCCCATCCTCGGCATCAACCTCGGTCGCCTCGGCTTCCTCACGGCGTGTGCGGGGAGCGACCTCGAGGAAGCGCTCGACCGGTTTGCCACGGGTGACTACACCATCCAGTCGCGGATGGCGCTCGAGGCGCGATCCTCGCGCGATGGCGACAGCAGACAGCGCGCCCTGAACGACGTCGTGCTGCACAAGGGCGGCTTCGCGCGCGTGCTGCATCTCAGGGTATCCGTCAATGGTGAGCTGATTGGCGCGTACGCGGCCGACGGTCTGATCGTATCGACGCCGACGGGGTCGACCGCGTACAGCCTCTCGGCGGGCGGACCGGTAGTGGTGCCAACGCTCGACTCCGTCGTCATCACGCCCATCTCGCCCCATACGCTCGCGGTGCGGCCCGTGGTGCTACCGGCCAGCGCCGAAGTGAGCGTGAAAGCGGAAGATGGTCCCGACGAACTTCTGGTAACAATCGATGGCCAGGTCGGCAGCACCTTTCTTCCCGGCGACACGTTGATGGTGCGCCGCGCGGAGCGGCCCGTGTTGCTGGTGCATTTTCGCGACACGACATTCTTCTCCCGTATGCGTCGCAAGCTGGCCTGGGGCGGGCTGCGGGAGCGGGGCGAACAGGACGTGTGCTGACCGAGCTGCGCATCCGGAACCTTGCCATCATCGATGCTCTGACGCTCCCGCTCTCGGGCGGCCTCACCGTGCTCACCGGGGAGACTGGCACGGGCAAGTCGATCATCATCGGTGCCCTGGGGCTGCTGCTGGGCGAACGCGCCAGCGCGGACCTCATTCGTACTGGTGCGGACCGCGCCTCGGTGGAGGGAACCTTCGATCTCACCGGTCGCAGCGAACTGCTTGCCATGCTGGATGCGCGCGGCGTGTCGTTCGAGAACGATACCGTGGTCCTCAAGCGCGAGATTTCGTCGGCCGGCCGTGCGCGTGGCTGGATCAATGGTACCACGTGCACGACCGCCGTGCTCGCCGACGTGGGCCGTGCGCTCGTGAATCTGCATGGTCAGCACGAGGCGCAGGCACTGCTCGAGGCCTCGGCGCAGCGCGAGATCCTCGATGCCTTTGGCGGTGCGGCCGGTGAGGTGGCCATGGTGCGACGGCATTTCGAGGAACTGTCGGCTGTCGCCCGCGAGCTGAAGGCGCTCCAGACCCGAAGGACAGAGGCGGAGAAGCAGGCGGACTACCTGCGCCATGTCGCGAGTGAAATAGAGGCGGCCCGGATCCAACCGGGAGAGGACACGCGGCTCGAGGAGGAGGCGAAGCGGCTGGAGCACGCGGAAGAGCTGAAGAGCCTCGCCGAATCCATGGCGGCGAACCTCGATGACGGAGAAGATGCCATCCTGCCGAGGCTCGCACACGTGCAGCGGTCACTCGCCGCCATTCAGCGCATCGACGCATCCCTCGAGCGCCTGCAGGAGCTTTACGATGCAGCATTCTATGCCATCGAGGAGCTGGCGACGGCGCTCGGGGTGTACGCGCAGGAGGTGGACCTCGATCCGTCGCGGCTCGAGGAAGTGCACCACCGCCGCGATCTGATCTTCCGGCTCATCAAGAAGTATGGTCCCACGCTGAACGACGTGATCGAACGCGGGCGGCATGCCCGGGCGGAGCTCGAGCTCGTGGATGCCGGATCGCTGGATCTGCGGGAGCTCGACGCGCGGCGCAGCGCAGCCGCCGTCGCGCTCGGCCAGGCCGCGGCGGCACTGTCCGAGCGCCGCCGCACGGCGGCAAACCGGCTCGCCCGCGATGTGGACGCGCTGCTGCCGGAGCTGGGCATGCCGGATGGCCACCTCACGGTGTTGCTCGTGCCGCGCGCAGAGAGCGGGCCTGACGGGGCCGAGGACGTGGAATTTCGCGTGGCCATGAACGTCGGCCATGAATCGCGCCCGTTGGCGCGAGTGGCATCGGGCGGCGAGCTGTCGCGCGTGATGCTTGCGCTCAAGACGATTCTCGCGCGGCTGGACCGTGTGCCCACGCTCGTATTTGACGAAGTGGACGTGGGCATCGGCGGACGGGTCGGCCTTCAGGTTGGCGATCTAATGCGGGCGGTCGCGGCGCACCACCAGGTTCTCGCCGTCACGCACCTGCCGCAGATTGCCGCCCGTGCGCATCAGCACATCGTCGTCAGCAAGGGCGCGCGCGGCGGCATCACCACCGCTGATACGCACGCTGTGGACGGCGACGCGCGCGTGATCGAAGTTGCCCGCATGCTGGGCGGCGACCCGGAGAGCGAAGCCAGCCTGGCCCACGCACGCGAACTGCTCGATGCCGCCGCCCCGCCGCGCGGGAGAAGACGTGCGCGCGCCTGATTACTTCGTTTGGGGTGACTGTGTCCGGCCGCCCCAGAGTGACAACCGGAATCGCACGCCGAGCACGGTCGTGGTCCGCTTGGGCCGACCACCGGAGACGCTGAGATCCTGATAGCGGGAGAGACTGACCTCAACCGGCACACCCCCGCGTCCTTCCACATGCGCGGCGATGGTCGAGAACACCACGCCGTAGCCCAGCCGATGCACGGTGAGCGCCGACGCGGCATCGAGAACGGACGCATCAACCACGACGACGGCGCCGGAGCTGTCGGTCGTCTCGAGCGTTCCGGTGAAGTTGCCCGCGCCACGATGCGCGTACAGATACTGCGCGCCGACCGAGAAGTAATCACCCAGCACCAGGCGCGGCGTCGCCTCAAGAGTGATATAGTTGCCCGGCGCGCGACGCGTACTCACCGCGCCGGCCACGTCGGAAAACGGATCGCCGGCTGGCGACACCCGGATCGTGCGCGTGTCGGGCAGGGAATGCCCGTAGCGGCCCACCACACTTGCCCAGAAATGGCGGCCCGCGAGCACATCCCAGGCCGATGAGAGCTCGACCGCGGTCTGTCCCGTCCCCGTCCCGATGCCGAACTGCGCAAAGGGGTTGGCGGGTGATCCCGTCCCGATACGAACGCGCGCCTGAACAACGCTGCGCACGTGGAGTCCGGCTATCCGAATCCGTTGCGACTCGGCCAGCGCCCCGAGCCAGGTGAACCTGG
>Ga0207652_10000472_pt1 | contig 41296 bp, 59 predicted proteins | sample KBSC63BmetaG_FD_184334 | JGI IMG/M metagenome (GOLD analysis project Ga0207652, IMG submission 184334) | Corn rhizosphere microbial communities from Kellogg Biological Station, Michigan, USA - KBS C6-3B metaG (SPAdes) (version 2) | ecosystem: Host-associated > Plants > Roots > Rhizosphere ...
TGACCTGAGGGGCGCTGACCTGACGGACACTGACCTGAGGGGCGCTGACCTGACGGGCGCTGACCTGACGGGCGCTGACCTGACGGGCGCTGTCCTGACGGGCACTGACCTGAGGGGCGCTGACCTGACGGACACTGACCTGAGGGGCGCTGACCTGAGGCGCGCTGACCTGAGGGGCGCTGACCTGAGGGGCGCTGGCCTGAGGCGCGCTGTCCTGAGGGGCGCTGACCTGACGGGCGCTGACCTGACGGGCGCTGTCCTGACGGACACTGACCTGAGGGGCGCTGACCTGACGGACACTGACCTGAGGGGCGCTGACCTGACGGGCGCTGACCTGACGGGCGCTGTCCTGAGGGACGCTGTCCTGACGGGCGCTGTCCTGACGGACGCTGTGTTGTCTGACGGAGTGCGGTGGGACGAATATCTGCGCGAGGTCGTGCCAGCGCTGCTCGTGGCTGGTGGGCGGGCGCTCGTGGAGGTCGCCACGCCGGATGTATGGGCGTGCCACGCCTGGAATAACTGTCCGATGCACGCGGCATTCGGGGCGAGCGGAACTCACGAAGTGCCCGCGCTCTATCGTGGGCAGGCCGAGCGGTTCGTGCAGCTGTTCGACGCGGGGCTCATTCCGCTGCCCGAGGCGGCGCCAGCGGCGTGACGGACACCGCGCACAACCGGCCGATGGTGCTGGCGATCGGGATCAGATTCGCGCTCAAGCGGCTCGTCCGACTGCGCTTCGCCACGGACAGCACGTCGTTGGCAGAGTTCGACGCGGCGAAGGAGCAGATCGAATCGGCAATCGAGCAGTTGAAGGACATGGCCACCGAAGTTCCCTCTCCCCCTGCACCGCGAGGCGCGGACAACGTGAACACGAATTCTCAGCGACTCGCGGGGAGGCGTGCGCGGTAATGGCCGACGCTCCGGAACTGGCGGAAGTCCTGGCTGATGCGCGCGAGCGGGCGGCGATCCTTCGACTCGAAGGGCATCCCTCGCAAGCGCGCTCGATCGAAGCGTTCGTGGACCGCGTGGCGAGCTGCATGCGCGGCTACCTGACACTGCTCTCCGATGCGGAAGCGCACATGCGGAGCGGGTGGAGCCTGCCGCGGCTCCGGTCGCACTTCGCCGAGTGGCAGGAGGCAGGCTTCGCGTTCCTGGACAGTCGCGGTCGGCGGCGGTACTGCGAGTGCATCGTGCCGGCACGTACCGCGCGCGAGGCGGACCGCTTGGCCGGCCAGCGGGGCGACTCCCTGAGCGAGCGGCGGGGCGCCTGATGCGGAAGACGCTGAAAGAGTATGGGTCGCACGGCCGCAGCGTCCGGGTGTTTCAGGAGACGTTCGCCAACCGCGCCCGCCAGAGCTTGGTGCGGGTCCAGTGGCGCGAAGGCGGGAAGCTCCGCACGGAGTCCTTGCCCGACAGTCGCGACAACCAGGCGCGCGCCAAAGCGTTCGCGGAAGGCGTCGCCGAACGGCTCACGCTCCATGGGACGGGCGCGCCGAAGCGCATGGCGATGCTGGAACTTGGGGAGCGCTACCTCGCCGCGCACCCGACGCCTGAGACGTGGCGCCCCAAGACACGCGTCGGGTTTCTGAATCGCTGGAAGGTCTGGCTCACGTTCGCGTCGCCGACGCGGCGCATTGATACGGTGACGCCAGACACCATCGACGAGTTTCGTGGAGCGATGCGGGCGCAGGGCTACGCGGTCAACCAGATGGCGAACCACGTCCAGCTCGTGAAGTCGGTGTATCGATTCGCGCGCTCGCGGAAATATCTGACCGAGAACCCGCTTGCCGACTACGCGATGAAGCTGTCACGCGACCAGCGGCGGCTTGAGGTGCCTGAGTGGACGGCCGAGGAATGCGGGAGAATCCTCGCCGCGCTGAACCCGAAATCGTCGCGCACCTGGCGGACATACTGCACCGTGGTGCTCGCGGCCGTCCTTGGCATGCGGATCAACGCGCTGCTCAACCTCGAGTGGCGTGACGTGGATCTGGACGCGCGCGCGGTGCATTGGCGCCCGGAACTCGACAAGCTCGCCAAGGATCGCACCCAAGCGATGCCCCGTGACGCGGTGCGCGGGTTCCGGCTGCTCCGGGCGTGGCGCGCCAAGATCGGCTACACGGGTCCGTTCGTCGTGCCGGGCGACAAGCGGCGGCAGAAGCGCGCGGGGGAGCGGCCGTACAGCTACCAAGCCCTGAACCAGACCCTCAAGCACGCGGCGACGGTGGCGCAGGTGCGGTGGATCGACTACCGCGCCATGCACGGGTTCCGCCGCCATGTCCTCAACAACGCGCTCGCGATCACGGGCGGGAACATCGTCCGCGCCGGGCAGTTCATCGGCGACACGGATCTCCGGACGCTCCAGCGGTCCTACGTCCGCGAGCGCGCGGAGGACCTGAGAGATATCGCCGACCAGATGGCGCTGCCACCGAAACCGCAACACACCGATGGCAACGAAACCGTAACCGAGCCATCAAACCGCCGCGCACGCCAGCGACAGGAGACTCGTAAGTGATGCACCGTCAACGCCTTACCGCAGAGCCACAGGTCGGAATTGAACCGACGACCGCGCGGCTACCAATCGCCACGTTTCGGACGGAAATCGCTGTCTCCACAGGGGAGAGCGACCGTAACATCGTCCAGAATCCGCCGAACGAACGCCAAACCGCGCGCAGAAACAGTAACCAAAGCGTAACACAAAAACCAGCGCGCGAAATTCAACTCGCGCCGAGCCCGGCCCGCCTCCCCGGTGACGCCACCGGCACGCATCGGGTGGCCTCGTGAGCGCCCGGAATCATTACGACGCCGGCCTTGGCGTCCTGCCGATTCGATGGATTCACGGCGCTGCGCCGGACGGAACGTGGGGGCTGGTGCTCTGCGAGGTCTGGCGGGCACAAACGGAAATCGCGTACAGCGAGGCCAACAAGCCGCGCGTCGTGGTGGAAGCGGATCTCGAGACGCGGCTCTTTGTCGGCGGCGCGTGGATGCGGCTGCTGAACAATGGGTCGATGTCCGCTGTAACGCCCGGGGAGGTGCGGCGTCACGCCCGGCTGCTCCGATCGCGGTCGTGGCACGCCACAATCACGCTCGACGGGTGGGACTCGTGAGCCGCCGCGACGACGTGCTCGCGTGGCTCGATACCCTGACCCCGCTCGCGCGACGGATCGCCCGGAAAGCGGGACGATCGGGCGCCACGGTCGCGGATCTCCGGCACTACGCGACGACGCGCGGGCTCATGTCGGGCGTGGAATCGCGGACGCGGGCCTCGTACCTGGGCCACGTCATGCGGCGGGCTGGCCTCGTGCCAACGGGCCGGTATGCCCGCTCCACGGTCGCGCGCTCGCATCGCAACATCCAGATGGTTTGGGTACTGCCGGAGTACACGCGGAGGGCGTCGTGAGCGCCCGCCGTGGATTCCGCAACGAGTGGATGCACGATTTCCTTGTCGGCCGCTACTGCGTGCGCGTCTGGCATCGGGAACGCTGGCGCCCGTTCTTTTCGCGCCGCTACGTCGTCGTCGCGTTCGGAGCGGGGCCGATTGGCGTTCAGGTCATGCACACTATGACGCACGAGCAATTCCTGGCGGTGACCAGGAATGCTGGAGATATCGCGTCGTGAGCGCCCCCAAGCTGTCCACCGCGCGCGAGCCCGCCGCGTTGGTGTTCGTGGTGCCGATGCCGCCGAACCTGGCGAACGGGCGGATGCACTACATGCAGAAGCACCGGATCAAAGTCGGCTACTGGGCGCTGCTCGACATGATGCACCTCGGTGCCTGCGATGCCCCGGCGATCAATGCGTTCTATCGCCTCGGTCGCCGAGCGGCGTCGCGGAGTCTCGGCGCCGAAATCGAACGGGCGTGCCTTTTCGCGTCCGCGTATGTCGGCGCCAAGGTGGCCCGGCGCGATCCCAACCTCGTCGCACAGCGCTGGCCGCGCGCCGCGATCCGCTCCGTGATGTACGTCGGCGCGAAGAACGACGCCGGGAACGCCATGAATCGGCACAAGTGGGTTGAAGACTGGCTGGTGACGCGCGGCTTTCTCGTGGACGACAACCCGGACGCGCTGCGATGGGATGGGCTGCCCGAGCAAGTCGTGAAGCGCGACGGCAACTACCGCATCGAGCTCACGTTGACCGCGGAGCCCACGCCATGACGACCGGACTCTGGATTGTCGTGGTCGGCTGGGTGGCGCTCGCCGCCTACACCTGTGGGGTCTGGGATCGGCTCTGCACGCGAAACCGCTTCCGTGATGCGCTCGAACGCGCGCTCGACGCGGAAGCGGAGATCCAGATCGCTCGCGTGGCCCGGTACGCCGACTGCCCAAGCTGTGCGGCCGACCGGCTGATCCGCGCGTCGGGCTCGCGGCCCCCGGTGGGCGTGGAGGACGGCGAGTGATCGTGCAACGGACAGGCATCGAGCCGACACGCCGACAACTCATGGCGCTCGAACGCGAGAACGCGCAGTGGCCCACGGCGCTGCGACCGATTCCGCGCGAGCAATGGCCCGACGGCGCGCGTATGACCGCCGCCCCGTCTGCCGCGTGGCGCTCGCGCGATTACCTCGTGGTGCTCTACGAGGAACGCCCCGGCGTGCAACGTCTCACCATCTCGTCAACGCACGTTGCCGGCCGGGATTGGGTGGACGGCCTGACGTGGGACACGCTGCAACGCCTCAAAGGAGAGGCGGGATTCGCGGACCGCTACGCCGTCGAGCTGTTCCCGCCTGACGCGGAAGTCGTGAACGTCGCGAACCTGCGCCACCTCTGGCTGCTCGACGCTCCGCCCACGTACGGATGGAAACGCGCATGAGCGATCTCGAAATGGATCTCTTGTTTCGGGACTCCCGTCGCTGCCCCTGCGGGGGCTGGCTCGCGATTGAATGCGATGAATTTGGACGCGCGCTCCAGTATTGCGACCGTTGCGGGGCCGTGTCGAGTGCGATGCGGACGCCGCTCGTGCCGGTCGAAATCGTGGTGCCCGTGTATCCGCTCTGTGCCTGTGGCCGTGGCTCGGTCGTGTCGCCGCTCGCGCACATCTGCAAGCTCTGTGAGCAGGAGGCCAAGCGCGCGGCGGCGCGCATCAGCATGGCGCGTCGGCGGGCCGCGGCCGAGCGCGTGCTGCCACCACCCTGTATCGGTGCGCCCTGCTGCACGGTGTCCGGCGCAGGGTTCTACTGCGATGGCTGCGCCGCGCGACGCCGGAAAGCGCCGCGCGCACAGGCCCCGCGGAAAACTGGGAGGGCGGCGTAGGTGGCCCGGCTATGTCGCGGAAACTGCGGAACTGTGGTGGTGCCTCCGTGGTGGTGGTGCCCGCCGTGCAAACTCGGGCACGACGTCGAACTAATGGCCGTCCGCGTGGCGGCTCATATCCCGAGTGCCGTGCGTCACGCCGTGCTAGCGCGAGACGGCATGGTGTGTCGCCACTGTGGAAAGGCAGTGCGCCTCGGGGTTGGGCGCCGACGCAACAACGGCGACGTGCTGTCGTTCGACCACTTCCCCCTGCCTGTCAGCAAGGGCGGCAAAGGAACGGTCGAGAACGTCGTCGTCGCATGCATGGATTGCAACCGGCGGCGCGGAGACCGCTTCTAGTGGCCCGCATCAGAACCGTGAAACCAGAACTCCCCCAAGACGCCAAGCTCGCGAGAGTCTCGCGAGAGGTTCGCTACCACTTCGTGCTCCTGTGGACCGTCGCGGACGACGCCGGATATTTCCGCGCGAGCCCGCGTTCGATGCTCGGGCAGCTCTACCCGCACGATTTGGACGTCACCGCTGCGGACGTGGAGCGCATGGGGCGGGAATTGGCCGAATTGGGTCTCGTCGCGTTCTCCGAAACACCCGACGGCCCGCTCGGTTTCGTCTGTAACTGGCAGCGGCATCAGCGGATAGACCGTCCGTCGAAGTCGCATCTTGCCGAATTGTTCGCGCAACACTCGCGAGACCGTCGCGATGGTTCAGCGCACGGAGTCCTGAGTCCTGAGTCCTTAGTCCAGAGTCCTGAACTAGAGGATGATGATGATCTGGGGGGCGATGCCGTTCGCGTCCCGTCTGAGCCGGAACTGACAGCGCTGTATCTCGCGATCTGTGCCAACAAGGCCGTGACTGAGAAGTGGGGCGAGCAGCCCAACCCCTACACCCCGGCGAGTGCCGCCTCGCTGTACGCCGTGCTCCGTTCCGCCGGAGTGCCGCCCGAAGTCGCGCGCCTGTCGTTCTACCGCCAGTGCCGCGACAACCCGCAGGACAAGCCGCCACGGTCGATCAACTACTTCCGCCCCGGCATCGAGCAGGATTGGCAGGTCGAGCAGACCAGGCGTGCCGTCGCCGCGAATGGGGATGTTGCCCCGGCCGTGATTCCGTTCCGACCGAGAAATGCCCGCCCCAACAAGCTCGAGGAAGGTCGCGCGAACCTCGCCGCGGCCATCGAGCGCCGTGCCAAAACGAGGACCGATCATGGCGAGTGACGCGGCCGTGGGGCGCATGCTCGCGATCCTCCACGAACTCTTTCCGACGCGGGACCTGAGCCCGGCAACGCTCGACGCATGGGCGCTGGTGTTTGCCGATTGGGACGACGCCGAATTTCAGACCTGCGCGATGGCTGCCGCACGCGAGCCCAGCCGGACGTTTTTCCCAACGCCGGGCGAAGTCGCGGCGCACCGGGCATCGCCGGTCGTGGACACGGACGTGCTGCTGGCGCGGATCAGCAAGCTCGGAACGCACCACCCGAACGCGGGCTGGCTCTACCCGCGCGTGGACGCCGTGCGCACGGCGTTTGGAAACGCCACGGCCGACGCCTACGCCGCAGCGGGCGGCCCGCTCTGCTACGCCGACGACGCGCGGGACGGCTCGAGCACAACGCGGGACATTGCCCGCCAGCGGTTCGCGGCGGAGTTGCGGGCGAGTGTCAAGCGCGATCCGGGCGCGCTGTTCCCTGCCGCTCCGTCGCGTCCGCAGCTCGCCAGCGGGAGTCCGCTCGCGCTTGTGGAGCGTGCCTCATGAGCGCCCCGCTATCGAGCGTGGCCGATCGCCTGGCTGGCGATCCGATGTGGGCCGTGGACGACGACAAGCGCCCCGTCACCCGCGAAATGAAGTGCATCTGCGGACGCCCGTTCACGCAACGCCAGCTCTCCGAACGCTTCCTGCGCGTTGTCGCCGCGGCGGGCGCGCGGAGCTCGGCCGTGTTCACCCAACAGATCCCTGACGGCTGGTTGCCCCTCTGGTGCCCGCCGTGTGAACGAAACGACCTGGGCAACCGCGCGAAGGTGGACGCGATCCGCCAGCACGAGCGGAACGGCAACCCCGACTGGACCGATACCGACCGATGATCGAAACCCTGAACGCGCCTGAGCGATACGGCGCCCCCACCACGAGGACTTTTCGATGAGCACCCCACAGCCGGTGAGCGCCCCGCTCGTCGCCCCGCGCGAACACGGCATGTTGTTCTCGGGAGAGATGGTGCGCGCGCTGCTCGCGGGGCAGAAAACGCAGACCAGACGCGTCGTCACGAAGCACAATTCGCAAGTCGGGACGTGGCTGTCGTGGGACCGGCTCGACTGGTCGAGCGTATTCGCGGACGGCGCGGGCAGTGGGAGCGAATACCTGCACGTCGGCGGGCCAGAGGACACGATGCACCGCGTCCGCCCGCGGGTGCAGCCCGAGGATCGGATCTGGGTACGCGAGACGTGGCAGTACGCCGACTGGACCGAGGGCGGCGATCCCTTCGTTCGCTATCGCGCCGACGAGGCGGTGCGGCTCTGCGTGGTATGACCTCGACCGCGAAGTGGCCGAACCGCCGGAGCCACGCCGATGAGCGACCGCGTGGTCTATATCCGCCCGCACGTCCGCCTGCCGGGCGCCGTGTTCACGCACCTGATCGCCGACGAATCCACCGTCACCCGATGCGGCGCATTCCGCGGCGAGCAACTCGGTCCGCACCCGTCCAGCCTGCCGGCGACGTGCCCGGCCTGTCTTGCCGCGCGTGACGCGGAATCCCTCAACCGAGGGCCAGCATGAGCACGCGCCCGCACCAAATGGCCTTGCCGCTCGATCCGCCCTGCCCCGCATGTGGCGGCCATTGGCAACGCCCCGCCTTCAACTTCGACCGGCTCGACGCGGACGGTGGCTGCGAAGTGTTCCAAGTCTGTGCGAAATGCAGGCGCGAAGTTGCCGCCGCTCCGACTGCCGGGGCGGCCCACCCGAACCGAGAGACGATAGACCATGAATGAGAGCCGGACGCAGTTCCTCGCCCGCATCGCGTATTTTCTCGAAGCGCACGGCCGCGACGAAGGCGGGTTATCTGAAGCCACGCGGCAGTCCTTTCAGGCGGACGCGGATCGCCTGCGCGAAGTGGCGGGCATCCACCCTAGCGCGAACACCCCGCGTTGTCACGAGACGCGATTCAGCACGTATCAGGGCATCCGCCAGCGCGAGGCGTGCAGTCGGCCTGCCGGCCACGCCGAGCATCACCGCTGGTACTGCGTGAACGCGTGCTTGCACCGGGGCTGTGCCGGACAACGCCCGCGAGTGAGCGCCGCCGTCCCCTCCACCGGAGAACCGAATGCGTGACCGGAACCGGCGCTGCCGCGAGACAGGCAAGGTCATGTGGCGCACCCGCGCGGCGGCCACGGAAGCGCTGGAGCAGTGCGCCCGGATGCGGCGCGAGAAGCGGCGCGCACGTGTGCGGGCAACCGCTGAGGCATGACTCGACGTACCACGAATGCAGTCACCCCGGCTGCTACTTCGCATGGCGCGTCGAAACGTCCGCCGACGCGCCCCCCGCCAGCGCGCCGCCGCTCCACGTCCACACCTGCACGGACCCCGGACCATTCATCGCCCAGATCGCCGAGCGAGACGCCGAGATCGCACGGCTGCAAGAGGCCGGCAACGCCTTGATGGACGTCGCATGGCATGATGAGGAGTGCCCTCAACGCTACGAGCCCAGGCGGGATTGCGTCTGCGGCTACGAGGCCGCCTCGAAAGCCTGGCGGGCGCTCGCGGGGGCGGCCCCCAAGACGGAGACCCCACGTGGCTGAGATGCCGAGTGAAACCGAGCGGACCTGCACGACATGCCTACTCTGCCTGCGCGCAGACTACGGCTACTCCAACTACACGGTGGAGGGGACGACGCTTTCGTGCCTCGCTGGGCTGAACGATGCGCTCGATGGTCAAGAAGAGCCGTGGCGCGAAGTGACACCGGAGCTGGCTGCGATTTTGGACGTCGCCAAGACTTGCAGACGATATCGCGAGGGCGCGCCAGCGACGCTTGACGTGGATCACGAAGGACTGCCCTACCCAGGGTCGTGGACCGTCGCCCAAGTCAAAGCGGCGGGATGCACCGACGACGACGAGGCGGCTGAGTTGATGGTCCAGCGGGAGGCCCGGAGCCCATGAGCGGGTTCGCCCTGTCGCTCGAGGAGCAGGTTGACGCTTTGGTGGCGAAAGGTGCCCCACGCGACAAGGCGGAAGCCGCCGTCTACGGACAGGCGCGTGCCGGCGTCGTCGCATCCGAGCCCGAGCCCGAGAAGCCAACCGTCGCCCTGCCCTTCACCTTCACGGTCCCGTGGACGCTGCTGGTGGCCGACAACGAAAAGACGGTGCCGCAGAAAGTCCGCACCAAGGACGACCGGATCGCCGTCAAGAACTGCCTGACCGCCAAGTACGCGCACGCAAAGAAAGAGATCCAGAAGCAGCTCAAAAAGCAGACGGGCGATGCCGATCCGTTCGAGGGCCCTGCGCACGTCGTGTATCGCTTTTACTGGCCAGACCGGCGCCGCCACGACGCCGCGAACATGCTCAAGCTGCTGAACGACTGCCCTTCCAAGATCGTCTATCGCGACGACGCCCAGCTCCACCGTGGCACTTGGACGACGGCCGTAGACCCGGACCGTCCCCGCTGCGAAATCGAAATCCGCCCGCTGTAACCACCCGAACGAGACTTTCATGGAACCCGCCATTTTCGGCACGCACGACGAAAAGACACTGGCGCAGCTCGCGGACGTGGCCTCCCGCGCGGACCGGGCCGCGATCATGGCCGACGGACATCTGGGCTACGTGATGCCGATTGGCGGCGTGGCGGCCTACCGGAACCAGGCCAGCGTCGTCGGCGTCGGGTTCGATATCGCGTGCGGCAACGCGGCGATCCGCACGGATCTGACAGTTGAGAGCTTCGACCGCCCGCGCTGGCTCGAGCTCGCGGACGATATCGCGGCGACGGTGAGCTTCGGCGTGGGACGGTCGAACCGGGCCGACGATGCGCCGACCGAGCACGAGCTGTTCAAGTCTGACGCATGGGATCTGCTAGCTACGTCGGTCCGTTCGGCGCTCTGGCAGAAGGCTCGCCAGCAACTCGGCACCGTCGGCTCGGGCAATCACTACGTCGATGTGTTCACCGACGAGCAGGGGCGCATCTGGGTTGGCGTCCATTTCGGCTCGCGCGGCCTCGGTCATACCATCGCGTCGGGATTTCTCGCGGTTTCGCAGAACCAGCCGTGGGGGACTCGCGTACCTGAACGCGAAGCGCTGCTTGACCTTGATACCCCGCTCGGTGCGGACTACTGGGCGCTGATGAATCTCGCGGGCGAGTACGCCTACGCTGGCCGCGAATGGGTCGCGCGGAAAGTGGTATCCATCCTCGGCGGGACCGAGCAGCAGTTGGTCCACAACCACCACAACTTCGCGTGGCGCGAGACACACGAGGGCGAAGACTATATCGTCGTCCGCAAGGGTGCGACGCCCGCGTTCCCCGGCCAGCTCGGATTCGTCGGCGGCTCGATGGGCGACGACTCCGTGATTCTTCGCGGCGCGGAAGGTGACACGGCCGAACAGCGCGCGGCATTGTATTCGACCGTCCACGGCGCCGGCCGTGTCATGTCTCGCACACAGGCCCGCGGCAAGACGAAGGGCTGGGGACCGAAAGCCCGCATCGTCGCGCCCGGCCTCGTCTCACAAGAAATGCTCGACACCTGGATCAACGAGAAAGGCGTGATCCTGCGCGGCGGCGGACTGGATGAAGCGCCGCACGCCTACCGGCGACTTCCCGACGTGCTGGCCGCGCAAGGCTCGACCATCGAAGTCCTGCACACGCTCACGCCGATCATCGTCTGTATGGCGGGCGCTGACGAACACGACCCGTACAAAGACTGACGCGCGCGCAAATACAACATCTCCAACACGTTACGCCTCCCGCTCGCCGCGGGGGCGGCTCCTCAGAGACGATGAGACCCAACCCCGGAGACTTGCATGTCTGACTCGATCACCCCTGCGCTCACGCCGGAAGAATGGAAGGCACGTTGCACCGACCGCAGCGGCTCTGTTGGAGTCGGCGACGTTGTCGTCGTCGTCGATAGCGTCTACGTGGAAAGCGAGGGTTTCTCCCAGTCGCTCCCATATCGGCACGCGACTGCGGCCCTCTGCCTCTACGGCCAGCCGTTCGGGTTCGCGCAAGCGGATGTCGAAGCCGTCATGGCATGCGCCAAGGCTTCACAGAACACTGGGCTAGATAGCGACACGTTTCTACGAGCTGAGGGCGTGTCTCGCAAGCTCGCCGCGCTGCTTCCTCCGCCTGAGTCACCGACATGAACAACCAACGCCATCTATTCCTGATCTCCGCCGCGGTCGCCAGCGTGACCGCCTGCGAACCCCCGACGGCTCCCGTCCGCGACCCCCGCTGCATCTACAAGGGCGACACCCTCGGCGTGCTTTGGACCAGCGGCAACGGCGTCATCACCCACTGTGACTGGCTGATCGCCGACGTGACGAGCTGCGGCACCAAGCCGGCCCGACTGTCGCCGCCCGCGTGCGTGGTTGGGAAAGCCGCATGACGCCACGACTGACACCTCGAGAGTGGCAGGTCGCTCGGTTGGTTGCTGAGCGGTGGTCGAATGCCGTCATCGCCGAACGGCTGCACATCAGCGTGTTTACCGTCCAAAACCACGTTCGCGCGATTGCGCAAAAGATCCCCGGCGACCGGCAACGCCCACGACAGCGCATACAAGACTACCTGACCACGCGAGCCGCCTGACGTGGCACGTAGCGCTAGCTAACAACTAGCTAGTTAAAGAATGGTCATGTGTAAGTAGGCAAGCGGCCTTAGCTTCGGCAACGAGTTCGGCGGTCCCCACCACTGGCCCCCTCGCGTGCCAAGACGCGCCACGTCAACGAGTTTCGGCGGAATAGCCGGCAACCCTGGCAACAAGACCAAAGCCGGTCCCGGTCGGCCACCCGATACGTTCAAAAATCGGATGGCGCTTTTGGCGTCTCGTGCGAAAACCGCCAACCAAGTCGAGAAGATCCTGAACGACAAGGATCATCCGGCGTTCATGAAGGCGCTTGAGTTCGCGGCGGACCGTGGTTTCGGCAAGGTGCCACAGGGCGTGGTTGGCCCAAATGGCGGCCCGCTCGAAGTCCAAGTTCGGTTTGTCCGCGAAGGCCGCCGGGTGACTGCGTCGTGAGCGCGCCTGAGACGGTCTCGACTCTCGCTGGAACCTACGAGGCGGCCGTGCTGCGTAGTCTGCAGCGCGTTCATTTTTTCACAGCGTTGGGTGACGAGTTCGACTGGTTCAACCAGTCCCGGCAGAGTGAGCCGCCGAAGCGAGATTATCTAGCCGAGGCGATGGCGGAGCTCGACGACTTCTTGGGCTGGGAAGGGTGAGCGCCGTCCTCGAACCAGTGGCCGCGTCCGGCGAGCTCGTACTACCCGAGCCGATTGGCAAGCAGCCCGAATGGCTGGACAGCCCGGCGACTCGCAAGGTGCTGCGTGTCGGTCGGCGCGGCTCCAAGACCCGCTTCGCGCTGATCGCGGCTATGGCGGGTCACGGTCCAGGATGGGAGGATGGCCGCCCGTCGATGCGCGGCGTGCTGCAGGGCGGCGACGTCGTATGGATCGCTCAGAACTACACCAACCTCTCCACCGTGCTATGGCGCGAAGAGATCGTCCCGCGCATGGGGCATCTGCCGTGGGTCAACCTCAACGTCCAGAAGCACGACGTCGAGATCCCCGGTGTCGGCGCGCTGCTGCTGCGCTCGGGTGACCGCGAGGCTATCGACTCGATCCGCGGCATCGGCAAGCGGCTCTTCGGCGTGATCGTCGATGAAGCGGCCTGGCTGGACCTACGCGGTGCACTCCAGGACGTGATTCTGCTTGCGCTGGCGGACAACGACGGGTGGCTCATTCTGATGAGCACCACGAACGCCGGCGCCGATGGCGGCTACGACGATACCGGCGCCCCGCAGATCCCGAGCTACTTCAACCTGCTCTGCACGGAGATCCGCGCGGGTAAACGCTCCGACGAGTGGCAGGAGTTCACCGGGACCGCGTTCGACAACCCGACCCTCTCGCCCAAAGCGATCCAAGACCTGATCGACGAGTACCCGCCGGATAGCCCCAAGCTCCAGCAAGAGGTCTATGCGGCGCTCTTGGAGTCCGGGGTGGGCCTGGCGCTGCCTGGCCTGTCTGATCGCCACGTCACACCTGCGTTCGCGCCGGAAGGCCACTGGACGCAGTTCGCCGCGTTCGATTGGGGCTATCAGCACCCGTGGGCGATGGGGCTCTACTGCGCCGACGAGGACGGGACCGTCTATAAGCAGGACTCGCTCGTGGGGCGGCTGGACCTGCCCGAGCAGATCGACGCGAAGGCGCGTGCTGGCGGCTTCGACCCCAAGCGGATGGTCGTGTTCGCGGGTGGAGACTGCTGGCGGCAGCGGATGAAGAAAGGCGAGTTCGCGGGGCCGACCATCGCTGAGGAGCTGATGAAGCTCGGGTGGCGCATGGTGGCCGCGAATGACGCGCGCGTGGCAGGGCTCAACAACCTGCGCCGGTACACATACCTGCCGCCCGACCGCCCCGACGCCCGCCCACGCTTTCAGTGGATGGATACGGCGGGCAACCGTGCCTGCCTCGCGCAGATGCAGCGGATGCCGTTGAACCCGTCGAATAGCGAGGACGCGCTGAAGGTGGACGCGGACTCGTCGGGTCGCGGCGGTGACGACATGTACGACGAGACGCGCTACGGGCTCATGTCCCGACCGTTGACGTCCGTACCATCGGCGGCTGTGGACGAGGAAGGCAAGTCGATGGGCTACAACTACGCCAAGCACCGCCCCAATGAACGCCCGACCGCTGACGCGCTGATGAGCGAGTGGCTCGGGGAACCCCAGACGGCCACGGTTGGCCGCTACCGCATTCCGGTGAGACGATGAGCGAGACGAACGGCGCTGGACGCATCCTGTCATTGACCGACCGCCGCCCGATGAGCAAGGCAGGCGACTACATCACCCGCGCGCAGGCCGAGCAGATCGCCGCGGAACAGGTCGTCGCCGAGTGCGGCAAGGTCCACGAGTACTACCTGAGTCAAATCCCGGCTTTCTGTGGCCGGATGATCCAGGACGCGCTCCTGCACTATGGGCTGATCGAAGCCCAAGCCGAGACGGCAGAGGGTGTGACGCCGCTGACAAACGCGGCCAGTGGAGATCGTGCGGGTGCCAGCGAGGAGGTAACCGCCGCCGCAGACGGGCAGACTGTGCCGCGTGAGGCCCCCGCTCTTGGGAGCGACGTCGAGGCCCCCGGACCCGCCGACTCCACGCCGACGGCGGACGAGGGCCCTGAGTGATGTTCGGTCGCACCGAGTCCCGCCTGCGTGAAGCCAGCATGGCCGCCAACCAGCATGCCTTGCGTGCCTTGCGTGCGGAGGCGCGCGTTGATGCGCTGGTGGAAGCGTTAGCCGCCGAGCGGGCCCGTTACGACGCGCTCTTGGACAGCTACAAGCTGTTACGCGAGCGCGGCGCGGTCGAAGTGCCTGTCCCGGTCACGCCAGCGGCGTTGCCTCGCGTCGAAGCCGATCCGCTCAAGATGCTGATCGCGGCGCGTTGCGGCACCGACATGCGACTGCGCGGCGCAATGCTGCGACAGCTTGAGATCGACCGCGCATCCGGCCTCAAGGACGATGCGATTGAGCTGAGCATCCTCTCGGGCATCTCGTCTGACGGGGTGCCGGCGTGAAGCGCGAAGGTGACGTGGTGAGCGACGGAGAAACTACCGTCTATCCCCTGACCGATAACGGCCAGGTTCTCTGCGACATCGAATACTCCTTCTTCTTCGACGCCGTTGTCATTCCGCGCCTTCCAGACGCGGCTGCTCAGTTAGACAGTGTGCTGCCTGTTTCGGTCAACACCGTTCTATCCCCTAGTCCGAAACGGTTCCCGTGAAGTACACGGCGCCCTCGTTCACCGTCCCGGCCAGCGCCGGCAGCGCGGACTACTGCGACGCGCACGGCCACGCCATGCCGGACGCGCGTGGGCGCTGCATCCGTTGCGGCGCTCCGTTGCCTGACGCGGAAAGTCGCACCGCCTGTGATCGTCGCGGGCATATCTGGAACAACCCGGACGGCACCACCTACCAGCGCATCCGTGGCAAGTCGTCCGAGACAGTTGACGTGACCTGCGGGCTGTGCGGCAAACCTGCGACGCTGCCGAAATACGCCGCCTATAGTGGCGTGCGTCCGTCCGGCGTACCCGTAAGCAGCGACGTTCCGCCGAATTTCCCTCGCCCGGTTCCAAAGTAGCTATCGCCTCCAAGAACCTGCCTAACCCGACGCAGTTCCTGACCGGCCAAGCCGCCGTCGATGCGTCCGCGCCACTGGCCGAGACGCCCCGCGGCGGTGCGGAGTTCAGCTTCCGTGGTGAGTCCACGGGTGCCACCGCCACCGGCGTTGCCGGCGCCCCAACACCGCTCGGTGCGATGCTCGGCGATCTCGGCCAACCTGAACAGCCGGCGCAACAGAGCCCGTTCGCGGGCATGGGTCCGCTGCTCGAGCAGACCGACGATCAGGTGTTCAAAACGACGGACGGGCTGATTCAGCGGCAAGAGCTGATCGCGCTCAATCACCTCGCGCAAGACACCCACTGGACCTACGTCAAGCTCGGCTATCCGTGGTCCACGCTGACCAAGGAGCCGAACCGCGACCGCTACACGCAGTCGCTGCCGTATGGCTCGGCCGGCGTCACGATCCAGGCGGTCCCGAACAAGGCGTGGGACCAAATTAACAAGACCACAGAAGCGCTGCTGGTGGATTTCCCGCAGATGGAGTGCGAGCCCGGCGACGACTCCGACGAGGCCGAACACGCCTGCGATCTGGGCGACCGCTTCCTGACGCAGCAGGCCTCTGAGCAGGGCACCAACGATCCCGTGCTGTTCTGGGACCGCTTGCAACGCTCCATGACGTGCGCGAGCGCCTACCTCGAGTGCTGGACCGACCCGACCGGCGGCGGCTACGTGCCGTTGCAGATCCCGGCGCACCCGATGGCGCAGAGCCCCATGCAGCCGTTGCTCGGGCCAGACGGGATGCCGACGACGGACCCGATCCTCCGCTACGTGACGGGCCCGGTGAATCCGGACGGCACGTTCGGCGAAGGCGCGCAGTTCACGACGGACCCGACGCAGGCCGCGCCCCAGTGGCAACCCAAGATGATGGCGTCCAAGTGGCAGCGCGAGCATATCCGGGTGTATCCCGAGACGGCCACGGTGGACACGGCCGAGAAGGTGATCGTGCTCGGCTACTGCACCATCGGCGAGGGGAAGCGCCGGTGGCAGTCAGTCGTGAGCATGGACGCGGACGCGCTCTCGAAGCTCTGCGACTGGACGCCGCCCCGCTACTACGTGCTCTTGCCGCTGTTCCAGCGCGCGCGGTGGAAGCTCACGGACGGGCGCGACAAGAACAAACAGGGCTCGTCCGACGAGCGGATCTTCTTCTACTACCATGTGTTCGCGAAGGCCTCGCCGGATCACAAGCGGGGCGCCGACGTGGTGGTGACGGGTGCCTCGATTGGCACCGGAGACGCCGGCTTCGTGATCGACCGCGCGTTGCTCGCCATGGACGTAGAGCTCCCGGTGCCCAATGCGGAGGCCGGACAGCCGCCCAAGAAGGAAACGCGGTGCATGGAGATCCCGGTCGTCCAGATCACGCCGCGTGGCGATCCGGACGAGCAAGACCCCACGGGCCGCGCCTACATCGAAATGTCCGCCGGTGCCATCGAGAACAACGCGCACTTGGCGATGTCGTTCTCCGAGGCGCTGGACAAGAACCTCCACCTCGAAGGCTACGCCTCGTCAGTGAGCCCGATCAGCGGGCAGCAGCGCGACGATGCCAGGGCGACTGGCGATCTGATCCCGCTGGTGCGCGCCGAGGACAAGCCGAGCTGGGGCGAGAAGATCGAGCTCGACAACTCGTTCGTGACCATGTACAAGCTGGCGAGCGAGGAGATCAACTCCATCGGCTCGACCGTGCGGGCCGCGCAGGGTCAGGATCAGGCGGACGAAAAGAGCGGTCGCGCCATCCAACTCGCCACGGCGAACAACAACGTCTCGCTCGGCGGCATGAACACGGCGGCCAACGGCGCCTACACGCGCTGGTGCCGCATCAAGCTCGAGATGGCGATGCGCGACTTCACGACGGAGCAGGAGATCAGCTATGTCGGCGAGGACGGCATCTTCAAGACCGAGGCGTTCCACGCTACCGACTTCGCGCTGATCGGCAAAGTGACCGTGAAGGCCGGCACGGGTGGGCTGATCACGCCCGAGGCGAAAGCGCAGGACGCGATCCAGCTCGTAAATGCGCGGATCCTCGATCAGAACGAGGCCGCGGACGCCCTGCGCCCCGCGTTCTCACGCCGGCTGGGGTTCCCCCCGTCCGCCCACGAGCAGCGGATCGAGCGGCAGATCACGGGCTGGGAAAAGGGACCGCCGTCACCCGATTGGGCCGCGCAGTTCCAGCAGTATCAGGCCGCGAAGCAGCAATTCGACGCCGCCACGCAGCAGTACCAGGCGTTGCAGGCGCAGGCGCAGCAGACCGGCCAGCCGTTGACCGTGCCCGCACCACAAGCACCACCGGCCCCGTGGAGCCCGTTCGCGCCGCTCCCGACCGACGACGAGCCGTTGATCGCGCAGTTCCGGCAGCGCCGGCTCGCAAAGCTGATCGACTCGGCCAAGTTCGGCCAGTTCGATCCGTCGTGGCAGCAGATCGCCCTCGACGAATACGCCCGCATGCGGAACGCCGTCGCGGCATCGCAGCCACCGGCTGCCCTCCCGAAGGGCGTGATCATTCAGGGCAAGGCCAGCGACCCCGCCTCGATCGCCGCCGAAGAAAAGGCCGCGGTTAACCCGCAGGCTGTTCCTCCCGCGCCCGCTCCTGCACCAGCTCCCTCACCCACGCCGCAGCGCGCGCCGCTGCAACCCGCCTAATGCCTGTCGTCTCGAAAGCGCAGAACGCCGCGATGCACGCCGCCGCCGATGGCGACTCCTCGCTCGGCATCCCCAAGGACGTGGGCCAGGAGTTCACGAGCACACCCCCCGCGTCTCCGCTGCCCGACTACGTGCAGGCGCAGATGGGCCACAAGGCCGCGAACCGGAAGGCGCACCGTGGACGCCGGGGCCGCGGCAAGGGTGTCAAGCCAGCCGCCGATCTCCACGCCGAGGCCAAGACGCACATGGCCGCCGCGCAGGCCGCACCGACGCCACAAGGGGCCATGAATCACCTGTTCAAGGCCGTGCGCTCGCTGCACGCGGCCAAGCAATCGCAGATGCCAACGCTCTAACGCGCCACCGATTCTTCTTGCGTTTCTCTCACCATTGGCCTATTTATGTCCCCGTCAGCGACAACTGAAGCTCCCGACGTTCCGAGCGCCCCGTCCGTGTCCGATTGGGCCGCCGAGCAATTCGGCGAGATCCCACAAGGCACGGCGAGTGAGTCGCCAGAGCCGAACGAATCCGCAGCTGCCGGTGGAGACGACCTCCACACTGAGCACGCGGACGGTTCCGAAGGAACGCTCGAAGCGGCAGCGACCGCCGCGACACCTGCCGAGAGCGCGGGGACGACCCCCGAGACGCCCGCAGCGACCACCGATCCTCTTGCGGACACTGAGCCTCTCACCTTCACAGTGAACGGGCGGACCGTCGCGAATGACGGCATCCGCGTGTTCAAGGAAGGCGGCGCGGTGATCACGCCCGAGGCATTGGCCGATGTGCAGACCAAACTCGGCGAACGCGAATCCCTCTTTGAGCGGAACCGCGCGCAGAGTGTCGAATACCAGACGCTCTCCAAGGTCACGGAATGGACCAACCCGGAAGGCAGGACGTTCAGTGGACCCGACGCCGCGATCGAGATGCGGATCGGGAACGCGTCGCTTGCCGCCGAGAACAAGTTGCTCATCGAGACGCTCACGGACCCCGCAAAACTGATCTCGGTCTTGATGACCGAGCAGGTGCCGGACGGTCGCGGTGGGCTCCGGGAGCAATTGGTCCTCAATCCCGCCGCGTTGCAGGCGATGCAGCGGGAACACGCGCTGACGAGCCGCGAACTGGCGAACGCGATCCGCGATCACTACCGCGGCGTGGTGGCGAGTGCCGCACAGGCGCAGCCGGCACCCGTGGATTTCACGGCGGAAGCGCCGAAGCTCATGCAGGCGGTGGCCGACGCGGCGAAGCTGGACCCGACCGTGTTGACCCCACAGGACCGCGCGCTCTTGGCGAAGCAGATCCCCTATCACACCAAGGACGGCAAAGTGTCCCTGGAGTGGCAGGAGCTCGTCAAGGAGCGGATCCAGTTGCGCGCGGATCAGAAAGCGCAACAGCAGACGCTCGTCGCCTCCACGTCCAAGGCCGCGACCGACACGGCCGCACGTATGGCCGCCGCGGCGCGTGGCGTCAAGCAGACCGTCGCACCGACTACCCCGGCAGTCCGACCGGCCACGCCGTCGCCGCAGAGCGAACGGGTCGCGGCCGAGTCCGATGCCTTCGCTCTGATGTTGAACGCTGGCGCGAACGCAATGCGCCAGCGGTAACACCTCCCTTCGTCGTCTCACTTTTGGCTGTGCGGTAGAGCCGCACTCACAGGGCCCTCGTGGCCACCGGATTTGCAACCCCCAGTTCCGCCGCCACCGTCAATTCACTGGCGGACCTCTACACCAAGGCGAACACCACCGTCAAGACCGCGATCAAGCTGATCACGGAGGAACAGAAGTGGTTCCGCTCCTACCCGAAGGAGAACATCGTCGTCTCGGGCAACGAGAATCGCGTCCCGCTGATTCTCTCGCGACCCATCCTGCCGAGTTTCATCCCGGACGGTGGCAGCGAGCGGATCATGCAGACCCCCGCGCCGACGCATGGCACGTTCATGCCGGTCGAGATGAACGTCCGCCACGGCTACACGAGTCTCGCGCAGGCGTTCAGCCAGAAGTCCCGTGGCGCCATGATCGAGGACCAGACGACGTACCAGGCGAACATGTCTGGCTACTCAATCGGCATGGGCATCGGCCTCTCCACCTACGGCACGTCCGTGGCCACGCTGGCCGTCGTCAAGAACACGGGCTCCGCGAGCGCCACGCAGGTGGTGTCGCTCAAGAATGCCTACGGCTCGAGCACGTTCTGCCCCGGTGGCGACTCCGGCGTCCAGGACACGTACCTCTCGAACCCGGTCCGCTTCCCGGTCGGGAACCGCATCGCGTTGATCCGCTCCGGCGCGATCGTGGAGTTCGGCACCGTCACCGCGGCGCCCTCGGCGTCGGCCGGCGTCGGCAACATCGACGTGACCTTCGCGTCGTCCATCACGCCGACTGCGGGCGATCTCGTCGTCTCGGCGAACGCTGATGGCGACGTGACCCTCACGGGCACGGACTACAACCAGTGGCCGGAAGGATGGACGTCGATCCTGACCTCCGACTCCTGCCAGGGCCAGACGACCACGAGCTTCCCGCTGTGGGCGGCCGGGTCCACGTCCACGGCCTCGCAGCGTCTCTCCTTCGTGGTCAAGGAGAAGATGATCAACGAGTGCTGGAACGCCGGTGGCCTGACCCTCAATCGGTTCATCATGCCGCAGGGCGTCCGGCGCGATGCCATCCAGGGCGAGCTCGGGGCGCGGCGCTACGACTCGGCCGAGACGGACATCGAGGGCGACCTGAATGCTGGCAGCGGCCAGCAGTACTTCACGTCGCAGCTCGCGATCCCCAACACGCTGATCGGCTGGTTCGATCAGGCCGTGTCGAAGATCGAGCTCTCCGACAACCCGGACGAGCAGGCGTCGAAGTCGATCTTCAAGCTCGACAAGGTGCAGGGCAAGGCGCAGATCGCCGCTGGGTACGACTACTTCTACCAGCGCGTGATCTCCAGCCGTGCCGCCTGCGGCTATGCCACGAATCTCTCCACGCAGTAAGGGGAGACGATCATCATGGCACAGTCACCGTTCGTCGCACAGGCGGCGTGGCCGAACACGTCGAAGCAGCGGATCACCGTTGCGATTGATTCGGATCAGCAGCAGTTCATGATCGCGTTCAACTACCTCTTGGCGGCCTTGCAGCGATGCTTGGCCTTCATGAGTGGGGCGTGCGTGCCGATGACCACCTCGACACTCTCGATTGGCACCACCGTCACCCTGGCGGCGAGTGCCAACCTGATCGCGATCAACGGCGTGATTGGCTCCGTGGCGGCCGAGACGGCGAAAGCCTTTGGGTCGCTCGGAACAATCCCCGCGAGTACATGGGGGCTGATCACCGTCGAGCGCATCGCGAACGCGACCACCACGTTCGTGTCCGCTGCCGCCAACTACACCACGGGTTACGCGAGCGAAGCGGCAGCGATTGCCGCGATGCCGGCGCAGTCCGCGAACAAGGCCGTCGTCGGCTACCTCACGATCCTCGCCAGCTCGAGCGGGTGGGTTGCGGGCACCGACGCGCTGGCCGGCGGCACGGGTGGCAATCCCGCCACCACGACCAATTACTACTCCATCCCCGGCGCGGCCGACACGGCGAGCTGGACCAAGGTCACACAGATCGCGAACCCCGTGGGCACCGTGCTCTCGGCGGCGCAGCGCTGATGCCGTACCCGCTGTCGCTCAACGAGTACGTCAAGCCGGAGTACTTCGCCGAGGCCCCGGAGTCGTGGAATAGACGACTCCGGGAGATCTCGCCGATCACACCGAACTTGGCGCACCTGCGGTTTCGGAAGTTCGAGCCGCGGGCGGATTGGGCGACGGCACCGTTCAACGATCAACCGGACCGCCCGATGTGGGCGATCTACAGCTGTACCCCGCGTGCGCTGGTGATCCCGGCGCGCGCGGAGCAGTTCGCGTTGCATTGGTCGGAACTCTCCACAGAGCGGCAAGCCGGCCGCCGTGGGGTCGTCTCCGACTACCAGCACTTCATGTGGCACACGCACGGCGTCGAAGTGCGGCCCCTGTGGCTCTTGCAGGGCGAGTGGGGCGGAACACCGTGCCTCTACAGCCCGCGCGAGAAGCGCTACCTCGATGCGTCGGGCGCGATGAGCGAGCCGTTCCCGCCCGGATTCTTCCGCCCCTGTCCGTTCGATGAGCGCGCGGTACGTGGCCTGACGGCCCGTGACCGCCTGTTGCAGGCGTGCAATCGCTACGACGCGCTCGAAGCGATGGACGGCGCCGACGCGCTCAAGGCCGAAGACGAAGCCGCCGAGCGGGTCTTTCGCGAGACGTACCTGGACACGCTCTCGGTGCTGATGATGCCGGCCGTCGAGTTCATGAAATCCGCGATCGGCAAGACGGAAGTCAACGAGGCCTTGCCGCCCCCGCCGGAAGGCCTGACCAACACGCTCGCGCAGTGGAAAGACGTGTGGAAAGAAACGGGCACGATGCTCGGGGTCGGCATTGCGCCCCACAAGAAGGTCCACGCCACGAGTTAGCACGAGTTCGCACCCCCACGAGTCGCGCGCTGATGCGCGCTCATCCCTCCTCATTCCCTCCTTGGCCCTGACATGACCGCACCGATGGCACCCCTCACCGCTGAACAGATTGGCGTCCCGCTCACCCCGTCGAAGCCCGCGCATCCGGGTGCGGTCAAGACGGGCTCGCAGCGTGACCGCCGCTTCACGGACACCTTCTACGACGTCTATAAGCATCCCGTGAAGTTCCCGAACGGGCGCCCCTTCACCGGCGAGCGCGAGTTCACGTCGGGCACGGACCGCGAGTCGATCACGGCCGGCTTCATCACGTCCGACTTGCAGCAGGGCGCGCACTTCTGCGACAACCCCGACATGGGGCAGACGCCACAGGAGCGGTTGCTGACCCTGGGCTCCTCGTGGGCGTGCCCGTGGTTGCCGCTCGCCAAGTACTTCCGGTTCAACTACCGGCGGAAGACGATCAGCTACGCGCTGGACAAGATGGTGGCCGACGAACGCGAGGCCCTGTCGCGGTTCTGGGACGCCGCGGCGAAGGCGGCCGGCGAGAGCGATGTGGTGGATCCGGAGCAGCCGAACAAGCTGCCGTTCCGCATCCGTCGCCTGCTCGGCGTGCCGTCGCAGTACACGAACCAGATCAAGCTCGCCGAAGCGATGCGCGCGGGCGACCCGTGGCTGTTGGGATTCGTCGAGACGCCCAACGAGGAACTCGCGAAGATCCTGGGCTTCAACCTCCAGTACATCGGCGGCCACGCCTCCGACGCAGAACACACGCTGGTCAAGCTGCCGGAGCCGCCCAAGCCGGTGAGCACGCCGGATCAGGTGCTCGGCATGGAAGCCGCGGCGCTCGCGCGAATGGTGGCGCAGATCGTGGACGAGACGCTCAACGCCCGCGAACAGGCCAAGAAGGCCGCGAAGGGCCAGTCCCTGCGCGACGCCAAGTCGGCACGCCGGCAGACCGCGACGGCCGGGGCTGAATAGTGGCGACCTACGACAGCACGTACCTGCTCGGGTTGTTCAACCGCTTGGCCGGTCGGCCAGACGGGGATTTGATCACGCCCGAGACGAAGTACCAGATGCTGTCGGAAGCGCAGAACCAAGTGCTCGCGGACTTGGCCGCTATCGCGCCGTGGTCGCTGTACCCCACGGCGCCCTATGGCGCGCTGCCCACGCTCACGACGACCGACAATCAGATATACACGTTCGGCACGGACGCGAGCGGCTACGCCAAGTTCCCGATGCACGCCCAGATCTATCAGGCGCTCGAGGATATCCCGACGTGCCCGCTGATCGAGGGTGTGGACTACATGAACGAAGGCACGCAGATCCGCGCGCTCAACAACGGGACGCTGGCTTCGACGCTCTACGTGTACGGGATCTTCCAGCCGCCCGATATCACGGCCGACGTGCAGCCCACGTTGATGCCCGAAGCGACGCGCGAGCTGATCGCGATCCGCGCGGCCTACAACTTCGGCACCGAAGGCAACCGGAATCCCGCGTTGTCGGGCGCGATGGCGACCCGCTACGGCTACCCGCTGATCACGGCGCCCGGACGCTTCGCGTTCTGGTGCCTGACGTGGAAATCGCAGTTCAAGGGCGGCGGCGCGAACGGCGGCAGTTGGACCGGCCGCCAGTTGGCGCTCGGCGGCTACAACAACAACCAGTGGGCGACGTGATGCCCGTTCCTTTCCTTGACCTGAGTCTGATTCGATGACGACCACGATCCGCGCACCCGGACGGCATTTCACGCTGACCACGGACCATGACAGTACCGTGGTGGAGTTCGGACCCGGAGGGACCAATGCGGGGCTTTCGACGCTGGTGATGCAGATCGTGCCTGACGGCGACTGGTCCGGGAGCCTGACGGTCAAAGGGCGCATCGCGGGCCAAGACGCGGAAGCTGTTGATCCTGTCGGGATTCCCTACCATCCCGCGAACGTCGGCGGGACCGCCAGCGACTACGCGCTCGTGTCGAGCGCCATCACGGGTGACGCGCTGATCCAGATCCCGTCGAACGGACTCACGGTGTCGCTGGACGTGACCGCCAGCGCCGGGACGTGTGAAGTATTCGTCTGGGACCTTCAGGGCAACTCGGCGCCGTAACGACGATGGCCACGACGCCCTTTACCAGCCTGATCGCGGGCACGTCCACCGCGAGCGCGGATATCCTCGCGTTCGTGGACGTGAGCGATTCGAGCCAGAGCCCGCAAGGCTCGACGCTCAAGATCACGATTGCGAACCTGTTCGGGACCGTGCCGGTGCCGATCATCGTGACGTCCACAACCGCGCCGCAGTTCAAACTCGCCTACGACGGGAGCAACTTTCTGACGGTCACTGTCTCGAGCGCGGGCGCGGTGAGTATCGCGCCCACCGGCTCGGGCAAGGCCATCGCCACCGCCGCCAGTGTGCCGGTGACGATCAACGGCAAGCTGATCGCGTCCTCGGCGGGCGACAATCTGCGCCTCACGGCCGATGGCACGGACGCGAAAGACGGCGTGGTGGCGGCGAGCGGATTGGGCGTCCTGTTCTTCGGGCATGAGGCGAACGCCGAACTCCAGATCACGGCACTCGGCACCATCACGGCCTCGGCGAGCACGACGACCCGCGCCGGCTTCAATCTCCTGCCCGGTGCCGCCCCCACGGCGCCCACGAATGGCGATATGTGGACGACGAGCGCGGGGCTGTTCGTGCGGATCAACGGCGCCACGGTCGGCCCGCTCTCCTGACGGCCATGTCGAGCGCTGTGATCTCGCCCTCAGACGACGCCAGCGTGAGCCGGCTGACGGAGTTTCAGGACAAGGCGGCCAGCGCGTCCTATATCCGCGTGATGCCAGGCCGCTACGTGGTGGACGGCGTTGTCTCGTTCCTCACCGATCAGGTTTGGGACCTGAGCGGAGCGGTGCTCGTGCAGACCGGAACGACGCTGTCGCTGTTTTCGGCGTCGCTGGTGGATGGCTGGCAGGTGATCGGTCCGGCGGTGATCGTCGGGCCTGGGGGCACTGGCGGCTCTGCCGTTGGGCTCAACATCAGCGCCTGTCAGGATTTCCGCGTTAACAGCCTGACGGTGCAGTCGGTGAATGGCACCGGCGTGCTCCTGCAAGGCGATGCGCGGACCAGCGGCTCCCTGGCGAGCCTCCGCGTTCAAGCGTGTGATATCGGCGTGGACGTGGCGGCGCAGGCCGAATACACGACGTTCACCGCGCCGATGATCCATACCTGCGGCACGGGCGCCCGAATCGCTGGCGGCAATACGACGTTCGTGGGCGGCACCCTCACCGCGAACACCACGGGCCTCGCCTTGATCGCGGGCGTGAATGACGCGCACGGCATCTGCTCGGGCGTCAACATCAATCACAACACGACCCCGATCCAGGCCACGGGCATCACGAACGGCTTCACGTTCGCGGGGTGCCACATCTACGAAGGCCCGATCCTGATTGACAAGTGCCGTGGGTTGTATTTCGACGGCGGCACGATCGACGTGTCCACGATCCAGAACAACAACAGCGACGGCACCGGCGATCTCAACGGGATCACGAACGCCTACCTGCCGGGCAGCTATTCGATGCCGCTGTCCGTCACGTCCACCGATGGGCACGCCGCGCAATTCGTCGTCACGAACTGCCACGGTCCCGCCTCCTAACCCCCTGCGCTGATGTCCGAACGCCTCATCCCGATCTCGAAGAAGCAGCACGACTATCTGACGCAGCTCACGGCGGGGATGGAGTCGGCGCGCGAGAAGATTGCCACCGCGGCGTCCGTGATCCTCATGGGTCTCGACGATGAGCTGGGTCCGGTCGGCGTGCTCGGCGCCCGCTGCACGGAGGGGGTGTACTCCCTTGCCGTGGAGATTGCGGACGCCCCCGCCGTCGCGCCTGCCGACCTCCACACACCGGCCGAGTCGCATGAGGTCTAATGGCCGTCGCGCTCGGGCGGCGGAAGTCTCTTGTCGCGGGTCCGTGGAAAGGAGTCTTCAACTCTAAGGACCCGTTTGACGACGCGCCAGACCTCTTGGTCGATGCGCGGAACGTGTACATCCCCGACCCCGACAACGCCTCGGGCGTGTATGCGCGGCCGGGGTTCGTCCTCAGCAACAACGGCGCGGCGATCTACACCGACGCCACGACGTTCAAGGGACAGGGCGCGTGGACGCACTTCGAGCTTGACGGCACGACGATCAACTTCGCCGTGTTCGGCGGCAAGCTCTTTCGGCAAGACACGCTCTGGACGGACGTCACCCCGGTCGGCGTCACGATTGATGGCGGGATCGCGACCCGCGTGTACTCGGCCGATCTCGGCGGCACGATGGCCGTCACGGACGGCGTGCATCGCCCGTGGGTCGCGTCGAGTCTCGCGAGCACGCCGATTGTCGGGACCTACATCGACTTCGACAGCGCTGGGACCAACTGGCAGGCCTACGGGCCGCCGGTCGTGTATGGCGACTCGGGGTTCTTCGTGCTTACCGCCGTGGGCAGCGTGGCCGCGCGGATCGACATCGCATGGTCGGAAGCGAACGATTGGACCACGGGATACCAGCAAACGAATTTCGATAACCGCTGGACGCTGGAACAGACGGGCACGCAGCCGATCTATGCGCTCGCGGCTACGAACGTCGCGCTCTACTACTTCCGCGCCCGCTCCATCGGCGCGATCTCAGGCGCGGTCGGGCCTGACCTGGCTTCGACGGCCACGCACGACCTGATCTCGAACAACGTCGGGACCATCGCGCCGCAGACGGTCGTGCAGTTCGGCAACACGATCTTCTTCTGCGATCCGGTCGGCCGGCCGTGGCGATTCGCGACGGGCAACGCGCCGGAGCCAATCTGGCACCAACTCCGGAGCATCGTGGAGGCGGCCGACACCGGCTACCCCGCGATCACGGCGATTGTCTCGACCGCGACGTTCGACCCGACGCTCAACCTCTACGTCGTCGCGATCTGGAGCCCCTCACCGGGGAGCGCCGCGAGCCCCACTGAGGCGCATTGGTTCGACGCCTACACGGGGCGCTACGTCGGCCGCATGAGCATTGGCCCGAGCGATCCGGGCACCACGCTCGACTGTCTCGCGTCCTTCGTGGACAGTAACGGGCGCGGATCGCTCGTCGCGCTGGGCTCCGCGGCCGCCGGTGGGCCATCCGGGTTCCTCTGGAACATGTCGAACCTCGTCGGCATCCCCGACGATCTCGCGACGGAGGATCTGGTGATCCTCACCACGGAGGATTCCGTCACGCTCGTGATGGAAGGCCAGTTCGCCGTGTGGAAGGACAACGATCAGGTGCCCTTGATCAGCGTCCAGACGGGCCGGATGGGCTACGCCGCTGACCTCGTGTGGAACGCCGATCAGGCGACGGCGATCACGGGCACACAAGCGCCCATTGCGGTCACGATCACGACGCCCAACACGGCGGGCAGTCTCGTGGGCACGCCGACGCCGACGACCTCGGCGGACGGCATGTACCGCACGATGATGGGACTCGATATCCGGAGCGCGCGGGGCGTGCAGTTCGCGTTCACGCCGACGACGGCGGACGCCCAGTGGAACGTGCAGCGGGTCGAAATGCCGGCGGTGCCTGCCGTGGCCGGCGTGGGTGACGCATGACGGCGACGATCCCGAAAGTCCAGCCCTACGCGAAGCGTGGCGTGCCCGTGCCAAGCGGGTCGCCGACGCTCGCGGAGTGGGCCTCGACGCTCGCAGGCTGGCTCGGGATCGAGTTCGGCAACGTGCAGCGCGGGCTCAACATCTACCCCGCGTCGAAGGCCGAGACGGGCGTGGTGGACGTGACGATCCCGCACGGCAACGCTCGACGCTACGGCGCGGAGACGACCGGCGACAACACCGTCTATCTGCGGAACATGCTGCTCTCGGCGGTCGCGCTGGGGATCGAAGCGATCACGGATATCCAGGTTCCCTGCTCCAAGAAGCTCACCTTCCCGAGCGGGACACGCCATACGCACACGCTGGGCGGCGCGTGGGTGTTCGACTGGGAGTTGGCGAGCGGCCAAGGCGGCTCCAGCTACTTCGAGAATGACGACACGGTGACTGGTGACTCCGACGTCATTCTCACGAACCTCACCCTCAAGGGCCCGTGGCCGGACGATGGCGGCCCCTTTGGGCAGGGGCGCGTCGTCAATGGCGTCTTGGTCGCGCCCGTGACGGGGTTCCACCCGCGCCGCGTGGACGGCTTGCAGGTGAACGGGTGCAACATCACCAACATCCCCGGCATCGCGTTTGGCTATCAGGGCGTCAAGAATTTCAAGTTCTCGAACCTCTACATCTCCCGCTGTGGACGCGACGGGCTGACGGGCTGGTGGTTCGGCACGGGCTGGAACCTCCAAAACGGCCTGATCTCCAACGTGTTCTGTGATCGCGTGGGCGACGATGGCCTGGCCATCCACGCCTCGAGCGGGGGGCTCCCAAACACCGACACACGGCCGACCGGCATCCAGATCAACGGCGTGCGCGTGCAGGGCTGGACGAACACCGTCACCTCGTCCGCCACGGTCGCGATGACCGCTGCGAGCAAAACCGTGACGGCGACGGCCAGCGTGTTCACAAGCGCCGACGTGGGCAAGACGTTCTATGTGCCCGGAGCCGGTGCGGCCGGTGCAGCGCTCGCGACCTACGTCCTCTCGTACATCTCGGGTACGCAACTGCACCTCGGCGTGACCGCGAGCACGACCGTCTCCGGCGCGGCGGCGGTCTATTCGTTCGGCGCGGGGCGCGGTCTGATCCTCGATGGCGTCGCGGACGTGCAGGTGAATGACCTGTTCGTGGACACGACGTTCGCGCAGGGCGTGGCGATCACGTCGGATGGCGTGGCGGGATCGAGCGGGTTCCGGTCGCAGCGGGTGACGGTCAAGGGTAAGGTGGTGCGGGCGGGCACGTTGGGGAACGCGAGCCAGCCGCAATCGGGCCTCTACGAAAGCGCGGTGGACTACATCGACACGGACCTCGACGTGTCGCTCTCGGCGGGCAAGGGGATGTACGTCACGGATGCGCTCGGCCCCAAGCTGCGCGGGAGCGCGATTGGCAACGGGACGCTGATCACGGACTACGGCGTGGACTTGGATGGCGTGGTGAGCGCGTCGAGCAATGTGATCAACGCCGACGTGGATGTTCGCTCGGCGGCCAACAAGGGCGGTGGGATTAGGACGCACTACGCTCCCTTCTGTCGCGTGAATGGCGAGTACGTGGACAACGGGCAGGCGCAAGCGGGCGGTGGCACCGACACGAACGGCTCGGGCATTCTCCATAACGGGGATCACACGATGATCCTCGGGCCAGTGGTGTCGCGCGACACCCGTGTCTCCGCCGCATCGCGGACGCAGACCTCGCCGCTGGCCGTGCAGAACGCCGGTGGTGTGCCGGTGATCATCATCGACCCCGGCGCGTTCCAAACCGCAGTCAGCGGATCGAACATCAACATCGCTAACCCCAACGCCGTCGTGATTCGCCGGGGCGCCTACGACCAGAGCCCCGCCAACGCGCGATTGGCCTTCGATCAAGACTTGAGCGGCTTCCGCAAGTACAGCGGCACGGGCTCCCCCGAAGGCGTCGTTACCTCCGGCGTCGGCAACGTCTACGACCGCACCGATGGCGCGGCCGGAACATGGCGCTACGTCAAGGCGACGGGCGCCGGCAACACCGGCTGGGTGGCCGTCTACTAGTGCGAATTTTCATGGCGACCCCAGCGGATTTCCGTTATACTTTTGGCAACTCACACACAGGCTCGGTTCATATGACCTAGCATGAGCTGGTTCAGCAAGCATTTCGGGATTACTCTCGACTCGCACAGTCTCGGTAACCTGATCAAAGACGCATCCCCGGCGGCGGCTCTTGTCGGTGGCCCCCTTGGGATTGCGCTCGCCGGTGGCCTCTCCACCTTGGGCGATTTGGGCCGGGGCAAGAACATCGGCCAAGCCATCAAAGGCAGCGTCGGCAACGCGGCGCTCGGCGCGGGCGTCGGCTCGCTCGCCACGCATGGCTTCCTCGGCTCGGGATTGCAGGGCTTCGCGGGCGGCACGCCGGCTAGCGCAGTCGGCAGCGCGGCGGGTTCCGTCGCCGCTCCGACCGCTGATGCCGCTGGCACGGCGGCTGGTGGTGCCGGTGGGCTTTCGTCCGTCGCGTCGTCAGGCGGCCTCGCGAGTGCCGCGCCGGCACCGATCACGGACGCCCTGAGCATCACGCCGAGCAGCAGCGCGTTGAGCTTGGCCCCGACTGGCGGATTCCCCGCCATCGACGGTTCCGCGATCCACGCGGCCACCCTGCCAGCGTTCCACGCTCCGCAGGCAGGCTTGCTGAGTAGGGTTGGCGGGTTCCTGAAGAACAACCCCGAAGTGGTGGACCTTGCCTCGCGCGAGATCCCCACGGCGCTCTCCGGCGCGCAGGTCGGAGCCCTGAACGCCAACGCGGATGCCACCCGCGCCGCGACGGCCCGCACCCAAGCGCAGGACAAGGCCCTCGACCCCTTCCGCGCGGGCTTGCTCGGCACCCTCGGCACCCGCCTCACGACGCCCGTGAGCCGGAATCCATACCTTCCCGCACCCGTGGGGGGCTGACCGATGGCCGCCGCGCTCACGCTCGACCAGCCGACCACGACGCCGGTCACCGATCCCAACGCTCCGGCCAAGCCCAAGCCCGTCACGGCGGGCGCGGCCCCGGCGCTCAGTCTGGCCCCCATGACGGCCAGCACGCCAACCACGGCCCCCGGCACTGCCAGTTCTGCGAGCCCCACGAGTGCGGCACCGGCTGCGCCCATGACCACGGCGGCCCCGCTCTCGACCGAATACCCAAGCGCGCCCAGCACGACGGGCACGCCGCAGAATCGGTTGCAGCTCGCGACCACCGCCTTCGACACGTTCGCCAAGTCCACGGACCCCGCGTACCAGGCCGATCTCCGATCCGCAACGCAGGCCGCCGCCGGCAAGGGCACCATCGGCTCGGGCGGGCTCCGCACGACCTACGGCGATCTCGCGAACCAGCGGGCCCTCGCGTTGGACACGGAGAAGGAGAACCTCATCAACTCCGCGACCACGGGCACCATCGCGGATCAGCAGGCCGCGCAAGCCAACGCGATCGCGCAGCAGAACGCCAACACGTCCGCGACGGGCGTCACGGGCAACCTCGCCTTGGGCCAGGGGCAGCTCTCACTCGCCCAGACCGCGCAGGCCACGAGCGCCGGTCAGACGCAACAGCAGATCGACCTCGCGAAGCAGCAGGCCAGCGAAGAAAACGCGCTCGCCACAGCGGGCTTGACGGGTGAACTCAACGGAACCGATACACTCGCCGCGAAGCAGCAGGCGATCAACTCGGCCGTGGCCCAAGGCCAGCTATCGGTCGCGCAGGGACAGTTGGCGCTCTCGCAACTCGCGCAGTCGCAGGGCAACACGCTCGCGCAGGGGCAGCTCTCGCTCGCGACGACGACGGAGCAGAATCAGAACGCCGTCGCGCAGGGGAACCTGCAACTCGCCCAGCAGCAGCTCGCGCAGCAGGCCTCGCAGTTCGGCCTCTCGCTCGAACAGCAGAAGGCGCTCGCCACGCTCGCCGATCAGACCGCGAACCGGCAGATCGACGTGAGCTCGGCACAGGGCCAGAACACGCTGCTCGTGCAGCTCGCCAACATCATCGGCGGACCGTCCGGCAACGTGGACCCGAACCTGTTGGCGGCCCTCTACAAGTCGCTCGGGCTGGCCGTGCCGAGCGGCGGGAACGCTTCGACGCAGACGCCGACGCCCCCGCCGGGGGCCACCGGCACGGCGGGGACCGTCGTGCAGGGCGGCGGTAAGGATTCGGTGGCCGTATGAGCTTCCTCCAGGCACTCGGGACCGCTGGCCGCGTCGTCGGCGCAGGGTTTGGCGGGTACGCGCAGGATGAGCAGCAGCGCAAGGTGAACGCCCTAACGCAGCACAAACAAGACGAGGAAGACCAGAACAGCGCCGTAATGCGATTGGTCAACTTGCACAAAGCGGCCGAACTTCAGCTTGGCGATGCGAACTACGCTTCCGCTCTGGCAGCTGTGACCAAGGCGCAAGAGATCGCGCGCGAGGGCGTGCACGTCCAGGAGGCTAAAGACCTCGCGCCGATCCACACCCAAGAGGCAATCGATACCGCGAAGGGCACGGCACCGATCACACTCGGCACTCATACCGCGGAGCGCGACTACGACAACGCGCACCCGGCGCCGCAGACGATCAGCACCCCGAACGGCGTTGTGCGCGTGCCCGGCAACGGGCCGGCGGTTCCGATTCTCGACGCTGGCGGCCATCCCGTCGTGAAGGGTGCCATCGGCGGCGGCGGCCTTGCAGCGCCGGTCATGGCGAAGGTCGGCCAAGCCGGTGAGATGCTGAAGAAAGCCGCTGATCTCCTGCCACTGGCAGAAGGGCTCGGGGTGTCGCTCCCGCAGTCCGCATCAGCCGATATCGCGCACCGCGGGCTCGGCGTCGGGTCGCTGCGTATCCCCGGCACGTCTGGCGTCGGATCGCTCATGCTCAACCATGACGCGAAATACGCGCAGTATCAGGCGGCCCTCTCGCCGTTCATCCTGGCGGCGGCTCACGCCCTGTCCGGCGCGCGTATCAATCAGGATCAAGTCGAGCAGATCCGGCAGTCCATCGAGGTGGCGCCGGGCGACTTGCAAAACCCTGCGGTGATCGCGCAGAAGAAGAAAAACCTGATCGACCTGCTCAACTCCATCACCGGATCACTGCCGGAAGATGCGATCAGCGCCCAAGAGAACCAGATGGACGCAAGCTCGCTTCAGCGGCTCGCGGGCTCTGGCTATCGGAGCCGGACGGGGCGCGGCGGCGCGAGTCCGGCCGGCGCATCCAGCGGCGATCCTGACTTTGACGCACTCATGGCCAAGTACAAGAAGCCGTGAACCCCGACGACGAGGTATTCGCGAAAGCCAAGCAGCTGCGCGACGCGGGCGTTCCGCTGGACGAGATCGAGCGCTACGTCCAGTCGAAGCTCGGGGCGCCGAGCCCTACGGCTGGTCCTGCCCCGCTCTCGGCGGCTGACTCGACGCTCCACGCCGCGCGGCTCGCGAAGGCGCAGGCGATTCAAGCAGAGCCGGACGACACAAGACCCTCGGTCGTGGAGCAAGGGCTCGGAACCTTCGCCTCACTCGGACGGGACATTCCTGGCGTAGAGGCGGCACAAGCCGGTTTGGCGGCCGGATTTAGTCACCTGCCTGGCCTGCGTCCATCGACCGGGCCTGTCGGATACGGCGAAGCGCTGAACGAGATCCGGGACGCCGAGAACTCTGCGCCACGCGCAGCGCGCGTCGGCGCTCGGATCATTGGTGGCGGCGTGGCAGCTCTCGCAATGCCCGCACTCGCCGAGAAGGCCGCTGGCTCGGCGGCCGTGGCGTCTCTGCCGAAGGCAGAGCGTATCATGGCGCTGGTTCGCGGCGCGGCGTCAACGCCAGCGCTCCAGGGCGCGACCTACGGCGCGGCGAGCGGCGCGCTTCAGGCTGACCCAAACGCCGGGCTTGGCCGTCGTGCGTTGGACGCAGGGATTGGTGCCGCGGCTGGCGCAGTCACCGGCAAGCTCGGCGAGAACCTGAGCATCGCCGGACGGTCGTTCCTGTCCAAGCCGCTCGACAAGGCGGCGCTCGCACGTCAGGCCGAAATGGCCGGTGCCGACGCGGTGAACTACGGACGCGCAGAGGCGGAAGGCCGCGCGGTCGGAGGCACGACGCCTGAGCTCGAAAAGATTCTGAGCAATCCGTCGCCGACGCTCGCGCCGTATGTGCGTGAAGTCACACAAAACTCCGAATCACTCGCGAACGCCACGCCGGCACAACGGCTGATCGAAGCGTACAAGCTGATGAGCGAGCGCCAAGGATTGCTCGAGCGGCGCATCGTGCAGGCCGCGCCGACTGACTTCAAGGCCGGATCGGCGCTGGAAGGGCGCGACATCGGCGCGGTCAAGTCGGCGTTACAGCAGGCCGCGAGTGCACCGAGTCGTGTCACGAAGCCGCCGATCACACTCGACATCGCCCCCGAGAACTATTCGGTCGATCCCCAGATCACGCCGGGACGCGAGGCGTTGCAAGGTCCGGTGCAGGAAGGCGGCTTGTCGCGAGTGACCACCGCGCATCCGGACCCGACCCTCCGGCAAGCGCTGCGTGACTTCCCGAAGTCGTCCGTCCCCCCGAAGGCGCAAGGCCCCGCCGGGCCGGCATTTCAGCTTCGGGGCCAAGCTGAGCGTGTCGTGCCGGGCGTGGACATTTCGACGCCGGCCATGCGGGTCCAAACCGCACCGCCGAAGACCATCGACTACCCGGCGGCGATGCCGTCGCTCCGGAACGCTATCTCGGAGCACGCGCGGCTCTCAGGCATCGACAACGCCGCGGGCTCGGGCGCGGACGCCGCGCGGACGCTCATTGAGGAGCCGCACCGCGGCTACAACAAGCAGCTTCAGAACTCTGCATCGTCGTTCTTCGACCAGTTGAACAACCGGACGCCGTGGTCCAGTCCCGCTGCGCCGATGACGGCCGACGAGCAGACGGCGGCGCTCTCCGGGGCGCTTGGTCGCAATCGGGAATACCTCAGCCTCTCGCTGCTCCCGAAGCCCTGGTTCAGCAACAACTCATCGAACATCGCTCCGATCATCCGTGCGATCGACGCGCAGCGCGGGACTCCGCTGACCGTTGACGCCTTCCGTTCTATCGTGGCCTCGCAGGGACACCCCACCCCATGACCGCCAGGACAAAAAACCGCTGGATTACCGTTGCCGCGCTTGTGAGTGCTGTCGTCGGCGCGCTCGGTGCCGTGGCTTCGACCGCGCGCGTGCTGAACACTCACTTCGTCCCGGCCGACACGTTCCGCGTCTTCCAGGCGGGGCAAGCGATCCAGCATACCCGCGACTCGCTCAACGCCATCGCGCAATTCGAGCGGCTGTATGATCGCGTGAGTGTGACCGACAGTGGCGTTGCGATGCTCGTCCGTGCCTGCCATCGGAGCGGGGAGTGCCGCCCATGACGCAGATCCACACCGTAACGGCTGTCTCGGCGCACTTCACGCTCGAGGAACTGACCCACAGCGACGCCGCGGCGATCCACGGGATCGACAACTCCGCGCCGGACGACGTGCAGCAGAACCTCGTGCGGCTGACGGTGACGGTGCTGGAACCGGCGCGCGCCGTGTGTGGCGTGCCCTTCGAGGTCAGCGACGGCTACCGCTGCCCCAAGGTCAACGCGCTCGATGGCGGGGTCCTTCACAGTCAGCACGAGAAAGGCGAGGCGGCTGACGTCGTGCCTCGTGGGCTCGCGCTCCCCGCCGCGTTCGACCGCATCCGGCGCTCCGACGTGCCCTTCGATCAGATCATCCTCGAAAGTGGGTGCATCCACCTCTCCTGCGCGGCGCTGGGCGCAACGCCCCGTCGCGAAGCCTTGGTCCGGCGCGGCAGTCCGGGCCACTGGACGTACATCCCTGCCGATTGACCCCTCTCCCCTCAGCTACCCCTATGCTCAAGCTCCTGACCCACACCCCGCTCCTGGGCCTCCTGCTCGGCCCTGTCGTCACCCTTCTGATCGACCAGCTCAAGCGCGCATGGGCGTGGCTGGACGCGCAGAGCCCTGTCGTGAAGCAGAGCTCCGCTGTCGTGCTGTCGTTCCTGCTCGTGGGGCTCTCGCAGCTCCTACCGGGCAGCGTGCCAGATGCCTGCGCGAACGTGGCCGCCACGGGGCTCTCAGCCGCGTGCGAGCAGGCATTGGCGAGCGGCCCGCTCCTGACGTCGATCCTCACGGCGCTGATCGCCATTGCGGTGAAGCACGGGCAGCAGACGCAGGTTGCGAAGTAGGCGCTAGTCGCGAGGCGGGTTGTAGTTCATCGTCGCCCGGAGGTAGCGGATCTGACCGTAGCGTACGGAGTCGGGGTTAATGCCTTGTAGAAGTACGCTAAAATCAGCGCTACCTCCGGCCGGCAGAGACGGGACGGTGAACCCCTCGCTCGCCAGTCCTGCGATAAAGTTGAAGGCAGCCATCTCGTAGCTCACAGCCTGTGTGTTGATAAGGCGGCCGGAGATACGAATTCCGCCAGGCGCAGTTTCCATCTTGAGACGCGCCACGTCGAAGCCTTGTCCAATTTTCTGTAGGTCGGCGGACGCAAGTTCGATGTACGGCGAATAACTCCACGCGCTGCCGGCGATCGAGTCATCATGATACGCCCGGTTTATCGGGTCGCTGATGCTCATGAGCGAGCTGTCCATGTAGGTGACAGCAGTTACGAGCACGCCCACGGAATCTGAGAGGGTGCGGGCCGCTCTGATATTGCCCTGTTGCCGAATCGCCTCCGAATGGCTGCCCTTGGAGGTGGTCGAGCAGGCCGCCAATCCCAGCGCCGCAGGAAGCAGCAGCAGCAGCGAGCAACTCAACACCTTGGCTTGCTTCATGTTCGACTCCGATCAGGATGAGATTTCCTCGACAATCTCCACGGATATCATGCTCCGGCGTCGCGCGCCGAACCAGATCCATAGAATCGGTATGGCGGTGGCCCATATTGCCAGCGAGACCGCCACCCACTTCAAAGAAGTGGCATAGCCGGCGTCGGCGGCATGGCGCGCCCAAGCGGCCGTGTGCATTTGTGCGGTGTCTCCAGTGGCGAAGTATTGATGGTCAGCCCGTTCCGCCATGCCGTAGCTGGCGGTAGCGTAGTTCGAGTAGATGACTGCCACCCCGACTGCCGGTAGCCCGGCCAGGGCCAGGCCGACAAGCAACATCACGAGTTGACCGCCGTGGAGGCCAGCCATCCAACGACTCAACACGTTGCGCCACATCATCTTCGGCTCCTGTTCGGGGTTTTCAACAGCCTTTCAACAGTCTGTGGATAAACGACTTAGCAGATTATTGACTTGCGCGCTTCGGCTCTTGTTCGCATGTTCTGAGCGGCACTCTTAAGGCGTGTTGAGCGACGATGCGAAAGGCACAGTTTGGAGAGGGATTCGGGCGCGGTGTGTGGATCGCCCCGTGGATGGGACCGAACGGCGAGCTGGTGATGGTTGCGGTGACGAGCACGCGCCGGCAAGCGTGTGCGCCGCGCTTGGTGGCTCCCGGCGAGAACAGCGTCGAGATCGCCGATGAGCTATGGCGCGAGCTCGAAGCCGTCGAGCCGGAGTCGCGAATGAAACTGCGGGTCATTTAGCCGCCCGCTTCCCACCGGCGGCTTTCCCATGTGCCGGTGACATCGCCGAGTCGGGAATCTGCCTCGGCTTGCGTCGAGCCGTCTCCCACACGCGCCACAGCTCTTTGCGCGGCGGATCTTCCCTGCTGCCATCCTCGAAGAGCCACGCCTGACTGACTGTGAAGAACTCAGCGACAGCACGCTGCGCCGCCGCTTTTTCCGGCAGGCGACCGTCGCGTATCAGGCCCGTAAGCCATTGTCCTGTATGGCCGGCAGCCTCCGCGATCGCCGCGTTCGTAGGCGCGTCGCCCCGGTCCAAGAACCACAGCCATCGCAAGTAGCCGAGCCTGAGGTGAAAGCCGGCACCCGATTGTTTCACGCGAAACATTCCTGAGGCTGGAAAGTGACCCCTTGACAGCGTTCGGACGCTTACTTATCGTAAGGCGCGCGAAGTAATCAACGGTTGCCTATACCACGGCAGGATTGGAAACGATGGCCATGACTCCATTAGAGCGCAAGGCGGCATTCAAGGCGGCAGTCACCCTTGCGCAGACCACGCTCGACGCAGCCGCAAGCGACGTGTGTGGCGTGACCTGGTTTCACCTCTCGGAAGGACTCGCCAACCGTCGCGCCCTGAGTGCCGAAGTGCAGGCGAAGTTCGCGGCCTATATCGGGCGCTCTGTGCGCACGGTGTTCGGGCCGTCAGCAGTTGCAGCAGCGTAGGACCCTCTGCTCCGCGCGAAGGGGCGCGGGCGAGGCTGGTGGGCCACGGCAGTCGTTGCACATGGGAACGAACATGCAATCAACCAGCGACAGCACATACCACTTTCGAGGACGCGAGCGGCCCGCCAGTCGGGCGCAGCGCCTCGCCGCGCGGAAAAGTGCGGAGCAGGACGCCCACGGCATCGTGGTGGGCGTGATCGGACCCGAGGGCCGAGTGCCGCTCGTGGTGCGGGAGCACTTCCCGGCGTGGTGGACGGACTTGCGCCGCAAGCAGAACACGATCTACGGCGCGCTGCTCCGCTTCATCGACGTGAGCATCATGGCGGGCGTGCCCCGCAAGACGCTCAAGGTCATTCCGCGGATCATCGACGCCTACATCGACGACTGCTACGAGGACGTGCAGCCGGTCGATCTCGGGGAAGCCGCGTGATGCCCGCCGAGCAGGACGCCAAGACGCAAGCGCCCGTCGCACAGGACGTACCCGAGCGGTGCGGGCAGTGCGGCCACTACGCGAAGATCGTGGCCTACGGGTGCTGCGCGCCGTGTGTCAGTGACGTGGAACGCGAAGCCAACGAGGCGGCGCGCGCAAGTCGGTAGCACCTGAAACGAGTTGGACCCCGCCACGCACTCGCGGTGCGCCGGGGTCCGTGGCCAGCGACTTCTGAGGGGCATCGCTGACCCGGAGAAACGTAAGCCCCGCCGGAGTGAACGCAACATGGGCAGTCTATTGGCCGACCGAGACGCCGACATCCTGTTGGAGCACGAGGCGCACGCCGCGCGTGTCCTCCAGGACGTCATGGACGACAAGATCGTGAGCCTGTTCCCGGATCGCGTGAACGCGGAGCCCGATGGCCGCACCAAGCTGGCCGCGCTCTCGCTGATGAAGAAGCTCGATGAGCAGCCGATGAAGTTCCTCATCGAATACGTCCAGTTGCAGCAGACGGTCGCCGCGCTCGTGAAGTCCGTGGGCGTGCTCACCGACCGCCTGAACGGCGGCGAGGGCGAGCGCTCCATCGAGGACATGCGCGGACGCCTCTCGACCATGAGCAGCACCGTCGCGGCGCTGTCGTTCCACGAGGCCCACTGACATGAGCGCGACGGTCAAGTTGTACGAGCTCTCGGAAGCGCGCGCCATTCTGGATGCGTGGCTCAACGAGAGCGAAGGCGAGCTCACGCCGGAACTCGAAGCATTGCTCGCGGAAGTCAACGCCTCCGCCGACGAGAAGATCGAGCGCGTCGCGCTCTACATCCGCGAACGACTCGCAACGGCAGACGCGGTGGACGCAGAAGCCGAGCGGGTCGCGGCTATCGCCAAGCGGGAACGGCGCGCGGCCGAGTCCTTGAAGGCGTACCTGACGCGCGAAATGGAGCGCTTGGGCAAAGACCGTGTGAACGGGCTGCTCTGCACGGTCGCGTTCCAGAACAACCCGCCCGCGGTCCAGTGCGCGCTGGATGAAAACACACTCCGCGCCGCGTTCCTGAACGAAGCCAGTGCGCCGGCTGGCGTCGGCCAGTTCGTCGTCGAGAAGCCCGCGAGCTACCGCATTGACGCCGCCGTGGTCAATCAGGCCGCCAAGGCCGGTGACGCGCTCCCCGATTCTATCCAACTCACGCAGGGCCGTTCACTGAGGATTCGTTAAATGCCTGATACGATTACCGCAACCGGGAGCACGGCGAAGTTCCTGCCGCATCCAGAGGGCCAGTTCGTGGCGCAATGCGTGGATACCATTGCGCTTGGCGATGTGGTGAGCACCTACCCCGGAAGGCCAGACCAACTCGTGTCGAAGTGCGCGCTCGTATTCCGTACTGGCGAACGTAACGCGGACACGGGCGAGTACATCGACATCGGGCGCGAGTTCACGGTGTCGATGGGCGACAAGGCGAACCTGCGGAAATTCCTCGAGCAGTGGCGCGGCAAGGCCTACACCGATGAGCAGGTCGAGGCAGGCGTGCCGTTGCACAAGCTCGCGGGCAACTTCGGACTCATCACCGTGGAGCATCAGCGCAGCCAAGCGGGTCGCACATATGGCAAGGTGACGGCGTGCGTCGGGCTGCCGAAGCAGATGCAGGAACTCGCCAAGCCCTTCGCCGACTACTCACGTTCGCCGCACTGGGACGAGAAGAAACGTGCGAACGCCGCCGCCGCTGCTGCGTTCCGTGAAGCGCAACCGGCGCAAGGCGGGGTGGACGATGAGCCGCCGCACGAAGACGACGACCTGCCGTTCTGATGCCCACGCCTTCGACGTGTCCCTGTGACCGCGAGCCCGACGACGCCCCAGACGAGGACCCGCGCTGATGTCGCACCCCGTCACCGCCAAACGTCTCGCGCTCGTGTGCGCCCTGGCCTCTGCGCTGCTGTTCGTGTCCGCGCTCCCCGCGGCGTTCCTCTGGCGGTACGCGCTGCCCGCGACGGTGCTCGGGCTCGGGGCGCTCGGCTATCAGCGGCATCCCCGCGCGCTCCACGCGCTCAGTCGGACGCTGGATCGGTGGGCGGACGGCGATCGCCACAAGGACGCGGAACTGCTCGCGAAGCGGCACCCGCTCAAGTCACGCACCACGACCACTCTCTGAGAAAAAAATGAAAACCCTCGCACGCGAAGATTTGCGGCAGATGCTGGAGCTGCACGAGAAGTGGCTGCGCGGCATAGATGGCGGCTCGCGCGCTGTCCTGAGGGGCACTGACCTGAGGGGCGCTGACCTGACGGGCGCTGACCTGACGGGCGCTGTCCTGACGGACACTGACCTGAGGGGCGCTGACCTGACGGACACTGACCGGAGGG